>JAAUYD010070340.1_pt1 | contig 30591 bp, 30 predicted proteins | sample 7278101 | NCBI WGS metagenome assembly JAAUYD01 (sample SAMN14350128, study PRJNA611818) | marine sediment metagenome | isolation source: surface marine sediment (0.6m) | place: French Polynesia: Moorea | collected 2018-08
GGGCGGGCGTCCATCTTCACTTCAACCTTTGAGGCCAGAATCTCGTCGACGTCACCGCCCGCTGGTCCGTTGCTAATAGATTAACTGTTGATTTACCACCTTTTCATTTAACATACAAGAATCCCGCTACCCCGCTTCACTTGTTCATCATCCGACAAACTCCCTGTCATTCCGAACGAAATGAGGAATCCCGCTACTCCGCTTTACTTATTCATCATCCGACGAACCCCCTGTTATTCCACACGAGGTGAAGAATCCCGCTACCCCGCTTTACTTGTTCATCATCCGACAAACTCCCTGTCATTCCGAACGAAGTGAGGAATCTCGCCAAGTTGCATTTACAACCATCTTTCGTAATACTTCTAAGCTGATTGAGGGACTCACAAACTAGGGACAAGTCTGCATGAAAAACTACTACGTATACATTCTCGCCAGTAACTCCAAGACCCTGTACACAGGTGTAACTAACAATCTTATCAGAAGAGTTTACCAACATAAGCATAAATTATTTTCAGGTTTCACTGCCAAATATGAGGTCGACAAGCTCGTTTATTTTGAGGTTGGAACGAACATCAAGGATGCAATTGCACGGGAAAAGCAAATCAAAGGATGGAGCCGAATGAAAAAAATCTCCCTTATTGAAACCATAAACCCAAAATGGGAGGATTTGAGCCTGGAGTGGGATGAATAAGCGATGGGAGTTGGCGGGATTCCTCACTTCGTTCGGAATGACAGGGAGTGCGTGTTTTATGATCCGTTTAGGAGCTTCTTAAACTAACAGTATTGGTCCGATTTTATTAGGCATAACCTAAGTTGCGGGCTTATGGTGCAGCCGAATGAACCCGGTCGCTAGGGTCACCGAATCCGGATCGTTTATAATGCGATTTATCGCGTTTCGGTCTCATTGGCCGATGAATTTATTCATCGGGAGTTCAAGTAGTCAGCAAAATTTTGCGAAAAATATCCACAGAGCCAGCAGCGCTGAACCAAAGGTTCGTAGATAACCGCAGATTTTTCCCTGTCATCTGCGAAAATCTGCGCAATCTGCGGACAGTTAATTTCTGAAAAGTTTATGCTTGTTACTTGAGGGAGGAGCTTAGGTTAAACATAAACGGTTGAAAAACTGATTGGACGCGACCTGCGACTTCCAAACTTCAAAAGTCATCGAGACTTTTGAAGTCTGTTTGATTAGAAAAGCTTTCACAATTTTCTTCCGGTTTCTAAAAGAAGTTGACCAAATGAAAATTTGCCTTATAATTTTACCAACTTGTAAGTAAATAATAGTTGGAAATCAAATGTCACAAGGTAAATTGAGCACGCGTCAACAAATTATGGAAATCGCCGAACACCTCTTCTCTACCCGGGGTTACAGAGACGTTCGCCTGCGGGACATCGCCGACGCGGTTGGCATTAAGCACGCGGCCCTCTACTACTATGCCCCCAACGGCAAGGAGCAGCTCTACGTTGATGTGATGGAACACAGCTTTGAGCGTCATCAAGAGGGAATGACCTCGGCCGTTGAAGCCGCGGCCCCCGACTTGCGCCGGCAGCTTCTGGCGGTTGTAGAATGGCTGCTGGCCCACCCGCCGCTTAATCCCGGCCGCATGGAGCAGTCAGATTTTGGCGCCATTTCCCCTGAAAACGCACAGAAGCTGACCCTCAAGCTGTATGATTCGCTCCGTCTTCCGCTTGGTAAAGCGCTGGAAGCAGCTCAGACCCGTGGAGAAATTGCCGTCTCGGATGTGCATCTGGCGGCCCTGTGCTTTATCACCTGTATCGAGTCGATTCATAACACGACCAACCCATTTCTGGCAGCCAGAAAAAATGAAACGGCGGCCGAAATTATCGAGATGATGCTCACCGGCTGGCTGCTTCGCTAGCGGCCGGGATTTTTTTTGGCAAAAAGGTTTACCAACATGTAAGTAAAAAAGAGAGTAATATGAGAAAATTGATTGTTTTTTTAGGTGAAAAAATCCATCCGGCGGCCGTCATTGCCCTGGTCGTGGGGTTGAACGCGTACTGGACCGGGATCCTGGAAGCGTTTGGTGCCCATTTTGTGACAGTCAGCGGCTTTCCGCTGTTGGATTTACAGAATGTCGAGCGCATCTTATCGGCCGGTGAGGCGCAGGCCCTGATCGCCAATTATGGCCCTGAAGCCCAAACCCTTTACTGGTCGTTTTTTATCATGGATAACCTGATGCCGCCGCTGGTTTTTTCGTCTTTCGCTGTGTTGTGGGTGGTTCTGCTGCGCCGGTTCCCGCATCGGATCGCTGACAGGCTGCTCAACAGCCCCCTGCTGCTGGTGCCGCTGGGGGTTGGCTTATTCGACTGGCTGGAAAATCTGTGCTTTGTGACGGCGATTACGACCGAATCCAATTCCCTGCTCCTGCTTCGGATCGGTTTGGGATTTGTGTGGCTTAAAGCGATTTGCCTATTTGCCACGTTTATTTTGACCGCCCTCTTTTTTACCTTCTGGGTCGGGACGTTTGTTTTTGACCGCCTGAAGTCCAGAAGCTCACCTTGACAAAGGAGGCATTTTCAGGCATTATGCAAGTGCTTACTTGCATATTTCGGGAGGATATCGTATGAAATTTAAGGAATTACTGGGCCTGGTCCGTTTTTTATCAAACAGTGGGGGTATTAAGGGGTTTATCGGGGTCATCGAACACGCTGAGCAGGAGATCATGAGCATGAGCGATCTTGTTCCGGCCGGAGATCAGGCCGTCATGCGCCTGGATACCGCACCACCGGGGGCGGGGGTCAACGTCATGATAGGTGGAATGCCCCTGCGGCAAAAAATGAGCCTGCTGCCGACCTTTCTGAAGGTCACCAGTTCAGTCGGCCGCTGTGGTCAATACATGTACGATAAACAGTCACCTTCCAGAAGCGACGCCGACCACTCCGTGTGGACGGCGATCGATCAGCTGGCCAGAGAAAACGGAGCGGTGGAAGTTGGCTTTGTGCGCATCGACGAGCACGATATTTTTGAGGGGTTCGCCATCCCTTATCGGAACGCCATTGTCTTTACCGTCGATATGGAAAAAGAGGCGATCGATACCGCCCCAAGCTTTGATGCCATGGTAGAAGTCTTGCAAACCTATGCCTCTCTAGGGCAGGTCGCCCTCAAATTGACCGACTTTTTGCGCGATCAGGGGTATGGAGCTTACCCTGGCTTTCCAATCCGAGGAGTGGTTGATTACGTGCGCGCGGCCGAGCAGGCCGGCATCGGAGCGATCGGTTATCACGGCATGTTAATTTCTCCCACCGACGGCACCCGCCAGCGGATCAACCTCGTGCTGACCAATATGGAAATTCCCGAACCGACCCCAAACCCTCACGAGTGGATCCTCGATTTTTGCGCCATGTGCAACAAATGCGTGCGCGAATGTCCCCCCGAAGCGATTTTCACCACGGCCGAGGTGAATCCGGTCAACGGCCGTAAATCAACGATCCACTATGATCGGTGTGTTGAGTATTATGGTCAAAATCAGGGGTGTGCCGTGTGCGTCAGAGTGTGCCCGTTTAGCCAAGCCGGGTATGACAAAATCATGAGTGGTTTTTTGCGACGGCAGGCAAGCAGACAAGCTGCTTGAGGAGAAATCAGCCAGGGCGCATTGCCAAACGTTTTTTGTCAATTACTTGTGAGCTGACGGGATTCTTCGCTACGCTCAGAATGACTGATAGTCCGAGAAGTGCGGACGGGGCTAATAAGACCAAAATGAGATTAATCACGTTAAAAAACCGGATTCATCCGGTTTTTTTTAGCAGCCGAATTTTGAGTTTTAACAAATGAATACCGATACAGGTCCGTCATTCCCGCGAAAGCGGGAATCCATTAGATTGCCACCGGTGGATCCCCGCCTACGCGGGGATGACGGGCTTATTTTGAGAGTCGATTCATATCCGAATTTGTTTGTAAATCTTCAATATTCGGCTGCTACGGAATACTGCCAGTTGAATTGAAAAGAGGAAGGCATGATCGGTATAGGGGGATGATTTAAAAAAAGCTTGACAAAAGAGGTGCTGGTCAGTATTATTGCCTTAGTAATAGTTGCCTAGGCAAGCAATATACCAGTAATGAATCATACTGAAGACACATCAAGCATTGAAAAGGCCACCGCCTACATTATCCAGCGCACAGCCCGGCTGCTGCGCTTTCGGCTGAGCAAATTCCTCGAGGCGTATGCCATCAGTCCGGAGCAGTGGTATATCCTGTTTAAGCTGCACGAGCGGCCCGGCCGTTCCCAAAGCGAACTGGCGGACCCCAATTTAAACGACCATCCCAACATCACCCGCATGGTGGATGCTCTGCAAAGAAACGGTCTCCTTAATCGAACGCCCGACCCCGCCGACCGCCGCCGCCATCAGCTGTATCTCACCGCCGCCGGCCGGGAATTAATGACCGCCATTTTGCCGCTGGTGGTTGAAGAACGGCAAAAAATATTTCAGGGTGTATCTGAGGCTGAAGTAGGGCAGCTTGTCTCGATTTTGCAGCGCATCGAGCAAAACTTGGTTTAAGGAGATATTTTTTTACAGAATTACTTGCTTAGGCAAATAGTATTATCATTTTAGCCGCTGCTTTTACAAAATTTCGATCGGTCAGGAGACCGGCCGGGCAACTGAGTTTTTATAAATTTAAGGAGTGCAAAATGTTGGTTATTCGAGTGGGAATCAAAATCAAACCCGAGGAAAAAGACGCTTTTCTGGCGCATATGAAGCGGGAAATGGTCGACGTTAGGAAAAAATTTGATGGCTGCCAGAAGTACGCGGTGTACGCGGATGTGGCCCATGAAAACGGTTTTCTGCTTTACGAGGAGTGGGAATCACGACAAGATTTTGACGATTACAAAAATTCGGCCGATTTTAAGCAGAGCGGGCAAAAGCTGTTTCCCATGATGGCCGAGCCGCCAGATTCAGCTTATTTTGAGGCTCAGCTGCTCCCCTGAGCACCATAGATCAGCCGCATGTCGGGAGCCTCTGTGCAGTACATGTGAACCCAGATATAGGCGTGCTGGAATAAGGCCAGGGCCAGGGCCGCCCGCGAACCGGTCAACAGGGCGATGGCCCACATCAACAAAAAAGCATAGGTGTACATGGCGTTTAAGCTGTACTTGAATGCCCCTTTCCGGACGAGGGGCATTTTTCCGTATTCTTCGCGGAAATGATCAGCCCCCAATGCCCGCTTAACGCCAAAATACCGCTCAATTGACCAGCCCGTATAAACGGCCGGAATCAACAAAAAGATGCCGAGGATGATTTGCAGCCAGCGATAATTTCCGATTGATCCAAAATCCGACAGGCCAACGACAATGGTGAAGAGCGGCCGGAATATCAGGAATGGGAGAAAGATAATGCCCCATACGAGCAAATCTCGCTCACCAAAAAAGCGAGTAAATAAAGCGTAAACCAGCTGAAAGCGAAAAACAAACCAGCCAATGAGCTGATGAAGAACGACTACGGCAAGCCCGCCAAAAAACCAGGTGCGATCAGCAATACCCCAAAAAGATCCGTCACCTAAGGTCGGGTCAGCCAGATAAATCGCCCCAGGTAACAAACAGGCCAGCAGGATGAGGTGTTGAAATTGACCCTCAAATAGATATTTGGGTGGAATTTTGTGTTCGAGTTTAGACACTTTTTACTTCCTAAATAAAGTGGATCACAATTAAAAAAAGGCCACGTATTGTCACAGATTATTTCCTTGCTCCCGCAGAGCTTTGCGAAAATCTCATCTCCCTTAATTCTGGGCTGCGTGGTCTGCGGACAAATTATTTTTTGAAGAGCTAATGTAATCCAAGTGCTTTACAAAAACTTTTCAGAAATTAACTGTCCGCAGACCCCGTAGGGGTGAACCATAGGTTCGCAGATTTTCGCAGATTGCAGAGAGAAATCGGTGTTAATCTGTGATAATCCGTGGCTGTTGTTTAATATAGCTTATTGTGATCCACTAAACTTCTCAAGTACCAGAAAAGTCGGATGATCAAATCCAGGGTGTGTGCCATAGGATTTGAATTGATACCCTCTATTTTGATAGTAGCTGTGATGATCAGCCAGTGAAACCCTGACCGACAGGCGTACCCTGTTTTTACCTGCTCGGATGGCCCGTTGTTCCACAAGTTTGATGAGCTGCCCAGCGATGCCTTGCCTGCGCCAGGCAGGCAGCACGGCCAGCCGATCGAAATAAACATAATCCGGGTTGACCTGATAAAACACGCAGCCCACCAGATATTTATCCTGATGGGCTACTATAGCTGTTGCCCTATGCAGCTCGGCCGTCACGATTTCAATCGTTTTATGATGAGCACTTGAGGGGGGATTCAGGCGGCCGCGATATTCTTCAAAGGAGGTTTTGATGATGTGCAGAATATGTGGAATGTCGGTTTCCTGACCGGTTCGATAAGTGATATTAGCTGTGGCCGATTTTGAATTTCTCATACGCTTGTTGATCGGTGACAAAAACGATATCAGCAATGCGGCCGCTGCGTACGACAAATTTTTCGACAACCCTCAGGGTGGCTGAGCCATGAACCGCCTCATACATTTGAAAAGCGGTATTTCCCTGATACGCTTCAGACAGCAGGTTAACCTTAACTCCTTCCGGCCACGCCTCTCCAGAGAGAAACCGCTCTCGCCCTTCAATTTTAAAAACTCCGCTGGACACAAAGCTAAACGTCAAATTTTCGTCCAGCAGTGATTCGACCACGGCCGAATCTCGAGAGGTCCACGCCTTGAAATAGCGCTGGGCGATAGATTGTGTTTCATCCGTGTTACTCATTGTAATAGCCCTCAAAAAAATGGTGATTCCCTTATCATAATCGACAACGAGGGATCTTCAAACCGTAAAAACTAAGGAGCAAGTTGTCCCGCTAACCATTTTGCTGCACGTTGGCGAATTAAGTCTCGCTCTTCGATTGGGGCCGTCGTGATAAAATCGGCCGCAAAGGGGAAAGGGTGGGTTGGTGGGGGATATAAAAAGAGTTCATAATTAAAAAAATGGATTTTCTGAGGGGGGGAAAGAAAGTTGACGCCACTAATTTGAGTTAAGCAGCCCAGTGCAGAACCGGCAATGGAAAATGGTGCACCCTCAATGCGTTTCTCATTGTTTAGCGCGTCAACGAGAATTGGGTAAAGTTTTCGCTTTTCTAATGGTGTGAGAAGATCAACATGTTGGAAAGCTAATGCAAGGGCAGTGAGGTGGCGAACGTCACGGCTGGGATGTTCTATCAAGACCCACAGTCGATCTGTGGCTCGGTCATCGCCCAGGTGAACCAACATTGTGGCAATCCAAATATCAACAATGGGACCACGCTTGCCAAATTCGCCGAATAAAACTTTTTTGGTTTGGGTACCAATTTCCAATATGAGGTCATAGCAAGCATCTTTAATGACAAAATCCGGGTGCTCAAGCATATCCAACAGCATTGATACTGATTCGGCTTGACCTTTCAGAACAGCTTGCTTACCAAACTGTCCTTTTTCAACATCATAGGCCGTTAAATTCCGACCTGGCAGTGGAAGTGAATCTAAATAGATATTGAGCTGTTCTTGTAATTCTTCCTGACGATTCATATTAACAATTACATCATTAAGCAGGTGCACTTTTTTTGGTTAAGGCAGCTGGGTCCTGGATACATTGGTAATGTTGTTGTGTGAGATAGTGACTTCAACTCTGTAACGCGTGCCGTTTGGATAACGGAAAACCACTGTGCGGGTGCCATCCATCGTTCCGTCTGAATGGGTCGTCGTGGCAACCAGCCCGGAATCTGACTCCAAGGTTGCTCCAATCATGCCAAGCTCAGCGGCCAGCCCTTCCCCGTGGGCCCCTGATGTGGCTGAACCAAAATCGCGCTGGACGGCCGTCTTTCCGAGCTGTCTTTCTCGCTGTTCAACAAGTTCATGTAGAAGGGCTGCACGTGCATCCCAACCAGGTTGACCCATTCCCAACGCCTCAATATCGTCAATATCGATCTCAGAAAGTTTGTAGCTGCCAACAATTGGAACCCCTCCGGATACAACACCGACGGTGGTGGTTCCAGCTTCACTGATCAACGATTCAAGCCTTTGCGTAAAATACTGCTGTTGCTGAGTTGGTGGTCCATGTTGACTGCTGTCGACGATTTCTAATTCTTTTGAAGATTTGATTCGCACGGTCCTTGAAATATCGATCCCTGCATTCATGATAGCGATGACCCGATTCACGTGGGCTGTATTGCCCGTCAGGACAATTTTTCGCTGTATGCCTTGCGGAACTTGCGTCGGCCTTTGCTGCTGCACTACATGAGTCAATTCATGGGCCAATAAATGCTTACCTGCATGGGTCTGAGGAGAATACTGGCCTTCCCCAAAGTATATATCCTGTTGATAGGTAAAGGCGCGAGACCCCAATATTTGGTTCAGTCGCGCCGCCTTTTTATCCGTGTGAATCCTGACGTTGCTGAAATCATGCTGCATGCGCGGTTCAAAAAATGATCGCGTCTCTTTGGATAACTTATATCCAACATCGTCAACGCTGATTTCAGGCGTGTTAACCTGGACCTCATTGGATGAATTGAAAAAGAGGGGAATTTGGCCAAAATTGTAGGGCTGCCTGTTAACGGGGGGATTAGAAATATTATGGCTGGCGGGTCTTAAATCTGATTGCTGTAATAGGTTGCTGGCAACATTATTGGGGTTGGCTGACCTCTGTTTCTGGCTAGAAGTATGGTGATTTTGATCCAATAATTTAGAATGGGAGCCTGCAAGTTTTTTAGACCTGGCTGTTGGAGCATATGTAAACATAATGTGTTTCCTTATTTGACACTTCTAAATTTTTCCGCTCCATTGAGTTAAGTAGTTTACAAAAAGAATTGTTAAAAAAAGCCACGGATTAACACGGATTTTCACAGATTTCTCTCTCTAATCTGCGAAAATCTGCGCAATCTGTGGACAATTAATTTTTGAAGAGTTTTTGTTAACTACTTGAAATTATGCGACTTGGAAGGTTGGGCAAAGAGAAAAGGGAGCAGCTTGAGTTGGGCTTGAGAAGCTTCCGGTTAAAGTCATGGTGCATCATATTCAATATCCAAGGCCACATTTTGAGCGTCATTGACAAAAAACTTCATGTCATTGAGGCCGATGATGCCCCTATAATATTTTTTGCCTTCATTCAGCTCAATTAATTTGCTGTGGAGATCTTGATAGTTCGCCTTTTGAATTTTCTCAACCGTATCAAATTCAGAGTGGATCAGCAGGGTAGCAAACGCCTGATTAACATATCGTATTCGGCACACATCCGTCAACCTGGTTAAAAGCAGCGCTTCTTCATCATCGATATCGAGCTGTTTTTTTAAGGCGTCGCGCGCTTCCAGGCTGACAATTTTTTCATAAAGGTCGACGGTGGTTTTGATTCCGATGTGTTCAAGTTTGGCAATTGTTTTTTGATCCAGATCTGGAAAATCCCGCAGCTTTCTTGGCTGTGGATGATAGCTGTTTATCGTGCGGCGCAAAACAGTCAGATAATCGAGTGGTAGAGACGTGGCCGAGGCAAATTGCTCGACCTTTTTCTTGGTTTTTAAGATTTTCTTGAGCGCGGCGACAGTTGTGATGTTTTGAGCTTTGATCGTCTCAAACCGTTGATCGAGATCCACCATCAGGATTTGCTGGCTGGGCAGCAGATCGGCCGTTTTTAACATGTGGGTAAACTCATTCAGCGAGATGCGGTTTAAATCGATGTAATATCCCATTTTTTCATCCTTAAAATATGTACGAGTTTAAGTGGATCACTATTAAAAACAAGCCACAGATTAACACGGATTACCACAGATTTTTCTCCGTGTTCTCGGCGACCTCTGCGGTGAATTCTGGATTCTATCCGCCCGCGGCCGTTTATTCAGGTGCCGATGAGCCAGTAGGTCAGGGAAGCGGCCATCGGCCAGTAAATTGTTTCTGAGACAATGCCGGCCAGCGCCTCCTTCCACGAATAGTTTGGTCCTAGGGCCTGGCCAATCTCCCCCAGCACAAACATCACCCACCACAGTAAAGCGTAGAGCAGCCAGCGCTCGCTAAAAACGGCGGAGGCGAAGAAGAAAATGAGAACAAAGGTGACGGCCGTGCCGATTTTTGACACAAAAATGCTGATCAGAAATTGTGCCGGAGAGGTTTCTTCCGGTGGTTTCAGATCAGTGATAATCGTAAAAAGACTGTATACCAAAAAGGGCACCAGGTAAATGGTGAGTAAAACCAGGGCGATGGCGAAAATGACCTTGAACATCGTGTGGTATTCCTGAAATGTTCAGGCCGCAGGCTGCAGCGTTAGACCATACAGCACACCGAGGATCAGCATCTCTGCCAATCCGGTTAGCAAGCCATAGAGCAGGGCCTGAGCCGGAATTTCGAACATCATCCACTGTGTGGCCGTATACATGACGACCCGGAAAAACCAGATCAAAAGGCCAAAGCTCAACCCTTTGACCAGCCCGCTTCCGCCTGGGAGGCTGGCATGGAGAAGCAAAAACACCCCGGCCATCACAAATCCGTAGAGGAGATCGATCGCTATCCCGGCCGTAGCGTTGACGGTTGTTCGAGCGATCGGCTGGTAGACGGCGAACAGCCGTTGAGCCAGGGGGTTGGCGTTTATGACGGCATCCATGATGCCAAACAGAACGCCGCTGACAATACTGATGATGATGTAACGACTCACGATTTCTCAATTCCCCAGGAATGGCTTCCCGTAGGGCAAACTTGATATTATGTAAAGTATAGGTGTTTGTTTAAAACAGGATTACACGAATGACACGAATTTTCCCAACTAAGCAGTAAAAAAAATCGTCCACAGACCCCGCAGATTTTTAGGGGAAATCTGCGAACCTTTGGTTCACCCCTACGGGGTCTGTGGACATTATACTTCAGAAAAATTCGTGTCATCCTCTTACTAGAACGCCAGGTCCTTAGGCGACACTTTGTCCGGTCCAGTAAGCGATGGCGAAGGCCAGCAGGCCGACCACGTTGGCCCCGGCAAAAACGAGTGTGGCCGTCGTGCCCCACTCAAACAGGAATTCGTTGGTTAAAAGGCCAACTGTACCAACGAGTAAAACGACAAACGCAAATAATTCGAGAGTCTTATTCATGGGTTTTCCTCCTAGCGGCGGCCGGGGAAAAATGGGGGGAGCGACCGGCGGCCGCTAAAAAAACAAACAATAAAAGGGCTATTGGCTCGATTTGGCTGACGCGAGATAAACAAAAAGGCGTGGCTCAATAGTTTGTTGGATAGTAATATTATAAAACAAAACGGCCGCGAGTTGAATAGGTACTCATGACAAACACAATCCATCTCTCCCTAACCGAAAAAGATAAAATGGCCGGATGGCTGGCCAAACGGGCCACGGCCGGTGGCTGGGTATTTATTGGCCTGGCGGTTTTTGCGCTTCTGATGGGGGTCATCGGCGTCATGCAAAATCCCAGAATATCATTTGATGACCTGGGTGGGGTGATCGCCATCTGTTTGGGGATGTGTGTCGTGGGGTGGTGGATGCTTCGCTACCGGCGGAAAGTGCGCCGCTGGCTTGATGAACCGCTGCGTGCGGGTACCGGCCGGGTTTTGAACGCGATCCCCACCCCGTATATGGGCAAACGCGTTCGCCTGGAGATCGAATCCCCTGATGGGGAGCAGTATAAAAGCGGTTTTTTTGCATTGAGCACTGAAAGTTGGGAGAAAGGGGATCAAATCGGGCTGCTGTTTTGGGAAAACGGCCGTTACTGCCCGCGCGACGTCGATTATCTAGTTGATATTGCTTACCTGCCGACACCAGCGCGTCGTAACCTGGTGCGCCGGCGGATCATCATTGGCGTGGTAATTTACCTGCTGCTAACCGCCCTGGGCTTTTTGATGGCGATATACGGCTTTGATAATTAGCGCGGCCAGACCCGGTTTGAGGAAATGGGGGCCGTGTTTCTTTTCAGGTGAGGGAGATGTCGGTGAGCCGGCCGCGGAAGTATTCCCAGGTGCCCTCACTTTTTTCAAAACGGGCGACGGCCGTGCCGGGCAGGCGCAGCCCCTTGAAGTCGCGATGATCGCTAAACTCAATGTGCCACGGCGCTTCGGCGTACCCATCCGGGACGTCATAGGGGCGCGCGGGGCTGGCGGTGCGCATGACATCGCCGTCCTGGTTGATCTCAAAGCGAATTTGGCCGGCCGCCTGATGGTGTATTTCGAAGGCTGAGTCATCGGCCGCAGCCCATCTTAAGTCGGGGATAGTCAGGGCGAAGGGAGGCAGCCACGGCAGCTCGCCGAGGTTGCGGATCAGTTGGGTGGTCAGCACCTCCGGGTCGGTGCGCTGCCCCATGGGGATCAATCCCCACAGTTTGGCGCCGCCCCACCCGTTACCGGCCGCGTGGCCATCTTCCGCCCTGACCCACACACCGGGCAGGAGGCGCAGGCGGGCGATCCAATTAAACGAAAGCGGATCGGCCTGGTAGGTGCCGTGGGCGGTGAAAGGGGTCCAGCGGCCGCGGATGTCCATCGAGCCTTCTTGATGAAGGTGGATGGTGGCGGGTGGGTCCATGTCGGCCGGGAGGGCGCGTGCAAGCCAGCGCTGGGCCGCGGCCGGGAGGGAGGTAATTGGGTTTGGGGATGGAGTTTGAGTGGTCATGCTGTGTCATTATAGCAAACAACGGAGACAGGTCCTTAAGGCTGTGGCCGGGGTCCGCGTGGAGCCACCCGCCGGCGCGGTTAGAGACCGGCCGGAGCATTATAATCAAAAATTAAAAGAAGCGCTGCGGCCGCAGCGCTTCTTTTGTGGTGATGACTGGACTTGAACCAGTGACCCCAGAATTATGAGTTCTGTGCTCTAACCAGCTGAGCTACATCACCGTTTGCCCAATTGAGCGAAGAGAATTATAGCCAAGACGAGGAGAATAATCAATGGTCAATTATCAATTGCCAATAGTCAATGGTCAATGACCTGCTTGCGGATAAACCCTTACGCCACGTCCAAGACTTAGATGATTCCGCACAGCCAAATTATTGTTCAAAATTCAACCCCAACGCAGGAAACCCAATCAAAAATCGCAAATCCAAAATCTCGTATTTCGTATATCGTCCCTCGTATATCATATCTGATATCCTTCGCGCAGCGCCTCGGCAATCCCCTCCACCGTCAATGCCTCAATCGTCTGTTCGAGTTCCGGCATTTTCTCCGGTGCGAGATGATCCTCGGTGCGCATCAGCAGCGCCTTCGCCCGGACGTGAGCCATCTGATTGGCCTGCGGATGTTGATCCACAAAACGCAGGTACGGCCACGCTTCATCAAAACGGCCGTCTTCAATCAGCAGCACGCACAGCGTGGCCAAAAATTCGAGCACCTTGGGGGTAGCCCCGATGTCGAGGGCCATGTTCAACCCGTTAAAAAAGATGCGGCGGGCGATTGATTTATTCTCCAACTCCCACTCAATTTGCCCCTGCACCAGCAGCGCCGTGGCCTCACTTTCGCGATCACCGGTCTCCCGAAAATAGAGTAAACTTTCCTCGATTTCCTGTTTCCCCTCTTCAAACTGCTGCAGCGCCATGTTGGTAAAGGCCAAATTAAGCAGATTGGTGCCGATGCGCTGTTTGTTGTGCCACTGGCGGGTAATCTCCAAATTGGCTTTTAACCCCTTTTTTCCCTCTTCAAACTGCTGCATGGCGATCTGAAACAAAGCGAGATTGGCCTGAATGTGGGCGGCGTTGACTTCTTCCCCCATCTCCCGATAGCGGCGCAGTGCTTCTTCATATTCGAGATACGCCTGCATGAAGTTGCCCTGCAAATAATCGACAATCCCCAAGCGGTGGGTCGCGGCCGCAATGCCAAATAACCAATCAATTTCTTCGTACAGCTGTTTGGCCTGCTTGATCAGCTTTGCCGCTTCGGCAAAATTCCCCTGCTTGTTGAACATTTCAGCATGGATGCTTAACAAGAAAGCTCGTTCCTTCTTAGATAGGAAGGAGTCCGGCTCGTACTGCTCCCAGCTTTCTACGCAGCCGTTGCAAACGCGATTCACTTCGTCGTAGTTGGCCAGCCGCATGTTAAAGGCGGCCAGCCGGCCGTGCAGCTGATGAAACAGCTCAAATGGGGGATCGAGGGGCAGCGCGGCAATCGCTTCACTAAAAAATTGTTTCCCTTCGAGATAAAGGGCGCCCATCTCGTAATAGCGATAAATCGGCTCGAGCATCTGGCTAATCAGATTAAATCGGCCGCCGCGCAGCCCGTTCTGCCACGCCTGACGAATGTTGCTGATGTTGCGCTGCATCCCTTCCCACGCCTCGCGCTGCCCGGCGCTGCGCAGCGGGGTGTCCTGCGCGGCCGTGTAGCTGGCGTAATATTCGAGATGAGCGGCCGTTATTGACTCTTGCCGCGATGGATCAGCGGCCAGCATCTCCTGCGCGTAGTAACGCACGATTTCGTGAACGCTGTAGATGCGACCCAGAGCAACTTGAGTCGTGTCTCGCAACACCACCGCCTGCAGAAGCGACTTATCGACCAGCCCGGCCACCCCATCGGCCGTGGCTCCGGCGATGTCGGCCGCCGCTTGAAATTCAAACGGACCGCGGAAGATAGATAGTGCCGCCAAAATCGACTGTTCTTCTGGGGATAGTAAGTCCCACGAATATTGAAAAACCGCCCGCAAATCCCGATGACGCTCGGTAACCGGCGTCTGGTCATTGGTCAACAGCTTTAAATCTGCTTCCAAACGCTCGACAATTTCCCGACAGGTCAAAACCCTGGTCCAGCTGGCCGCCAGCTCGATGCCCAACGGGATGCCGTCCACAATCTCGCAAATGCGAAAAATGTTGAAGTGGTCGGTTTCGCTCATTGAAAATTCCGGGTTGAGCTTGCGGCTGGCCTGCATAAACAGACGCGGCCCGTCATCCAGCTCGGCCGTGGCGTCAAAGTCGTTGTCAAATTGACTGTAGGTCAAGCCGCTGAGCGGAAATACCGTCTCCCCCGGGAGATTGAGCCGGTGCCGGCTGGTAACCAGCACCTTGAGCTTGGGGGCTTCCTGCAGGAGCTGAAAAACGAGTGGGGCGTGAGCGGTCAAATGCTCAAAATTATCGAGCACCAGCAAAATTTCGCGCTGTTTGAGCGTCTTGGCCAGCAGCGTTAACGGCTCATCCTGACCGGCTAAAACGATATCACAGGCCGAGGCGATGGCATAAATGATGTCGGCTTCGCTGTCCAGCATGGCCAGCGGGACAAACAATACGCCGTGCATGAAGTAGCGCCACTGATGGCTGCCGAGCTGTCGAATGATGCGGCGTGCCAGACGGGTTTTTCCCATACCGCCGCTGCCGGAAATTGTCAGCAGGCGCGTGTCTGGATGAGTGATCATCGCACTCAAACGGCGAATTTCCTCACTACGGCCGAGAAAGGGAGTGATCTCCGGTTTGAGATTGTTCCAGGGGGTCATGCGGGCGCTCATGATTTGATCGCGATGGCGCACGGTGTCCGGCATCGGCTCAACCCCCAGCTCGTGATCCAATAATTTTTGATAGCTGTTGTACTGTTTGAGGGCGGTCAAGAAATCACCCCGACGCGCCAAAAGATCCATCAGCTCTAGCTGCAAATCTTCTTTGAGCGGTTCGCTCAAAAGGATGGCCTGAAGTTCTTTGATGCGCTGCTCGGCCATTTGCCGCTGTTCCCGCGGGGTTTGTGGCCGGGTGATCGTTTGTGGCGGTGGAGAGATGATGGGGGTCGATAATTCGAGACGAGTATCCGCCGTGTGGGTTTCCGCCCGACGGCAAAGCTGCAGCGCCGCGACCAGGGCCGCGCTATCCGGGTACCGATCGGCCGGTTTTTTGGCCAAGGTCTGATACACCACCTCGATAAGGGCCTGGGAGACCGGTTCGGGCGGGTATAGAGATTGCAGTTTGGGAACCGGGTCGTGAATGTGTTTCATCATCGTTTGAAAGGTGGTATCCCCTTCAAACGGCCGACGCCCGCTCATCAGCTCGTATAGGATGACGCCCAGGGCGTATTGATCGGCCCGGCCGTCAATCTCCTCACCACGGACCTGCTCCGGTGACATGTAGGAAACGGTGCCCATCACCGCCCCGGTATTGGTGATATTTTGAGCGGTATCCACCAGCTTGGCGATGCCAAAATCCATCAGGAGCGGTTCGCCATCCGGCTGGATCATGATGTTGGCCGGCTTAACATCGCGATGAATTAAACCGGCGCGATGGGCATAATCCATGGCCGAAGCCAGCTTTTCGCCTTTGCCGATGAGATCGTGGATCGGCACCACCCCGGCTTCACCGCTGCGAATGCCATCGATCGTATTTTGCAGCGTAACCCCTTCGATATACTCCATCACCATGAAATAGGTGTCCTCTATTTGATTAAAATCGTAGACCTGTACGATATTGGGGTGACGCAGCCGGGCTACCGAGGATGCTTCCCGCTGAAAACGCTGCACAAATTTATCGTGGAGAGCCAAGAAGCTGTGGACAATTTTGATGGCCACCGGCCGTTCCAGGTTTGGATCAAAGCCTTTGTACACGGTTGACATGCCACCCTGACCGAGCAGTTCGTCAATCCGATAGCGATTATTGATCGTTTCTCCGACCCAGCTTTGAGGATTCATCGTCTCCAAAATGTCTGGTAAATTGGGTTGTCGGCAGTAGGTTTACACTCACCACAGCTTAACAATCGATTATAACATACCCCTTATCGAACCTTAAACCGGTTTTAACGTTGCGCTTTTGTTTGTGAACGCCATAATTGCATAAACTCTTGGAGATATCACAAATGCTTTCTTTTTTGCCCCGCCCTATAAAAGGGGTTTTATCTCTGCTGCTGCTGGTCCTCAATACGGTGGTGATTTTCCCCCCTTTTTTTCTCATAGCGATACTAAAATTGTTGACGCCGATCCCTTCGTTGAGACGGATGTTTTCCCTTTGGCTTGAAGAATTAGTGGCCTGGTGGGTGGCCGGCAACAGCTGGTGGTATGAATTGACGCGCCGGCCGACGTGGGATGTTCAGGGGGTTGATGCGCTCGAACTCACTGATTTAACGACCGATGATTGGTACATCGTCGGTTCGAACCATCGATCATGGGCGGACATTCTGGTGCTGCAGCGCATCTTTAACCGCCGCATACCGATGCTGAAGTTTTTTCTGAAACAGGAGCTGATTTGGGTGCCCCTGATGGGGTTTGCCTGGTGGGCGCTGGATTTTCCGTTTATGAAGCGTTACTCAAAGGAGTATCTGGCCAAACATCCGGAGAAGCAGGGAAAAGATTTAGAAACCACGCGCAAGGCGACCCAAAATTTTCGTCTTTTTCCTTCATCGGTCATTATATTTTTAGAGGGGACCCGCTTTACTCAAAGCAAAAATGCGCAGCAGCAGGCTCCTTTTTCACATCTTCTCAAGCCGAAAGCGGGGGGGATTGGATACGTGTTGTCGCTCATGGGTGATCAAATTGACACGTTGCTCAACGTGACGATTGCCTATCCACAATATGTCGATCGGGCGCTCAGCTTTTGGGATTATTTGAGCGGCCGCGTGACCAATATCGTCATTCGGGTAGAAAAAATAAAAATCCCCCTCGAGTTTCGTACCGGGGATTACATGAATGATGAAGGATATCGTCGGCGGTTCCAGGCCTGGGTCAATGAGTTATGGATCGCCAAGGATCGGCTGCTCGCTGAGTTGATGGTCGAGGGAGAAAGGGTTTGAGCGCATCACTGTTAAAAACCAGCCACGGATTATCACAGATTTCCATCTGTCATCTGCGAACCTTTGGTTCTGCGCTACGCGCTCTGTGGACACCTTCTTCAGAAAGCTTCTTGTAACTTACTCACCTAAAGGAGCGATCGCCTGTAAAACGGCAGGGTAAATTCTGTGCGATCCGCATTGATGGTGATCGACTTGCGCTCGATGCGGCCGCCTAAATCCTCAGGCCACGACACGTCAATATCGTAGGTCAGACCGCTGGTTAGACGAACCGGGAGTTCGCACAAAAAGCGTCCCTGACGGTCGGTGGTTCCGGCCACGTAACTCTTGATACTTTTACTGGAAACGGTGACCTGCAGCCCATAAATACCGGGGCCGTCCGGATAATCCTGGACGACAATTCGCAGCCGCGTCGTTTTGAGCTGTTCATTGCGAAACAGCTGTCGAATCGAGCGGGCAAAGCTGCTCTGAGGCGGTGGTTGGGGTGTCGGCTGACGGCGAGGCGCAGGCCGCGGCGGCTGTGGCCGAGGTTGTGGAGGTGGGGGAGCGGCCGGCAAATCCTCCGGCGTGATTTTTATTTCCGCTCCTCGCTGCAGCGGCACCGTGTGGTTAGATTCCCCAACCGCCTCATCGGTTGAAATGTTGATTTCCTGATTGTATTCGGGATATTGGACCGGAATTGGGGTGCGGTAATGGGGAGGTGCCGGGGCAACCTGACCGCCGGTTGAGGACAGCTGGTCGAGTGAGGGCACCGATGATTCACCCGAATAAGCCAGCTGCCGCGCCAGCCGATCGCGTTCGGTGGCTGAACGCTGGGTTTGGGTGCGCATATACTGGATCGTCGCCTGCAGCGCCATCCCGGCCGGGGTATAGGCGGCCGGTGGCGAATGAACGTCAAATTGGGTGAGATCATAGCCGTTTTTATCGGCAAAGAGAGAGAGCAAAAGCAGCTCCCATGGGATCCCTTGGGTAGGCTGACGGGGCTCCACCTGCCCGAGGTGGGGGTGATAATGGGTCAGAAGATCATACAGGGCCAGCCGTAAACCGGTTTCGGTGCTCATGACTCGCTGAAAGTCACCCAGCAGCGCATCATCAAGCAGTCCGGCCGCACGCAGGATGGCGCGGGCGCCCGTCTGAGAGAGATCGCTGTCGGCCGTCAATGAATGCAGCCATCCCTGAAAAAAAGCGTCTAAACTGGACTTGTCAGGAAGCGATTGAACCGTTTTTTGTGCCGTACGATTGATTTTCATAACCCTAAACCCTAAATATTGAAATGTGTCTCATTCCTTGCGATAGGATGACAAAGCCTGTCCTAAAATAATTCCAAATCCGGCACCAAGGCTAACACCCAGTGCTATATTGTCAAAGATGATACCAAATGCGGCTCCGATTCCAATTCCCAAAGAGAAGCCTACTCCAATCATGGAGTGATTGTTTTGTGGATTCATTTGTTTTTTCCTCTTCGCTAGGGGCTTTACGGATTTGGGGAGGAAAGGTTGCATGAAGACGGCAGACTACAGACTTCAGACCTCAGAGGATCTGGTTAGATAGCAGAGAAGCTGGTTGGAAGGTTCAAAGACCTTCCAACCAGCTCTGTAGTCTGTAGTCTGATGTCGGTTGTCTTAATTGCCGGAATCGGTGGCTGGGGGCTCGGCCGGCTGGGATGTTTGGGTGCCGGTGGTATCCACCGTGGGAACGATGCCCGGTCCAGGCAGCACCAGCGTGGGCGTTGTTCCTTCTGGCGTAAAGATGACCTTGTCGGTTGGGTTAAGGGCATCGGCATTGACCTGCAGAACTCGGAGCTGCAAGTAATCCGGGTTTGTGGCCAGCAGGTTGGCCAAAACCGTCTGGTTGGCCAGATCGGCCCGCGCCTGCTCTTCAGCCGCATCGGCCAAAGCGGTGTTAATCGCCAGGTCGCGCTCAGCGGCCAGGAGCTCGTTGGCCTTGCGAGAGTCAATTAACTGTCTCTCTGATTCCAGTTGAGCCAGGTCATTGGTCCGCTCAGCCTCGATGACGGCCAGCTGGGCTCCCAGACGCTGCTGCTCGAGCTCGGCCAGCAAGGTTTGCTGACGGGTTTGCTCCTGCAAACGGCTTTGCTCGACGCGAATTTCACCTTCCTGACGGGCCTGCTCAGCCTGAGCCTGCGCTCTTTCGCGCAGCTCGTCCTGGGCCGCTTTCTCAGTCGCTAGCCGGCTTTGGACGATGGCGTCGAGGGCCACCTGCACTTCTGGAGATAAAATCACTTCCGGCACTACCAGATTTTCAATGCTGAGGCCAAACGCATCAACCGCATCGTTGAGCTCAGAATCCACACAGGCGCGCAGCTCATCGCGGGCGGTACCAATGATATTTTCATCAAAGGTTCGATCACCGATACACACTTTCATCGCCTGGCGAGCCAGATCAGATACCCGATCCAGAGCCAAATTATCCTGGAGATAAATGCCCCGATAGCGCGACCAGTTGTCGCGAATTTGGATCGTGTCGTTCGGCCGGAAAATATCCCCGCTGACGATCAGGCCGATACGCTGCTTGTCCTGGGTAATGATTTCATCATCCTGTACGGTAAAGGGGATCGCCTGGGTAGAGACGCGCTGAATGTCGACAAACAGGCCGATGTCGCTGTAGACTCCTGGCCCAACCACTTCGCGGATTTGCCCCTGGCGAAAGCGTACCCCGATTTCCTGTTCCTGAACGGTTTCAAAGAAGTAGGCGAAATTACCAAGGAACGAAAGGGCAAACAAGATAATGACAATGCCCACGACCCACACACCTACCCGACGAATGGTTCCAAATCGATTGGTCAATGACTCCATAAATAACCCTCCATATTGTTTAATTGCTACTTTCTAATATCAAAAATTGCTAATGGCTAAATTCCAATAGCTATTAGCTAAAACCGAACCTGAAGAAAGTCCACCTTTTTAGCTATAAGCAATTAGCATTAGATATTGACAATTACTAACGGCTAATTTCCAATGGCTAATAGCTAAAACTGAACCTATAGAACGGCCGCCTTTTTAGCTATAAGCAATTAGCTTTAACAATTAGCTATTATCCATGGCAATTGTAACAGAGAGTGTATCGAGTCAAGCTAATACTTTGGTCCCGTAGGCTGCCCCCGGCCGGCGCATGGAACACACACCGGCCGAAGACAGCCTGGAAAAGGGTTACTGATCTTCAATACGGGGGTTTAAAGATCAGGTTGCACAATCGTTCAGGCAATTACCGCGATTGTAAAAACGCGGTCAACGCTTCAACCTCTTCTGGGGTGAGAGAAGTATATCGAGAGGTGACAACAGCCGCTTCACCGCCGTGGGCCACAATGGCATCGTGAATTGTACGGGCCCGGCCGTCGTGCAAATATTGATGACGTGATCCCAACCCCCAAAGCGGGGTTGTGCGCCACTCGCGGCCGGTTGCCTCTCCCTGGACGACTTTGTCATCGAGAGCTGGACCCAAATCGTGCAGCAGCAGATCTGAGTAGAGGTGAACCGGCCGTCCGTCAGCTGTGGTTAAGGTGGGGACGTGGCATTTGGCGCAGCCGATGTCGATAAAAATCGCTTCGCCAGCCGTAATCTGGGTGGATCCACCGCTCAAGGCTGCCGCAGAATAGCCAGGGTTTGAAGTCGCTTCGACCTCTCCTAAAAAGGGGGTTGATCCCCAGACGAGGGTGTATCCCAACATGATGCCGAAGACGAAGATGACCAGGGAGGCCAGCGTGGGTCGCATCGCCCACCGCAGCGTTTGGAGGCGGCTGACCGGGGTGCGCAGCCCCAGGGCGACCATCACGGCCGTCAGCAAAAAGACGTTGGCCTGATTGATCCCGTCAACCCAAAGTGAAGGAATGACGCTGAGGGTGTTTATGAGGAGCAATACCACGAAGGCCACCACGAACCAGGGGATCAAGGGAGGAGCGCTTTCCCGATCCGGCTCCTGACGCCGCTGGTGTATGCCCAAAATGATGAGGAGGGGAATCAACATCAGCACCTTGCTGAGCTTGATAACCACGGCCGTATTCCCGGCCGCCTCCGAAACGCTGTATCCGGCACCCACGACCTGAGCCACCTCATAAATGGTGGAGCCGATAAAAATGCCGTAGGTGTGATCGGTTAAGCCGGGCAAAAGACCACTCACATAGAGCAGGGGATAGCTGAGCAGGGTCACCGTGCCCAGAAGAGTAATCAGGGTGATGCCCACGGTTGCCTGGCGCGGTTGGGGCTTGATGATGGCCGCTACGGCCAAAATGGCCGAAGCGCCACAGACTGAGGTGCCGGCCGCCAGCACGTGGGCCATTTCATCTTCTACTTTGAAAACTTTGCGGGCCAGCCACAGGGTAAAGAAGTAGGTGGCGCTTAATACAACGGCCGCAATCAAAAAGGGGAGCAGGCCGATGTCGGCTACCTGCTGCAGGGTCACCCGGAAGCCGACCAGAGCCACCGAAAGACGCAAAATCTTTTTCACGACAAAGGTTAAGCCTGGGTCAAGGGCGGCCGGGGTGCCAAAGCTGGAGCCGATCAGCAGACCCACAATAATGGCGATGAGGAGCGGGCTTTGAGCAAAAACACCGCCCAACCCGCGGGATAAAAATACGGCGACCGCGCCGAGGGCAAATGCGGCCAGAACCCCCGGCCGGAGCTCCTGAAAGCGATCCCGATTGATGTATTTTGAAAGTTGGAGTGAACTCATGCGATACGATTTTTAATGCTAGTTGCTACCTTATCTTCCCGGTGAATAACTGAGGGTGACACCCAACCCCCACCTCAATCCTCCCCCACGGGGGGAGGATGCCTGCATCCCCTCCCATTGGGAGGGGAATGAGGGGAGGGCGAATGACCCCTTCAACTACGGGATCTGTGGACGATTTTTCATAACTTCTTTTGGAAACATTATGAATCCGGGTTTGGAAATGAAAGGGACGCGATAAACGCTTTTAGGGCGGTGATCAGGGTCCCGTCATCCTCCACTTCGATCGGATCTTCGCCGGACTGAGAGTTTGGTCTCCGCTGGGTGACTGCGGCGTGTGGATTGGTGATACCCAATTCGTTGGCCATGGCTACCCCGATCATTTCATCCAAGGTGGCCACGTCCGCTTTCCAGCCAAACCGGCCGACCGTTGTCGACCCATCTGCCTGGGTGATGATGTGAGCCCGGCCGTAAATACCGTCTCCCTTATCAACCGCCTGGGCCAATATCACCTCATCCGGAATTTGATCGATGAGATCAAGACCGTAAAGCGCAGGCGCGGTACGCAGAGAAACCACGTTGGCCTGATCCGGAATTCCGACCGTTAAGTCAAAATGCTCAGCGGCGGGCTGAATCACGTGGGAGCGGACCACCGGACCTCCCTGAGAAATCAGCGGATCAAAGGTGTCGCTGTTTTCATCCCAAAATCCGACTCGGGCCACCATCGTTTCCTCGTTTGCCCCCATACCGCCGGTGGTGGGATGGCTGTGGCAGGCCACGCAGGATGTTTGGTTGAAGAGCGGGCCTAACCCGTCAGCGGCCGTAAATTCCTGAGAAAAAGCGACTTCCCCTGCGGCGATTAAGGCCGGATCGAGATCAGTTTGAGCGGTGTCGTAGCGATTTTGGTTAGAAAGCGGTCCATGTTGATCGAAGGCCGACACCTCGATCAACATGCCTTCATAACCCGGGAAGTCCGGGTGGGCGGCCGAGAGGGTCAAAAAAAGGCGCTGCCCATCAGCTGAAACCGCCATCCCCTGCAGCTGATTTGCAGACAGGACTCCTATCCCCGGCAGGTTGATGCGGGCCTGGGCGATCACCAGACCGTCCTGAGTCAAGCGCACCAGTGATCCATCCCCGCGATTGGCGACATAGAGGTCAGAGCCACCGGCCAGGGTGGTGTGACTGCTAAAGCGGGGATTGGCGATTTCCGGCAGGGTGGGTGAGAGGTCAACCGGATTATTCAATTCAGGCGGATTTAAATAAGCGGTTGAGGCGACCTTAAAAACCTGGCCGTCATCGGTCAGGGTAAGTTTGGCCAGTCGATTTTGCGATCCATCGGCAATAAACAGGATGGATGAGGGAATCCAGTTGAAGGCGATGCCGATCACACCTCCGTTTTCAATCCCGTTTGTGGTTTTCGGGTCGATGTCGAGTGAAGAAACCGTTTCGGCCGAGGCCAGCCCATCAACCCCATCCGCCACGTGAACCTGAACGACACTGCCATCCATTTGGACGACGGCAAAAACGGCAAAGCCGCTGTCATCGGGGGAAATGCCCATAAAGGCCGTTCCGGCTGCGGCCGGGTAAAGCGCCCCTTCGATGATGGGCACCTCGCGATTGGTTTGTGCCCCGGCAAAAACGCCGCCTGCAGTGGGGCTTGGGGGTCCGGCCAGCGGATGACCGGTGGGGTCAATCACGGTACTGGTTCCCAAACCGCCGATCCCTTCGGGGACGTTGGCAAACCACGGCCGGCCAAAAGCGTTGTTAATTGAGATGTAACGCGGATTGGCCACGGCCGGCTGCATGGCGGTCACCGCTGCAGGATTGTGGTGACGGTTCAAAAAATCTGGGGTTTGCCCGGTAAAAAATTGCACGTCCCCATTAAGGATTGCTGCCTGTCCGTTTTGAGCGGCAAAATCGGGCGGAATGAGCAGCGGTTGAGCAGCGGCCGGATTAATCGAAAGAATCGCCCCGGCCGCCTGACTGGCCACCCCCAAGGGAGCACCAAAATTTGAGCCGCTGGCTACCAAAAGGCGGTCAGGGTCCAAAATTTTGCCGGGTTCGGTGGCCGCGGCAAATTCCGGATTGCTGGGGATGGCCCCACCGCTGTGAAACGCCCCAACCTGGCGCACGCCACCAACCGCGGGGAGGCCAACGGCGATGAGACGTGCCTCCAAGGTAATCTGAGGCGTGTTGCCCTGGGCCTGCACGTATGACAGCGAGCCGCTGATAAAAAGGAGAAGCATGATGAAGCGGCTCAGGGTGGCCGGGCCGCTACTCTGTCGCCGAACTTTCATCTTGTGCTTCCGCCTGAATGTTCATAAATTCGAGTAAATTTCCGGCACTGAGGACGGCCGCCTGCCCGGCCAGTCCTTCGGCATCACCGGTCACGTAAACCATGGGTACTTTGATAAGATCCGGGTTTACCTGAGCTGCGGCCAGCAGTTCTTCAAGTAAAACCAGCTGGAGCACCCCATCCTCAGAAAGAACCTCAACAATTTCGAGGTACCGTAGACGTTCCCCTTCTCCAAGCTTTTGGGCGGCCTGGGCTTCGAGGGCGGCGATTTCAACCGCCAGCTCCGCGGCCACCAGGTTGGCCTGCTGATCGGCTAGAGCGGCCGTATTTTCAGCTTCGATACGGGTTTGCTGCGTCCGTTCTTCCTGTTCGTAGGTGGTTTGCAGCTGTGCTGCGAGCAGCTGCCGCTGCTGAACCGCCTGCAGCTCCGCTGGCAGAGCCACGTCGCCAAAGTTAACGGCGTGCACCGTTACTCCAATCGTTTGGCCATAGCTTTGCATCGCTTCTTCCACGGCCGCTTCGAGGGCTGCCCGATCTTCAATTAAGTCGAGCACGCGCCGTTCATCGGTTTCCAGCACATCGCGGACGGCGTTGCGCAAGGTTGGGGTAATCAGGGTTTTTTCGAGGGTGTTTAAATCTCCCACGCTGGCCAGCAAAATAGGTGCTTGCAGGGCATCGACCTGTATAACCGCCTGAATTTCCAGCGGAACCGGCCAACCTTCGATGTTGACGACGATTGCGCTGCCGGCCGCCTCGTCCGGTACCTCGACCGTCTGGCTGGAGACCTGCTCGCTGATTTTGCCCTGTTGATCAACCGTTAAGTCGACCGCATAGCGCTCGTGACCGCCGCGGTAAAGCAGCGACTGGGCCTGAGTGGGGATGATTGTGGCCTGATAAGCGAGGCGATTGAGGTAGTAGCGGCCGGGCAGAAGAGGCTGTTCCCAAATACCGCTGCATCCCTGCGGGACGAGATTGACCGCTAATGCCTGGCTGTCGGTGAATGCGGGATTTGACGAAGAAATAGGGTCCGGACAATCGGCCGATTCCTGCACGTTTGATTTGATCACCGCGACCGATCCGGCCTCGACATCGAGGGCCGGCTGTAGGGAGACGTCAAATAAGTAGCGGTTGAGGCGGTATTGTCCGGGTTGCAGAATGGTCAGCTGAGTGCCTTTAACCCCTCCGTTTTGGATAAAGTAGGCGGCTTGCAGCATCTCGGCCGTTTCCTCTTCGGGCCACGCTTCAGCCAGGTAGCTGCCCTGGGAAAGCGGTACGCCCGCCTTGGCCGTGATGATTCCGTACTGATCGTTCGGAATCGAGATCACGGGAAAAGTTTCTACCTGATAAATTACTTTTAGGAGAGGTTTAAAATGTATGCCCGGTCCGAGGGTGTCCGCTTGAGGGCCGTTTTGACCGGGTAAGGCGATCAGCTGCCCTTCCGGTAAAGGCTGGCCAAAATAAATGCGGCTTAAATGCCCAACCTGGCCCGAAGGGACCGTGTAAAATGAGATCGATGCCAGCATCACACCGGCTGTGAGGATACCTAGAAAGATCGATAAACTTCGAAATCGTGCCGCTCTGGACACAACCACCGGAATTAGGATACTCAAAATTAAAAGTAGTCCGGCAAACAACAATATAAGAATTGGTAGCATGGGATACTCCTACCGTTCGAGATGTTTTACTGTGCAACGCCAATGGAACCGGAGCTTATCATAGGCAACCGGTGAGAAAAGGGGTGTTGTCTGTAGTACTAAAGGGGTGAAAATATCCCAAAAAAGGGGAGTTTGGGCCTGTTTGGGCTGGATTTAATGACGCAAATTAAGATACTGCTTAATATTGCCGATAAATCCGCTAGCGATGAGGCCGTTAAAGATAATGAGAGCGATGATCGGCACAAGACGACCGGAGTGCCAAAATTCTGTCAGGCGTATCCAGCCAATCAGGGCAAAGCCTTGCAGAAGAAGGCATAAGATCGTAGTGGCTATCGCTTCCAGCAGCCGCTGACGGTATGTTGTGGTTTTTGCAGCCGCAGAGAAACTGCGACGAGCACTAACTTTGATCGTAGGTTGATTGTGACTTTGATTGAGCATAACTAGAATTTATTTTTTCAATTTTGTAACAATAAAATTAAACACAATAAATGTGAAGTTTTCACCATCCATTAGTCCTGCCTTTTTGGAGTAGAGGGCTAAAGATGAGCGAAAAGACGACACGTTTACTTTAATCAGCAATCGTGATTTGATCATTAATTTAATTGTGGAGATGTAGGATAAGATGTCATTTCCTGGTATATTTCAAAGGTGGGTTTCATCTAAGAGGTGAGTCCCACATAAAACCTACACAACGAGGGAGACATCATGTCCAAAGCAAGGCGACCGCCTTACATGCCTGGCCACTATTACCATATCTACAATCGAGGGGCGCATAAAGCCTCGATTTTTCATGAACCCACCAACTATTTATTTGTGATTGGGCAGCTAAAAAAATACGTTCAGAAGTACAACATATCTTTGATTGTTTATTGCTTGTTGCCGAATCATTATCATTTACTTGCCCGTCAGAATAACGACATGCGTGTCGGCTTGCTGGCCCAGCACACGTTCAACAGTTACTCCAAGGCGTACAATAAAAGATATAGTCACAGCGGAACCCTATTTGAGGGACCCTTTGAAATTGAATTGATAAAACAGGAATCACATCTACGCCACTTATGTCGTTACATCCATGCCAATCCGGTTAAGCACAGGATTGTTTCTCACCCAGCAGAGTGGCCATATTCAAATTATCTTGACTGGGTAGGCGCTCGTCGCGGGAAACTTGTTGTTCCTGAGTTTGTGACTTCTTTCTTTGGCTCGGTTGAAATGTACATTCGTTATGTGGATGAATACCTGCAAAGACTTGGAAGTTGAAGGGTTTAGTTTGTTTAGGTGGGTCTCATCTAAGAGATGAAACCCACCTGGGAGATTTAACCATGCCCAAAAATCTGATGGGGTATGTAGGGTTCCTCAAGACGCTCAATTTCTTCTTCAGACAGCTTGATCTCAGTGGCGGCAATCGCCTCTTCAAGCTGGTACATCTTGCTGGCACCGACGATTGGGGCGGTGACGCCTGGTTTGTGTAACAGCCAGGCCAGGGCGATTTGGGCGGGTTTGACCCCTCTAGCGGCCGCTAAATTTTTGACCTGGTCTACGATATCAAAATCGGCATCCTGATAATACATATGGTGAGCAAAATCGTCGCTTTTCGATCGTTTGGTGGGGGTGTGATCCTCGCGGGAGCGATTGCCGGCCAGGAAGCCACGAGCTAAGGGGGACCAGGGAATCAGACCGACACCCATATCGATGCACTGAGGAATCATCTCACGCTCTTCTTCGCGATAAACGAGATTGTAGTGATTTTGCATCGACGCAAATTTGGTCCAGCCGTTGGTCTGAGCGACGTACTGGGCGCGGGCAAATTGCCAGGCAAACATGCTCGAAGCACCGATGTAGCGCGCCTTGCCTGCCTTAACGACATCATGCAGCGCTTCCATGGTTTCTTCGATTGGCGTTTCATAATCCCACCGGTGAATTTGATAAAGGTCAACGTAATCGGTCCCCAGCCGGCGCAGTGAGTTGTCGATGGCATCCATAATGTGCTTGCGCGACAATCCACCCCCGTTTGGGCCTTTGCCGATAGGAAAATACACTTTGGTGGCGATAACCACCTCTTCACGTGTAGAAAACTCTTTGAGCAGCCGGCCGGTCACCTCTTCACTGACCCCCAACGAGTACATATCGGCCGTATCAAAGAAGTTGATGCCGGCCTCAATCGCTTTCTTGACAAACGGCCGCCCCTCGTCCTCAGTCAATACCCAATCTCGCCAGGTCGGGGTGCCATAGGTCATCATGCCCAAACAAATGCGAGATACTTTTAAACCAGATTTTCCAAGATTTTTGTATTCCATTACCACCTCTTTTTTCAATTGAATTTTTCACCCAAAGCTACGAATTGGGATCGTATCCCAAATACTCAACCTCAATCAGATGAAAATCGATGGCTTGGGTAGCTTCGGTCACCGTTAACCTGTTCACGATCCGCCCATGCATTGTCCCAAGATATTCCATCATACTGAAGCTTAGTAAGTTCAGTATTTGACGTGATATCAGTGTTTGGATCCACATACAATCGCAAACTTTGATCCCTTCTGACCAAATTAGTTAATCGTAACTCAAGCTGCACCCAAACCCTCCCGATGAATTTTGAAGATTTACAAATAAATACGGATATGAACCGACTCTCAAAACAAGCCCGTCATCCCCGCGCAGGCGGGGATCCATCGGTGGCGATCTAATGGATTCCCGCGAAAGCGGGAATGACGGCGCTGTATCGGTATTAATTTGTTAAAACTCAATATTCATCGGCCAAAGGGAAGGTAATTCCATTTTCTAAAGACACCTGTGGTTCCTCCTACAGTAGATAAACTGCAGGAGGAACCTGCTTTTGGGGCAACTGAGGTGAGGTCTATGGGGTGAGCAAACCGGCATCCCAGTCAGTAATGGTGTGTTGGCCTTTGGTGGTTTTGAAAGGGTTGGTGCGGCCGTTGCTCCGCCGCGCATCACTATCAATGCGCTCGTTGTTGCCTTGGTTGTACAAGGTGAAGTCATACCCATCCGGAGCGTCAAACTCCAGCTTGACGCTCACATCGGCTGGGACATAGCTCAAGGTCGCCACCCCCGAACTATCAGTAACGGCCGTGACCGGGTTACCGTCAGGATCAAGAACCGGCGTATTGTTGGCGTACAGCAAATTAGTCGTCACGCCGGCAATAGGAGCCTCGCTATTTTGCTGCTTGCCGTCCCCATTGGCATCGAGCCACACCTCAGCCTCTACTTGCCCCGGCGACCACAGGCCGGCATCAACATGGGTGATGAGCTGAGCCCCTCTGTTTGATTTGAAGGTGTCAGTCCGGCCGTTGCTACGTCGTGCATCGCTGTCAATGGTCTCATTACGACCCTGATTGAACAGCGTGAAAGCATGGTCATTGGGCAAGACGAACTCGAGCTTGACCTCGGTATCGGCCGGCACCCCGGTGAACGTGGCCACCCCATCAACCGAGGTCGTGGTCTGGATGAGATTGTTGCCAGCGTCCAGCAAGTTGACCGTGACCGGAATTAGGATCAGTGGTTCACCGTTTTGTTTCTTGCCGTCGCCGTTGAGGTCATCCCAGATCTCAGCCTGGACGGTGGCCGGTGACCAAAAGCCGGCATCCATGTTGGTGATGGTCTCCGCACCTTTACTTGTCCTGAAGGTGTCAGTTCGGCCGTTGGTGCGCCGCGCATCGCTGTCGATGTTCTCGTTGCTGCCTTTGTTGAACTGCGTCAGCGGGTAGCCGTTGACTGAATCAACAAACTCTAGCTTCACGTCCACGTCAGCTGGCACATAGCTCAACAGAGCGATACCGGCCACGTCACTTGTGCCGGTAACCGGCTCAGAGGTGGCGGGATCGATAACCGGTGTGTTGTCCGCATACAGCAGAGCGACGGTAATACCAGTCACTGGTGGCTCGCCATTTTGGCGTTTGCCATCTCCATTCTGATCATCCCACGTCTCCGCTTCAATTTGCCCCGGTGACCACAGACCCACATCCATGTTGGTGATCAGCTGGGCACCACGGCTTGACTTGAAGACGTCTGTCCGGCCGTTGGTACGCCGCGCGTCACTGTCGATGGCCTCATTACCGCCTTGGTTATACAGCGTGAAGGCATGATCTTGGGGCAAAACAAACTCCAGTTTGACATCCGTGTCAGCTGGAATGCCGGTAAACGTGGCCAGACCGTTAACACTAGGCATATATCTAGTGCAGTTGCGAGCGGGAACAAGTAGCTGGACCGGAAAACTGGAAAAACTTTGATCCCTGAAGAATCAGTGATATCTGACACC
>JAAUYD010017002.1_pt1 | contig 30531 bp, 28 predicted proteins | sample 7278101 | NCBI WGS metagenome assembly JAAUYD01 (sample SAMN14350128, study PRJNA611818) | marine sediment metagenome | isolation source: surface marine sediment (0.6m) | place: French Polynesia: Moorea | collected 2018-08
ATGGTGGCCAGGGGCGGAATCGAACCACCGACACGCGGATTTTCAATCCGCTGCTCTACCAACTGAGCTACCTGGCCTGAATTCTTCGTTTCTCCCCGGCGGCTTGCGCACGGGAAGGCCGCGTATTACACCCACCCTCCTCTGGAAAATCAACCGGTTTCGTTACGCAACCGAGGGATTTTCGCGGTGACGGGCGATTTTTCGTGCGGATTGCCGACTGCCGGACGTCCTTTCCTGACAGCAGTTTCGGCTTCGATTTCCTCCGCGACCAATGCTCCGCTACCATGCGCTGAACCTGATCCGGGGGGAGCATGGTAGCCAACAACCTTTTTATGACGCTAGCGACCTGCGTCTTCTTCATGGGCCTCGTGGCCTTTGTTTCCTATCAGAAGACAAAGGGAGAAGTCTCGACGCGGGATGGTTATTTCCTGGCCGGGCGCGGTCTGACTGGCATTTTCATTGCCGGCTCCATGCTGCTGACCAACCTGTCCGCGGAGCAGCTCATCGGCCTCAACGGCTCGGCCTACGGCTTCAATTTAAGCAGCATGGCCTGGGAAGTCACCGCGGCGTTCGCGACGATCTGCATGGCGCTGATCTTCCTGCCGAAGTACCTGGCCGGCGCATTCACGACACTGCCCGAGTTTCTCAACAGTCGTTTCGACAACGACGTTCGGCGCATGTCAGTTATCCTGTTCATGGTGGGTTACGGTCTCGTCACGATACCGTCCGTTCTGTACTCCGGCTCTATCGCGGTGTTGCTGCTGTTCGACGTGCCCTCATTGCTCAACGTGAGTTATTCGCAGGGTCTGGTCATCACGATTGTCGCCATTGGCTGTATCGGCGCGCTGTACGCGATCTTCGGCGGCCTGAAAGCGGTCGCCGTATCGGATACGTTGAACGGCGTCGGTCTGTTGATCATTGGCATCCTTGTGCCGGTACTGGGGTTGGCGGCGCTGGGTGACGGCAGCGTCGGTGCGGGACTCGCCAAGATAACAGGCGAACACACTGAAAAGCTGAACGCGATTGGCGGGCCTAAAGACCCGACACCGTTCGGCACGCTATTCACCGGCATGATCTTCGCGAACCTCTTTTACTGGTGTACGAACCAGTACGTCATCCAACGCACGCTGGCCGCAAAAAACCTCGCGGAGGGTCAGAAGGGCGTCCTGTTCTCCGGTTTCTTCAAGATCATGGTGCCGTTCATGATGATGATCCCGGGGATCATCGCGTTTCACCTGTACGGCCCGGGCCTCGCCTCGATCGACCAGGCTTATCCAAGGCTGATCAGCGACTACCTGCCCGCTTACCTGGGCGGGTTCTTCCTTGCGGTTCTACTGGGTGCGGTGTTCAGCTCATTCAATTCATTGTTGAATAGTGCGGCGACGCTGTTCTGCCTCGATGTCTATTCGCCAATGAAGAAAAGGGCACTAGCGGACGGTGAGCTGGTACGAGTCGCCAAGTACGCGAGTATCGTCATCGCCTTGTTTTCGTTCATCGTTGCGCCGCTCCTGCAGTATGCGCCTGACGGCCTGTGGCAGATCATTCGCATCTTCACCGGCTTCTACAACATCCCGGTCGTCGTTATTGTCATCGTCGGCCTGTTCACGACGCGGGTACCGGCGATTGGCGCGAAAATCGTCATCGTGTTCCACGTCATCGCCTACGGCCTCGCCAAGTTTGTCTTCGATGACGTCATCACGATGCACTTCCTGCATCTCTACGGGGTACTCTTCGTCATCGAGGTAGCCATCATGCTGGTGGCCGGTTACTTGAAGCCGCTCGAGAAGCCGTGGACCTATGTGGACCAGAAGCTCGTTGACCTGACGCCCTGGCGATTCGCCTACCCGGTGGCCTTTACGTTGCTGTCCTGCGTGGTCTTCCTGTACCTGCTGTTCTCGCCCGTCGGTCTCGTCAACGGTGTAACGAGCCTGTTCTGGCTACTGCTCGGCGCGCTGTTCCTTGCCAATGTCGGGTTCTGGGTGCTGCGGCTTCGCCCATCAGCGGCGCCTGCTTAACAATGAGCAAACACAGGGACAAACGCGGCCAAGAATACAAACGTTTGCATTTTTGCTGAACGAAAGGTAGAAAAGGAGCTCGAACCGCAACGTTGGGGGGGCGTTAACATGTTCGGTCTGACAGAGAATTCCCCCGAACAATCCTGAATCCAAAGCGCAATGGGGGGTCATTATGCGTTCTTTGAAGTCCTTGGCAGTGGCTGGCGTTATCGCCAGTGTCTTGCCGCTTTCCCTTCCCGGCACTGCACAAGCTCAGTCGATCATCGAAGAGGTGGTGGTCACCGCGCAGAAGCGCGAGGAAAGCCTCAGTGAAGTACCACTTGCTGTATCGGTACTGGGCAGTGAAACGATCGAATCATCGTTCTCCAGCAACCTCGAGGAACTGCAGGCACTGGTGCCGTCAGTCAGTTTCAGAACGGGTAACACGACACGCAATAGTGCGCTGACCGTACGCGGTATCGGCACCATCTCGTTCAGTGTCGCGGCGGAACCGTCGGTGTCCACCGTTGTTGACGGCGTCGTGCTCGGTCGTTCCGGCCAGGCGTTCGGCGACCTGTACGACCTGGAACGCCTTGAAGTACTGCGTGGCCCGCAAGGCACGCTGTTCGGTAAGAATGCATCCGCCGGCGTTGTAAACATCACGACCCGCAGACCGTCGGACGAGCTCGAAGGCTATATCAGCGGTACGTTCTATGAAGACTCCGAGTACCAACTGCGCGCTAGGGTTTCAGGTCCTCTGACCGACGAACTACGTGGCAGCTTGACGGTTCTGAGCTCCGAGTTCGACGGCTACATCAAGAACGTCTTTAACAACAAGACGATCAACGGTTACGACAAGCAGGGCATTCGAGCGATGCTTGATTACGACGTATCGGACTCGGTTCAGGCGCTGCTGATTTTCGAAGACTATGAAGCCGACAATGACTGCTGTGTCGATTTGGAAGCCAGGCTGAGTACACGCAACCCGGCTTCCGAGGCTGCACCCAGCCCGGACGGCCTGGATCTGGACCAGCGTCTTGCAGATCACGACTTCGAGACCCGCACGCTGGATTCCACGACCGCGATGTCGATCCAGATCACCGCGGACCTCGGCGACTACACGCTGACGTCGATTACCGCGCAACGGACCTGGGACAACACGGAGTTCCGCGAGGGTGACTTCACGTCCATTGCAGGCGACAGCACGGAGCCGGTCTTCGGCGTGCCGTTCCAGTTGCATGACATCGGCCCGCAGGAGTGGCGCCAGTTTTCGCAGGAACTGCGCTTATCATCCAACACGGATGGTGCCTTCGAATGGCAGGCCGGCCTGTTCTACTGGAACATCGAGTCGCAGCGTAACTTCACGCGTGACGCGAGTTGCCAGAACAACAATGGCCAGCTCGACGCCGCTATCGCTAATCACATCGAGTTCACCCTGGGACAGGGCACGCCAACGCCAACCGACGTTGCTAACTTCATCGCGGCGAACAACATCACCTGTGGCGCGAACGACATTGTAGCGGCGACCGGCTTTATGGATACGGAGTTCGACAACTTCGCTATCTTTGGCCAGGGCAGTTACGCACTGTCGGAAACGCTGACGCTGTTGGGCGGCCTGCGTTACACCAGTGACGACGTTTCGTACAACCACAACCGGCGAAACCTCGATGTCTACGGTCGGCGCGGTGTTGGTGTGCGCCCGCGTTTCTCAGACGGTAATGAGCAATTCGATACCAACCTGTCAGGCGAGACCGACGACACCAACGTGTCGGGCAAGATCGGCTTGCAGTGGGCGGTCAGTGACTCGATTAACTCCTACCTGACGTATGCCACTGGCTACAAGGGCCCGGCGTTCAACGTGTTCTACAACATGGACATCGATGACACGAACCCGATTAACGCGGAGGAGTCAGACACGATCGAAGTCGGCGTCAAGATCACTACGGATTACGGCCTGTTTAACTTCGCCGTCTATTCGATGGAGATCGAGAACTTCCAGGCGAACGACTTCGATGATTCGGATGGCACGACCATCACCGGCTTTACCAACGGCGGCGACGTAGAGACGCAAGGTTTCGAGTTCGATTATCTCTGGCAGGTGAATGATGCGTTCAGCCTGACCGGCGGTTTCGCATTCTCGGATGCAGAATCGACCACCGGCTCGCCGTTGCCGTTTGCTCCCGACACAAAGATCACGACATCAGCGAGCTACGATATCCCGCTCGACTACGGCGCCACGATCGTGATCAACGGCAGCATTGTCTACACGGATGAGAAGCTGTCCGGCAACATTGGCCAGGAAGACGAAGTACCGTTCCTGTTGCCCGACTACACGATCCTGAACGGCTCCATCGGCTGGCACTCGGCGGACGACAAGCTGGGCGTGACCCTGATCGGTAAGAACCTGACCGATGAGTCGTTTGCAACGACCTACTCCGGTGACGGATTCCGCTACCAGATCCCCCGCGATGCCGAACGCTACTTCGGTGTCAACTTCAGACTGAACTTCTAGTCTGTTTACGACGGGCGGCCTTCGGGCCGCCCGTCGACTCTCTTACGATGAGCTCTGGTGCGGAAACACGTGGTTTTCGCGGCCGTTTGCCGTGACTCAGGCTGTACAGGTAGCGAACGCTCTTCTGGCCCAGCTCGTACATTGGCCATGCGACGGTCGTCAGTGGTGGCTCTACGTATGCAGACAGTCGAATGTTGTCATGACCCGCGATACTGATGTCATCCGGGACCGCGATGCCGCACTCTCTCAATCCCCGCAGCATCGCGATGGCGTTGATGTCGTTGTGCGCAAACACGGCGGTTGGCCGCTTGCGAAGGCCAAGCAGCTGATCGACGATGGCGGAGCTGGACTTGAGCGTGCCATCAAAACCGAAGATCAGATTCGGATCATAGTCGATGCCGGCCTCCTCGAGCGCCGCGCGGTAGGCAAGCATCTTGGGGTCTTCACCGGGGATCGCAGGGCCGCTGACAAAACCGATGCGTCGGTGACCGAGATCCAGCAAATGCCGCATGATCAGCAGGCTGCCTTCGATTGTGTCGCAACTCACGTGGAAGCTCGCGTCCGGGCGGTTAACCTGGACAACGGTGCAGGCTTCGCGCACTCGCTCGTAGTACGACTGCGGGCAACGCGCCATCGGCACGATGATGCCCTCGACCTGAAGTTCCTGGAAAAGCCTGACGGCCTCGCGCTCAGCCGACTCGATGCCGCGCGTATCGTTGATCAGCACCCTGAGGCCGTGTTTTGCCGCCTCGTCTTCGATGCCCTGGCCAAGGTCACGAAAAAACGGGTTGGTCATGTCCGGGATAACGACGCCGATCAGACCCGTCCGGCGCATGACGAGGGTACGTGCCGCCATATCCGGCACGTAACCCATGTCCGCTGCCAGCGCAGCGATCTTCTCGCGAGTCGCCGGTTTCACCCGCGGGCTCTGCTGCAGCGCACGGGTAACGGTCGACGGGTCGACGCTGGCCGCCCTGGCGATGTCTTTGATGGTTACTCGTCGCGGACGCGACCTCGCGTTACTCAACAACGTGTCCCGGCTATGATGGGTGAGTACGGAGCTTAACGCATCCGTCGCTTGCACATAATACAAACGTTTGTATTTCAGCCTGCTGGAGACTAGAATTTTGGTACTTAAGGACGCAAAACGTGACCAAGACCAATAAACCGCGTCTTCGCTTTTTCGAAGAGTCTCCCGGCCAGCGCCATGTCGAGGCGCACGATCGATACTTGTACAGCCGGCCGGCTGCGCAGCACAAAGTCAATGTGATCGGCACCGGCACCATCGGTATGGAGCATATGCGCGTCGCCGCTTTGCTCGGCCGCGTCGGTATTAACGGAATATACGATCCCCAGCCGGCGAGTGTCGCCACGGCGCTCGACGAGTACGCAAAACTGAGCGAAGAGACGCCGACGGTTTACAGCTCTGTCGAGGAAGCCTGCAATGCGTCCGAAGCCGACGCATTGATGATCTGCACGCCCAACTATACGCACATCGATGTATTCGAGGTTGCTTCGCAGTCCGGCAAGCCGATCTTCCTCGAGAAGCCCATGGCAACGACGCTCGACGATGCCAAGCGGATTGTGGAGATTTCGAAGAACTACCCCGGCTTCATCCAGGTCGGCCTGCAGTACCGCTACAAAGCCCCCTATGTCGAAGCGCGCTACGAGGCTCTGGATCGGGGTACGCTGGGTAACATCCACATGCTCAACATGAGCGAGTACCGGCCGCCGTTTCTCGACAAGGTCGGGCAGTGGAACAAATTTAACGACGAGAGCGGCGGCACGCTGGTCGAAAAGTGCTGCCACTATTTCGACCTGCTCGCCTCGTTCGCTGGCGGTCGACCGCGGCGCGTCTACGCCAGTTGCGGCCGGGCGGTGAATTTCACGGACTTCGCCCGCGAAGGCGTCGCGTCAGATATCGACGATCACGCATTCGTCATCATTGACTTCGACAACAACGTTCGCGCGAATTTTACGCTGAACATGTTCGCTCCGACCTTTCATGAGGAGCTCATCATAAGCGGTGATCGCGGTCGCCTGATCGCGAACGAGCGCTTCGATTTCCAGAACGAAGACGTTGCGAGGTCTGAGGTCGTCGTTGAACTGGGTGAAGAAGGCGCCAGCCGGCGAACGGACATTGGTTACGCACGGCCCATCGAACACAGCGGCCATCACGGCTCGACGTATATGGAGCACATTGCATTCGCCGACCAGCTCGAAGGCAAGACGGTGGACGCCGCTACGCCCGCGCAAGGCCTGTGGTCCATCGTTATTGCCGTCGCGGCGCAGGAATCGGCACGTAGCGGGCAACCGATCGACGTGCAGTCACTTATCGATACACACGGTCTCGAGACCGTGATTCAGGCATAGAAGGGAGAGTCATGTCCACCATCAAGGTTGGAAAATCCGAGATGCCCGCGGTCGGGCTCGGCATCTGGAAGATCGACAAGGAAGACGCAGCGCAAAGTGTTTACGACGCCATTGAGGTCGGCTATCGGCATATCGACAGCGCTGCGGACTACGGCAACGAGAAGGAGGCTGGTGAAGGCATAGCGAAGGCCATCGCCGATGGGTTGTGTACGCGCGACGAATTATGGATCACGTCCAAGCTCTGGAACACGTTTCATCGCGAAGAGCATGTGCGCGAAGGCCTGCAGAAAACGCTGGATGACCTTGGGCTCGAGTATCTCGACCTGTACCTGATTCATTTCCCGATCTCGATGAAGTACGTGCCACTCGACAAGCACTATCCGCCCGAGTGGTTTTTCGATCCCGGTGCGCCCGACGCCAGGATGGAGATCGATCCGGTACCGCTGAGTGACACGTGGCGGGGAATGGAGGCCGCAGCAAGGGACGGGCTGGCGCGCGAAATCGGCGTCTGCAATTACAACTCGGGCCTGCTGCACGACCTGATGGCGTACTCGACCATCAAGCCTTCGATGCTGCAGATCGAATCGCATCCTTTCCTGACGCAGGAAAACCTGATCCGACTGGCCGGTGACTATGGAATCGCCGTGACGGCGTTCTCCCCACTGGGCGCCCTGTCCTATGTGCAGCTCGACATGGCGACCGATAAGGACACCGTGCTGACGGCCGCGCCAGTTGTGGCAGCTGCCGAGCGGACCGGCAAGTCACCCGCGCAGGTCGTTCTGCGGTGGGGACTGCAGCGCGGCACGTCCATCATTCCGAAAACCACGAAGAAGGAGCGGCTGAAGGAGAACATCGACCTGTTCGATTTCGAACTGACAGCTGCGGAAATGGATGCGATCGCCGACCTTAACCAGAACCGTCGTTTCAATGACACGGCTGTCTTCTGCGAGGCCGCATTTAACAAGTTTTATCCGATTTACGATTGACCAGTAATCACTGAAGGAGGTGCCGACATGTCGGCGCTAGTTACAGAAAACCCCACCGTCGCCGGACAACAGCAATACGGCGAAGTGTTTCCCTACATCTATGTCCTGAATTCAGACGGCGTATCGCTGGACGAGACACGCGAGTGGATCAGGGAACATCGAGACCGTCTCGTGGATGAGGTCGGGCAACACGGCGCGGTCCTGTTTCGCGGATTTCCGATCGATGGCGCCGAGGACTTCGACGCATTCATCCGGGCATTCGAGCTGGATAGCTTCACGTACGAAGAGTCCCTGTCGAATGCGGTCCGTATCAACAAGACCGACCTCGTGTTCACGGCAAACGAGGCGCCACCGGAGGTCTCTATCTTCCTGCATCACGAGATGGCGCAGACACCGCTGTTTCCGTCGCGCTTGTTCTTCTGCTGCGAAATCGCGGCCGAGAAGGCCGGCCAGACGCCTCTGTGCCGCTCCGACGTCCTGCTCAAGAGACTCAACGAGGCGGCGCCTGGTTTCGTCGCGGACTGTGAACGCTTGGGCGTGCGTTATTCGAACGTCATGCCCGCCGAGGACGATCCGGAATCCGGCCAGGGGCGAAGCTGGCGCAGCACGTTGAGCGTCGGCAGCAAAGAGGAGGCCGAAGCGCGACTTGATGAACTGGGCTACAGCTACACGTGGCTGGACGGCGACGTGCTCCGGGCGACAACGCCGACTCTGCCTGCGATCCGGACACTTGTCGATGGCCGCAGGGTGTTCTTCAACCAGCTGATTGCGGCATTCCGCGGCTGGAAAGACACGCGGAACGATCCTGGCAAAGCCATATGCTTTGGCGACGGGTCGCCCATCGATACGGTTGGTATGCAGACTGCTATCGATCTCGCCGACGAGCTTTCGTTCGATCTTGCGTGGCAGCAGGGCGATGTGGCGCTGGTCGACAACTACCTCGTTATGCACGGCAGACGCCCGTTTGAAGGCTCCAGGAGAGTACTTGTCAGCCTCGTCGCGGACGACGGGAGTCGTCTGGCAGCTTGACTGACGCGCCAAGCAGCCAGGGGCGGCCGCCCGCGGCGACCGCCTGGCTGTGCGGCTACATATCGACGATAGGCGCCAGCTCGACGGAACCGTTGGCCTCCAGGATAGGGCAGCCCTTCGCCTTCGCCACGGCGTCATCAGCGTCTTTGGCGTCGAAGATGCCGTAGCCACTCGCCGGGTTCGATCCGCCATTGTCGGCGACGGAGCCGTCAGGGTTCACCGTCTTCGACTTACCGACCGGGTTACCGCCGTCGATCACGGCCGACCCCAGTCCGTTCATCCACTTGCCCCAGTCGTCGTAGACCTTGGCGGCCTCTTCGTCGGTCTCGGGCATGTTGCCGCCGTGATACACAAACAGATACTTCGGCATTTTCGTCTCCTTGGTTGTTGTTGAGCGCTCACAATAAAGTGTTCTTTTCACTCAGTCATCGTTACTAAAACGACAGTTTTGGGCTACTTTATTGTGTAAAATACACAATAATGTTCGATCAGGATCCCCTTTCCGCCGCTGTCCGCCAGCTTCGATCCCTCGGTGTCGGCCCGGCCGCCGGGAGCCTGTTCCGGCGGACCATTAAGGACTCTCTGGCCACGCTGCTCTCGACAATCCAAACAGACGTCGGGGAATTCTCGGCCAGCCGCAACCCGGACATCCTCCCCGAGCTGGAGGCGCACTGTCTCGACCACCTCGAGGCGGTGGCCGTGTTGCTGGAAGGCGCCAGCCTGGATACCGGATTCATCGTCGAGCATGCGCAGCGCCGCGCACACCAGCGATTTCCACTCGATGCCGAACTCAAGACCTACCGCTGCCTGTCCAGGGTGTTGGCGGACACCGTCAGGGAGGCCGCGATCGGTGTTGCCAGTGACGAGACGGAGCTGCGGCCGGTCGTCGCCGCCACCGCGGCCCTCGCCATTGAATACACGAGTGCGGCGGCAAGCCTCGCGACCCGGGAATATGTGGCCGCGACTCGCTCGCTGGCCGAGGCGGCCGGGGACCGCCGCAGCGAGTTGTTTGCGCTGCTGCTGGACGGGTTCGACGAGTCGGACAGCCGGGCCGCGAGGCTGCTCCGGAACGCCGGCTATCTCGAGCAACGCCAGACCTACGCCGTCGTCGCCGTGCGCGACGTCGAACCGCGCGAGATGGACAATTCGGATCGCGTCGAGCGAATCCAGCAGAGTTTGAGCGAGATCCTTGGCAACACGCCGGCTCGCGTGCTGACCGGCACGCGGGACAAGACCGTGTTCGCTATCGTATCGGCAACCCGGCGACAGTCCGGGTGGACCCGGCCGCACACGGTCGTCTCCGAACTCGTCGCCGGGCCTCTCCGCCTGATGGGAAACGCCGTGCTCGTCGGCATCAGCAACGATGCGCCGTCAACGGCGCATATCCCCAAGGCCCTGCGCGAGGCACTCATCGCACTGCAACAAGCCGACCGGTCGAAGCGAGTCCGACGCTTCGGCGACATTGGCTTCCTCGAGCTGTTACTGACTCAAGCCAGCACGGAGGCATCGGCGGAATTACCGGAATGGAAAGAGACGTTGGTAGCAGCCGACAAGAAGAACAAACTCCGGCAAACGCTGTTCGCCTATGCAGACAACGACATGAACGTTATACGCACGGCGAAATCGCTCGGCATGCACCCCAATTCGATCTACGCACGCTTCGACAGGATCCTCTCCCTGACCGGGCTCGACCCGCAGCGCTATCACGCGCTGACCGAACTGATCTGCGGCCTTAGACTGTTAACAGGCTGAGAACGTGGCGCTGCGTATTGCCGGGAGCCTTCGCTCATTCCGGGTGCGAGCAGAGGTGTTTTTAGTTCGTGCGCTTTTCGGCCGATGGATGTAGGAACAAGCCCTTCTTCGGGTCGATCCGGCCGACGCTGACCGGGTAACCGAGAGCGGACCAGCCTGCGTAGCCCTCATACAACACCGCGGTGTTGTGATAACCGAGTTCGCGCAGCCTCGTGACGGCGCTGTCGGCCGCGGCGCGCGGGCATTCGCAGTAGGCAACGATCCACGTGCCGTCGTCCGGCAGGGCCGCAATGATCTCGCGGCCGCTGCTGTAGTACGGAACCGGGAAGGAGCCCTCGATGTGCGCCATCGCCCAGAAGTAAGGCACGCGTGTGTCGATAAGGATCATGCGACGCCCGTCTTCCAGGGCCGCGTTGAGGTCCTCGGCCATGACGTAGCGATTGTCGACCAGGTCGAACTCCGGCGGATCACCGTCGGGGTTGACGACGATGTTGTCGAGGTCCGGCGGCTCCTCGAACCGCATGTCCTCGACGTCCCAGCCCGATGCCCGTGAGCGCAGGAAGGCCACGACCGAGTTGATCTCGTCATCTGACAGGACGCCTGCGAAACTCTCCATCGGCGTGCCTTCACGCCCCCGCTCGATCGCCGCTTTGAGAAAGCTGTCCGGCGTGACTGCGAGCATCGTTGCATTGCCGAGCGCCGTACCCTCGCCGCCTTCGCCCTTGGCACCGTGGCACTCGACACAGTTCTCAGCGTAGATGCGTTTACCCTGCTCGATGTCGCCTTCAACGGGTTTCAGGTGGTCCCGATTCGGCGCGGAGACTTCAAAGCCTGCGGACAAGGCGAGCCATCCGGCAAGCTCACGAATCTCCGCAGTCGACATCGGTCCGCCGATCTCGTCGAGATAGGGGCCCATCGGCGTCCCGGGACGGCCGTAAGAGATCGCCATGAAGGGTGTGATCGGGCCATTGACGAACAGGGTCTCGGTGACCAGGGACGGCGCATGGTCATTCATGTAGCCCTTGCGATCGTCACCGTGGCACAGCGCGCAATATTCCTTGTAGTTCTCCGCCGGTGTGCGGGCAACGTCGACCTCCGCACGAACCGTTGATGCAGCCACCAGTAGTACGAACAAGCTCACTGACAAAGCCAGGCGCATATTGATCTCCCCATCCCTGATACAGACGGAGAATACGTCAACGTAAAGTCAGGTTGCCAGCGTTGCTGCGCCGGCAACTCTGTTCGAGTCTTTAGCCTCAGGCTGCCTTCAATGCGTCGGCCGCAGACAGATAGGTGTAGCCAAGATCGTGCGCCACGGCTTCGTGATTCACATGACCGGCATGCACGTTCAGACCGTTGGCCAGGTGCGGGTCACGACGCAGCGCGTCGACCCAGCCGTGGTTGGCGAGGTCCTTGACGAACGGCAGCGTCGCATTGGTTAATGCGAAGGTGCTCGTACGCGGCACTGCGCCCGGCATGTTCGTGACACAGTAGTGAACGGTATCGTCAACGATGTACGTCGGTTCGGCATGCGTCGTCGGCCGGCTGGTTTCGAAACAGCCGCCCTGGTCGATAGAGATATCGACGAGTACGGCACCGGTATGCATGTCCTTGACGTTCTGTGCCGACACCAGCTTCGGCGCCGCGGCACCCGCGATCAGAACCGCACCGACGACGAGGTCTGCTTCCGGCACGAGGTCATCGATCGCCTGCTTCGTTGAGTAGACGGTACGCACGCGGCCACCCCAGGCGGTCTCGAGCTCCCGCAACCTTGGCAACGACCGATCGAGGATTGTCACGTCGGCCCCAAGCCCGACCGCCATGTCAGCCGCGTTGGCGCCGGCAACGCCGCCACCGATGACGACGACCTTGCCAGGCTGGACGCCCGGCACACCGCCAAGTAACACGCCGCGGCCGCCATTGGCCTTCTGCAGAGCGAATGCGCCGCTCTGTATCGACAGGCGCCCGGCCACTTCTGACATCGGCGTCAGTAATGGCAGGGAGCCGTCATCGGCCGTCACCGTTTCGTAGGCGATAGCCGTGGTCCCGGACTTGACGAGCGCCTCGGTTTGCGCCGGATCGGCCGCAAGATGCAGGTAGGTAAACAGGAACTGATCTTCGCGCAGCATCTCGCACTCGTTCAGCTGGGGCTCCTTCACCTTGACGATCATGTCCGCCGCCGCGAACACGGCCTCGGCGGTCGGCGCGATCTCGGCGCCTGCAGCCTCGTAGTCGGCGTCACTCACGCCGATCCCGGCGCCGGCATTGGTCTCCACGATCACCGAGTGACCGTCATGGACGACTTCGCGCACGCCGGCGGGAGTCATGCCCACCCTGAACTCCAGCGTCTTGATTTCCTTGGGTACACCGACTTTCATGGCGTTTCTCCGTTGATTTTGTCTTATTGACAGAGGATAGCCGCGTTTTGGCGCCATTTCCCTGCAAAACTCAGGATAGAACCCGCATTTTGTGGCATTTTATTGCGATATTAGTCCTTAAATAGCAATAATAGTGTCATGGAGCTCGACCGATTTGACCGTGCAATCCTGGACGCCCTTCAGCAGGATGGGCGAATCAGCAACGTGCAGCTGGCCGCTCGCGCCAACCTGTCGGAGTCGGCCTGCCTGCGCCGCGTCCGGGTCCTGGAAGACAGCGGCCTGATCGAGCGATATGCCTGCCTGGTCAACCAGCAGGCTGCCGGTCTCCCCGGCAACGTTTTCGTCCAGATCGGTCTGCAAAGGGAAGAGGAGCGTGAGCTTGCCGCTTTCGAGGCCGCCGTTCGCAACATTCCCGAAGTCATGGAGTGCTACCTGATGACGGGCGAGTTCGACTACCTGCTGCGGCTCGTCGTTTCCGACATGGCTGACTTCGAACGGATCCACAAGGAATCGCTGACCCGGCTGCCCGGTGTGGCCCGGGTCAACTCGAGCGTCGCGATCCGGACCGTTCAGCGAAAAACGGAATTGCCTCTCCGTTAGCAATACGCAACAAACTAATTCGATTACCGGGCGCGGTGGTGAATGTCGTGTGGTTCCGGTAGGGTGGCGTGACCCTGGCAAAAGCACTCCGGAATCTATGGCGAGCCCTGCGGCGTCCGTTGAATTACCCCTACCGAAAGACCTGGCAGACCGTTTCAAACGGGTCCGTGCCGACTCGGTTGCGCTCTGCGACACACTCGCGCCGGAAGACACGGTCGTGCAATCGATGCCGGACGTCAGTCCGACCAAGTGGCATCTTGCTCATATCAGCTGGTTCTTCGAGACCTTCGTCCTCAAACCCTATGACGATAGCTACAGCGCCTACGACGAGGACTTCCATTTCATATTCAACTCGTACTACTACACGGCCGGGCAGATGCACGCACGGCCCCGCCGGGGCTTGCTATCGCGACCGACGCTTGAAACGGTTATGGCCTACCGTCGCCACGTCGACGATGCGGTTGTCGGACTGCTTGAAAAACGCGACGACGCGGATATCCGGTTCCGCGTAGAACTCGGCCTGCATCATGAGCGTCAGCACCAGGAGCTCATGCTGACCGACATTAAACATGTCCTGTCGTGTTCGCCGCTCAAGCCGGCGATGAGCCCGGACCTGCCCGTTCCGGCATCCGCACCCGTTGCGGACTACGAATTCATCGATGGCTTGAGCGGGACAACCCGCATTGGTTTTGACGGCGAAGGCTTCAGTTTCGACAACGAGACTCCCAGGCATGACGCGCTGCTGCATCCGCACAAAATGGGCAATCGCTTGGTCACGAACGCGGAGTTCCTCGAGTTCATTCGGGATGGCGCCTATGACACGTGCGACCTGTGGCTGTCCGACGGCTGGGCGACGATCCAGCAACACGGCTGGAATCGTCCGCTGTACTGGAGCGCCGATCATCAGTCCGAGTTCACGCTGGGCGGGGTCCGTGACCTGGACCCGCATGCGCCGGTTGCACACGTAAGCTTTTACGAGGCGGACGCGTTCGCACGCTGGTCCGGCGCGCGCCTGCCGACCGAGTTCGAGTGGGAGGCGCAGGCGCGAGAGTCGGAAGTGTCCGGCAACCTGCTTGAGGAAGGACTCTGGCACCCTGCCGCCTCGGCCGGCTCGCAGTTTTTCGGCGACGTTTGGGAATGGACGTCCTCGGCGTACTCGGCCTATCCGGGCTTCAAGCCGCTGGCCGGATCGCTCGGTGAATACAACGGCAAGTTCATGTGCAACCAGATGACGGTGCGCGGCGGATCCTGCGTCAGCGCAGCCGACCACATTCGCCCGAGCTATCGCAGCTTCTTCTATCCGGATGCCCGCTGGCAATTCCTAGGGATCAGACTCGCAAAGGACGCGTAAGACCAATGTTGGAAAACACGGTTCGACAGGCCGCAACGACCGATGCGGAAGAGGTCCGCTCTATCGTCGAGGGCTTAAGCCGGCCCGAGAAAATGATATCGCCCAAGTACTTCTATGACGAGACGGGTTCGAAGCTCTTCGACGAGATCACGAAACTGCCGGAGTACTACCCGACGCAGACCGAGCTCGGCATCATGCGGAGCTGTGTAGGCGAAATAGCCGCATTGGCGGGCGAACAGGCCAGTCTCATCGAGTTCGGCAGCGGCTCCAGCCTGAAGACGCATGTGCTGTTGCAGAACCTCCGGTCACTGGCCGCGTATGTGCCGGTCGATATATCCGAGGAGCACCTGCTAGCGTCAGCAGAAGCGTTGCGCGGAGACTATCCTCACATTGAGATCATCCCGGTCGTCGCCGACTTCACAAAGCCCTTTGAGCTGCCGACGCCCGCCATCATGCCTGTCAAGAACATCGTCTATTTTCCGGGCTCGACGATTGGCAACTTCGAACACGAAGACTCAAGAGCCCTGCTCGAAGTCATGTACGGAGAAGCCGGCGCGAATGGCGCACTGCTGATCGGCGTTGACCTGCAGAAGGACACTGCGATCCTCGAGCGCGCCTACAATGACAGCGCCGGAGTAACAGCCGCCTTCAATCGCAACATGCTGACGCATCTCAATCGAGAGTTCGGCAGCGACTTCAATGTCGAAGCCTACAGGCACGATGCGCTGTACAACGTCGACAAGGGACGCATCGAGTTACGCCTGGTCGCCGAGTCTGCACAGACGGTCCGGCTCGGCGATGCCAGTATTGAGATCGATGCCGGCGAAGGCATCCTGACCGAGTACTCCCACAAGTACACGCTGGAGGGATTCGCGGAGCTCGCCGCGAGCGCGGGCTTTACCGTCGAGCGTGTCTGGACCGACGAAGACAAACTTTTCAGCGTCCAATACCTGGTCCGCGACTAGGACGTCGGCGCAGCATTGCGTTTGTTTACACCACGGTCGCGAATCCGCCGCACGCACTAGCCCCTGATGCTTCGGGTCAGAAGCACCCACTCGCTGCCCGGGTTCTCCCAGCCCTCCTTAATCATCGGCCGGCGAGCCAACTCCTCGTAGCCGTTGCGTTCGTACAGACGGCGCGCACCCTCGTTAGCATCCGAGACGATGATGCTCAGGCCGACGCATCCCGCCTGTATAGCCAGGCTCTCCGCGATGGCGAGCAAGTCGCCCCCAAAACCTTTGCCCCTGGAGTCGGGGTAGGCAGCCAGGACGTTTACGTACCAGGTCGATAGCGCGAGGTCCTCCAGCTGCTGAAGCGGGACGAACATGGCGGGCATATCGTCGTAGACCGCCGGATCGGCGTGGTCCGGCAACGCGTAGCCGATCAACGCGGCCGTGACCTTGCCAGCGTCCTGCCGGACAATGGTGTTCCGATACGAGAAGCTGCCGGTCTCCCGGCGCGCACGCTCGCGCCCGACGTCCCAGACACTCTGGCCGTCCTCACACATTGAGGACCAGAGATAGACGGGCAGTCCCTCGCCGGCGAAGTTAACCAGTTCAGCCATTGCATCTGCGTCGGACTTGCGCGCGCGACGATAGGGATCGCGAAGCGCGAAGCGGGGAGCGCGCTCCTTGGTCGGTGCGATCATGACGACTCACCCCGCTGCAGAACGTTCGCTTTGGCGGCGCCGGAGACGTCGCGCCACAGCAGCATATCTCCGACACGCGCCGATGCGCCGTCGACAAACCCGGTTTCGTGCTCGTAGCCTTCGGGATTTCGAAAGGTACCGAACAGGATGTCGAAAATGGGCAGGTCCGCGTAGTTGTATTTGTGCCTGCCCCTCCGGTGGTGAATCGCATGACTCTCAGGCCTCTGTACCAGGTAGCCGAGCCAGCGCGGCGTACGCACGTTCGTATGCTGGAAGATGCCGAGGAACATCGCAAAGAACAGAAACAGCGTGATCGCCTCTGGACTCAATCCGACAAAAAGCGTCAGGGCGAGGCTGCCGACCAGCGTGAATCCGGCCATGTCCAGCGGGCTGAAGTAAAAAGCGCCATAGGTATCGAGACGCTCCGCGCTGTGATGCATCTGGTGGAACCCCAGCCACAGGAAGTCGCTGGCATGCAGGCTTCGGTGCCAGGCATACAGGAACGCGTTGTAGATGAGCAGACCGAGTGCAGCGCCCGGGACGGCCCCGATACCGGTCAGATCGAACAACTGGTAGCTGGCCAGTACGGGATCCCAAAAAATCGGCAGGTAGCTCGACAGGAAGAAATACACGGCAAAGGAAACGAGCGCCCGAAAACGCCATCCGGAAATGGCTGGCAACGCCCTGGCAGGCAGCAGGGCCTCCCACAGCATCATCAGTGCGTACAGCGCGAGGACGCCAAGGGAGACGGGGTCGAGAATAATGTCAATCGGTGTAGGCATGACTCCTCCAAAATCGTTAAAAAGAAACCGACTGGTTAGTACGAAATATGCTAGTTTTGAAGCTGCTCGGAATCTAGTGAACGGCCGTTACTTTTTTCCGACTTTTTTATAAAACTCATAAAAAACATTGAGTTGACTTGCATTCGGGCAGTAGGGACAGGGTCGGTGCCGCGCTGCATCGAAAGAAAACCAGACGGTAGGTACAGTAAATTGGCGACAAAAGGCGAGCGAACACGCGAAACCATCCTGGCGACAGCCGAGTCGCTGGTCCTGAAGAACGGCTACTCCGGCACGTCCATCGACCAGATCATCAGCGAATCCGGCATCACCAAGGGCGGGTTCTTCTATCATTTCGACGGCAAGAACGACCTGGCCAAGCACATGGTGCTGCGCTATCTCGACCAGGATGCGCGGTTCTTCCAGATGCTGATGGACCGCGCCTATGAGCTAACGGACGATCCGCTGCAGCAGATGCTGATCTTCGTCAAGCTGATGGCCGAGCAGATGGCCGAATTGCCGGACACGCACCCGGGCTGCCTCGTCGCTTCGTTTACCTATGAATCGAACATTCTGAACGACGATGTCAAACAGCTGACTGCCGAGGGGGTCCTGTCCTGGCGGAAGCTGTTCAGCACCCAGCTTAAGAAAGCTGCGGAGGCATACCCATTGCAGGTCGACCACACGCCGGATGAACTCGCCGATATGCTGACATCCGTGATCGAGGGCGGGATCATCATGTCACGTTGCCTCGAGGACAAGTCCCTGTTGCCCAAACAGCTGATCGGCTACCACAACTTCCTGCGGCTGGCGTTTACTCCTTAACCAACTGCGCGAGGGTTGAATCAAACCTGCCTTGCTCAGGCGATTGCTGCGGCGATCTCTGCGTTCGTCATGGCGAGAGCGATCTTTTCGTGCATGTACGCCATCGATATACGTGCGTGCTCGGCATCCAGCGAGTCGATGCAATCGGAGGCGAGCATTACGCGCATGTCGCGCTGGTAGGCGTCGATCGCCGTCATGCGGACACAGGCGTGGGTGTTGACGCCGGCGAGCGTTATGTTCTTCGGCGACAACTCACTAAGCACCTGGTCGAGGTTAGTGTTGAAGAATGCGCTGTAACGCTTCTTTGTGATGACGGTATCGTCTTCGAGCCGCTGCAAGTCCGGGTGAATGGCTGCTCCCTGGGTTCCGTCTATTGCCACCGCTATTCGCTTGTCCCTGACCTCGAGCAACGCATCGCTAAGATCCGGATCGAATAACGTCTGTATCCAGATCACCGGGCAGCCCTGCTCCCGAAATGTGGCAATCAGCTGGTTCGTGTTCTGAACCACAGCCGTACGTCCGTCGTCCTCCAGCCGGTCGAGGAAGTCGTTCTGCATATCGATGATGATCAGGCAGTTCGTCAGCATGCCTCGAACCTATCATGACCGTCGTCCGTCTTGACAGCGCCCACAAGTCGTTCAACGAGCCCCAAACCGGGTAGCAAGGGCCTCGGCGACCCGCATACACCGGTCCGGCAGATACATTATGAGACGATACCGGAATGACGAGTGCGTCCGCGCCTGCTATCGTGGTCAAAAGATCCAAATAACGAGAGGGGAATCATGAACAAAAGTACGTTGATCAAAGCCAGCCTTTCCGCGATTTCACTTGCGATGCTTGCGGGCTGCGGCGCAACCGGCGGTAGCAACCTGACGGTGCTGGGGGACGGAACGACGGCGCTTGCCGTCGAATGTGACGGTACACCACGCGGACTCAACTTCTGCTTCGAGCTCGCGGGCAAGTCCTGCGGTGCACAGGGTTATACGATCTTCAATCAGGCCGGCGAATCTATCGGCAAGAGCGACTACGCCGATGCAGGCACGGATCGGCTGATTCGACAGCAGGCGGAAGACGAGAACCGTATTCTCATCCGCTGCGGTTCTTCGTAGACAAATACCTGTCCCCGGACGCTGGTGCCCGGAAAGATCCGGGCGCCGTCTTTACCTGATCTCTCTGGCCGGCATGGCTTTGAGCGCTCGACACGCTGGGCTATTCGTTAGCCTGCTCCTGCTTCAGGGTTTCGATACGACGTCGAAGCGCGGCACGATCTTCCATCATCTTCGTTAACTCCACGCTTTCTGCGAGCATCCTGGTCACGTTATCGCGCACCTCCTTGTAGTGCTTCGATCGCCACGACTGTGACACAGAAAAGTAAGCGCCATCCTCTTCGAAAACATCCTGCGCCCGTTCTGACTGCAGTTCGCGATGGCGACGGGACTGGCAGACGGTCCGCGGAATCTGGCTGCCGATACGCGTCTCTCGCTTGCAGATCATATCGAGCTCATCGTTCGAATTGAGTTCGTTGTAGAGGCTGAAGAACGCCTGGTCCAGGCGCCGGAGCTTGCCTCTCAGGCGCGGCACGGTCTCGTCACCGACGACGGTAATCTCTTCGATGTCGGTGGCAGGCGCCGTCGGTTCCTCGCCGGGCTCGTCGGCTGCCGCCACGCCGACGCCCAGCGTCAGAAGTCCGGCCGCTGTCAGGGCGTGCATGAACATTGTTGCATGATACCAGTCAGGGCTGGCGGGAAGCTGAATGCCCTACTTCGGCGGCGGTACGTATTCCTTGGGCGCGGCCGACCCGTCACCGAAGAAAAACTTCTCCATTTCCGTTTCGAGGAACTTCCTGGCCTCGGGTTCTATCGGCGTGAGGCGATACTCGTTGATCAGGATCGTCTGGTGGTCCAACCAGCGCTTCCATGCCGCTTTCGACACGTTGTCGTAGATACGCTTGCCAAGCTCGCCCGGGTAAGGCGCGTAGTCCATGCCCTCGGCGTCCTCGCCGAGCAGCACGCAGGTAATTGTTCTAGCCATTGCCTACCTTTCCAAGAGTCTTTGCATCAGTTTGCTGACCGGGGCCGCGATACCGCCCGGCGGACTTGCGTTCAGGGCAAACCATGCCTTGTCGTCCGAGTCGGCTACTTTACTCGACACGCCGTCAGCGTGCACAAGCACCGGGAGAATATCGAGATCATAGTGGCTGAAGCTGTGGCGCAAAGGCGCAAGCATCTCCCTGCTCGTCTCCCGCCCGTCAATGACATTGTCACTCCAGTCGTCGATCTCCTCGGAATCGATCTCCGGGAAGCTCCAGAGACCGCCCCAGATGCCGGTCGGAGGCCGGCGCTCCATGTATATGTGGCCGCCATCGACGGCAATGACCATCGTTGTCTGTTTAAGCGGCTTGTCTTTTTTCGGTTTCTTGCCCGGGTAATCGGTCACCGCGTTCTCCAGGCGTGCGACGCAGTCGTGGCGCACGGGGCAATCGTCGCAACGGGGCCTCGAGCGCGTACACAACGTCGCGCCCAGGTCCATCATCGCCTGCGTGTAAGCGTCGACGCGCTGCTCTGGCGTACGTTCGTCGGCGATGTCCCAGAGGCGCTTGTGAACGGCCGTCTTTCCAGGCCAGCCGGCCACCGCGGCATGTCGGGCCAGCACGCGTTTCACATTGCCATCCAGGATTGCGAAGCGATCGCCGTGCGCCAGCGACAGGATCGCGCCGGCCGTTGAGCGGCCGATGCCGGGCAGCGCCTCGACATCGTCGAATGCTCTCGGAAACCGGCCGGCATGTTGATCGCGCACGACCCTGGCAGCGCGGTGCAGGTTTCTCGCGCGGGCGTAATATCCGAGACCCGACCAGTGGGCCAGCACGTGATCCAGCTCCGCGTCGGCGAGTGCGCTGAGCGTCGGGAAACTCGCCATGAAGCGCTCGAAATACGGGATCACCGTCTGCACCTGCGTCTGCTGCAACATGATCTCCGAAATCCATATCGGGTACGGATCGCGGGATCGCTGCCACGGCAGGTGAGTGCGCCCGTGTTCGTCGAACCAGCGCAGCACACGCTCCGAGAAGTCAGCGGACACCAGTCTGGAACTCGATGGCAATCGCCTCGATGCGATCGAGAGCGTCCGCGCTGCCGCTCTTCAGCTTGCGCTTGATCATGTAAGGGCCGATCAGCGGCGGTACGAAGAACTTGGGGCTGAATTCGATGTCGTAGACGACGACAGTGCCCTTGCCATCTTCGTGGAAGGCCCAGCGCTCGTTGCTGTAATGAAAGTCACTTTTTTCCGGATAGACCCGCGCCTTGATGAACTCGTAGGGCTCGTGTTCCACGACACCTTCCCGCACCATGGACTTGCAGAAGAACGCCACGCAGGCCTCGTTGCGCGTGTAGTACTGCGGCCGGCCCTTCTCATCGGGCTCGAGGTTTCGTGACTCGACGACGACGCTCGAGAACTCGGTCGACAGGTCCCAGTCCAGCAGGACCGCGTACAGGTATTCGATGTCGGCATCGAACCAGGCGACGGAGCGCATGACGTAGCGATCATCGATCTTGTCGACGAACACGCTGCGAAGGTCTGCCGCCTGGGTGCATAGCGGCGCTAACAGCAGTACGAGCGCCCAGCGCCTCATTTCTTGAAGAGATCCTTCAGCTTGTCTTTCAGGATGTCTTCGGCGTCTTTCTCGCCCTCTTCCTGTCCCTCTTCCTCGCCGGATTCGTCGCCGCCGAGCAGCTTGTCCAGGATCTTCTTTTTGGCTTCTTCCTCGACGCGCTGCCTGAACAGCGCCTCGAAGTCCGGCCTGATCTTCGGCGCGGCCAGCGGTCCGGTGATCTTCAGCGGGATGACGGCTTCGGTGAACTCGGCCAGCTCCTCGTCGGTGGCCTCCGTAACAAACTCGGGGCGCTCCAACACGCGCGCCGTCATCGAATAGTCGACGTTTGCCTCAACGAAGTTGACGGTTCCGCTGCCCGTCAGCTGCAGGAACGGCAGGTCGGCCCGGAAGTCATCGTTACGCATGATGCCGTCGGTGACCTGCCCGCTCGCGCTGACGCCGGAGAACGGCGTCCGCGGCGGCAACTCCGGCTCCGGTGGTTGCTCGCCCCTGAGCTTCGCGCGCGCGCTGCGTAGCTGGTGCCAGATGTCGGTACCCTCGTAGGCGCCGTCTGACAATGAGAATGACAGCGTGCCGTCGAGATCACGGCGAATGGCATCCATGTCCTTGCCGGTGCCCGCCAGTCGGAAGGATCCGTCTATGGTTCCGGTCAGGTTTTGCTGCCCGTACAGCGCGTCGGCCAGCGGCGCGAGGCTGACACCGGCGATGTTCTCGTTCACCGACAGCGTCGTTTCCGGGCCGGAGGCGTTGATTCGAATGTCGCCGCTGTAGGTGCCATCGAAGAGCTGGGCGTTGATCGGGTTCAGACGCATGTTGCCGTCCGTTGAGACCACACCCAGCTCCAACCCGGTGAATCGCATGGTGCCAAGCCGCGCCTCGTCCAGCGTGAATTTGCCGGTGATATCGAACGCGCGAATCAGTTCCACCGGAATTTCGACCTGCTGCGAGCCTGTCGCTTCGGCGTCCTCACCTTCTTCCGGTGCAGGCGCCATGTAGCGGGCGATGTCTATCGTGTCACCGGCGAGAATGACCCGGTAGCGGCCGGTGTTGGCGCGAGGCACGCTGAGCTTTCCGGTAAATGTCGTGTCGTCGATGACAAGCGTCAGGTCGTTCATCGCGATGTCGTTGTCGGAAACTTTCACCGCCGCGTCGAGCCGAATGTTCTCGAGTACGTCGGGGTCGGCGGTCGGAAGCGGCTCCATGCCCATCGTGCTCATCAGGCTTCGCGCGGAGAACGGCGCAACGGACAGCGTCGCCTCGGTCGTGAGCGCGCCGGAATAAGCAAAGGGTTCGACGTCGGCTTCGATGTCGATGTCCATGACCGAAAGACTGATGCTGCCGGGACTCAGCGTCTGCTGCTCCAGGTTCGCCGTTAGCGCGTCGGCGTTGAATGAAAGCTCCACCGGCACGTCCGCAACACCCGTCACCTGTCCGTCGATGCTCAATCCGGACAGGGCGACCTGTTGCTCGTCGAAGTCTGCCGTCAGTTCGATCGCCACCTTGCCAGCGATGGCATCCGGCTGCAGATCGAAAGTGAACCCGCCTTCGAGCGATATCGGCTGGCCGGGTGCAACAGCACCGGAACTCATTTCGAGCTCCGACAGGCGATACTCGCTACCGGAGGCTGCGTCGCTATAGGTTAGACTTGCATTGCGGATCTGCAGCCCGGCGATCTCGAGTGCCGAGACGGTCATGCCGCCGTCCTCTGCCGGTTCTGCTTCCTGGGTCTCGGTATTGGCTTGGGCCAGGTCTTCCCAATTCGTCATGCCCCGCGAATTGACGGCGAGGTTAACGGTCAGCGTATCGACGACCACGCTGCCCATCCGGATCTCGCGACGCAGCAGTGCGGGCAGCACGCGAATGCTGACGCTGGCGCGCTCGAGAGACAGGAAGTCCGCGTCCGCCGGGAAGTCCGGGGCGTTGCCGAGCCGGACGCGACCGACGTCGACGGCGAGTACGGGGAACAGGCTCAAGCCGATGTCGCCATCGATCTCGAAGCTTCTGCCCGTCCTGGACTCAACCTGAGTAATCAGCTCTTCCTTGTAATCGTTCGGATCGAAGGTCAGCGAGACTATGACGACGGCGACGACCAGCAGCAGGACGACGGCTGCAGCGATGCCCAGTACGATTTTGAGTAGACGGCCCATGAGAGTACCGATGGATGTGGGCTAGCTAGAGTATCAAAATCTGAATCGCAAACGCGACGCAGGCAACGTAACACGCCAATATCCGGCGACGGCTTCCTGAATGAAAAAGGCCGCCTGAATGAGGCGGCCTGTTCCAAGTGCCAGCCTGCCAACCAGGCATAGCTGGCTGCGGCGTGGCGCTCAGCCGGCGCAGACGCTGATGGAACCGTTGAGCGTCTCGACGGTGATGTTCGCATCGCCGTCGCCGACCGTGAAGTTCAGTCGTTTGCCGGGCGCATAACGGCTGGTTCGCTCGGCCTTCTTGTCAAAGCAGTTCCGAATGCCGCCGTTGAAGGTCTCGAGGTCGTATTCGGCGTCGAGCGCGTTCGGGATATCGATGGTCACGGAGCCGTTGACCGATTCAGCGGCCAGGTCGCCGCCGGGCTCCAGGCCCGACTTGAAGATGATGGAACCGTTGACCGTCTCGAAGTCGCCACTCTCGAAGGTACCGCCGCTGATGCTGACGCGGCCGCTGACCGATTCGGCGGTAATCTCGCCGGACAGGTCTTCGGCAGAGACGCTGCCGCTGACGCTGGACAGCTCGATGTCGCCCCTCGCGCCGTTGCCCTGCACATCGATCGAGCCGCTGACGGTGCCGATCTCGATGTCGCCGCCGTAGACGTCTGCATCGATGCTGCCGCTGACCGCCTGCAGTTCGATGTCATCGCCTTTGACGTCGCGAACGTCGATGCTGGCACTGACGCCCGTGACTTCCAGCGTACTGCCCTCCGGCACCTTGATCGACAACCTCGAGCTGACGTCCTTGCGGCCGAACATCCGCTTGGGTACCTTGACCCGGATTTCGATCTCCTTGCCGTCGCGCTCGAACACGAGCTCGTCAACATCGTCGCCCAGGGTTCCCGTCACTTCGACGGAGTCCCGGGACCAGCCACGCACTTCGATGGAGCCGGCCACGTTTGACACGCTGACATGCCCGTTGGGGTGAGCGTCCATGGTTTCACTAACGTCTTCAGCCAGCGCCGGGGCGGCCAGCATCGCCAGGGGTAATATCAATCCAAGTTTCTTCATCGGTCTTCCTCGCCACACGTCCATCGGTGTGGACTAAATATCAGTCCGTGACATGACGGCTTGCGTCAGGTCGCTGACCTTGCGCATCACCGTCAATTCCTCACGGTAGGTCTTCAATAGCAGCGCCTGCAGATGAGCGTTATCCGGATCTTCTGCAAGCTCAGCGTTTATCTGGTCAATCGCATCGCGTATCAGTTTCAGGTTGGCCTCAACATCGGCACGTTCTTCCGGTGACAGGCGCTCCAGCTGGGCGTCCAGCTTGGAGGCGAGGCCGCCGCGTGCGTCCGTGAAGCCCGGACCCAGGTTATAGGTACCGCCGAACGACGCCTCATCGAACAAGTACTCAGGTTGCACCGAGAGCGATGCCGAACCGTCGTCTTTGACCATGAAGTACGTCAGCATCGACGACGCCGCGACCAGCATTACCACACCGGCGGCCTGCGCGAGCATTGGCGTCCAGTTGCGGCGGGGCTGCGGGACGATCGATTGTTCGATCTCCGGCCACAAGTCCCGCTCCGGAGCAATGCTCTGCGAGAGCCGGGCTGCGTCCATCATGATGTCGTCTTTGTCGTTCATTCCGTAAATCCTTCCTGCTTCAGCTGCTGGGCCAGCAAACGCCGTGCCCTGTGCACCTGTGCCTTACTCGTGCCGGTCGCAATGCCGAGCATGCTGCCGGCCTCATCGTGGCTGTACCCGTACACCGCGTGCAATACAAACACGTGGCGGGCACCATCCGGCAGCCGATCGATCGCCTCCGACAGGTCACGAAGCGCGCCTTCGTCACTTGTCAGCGGTGCGACCTCGGTCCTGTCCGCGACGATCTCCAGTCGATTCTGGTCACGCTTCGACTTCCGCATCCGTCCAAGAACCGCATTTACCGCTATACGGTGCATCCACGTCGAGAAAGCGCTATCGCCACGAAACTTCGACAACTGGTTCCAGGCCTGGATGAAGGCTTCCTGGGCACAGTCTTCGGCCTCGCTCACGTTTCCGGTCATTCTCAGACACAGTGCGTATACCTTATCGACGTTGCTGCGATAGAGCGCCTCGAAGGCACGCTGATCGCCTTTCTTCGCGCGCCGAATCAGCAGGGCTTCGTCCGTCTGTTTATGTTCAGTCGTGGTCACAGCCGCTTCACTATAGAGGGTGTTGGCCACTGCCGATAGCGCTGCCATTCGCGCGTTTCTCCGTATTTGCTGTTAGTTGGATGCCTGCTGTCCCGGGTTGGTTTAAAGGCCTGGTTCAGGGTTTCGCATGAATAAGTCCGGACCCGACACGATCGTGCGATTTAGCGACAGATCGGGACTCTTTTTTTGATATGATTCCAGCCCATCGACGGCCCCCGTCAGCGAATATCCGGACTTATGCGCCAACTGACAGCCTGTGTGTATTCAATGGATGTTGAAACGACAGGCAAAGTGCCCCCTGAGGGTTTGTCACGGTGACGGGGCACAGCATTCTCTATATCGGCCGCGGCGACGAACATGCGAGTTACCTCGCTGCCCTGGAAACCCTTCCCTGCTGCACGCTGCTCAGCCGATCGACAGACCTGCAGGTTGTACACGAATCGCAGAGCGGCATAGAGATCGTATTACTCGACGTCGGGCCGGACAGCATCGCGCCGGGTGAGCCTGTAGCGCAGCTGATACAGACGCTCGATTCTTACCCGATCGTGGCCTTGACCAACAAGCGTTACGAACACCACGGCATCCTCGCGCTAAAGGCGGGTGCACAGGGCTATCTGTGCGTCGACTCGACGACGCCCGAAGAGCAGAAGACCGTGTTCGATCACGCCGTCAATCGCTTCGAGCTGCAGCAGACCCTGTCCCGAAGCGACGCCGGCGTGCTGTCCATACTCGAGAGCATCAACGATGGCGTCATCGTCGTCGATCTCGAAGGCCACGTGCTGGACATCAATCCCGCTGCGCGGACCGTCCTGGGGCTCGCACCGCGTGAACTGCCGGACGTGAGCTGGGGCCAGTCGTTCTGCTGCATCGACGAGCACGGCAACTCCTACGCGAACTCGGCAGAGCTGCCGTTAAACCGCGCGCGCCGCGGCGAGAAGTTTTCCGCACAGGTCAGCATCTACCGCGCTGACGGCCAGCCGGACTGCCTGCTCAGCATCAACGGGCAGGGTCTTTTCGACGGCGACCGGCGACTGGCTGGCGGCGTCATTACCTTTCGTGACATCACAGACTCAAGAAGACGGAGACTTGCGTTGCAGAAACGTGCGCAATACGACGAGCTCACCTCGCTCCCCAATCGCGGCCTTTTTGTTGAACACCTGAGCCGCGCGATTGGCCGCAGCCAACGCAAGAAATCTCCGCTTGCCGTGCTGTTCATCGACCTGGATCGATTCAAGTCGATCAACGATACGCTGGGTCATGACACGGGCGACCTTCTGCTGTGCGACGTCGCAGAGCGGCTTCGCAAAAACCTGCGCATCGGTGATTTCTGCGGGCGCTGGGGCGGTGACGAGTTCGTGGTCTGCCTCGAGGATTTTGGCGATACCGGCAATGCCGCCGCGGCCGCACAGAAGTTGTTGCTCATCCTGTCGGACAAGTATTTCGTCGGTGCGAGCGAGGCCTTCGTTACGCCCAGTATCGGTATCGCAACCTACCCGGAGGCCGGCGACGATGCGGAGCGCCTGATCAAGGCGGCCGACATCGCAATGTTCGAATCCAAGAAGCGCGGCGGCGGCCGGTTCCAGTATTACTCGCCGGCGCTGAACGCAAAGCTCGAGCAGCGTGAGGAACTCGAGGTCGGGCTGCGCCACGCGCTGGTCCGGCGCGAACTGCTGTTGCATTACCAACCCCGGATCGACCTGTCATCAGGCCGGCTGATCGGCTTCGAGGCGCTGCTCCGCTGGCAGCACCCGCGCTACGGCCTGCTCGCACCTGAGCGCTTCCTGCCATTGCTCGAAGGCAGCGGCCTGATTCACTCGGCCGGCGACTGGACCATTGAAACGGCGACCCGACAGCTGGCCGCCTGGCAGCGCCAGTTTGAATTGCCGGACCTGACCATAGCGATCAACATCTCTACGCAGCAGCTCAAGCACGACCGGCTGGTGGCAACCGTATCCAAGGCGCTGCAGGACACGGCGCTGGACCCCGGTTGTATCGAGCTCGAAATCAGCAACAGCAATATCATCCGCAACCGCGTGGAAGAACGTGACACGATGGCTGCACTGAGAAAACTCGGCGTGCGCTTGTCGCTGGATCATTTCGGCGTCTCGGAGATGTCCCTCGAGTCCCTGGAGAACAGCTTCATCGACAGCTTCGTGCTGGACCAGTCGCTGATCTCGGACGTCGAGGAGAACAACAGCCACCAGCGCATCGTTCGCGCCGCGATCGCCATGGCGCAGGGACTGGACATCGAGGTCGCCGCCGGCGGCGTCGAGACCCTTTCGCAGCTGGACTTCTTACGCAGCTGCAACTGCGATCTCGCGCAGGGCTTTCTGATCAGCCAGCCGATGCAGGCTGAGAAGGTGGCGCAAGTCCTGCGATCCGAAGTTGCCGGTCAGCGCCTCGTCCGCGCGATGTAATTCCCGAGAGCTTGCTGTCGGCCATTCGACAGCGCCGCGGGAGCGGCATCTTGCCGCGTTTACGGCTGGAAGCCGCTCCTACAAGAGACACATCGATCAGCGTCACTTCGGCAACGGCTGTTTCTGGCCTTGAGCTGCCGCTCAGGCGATTTCGGGTAGATCACGGCTCCTGACCCGAAGCGGTCAGTCATTGTCTTACGTAAATCCCAGAATTGACGGCCCCCAAGCACAGCTCATAATTGTTTCGATAAGGGCAAACCTGGCGAAAGCCAGGGACGCAAAGCCACGGGTCCTCGCTTCCTCCGCGACGCTTTCTGCTACGCCACGAAGGACCCTAAGATCGCCGGGCTGCCGAGGTGGTGGTCCAGGCGGCGATCAACTCCCTCGTAACCAAGGCCGCAAGGGAGGTTGAACTAATGAAAACCGTCGCAAATCAACGCCGGAGCTGGATGGTTCTGATTCTCTCCGGTCTGTGCTTGCTGGCAAGTCCCGTGTTTGCCGACGATGACGAACGGCGCAGAGGCGGCCGCGAGGCATCGCAATGCAAGCATTTGCCTAATCACCATGCGCTGCGTACGGCTCTCCAGGATGCCGTTGCAGAAGAAACCAGCGGTTACGACTTTGACATGTGGGCCACTATCGTCGATCGCGATGGTATTGTCTGCGCCGTCGCGTTTTCGGGCGCTGACAGGCACTCGCAGCTTCTCGGAGCACGCGTGATCTCGGCCCAGAAAGCGAACGCAGCGAACTCATTCAGTACCGATCTGTTCGCAGTATCTACCGCCAATTCCTACACCCTGACGCAACCTGGCGGCTGGGGATATGGACTGCTGCAGGGCAACCCGGTCGATACCGACGTCATATACAAAGGTCCAGCGAGGCGGTTCGGCAAGCGCAATGACCCGATGACGGGTCGGCGCGTCGGGGGTGGAATCTTCTTCGGTGGCGGGCTCGCACTGTATGACGGCGGCAAGATGGTTGGCGCGCTGGGTGCCGGTGGTGATACGCCGTGTGCCGATCATATGATCGCCTGGCGGGTGCGTCATGCCTTGAGTCTGGATGAATTCAATCCTTTAGTTGCCTTTTTCCCGACCAGCGGTGACCCGGATCGCCCGGACAACATCGTTTACGACGTTGTGCCGAATCCGAACGGGGGAGCCGGCTTCAGTCCGAGTGGAGTTGGTCACACCGACTGTCTCGGTGGCTTCAATCAAGGGGATGAAACGGCTCTGCCCAAAGTGCGTTACTAAGGCATGGCCGGCATCCACCTGAACTTCGGGGTTTGGACGAGCGTCACCGAACCCCGGGTTCATTCCGGTTGGCTCCCGTGCTGATGCGGCAACCTCAGATTGAGCCCTTGGCTGCGGGCCAATGGCATTTGGTCGCTGTTAAGCGTCTGCTCTGGCCGAAGCCAGCCATCCAGGCGTTTGCAGTTAGACTGACGGCTTTTGACCCGACGCAGCCAGCCGGCCGACGACAAAGCTACTCTTAGCAGGACGAAGTGATTGAAATCCTGCGACTGCTCCGAGATGAAATTGAAGGCTAGTCAGGCTCCAACGAGCGGCCGCTCCTGGTCGTAAAGTGACGGTCGCCTGGTTTTAGCTGTACTTTCCGGTACTAGTTCATGCTGGCCTGTTCCGCTCGGCCAACCGGCTTCTATTCGGTACCTATCGGCTCGCAGCGGATTCACAGCGAGATTCTATGGTCGAAATCTGGAAACTTGGGCTATCGGCACTTCTGGGCGGAATCACCGCGTATCTCGCCGTTGTTTGGCAAACACGTTATGGCGCGAAGAGGTACATTCACGAGAAGATCCATGATTGTCGGGCCAGACTGTATCCGTTGGCATGGAAGATAACCGGCGCTCTTCCTCGACGTCCTTCGAGCGCGCTTCGATTCGATGAGCTTGAAAGAATCGCTGCCGATCTGGAAGCC
>JAAUYD010064528.1_pt1 | contig 30495 bp, 24 predicted proteins | sample 7278101 | NCBI WGS metagenome assembly JAAUYD01 (sample SAMN14350128, study PRJNA611818) | marine sediment metagenome | isolation source: surface marine sediment (0.6m) | place: French Polynesia: Moorea | collected 2018-08
CGATAAAGCGCAATTCTGATTCCCCCTCCCCCAACGTCCAAGCGTCCACCGGGGGAGGGCCGGGGTGGGGGCTCGAAACCCGCGGTGGGGGCGCACATGCCTGGGTGAGGCCGAAAGCCCTTTATCTTGCCTATGTCTTTTCAGACAGGGAATTTTTCAAAAAAGAAAAATTTTTTTGGTATTAATGAATTTTTTTAATGACACGGTTGAATTAGTTTGATAATGTCTACCTAAACATTTTACTTTGTGCTCCAAAGCCGGATACATACCCTTCCAATGGTGGGGGGGGTCGGGGTGATGCGAACCCAAAATGGAGCTATCTCGTGGGGGCCGGGCTGAGACATGCCCGGCACCTGCGAGGTGCGCCCTAACACCCGCCGGATCTTTGGATGTGCGCTGAGTAGTTAGGATGTAGACTCTTGGGGTGGCAGCTTCCCAATAAAAACGAAAATGTGATCCTCATCGTACCACCTACGTTCTGGGTCGAAGCGAAGGTGCTCTTATACTCTCACAAGCTATTCGCATATCCTTTTCTAATACACCGACTCTTTGACTGGCTCTCGTCCATTTCTAAAACCGCAACTTTAATCGACTGTTTGCGAGACAAAAAGACCCGACTTTTGCCAGCTGGGCCACGCACGGCTGGGCCCCACTCGGCCCGGCCCTTGCCTGTAGCCTGCTGGTATATTGGCCTATTAAGAGCTGATCTCATTGAAAAACTGAGGGCCGCTGGAAAACCCGATCAGGTGTGGATAACCAGTACGTTTACTTTTGATCAAGAAGGAATAGTCGATGTCATCAAGTTGGTACGTGAGGTCTATCCAGATGTGCCCATCATCCTCGGAGGCACCTATCCGTCTTTTTTTCCTGAGGCCGCTAAGCGCATGGGTGCGGACCATGTGCACGCCGGTCTGATCCGCCAAGCTGAAGATCACATGGGCACCAGTATTGATACGTCTGGGTTGGCCATGGCCAGCCGGGGATGTCCCAATGCATGCAGTTTCTGTGGGTTTCACATGGTGGAAAATCTTAAGTTCATGCATCCTGTGGACCGCATTCTGGCAGAGGTGGATCGCCTGATCGCGGACGATATATCGCTGATCGTCCCATACTTTTCCAATATTTTTGCCGGCAGACATGCACGAGCTGCCGAACAGCTTTTCCAGGCCCTTGGGGAACGAGATGTCTCTTTTTTGCTCTGGACCGGGTTGGAAATAACCGCCGTCACGCCCAAAAGGGCGCGCCTGCTGCGACGCGCCGGGTGTCTGGACATCCTGGTACCGCTCCAGACCCTGAACCCAGCCATTCTCGCGGAATGGGGCCGACGAGGAAGTACAGCAACCTACAGAGATGCGGTGGCAATGTTCAAGGATGCTGGATTTGATAACGAGCAGATTGGCACTGACGTGCTCATCGGTCATCCAGATCAGTCCCTTGAGGAGGTCATCCGATCTCTCTGTTTTGTCTGGTCCCAAGGTGTTTCTCCGTTGCTGCTGACTTACACATCTGTCCCGGGAAGCAAAGATGAAAAGAAGTGGACCCACCGGATCGCAGGGATTCCCATTGAATCGCGCCATCCGTTTTTGTTTCCCTTGGCAGATCCTACCTACCCGGCAAGTGATTTTCGGCAGCTATTTGTACTCAGCCGGGTGCTTCCTGAGCATATCGAGACCGCCCTTGGTTACTTGGATCCAGACAGTCCGGTGCCAGGCATGATCGAGCGGGGTCTTAATGAATTTGGGTTTGACATTCCCCAGCGAAGCATAGGGGCTGATCTACCATCAAAATTAGTCGATCGGACTACAGCGTTTCTTTCGTTTTCGTGGGAGCTCGTTCTCACTCTCCTCGAGCTCGGTTCGACTGCCGCTGCTCTGCCATTAGTGGATCGGTGTGAGCGTGTACCAGTGTGCGAGTCTAGGTATTTGGAAGTGCCCAGGCTGTTTTTTGAGGCCAACGAGGTAGATGCTGCGGTTCGTACTCTGCAGTTCACTGCTAAATGGCTGCCTCCATCCAAACGGACCCAAGTGCTCGAGATACTAGGCAATTCTGACGAAACTGTTGCGAGTCGCTTTCTCGCAGCAGTGCCGATTGTGACCAGGGCCCTCGACGCCTGGGGCCACAGTCGAGAAGCAAGCGCCTGGCAGCAGTTACTGCCGGGCTATGACAAGGCCGTGTCGTCGTAGGGACGCGGTCGCCTATTTGGCCGCTCCAAAAAGGAGCGGAAAAAGGAGAACCCCATGGGAGAGAACAATGAAATGTTAGCTGCAGTCCAACCCTGGTTGGCTGCCCTTTACGAATCTGGCGCCGCAACCCTTAGTCCGACAGGTGCGGTGAACATGAACCCCGAAGTGCGGAACCTCTTCAGCGCCATTCACGCTGTGCTGGCTGGCGGTGAGGTAAAGCTCGAAGTAGTGGATACCGGCGGTGCCGCATATGCCACCCTGGAATCCCACATGGACCGGGCCATCGGACAAGTAGGCAAGCTCGCTGCCGAGCTCGGCGGCGCCGATGGAATTGCCCCGATGGGCGCCTAGTGAGTAAAAACCCATTCCTGGCCCCTTTTTCGGAAAGGTCGAGGAGACCCATCCCCCTGGTCCCCTTCCCTGCGAGGGAAGGGGGAGGGAGTGTGCCGCGAAGCGGCTGCTGTTCTGGATTCCCCCTTTGAAAAAGGGGGGAAGGGGGATTTTGTCACCTCACAACGCACGAGGGAGAGACGAAATCCCCCCAGCCCCCTTTTTCAAAGGGGGAGAATGCGAAAACCGCTGATCAGCCGTGCATCCGGCGTGTAGGGCCGGGGTTTATCCCCGGCCGTGTATTGGGTGCAATGAATAGGAGGCGGCGTGGGATAAACCCACGCCCTACAACCATGTTTTCTATTTCTAGCAATCCGGTCATTAACCTAGCCACCCGCAAGTGGCTAGGCCGCCTGGCCAGGCAGGGAGAGATCCTGGACCCACCATCGTGGGACATTATCCAGCGCATGATAGACAGATGCCACCAGGTCCACCCGGGCGGGGTAATCCACGACCTGGCCCTGGAATTGGGCGCAGCCCAGGAACCCGCGACCATTGCAGGGTCTTCAGCCCACGTGTTCTACGCAGTCTGCTCGGTTACGGACGACCTGCAAGACGGGGATACAGATGACTATCTGGCAGATGTACCCATGTCCCTCAGGATCAATGCCCAGTCCCATCTACTCTGCCTTATGGCAGATCGCCTGGCCGAGCTGACAGAAAGTTTGGGTACTGCGGATTCTTCCGTACTCATAGCTGCGGTGTATCGCACTGGAGCGACCATGCTCACAGGCCAGCGCCTGGAGATCGTGCGGGATCCCTGGACCATGGAAGCGTACGAGCAGGTGGCCCGGCAAAGCGCAGGCGCCCAATTTAGAGCGTACTTTTGCCTGGCCGCGATGGCTGCACAAGTGCCCCAAAACCCATGGGACTTATTTGGTCAGGCGTTTGGAGCTCTTCTTCAAGTTGTGGTTGACATTGAGTCCAAAGACGAGCGATTATTGGCCCTATCGAAAAACGCCAGGGCAGCACTGCACAAGAAGTTCGCCCTTGAGCTGACTGAAGTCGCTCAAGAAGTAGGTGCTGCCGGAGCGGCCATTGCTGCCGCGTTGTTGAGGCGGGGGAGCCAATGTCGTGGTTGACATCTACTTTTCGGGCATATGTAAATTCTTTTAAGACGCAAGAAGCGATAGATGCGTGCAGTCCGAGTAGCGTGGCCATCGCAGTGGGAATTATTTCCGGATTTTCGCTCGTGGCTCGCTACGTGCCCAGCATCCACGAAACGATTCAACTCACGAGCGCGTTTTGGCCCATCCTGCTCGTGTCTATGGCTGGCACCAGCTCGCTTATCTGTTGGCTACTTTTGCCTGAGCGCAAGTCAGTGGCTGCCCTTTTTCAACCATTTGAAAATTCCCTATATTGCTCATCTGTAATCGCGATTGGGGTACAGTCGAACGAGCCCACCGAGTACGTCTGCTCATTGTTTTGCATGGTGGCCTGCTGGTACTATGGGCATTGGTATGCCCTTACCCTGCTTGGCACCCTTTCTGTATCTGCCGGACCGATCATAGTGGGTCTGGTATTTGGTGCGCGTCCTATTAACTGGTGCATTATTGGGGTGTGTATTGGGATGTACATCTATTTTGCAGACAGAACCCGAAAGAAACGCATCCAAGAAATAGTACAGACTAATTCACCCAAAGAGGTCATGAGTAAGGCAGAGACAATTATCTCGGCAGTCCCTGCAGTCCCTTCTGAGAGTCGTGATCGAGTACGCAAATGGTTAAATGATCAAGTAGATATGCTTTTTGGTTCATTGCGAGCTGCTCCCCTGCTACCCAAGGCTTTTTTGATCCCACTTTTTGTGTTCTTGATCGGGGCGAGTATTCTCTTTTTACCCTTGCCTGGTTTGGGCCATGTCCAGGAACCGCTCAGGTTGCGTCCCTCCCTTGTCCCAGTAAGTGCCGCCCTTGTTTGCTGGCTTTGTTTTCAGGGTTTCTTGCTTAGAAAGGCCCGATTCGCGGCGCTAGCCCGAGTATCCAGGTTTGCGGGCTGGGTGCTTTTTAGCACATTCATCGTGATTCTGGCAGTGCTTTCAAATCCCTCGGCCCAGTACATATTTGCCGGAATCTACGCAGCGTTTGCCTGGTGGTGGGGTCGGTTTTATGCCTTTTCTTATATCGGAGCTGCAATCGCCATGGGCGGACCTATAGCGATTGCAGTTCTGGGCGGCGTGGAGCCCGTTACCCTTATCATAATAGGCCTTGGTGTGATGGCGTTCACTATTTCATCGAGACACACTTCCAGCACCTTTGCCGTAAACGACCGAAAAGCCAGGACTGACACGACGCTTGAGCAATTGGATCAGTTGTTTATTGTACAGCAAAAGGCAGCCATGCGAACGGTGAACTCGGAGTACTTGGCTGCTTGTCATGACATGAAGAACGCTTTGGGACCGATTCATTGGAACCTGGACTATTTCCTCGGCCAGCTCGGGGTCTACACAGAGGACTCGATGAAAGCGGTTGCAGAGGCGAACCAATGCGCGGTAAGGGCCTTGGACACCCTTGAGAATCTGCACAACACCTTGCGTGCGCGCACCAAGGAGATAGCTGCGATTGAGAATTTCGACCTTCCCTCGGTCGTGCCTGGACCCCACCGGTTGGGCAAGGAAGCCCAGCCCGTTCCGGGTATCGAGATCATCACCACGATTCCCCCTCCTGCTGTGCAACTGAGCGGCAGTGCTGAAAATTTCCAGATGGTGGTGCGCAATTTGATCGGCAATGCAAAAGACGCGGGCGCAAAGACCGTAAAGATCGGAACCGTGCTCGTGGATGGGGGGGCTCGTGTGGTGCTCAGCCTATCTGACGACGGGCCTGGCCTTCCAGAAGAAGTGCGGGAGAAGCTATTTCGTCCGTTTGTCACGTCGGGCAAGCCCAACGGCACGGGCCTTGGCCTGTACCTGTCGCACAAGCTAATCGAAACCATGGGCGGGGACTTAAAACTCGTCAGCACTGGCGAAGACGGCACCTCGTTCGACCTGGTTCTACCCGTGGCCCAGGTAGAGTCCATACCCAGGGGATCGGGTCCCCCGAGTTAGGGGGTGTCCCGTAATTCATCCAAGATCGTCATTCCCGCACAGGCGGGAATCTAGAATACGATATAAATACAATAGGTTACATGGGTCCCCGCCTGCGCGGGGACGACGAAAGTGTTGCAACTACTACTTCCAACCCCCACCCCGGCCCTCCCCCGGTGGACGCTTGGACGTTGGGGGAGGGTGAGGGACAATTTTTTCTTGGCATTCCTAGGTTTCTTTTGGATTCGGACTCTTTCGATCGTTTCTCTTTTTTGCTAGAAAGTTGTAAATTAACCGGCCTGTAATGGTCCCTAGTTCACCCGCCCCCGATGTCCTTTAAAGCGCTATTCTGCTTCCCCCTCCCCCAACGTCCAAGCGTCCACCGGGGGAGGGCCGGGGTGGGGGCTGGAAGTACGGTGGGCTCACATGCCGGGGTGGGGGCTGGAAGTACGGTGGGCTCACATGCCCGGGACGAGGGCTGGAAGTACGGTGGTTCAGGAGGGCCGGGGTGGGGGCTGGAAGTAAGGTGGGGGCCAATAGCCGTTGCGGGATACCTAAAAAAGCCGCACGGTATCGCTTGAAGGGACCGGCGATGCGTGTAAGTTTCTACTATGGTCGAGGAAAAGCGAATAAAGCACCGGCGGTATGAAGATAGACGCGTGGCGCTGATGCTGGCGATCCACGAGGTGTTGTTCGATACCCCCCACGGTGACAACCGAGATGAACAGATACTCAACGCCATTTGCCAGGACTTTGGTGCGGATCGCGCTGCGTTTTTGCACCCACTTACCAATGGCAACGGGGTTCAGCTCGCTGTGACCGCTGGTGGTTGGGAGGCAGTCGATGCGGGCGGTCGGCAGCTCGTGGGATCTGGCATCAACACCCTGTGGCAGTTGCAACAAGACGCCCCTGGCGCGCTCACGTTGACCCGGGTCAAGCGGCCGACCGTGTTTCCCGCTGAGGATTGGGACGATCTGTGGCGTGGTTCCCTGGCCGATTCAACAATGGCCCTGCTCAGCGTTCACCTGACGCCTAAAACGGCGCCGGTCGAGATTCTTTGGTTGTTGCAATCCAGCTGCTCGCGCGAGTGGAGCAGCCAGGATCGGGACCTGGCAGAGGAAGTCGCAGCCCTTATTTCTCGGGTGCGGGACAAGGCTTCTTAAAAAGGTGATGATTGAAACTCGCTCTAGAGCTCTACCAAGTCTACAATGTCGAGGAAGAACTCTCCCCCTTTCACAAAGGGGGCCGGGGGGATTTCGTCAGTTCTTTTGATGTTGCGAAGTGACAAAATCCCCCTCCCCCCCTTTTTCAAGGGGGAATTTGCAAAATTAAATCGACAAAACTCGTATGGCGTAGCACTAGCCGTTCTCCTGATTTTCTCTTGCGGCGTCCTTGCATGTCACCGCCGGCCTCCACTCGAAGTTCCAGAGCCCCAGCAAGACGATCAATCCACCCCACCGGACATGGTGTTGACCCCCCTTCACTTTCGAGCAGTGCCAGCTGAGGATCATTTTGACATAGAAGCGTACGACGCTGCAGGATTGTTCGACCGCGCGCGCAAGTACCAACGCAGCAACGACTGCCAGCGGGCAACCTCGATATACCATCGGCTCGTGGCTGAGTTTCCAACTTCGACCCTTGCCGCGCCGTCCCTTTACAATAGCGGGCTATGCAACACGGCGATGAAAGCATACCGCCTCGCAGCCGAGGATTACACCCGGATCGCCACTGCATATCCCGAGTCCGAGGATGCCACAGCTGCCCTGTTTCAAGCAGCTGAAGCGTATGAAAAACTAGAGGACTGGGACGCGGCCTTGGCTGCGTTCGATCTCATCCTGACCGAACGCGCCGATGTATCGGACATTGAGCGGGTAGAGGCCCTGGCTCGAAAGGGATCTGCCCTGATGGCGCTCGACAAGCAACGCCAGGCCAACACCACACTCAATACCGCGGTGCTGGTCTTTCGAACGGGCAAGGGGATCCCAGCAACCGCGTCCACCTATTACTACGCCATGGCCAGCTTTAAGCTGGCTGAGATCATCCACGGGGAAATGCAGGCCGTGACCTTGCCCGGGGAGGAGGCCCTGATCAAGCCAGCCCTGGAGCAAAAGTGCCAGCTGCTGATCGACGCGCAAGCAGCGTATACAAAGACCATTCGCGTGGCCCACCCCCACTGGGCCGCAGCTGCGGCGTTTCGCATTGGAGATCTCTACCTGAACCTGTGGGAGGATATGGTGGCCGCGCCCCCGCCGGCAGATCTGGAGCGAGAAGCGCGGGAGGTGTATGCCGAAGTGCTAAAAGACCGCATCCGCGTTCTGCTGAAGAAGGCTATTTTTCAGTGGGAGCGCACCTTAAAAATGGCCAGACGGCTCAACCTGAGCAACCAGTGGGTCGAGCAGACCACCCAGTCGTTAAAAGAAATCCGCGAGCGGCTCGCTATTGATGTGACCAATACTGCCACCGAATGATATAACGCAGGCAACGGAGGTTACCATGTCTGTACTTTGCCGAGCGTGCTGTTATGTCCTGTTTTCACTTTTTTTAGCCAGCGGATGCACCCCATCGGCCACCCTGCCGCCTGTGCACGAGCCAATCGACAGCCCGGCCTGGCAGCAGTGCGCTGGAGAGCTCGCAAAACGGGAGTCGATCGGCATGATCGACGACCTCACCCTCGATGCCAAGACCCTCCTTTGCCAAGGTGTGACCCTGGCCGCTTCGGGCAAGGTAGACGAGGGGCTAGAAATGCTCACGGAATCGGGCGTGCGGGACAAGGAAGACCACCGACCCCACTATATGGCCGGCCGAATTCTGGTCAGGGAAGGTCGCTACGAGGAGGCCATTTCGGCGTTCAAGCGCTCGGCCACCCGCTTTCCCTCGATCGAAGTGCCTGCAGAGCGCATGGGACGACGGCTAATGGAGGAAAAAGGCACAGACGCTGCCATGCGCTTTCTGTCCATTGCCATGGAGCGGGGCCTGTGCCGCTACGGGTGCCAGGGGTTGATCGCCAAAATCCACCAAAAAACAGGTGATACTGCAGCGGCCGAAGCCATGTACCGCAAGATGATCGCAGCCGATCCAGGAGAGCCGTCCGGCTATGTGGGTCTGGCAGGGATAAAAAACGCCGGTGCTAAGTACAGGGAGGAAGCGACACTGCTGAGGCAGGCAAAGCGGGCCAAACACTTTGGGTCACTAAACCCGAACCAGCAGGCGGGCATCCTCTACAGCCTGGCGTTTGCCGAGTACAACGTCAACGAACACACGCACGCGGCCGGCAACATTGCCCAGGCAATTGCGCTCCAGGACGACCGCGCGGACTGGTACGTGCTCGCAGGGTGGATCGACCTAAAGCGCACCCGCTACGAGACTGCCCTGGCGTGGTTTGAAAAAGCCCAGGCACGCAATGCGGGGTTGAGCGCCGCATACCAAGGGGCAGGGGATGCGCGGATAGCCCTAAACCAGCTCGGCCAGGCAGAGAGCGCATACCAAATGGCGCGGGATAGGGATCCCACGAGCGGGGTCATCGCACTAAAGCTCGCCCACGTGGCCGCACTTCAAGGCGACAAGGAAAAAGCAAAAAATTTCATCACCGATGCAACCCGCCTCGATGCAGCCGGCCTACCAGCCGATCTCATGGACAAAGTAACCAGCCTCCTCGAGTAAGCCGGGGCATGCGAACTACCCCGGCTTTGGCCCCGACCCCGGCCAATACATTCATCTAATTATTGCTGAGTCGTATAAATCCCATACAATTTTATTTATGGCGGATCGAACTGATGCGGGATTCATCTGTGGCTGTTGTGGTCGGGATCGGCCGCTATCGCTGCTCTCGAACGCAGGCCTTCGCCACACCAGCGGCCAGATAGACCCGGTTTGTGCCCAATGTGAGAATTTTCTCACAACCGGGTTGCCGTGCCTGGTGGAAAAAATCGCGGCCCAGAAAAAAGAATTTTTAAAAAAAAATCCATCCCCAGGGGTCCAGCGCCCTGCTGCCAAACCAGCAACCCGCAGGGGTATTACATCGATCCCTTCCCCCATCGCAACGCAGAGACCGGGCAAGGCCAAAGCCAAAAAGAAACAGCGGCTCGCTTCGGCCACCGAGTGCGAGGTGTTTTTTAATCGCTCCCTGGTTTTGACGCGCTACGTCGAGGGGTTCATTAAGGGGCTGGAGGCAGCTGGCCTCGAGCGTTCAGCCCTGTCTCAAGAGGCTCTGGCAGCGGTCAATTTCCTACTCCGCATCTGCCAAGAGCTCGCTACCGAGCGGCTGCGGGTAAATTCAGGTACCCTGGCTCGAAGCGAGGTGCGGCGATTGTCCCGCCACATCGGAGAGACAACCCTCATGGTGGACGAATACATCGCCGCCATTACCGAGTCTTGTGCTAAAACTGGGACTTGAGCAGGTGGGTTTGTCCTAGTAGACCCTACATATGCACGAAACAGTGCGGACATCCAATGGGGGTAATGCAGCGGGTAGCGCCAAACAACGCATCGAGCGCCCGTGGCGGCGCATGGCAGTTGCCGTTCCAATTTCCGTGATCTTGCACCTTGTGGTGGCTATGCTCCTTAGGCCTAGGTACCGAGACGTTGCGGATTATGCCGTTGACTTCAATGTGGCAGAAATTGCACCGGGCACCCCCAAGCAGCCGCCCAAATCCGAGTCCAAAAAAGCCCGACAGGAGGAAATCCCATCGCCGCCACCTGAGAACGAGCCTCCAGAGGAGCGGGTTCGAGATATTGGATCATCCCCATCAAAAAAAAACACGCTGACTGAACGCACGCCTCAACAAGGCGCTGGGGGGCCGATGGGGGATGGCGGTCCGTCTGATGGGGGCACTGCGATTGGGATGGACGAGGGCGCGTCACGGGACGGGGGCGCTGGCGGTATCTGCATGCCCGACCTGTTTCCGTTTTTAGCGCCAGATCCGTCGTGGCTGCTATGGGTATCGGTAGGGTCATTTCGAGAGACGTCGCTACAGCGATCCATTGCAGCAACCCTCTCCCACTACACCCAGGGACAGATCCTTCGCACTGCCACTGGTTTTGATCCCGAACAGGACATCATGGGGCTCCTCGTTGCGGCAAAAAGTGTTTTTAATGAGGCCTCTTACAGAATCGTCATGGGGTATGATGCTGGGCAAGCAGCCCTTCGCGAGCACCTGACCAGGGCGCTCGCACCCAATCCGGCATTCCAATGGACGCGGACAAAACAGGGGTGGGAAGGGGGCACTCAGGCTGGGCCAATCGTTCACCTGGTGGGTGCTGGGGAAGTTCTCGTGGTCGATGGCCCAATGGGCATGGTATCTCCTGGCACAGGGACTGCTGCGACGGTTGAAGGTGGTGGGGGAGCCCCCGTCGCGCCCGAAACCGCCGTGCCACCAGGTGCGTTTCCACTCTGGCCCCTGCAGCCGACCTGTCTCTCCCGTTTGAAAAAGCCGGTGCCAGGGTCGTCCCAGCTCGTTCGCGCGGCCAGGTCTTTTTTGGCCCCAGATGCAAAAGGTCATTGGCCGGTTGCCCTTCTCGCCACGAGTGATCCGCGGGCCATCGGCCTTCGCAAGGGCTCAAAAAGCGCTCCTGGGTTTGAGATCGCGTTCATCCGCGCGTATTTTAGCGACCCGATCCGCCTGGAAGGGGACGTGCGGTTCTCAGGTGACCCCGCAACGGTTGCTGCCCTTGCCAGCACATGGCAGCGCATTGCGGCGCGCACGGCAAAAGACCCGCTATTTGCCCTGGCCGGGTTGCATCGCTTGTTCGACGCCTTGCACATTGTGCCCCAGGGGACGACGATTCGGTTTACATTGACCCTTACAGAGGGACAAGTCCGAGCAGGGCTTCTGTTTTTGCAACTGCAGGGGGAGATATTGGAACGCCATCTAAAGCATCAATAGGATCAAAGTTTTACACAAAAATAATTTTTTTTAAGATGGGCCGCTGCCAAAAAAAACCTCGCCAACATCTGGACACGAGGACAAAAGACAGGCTATCAATCATCGATTCCTGCTGTAGCGGCAAAGCCGTCGGCACCTGTCGACCTGCTGCCATGCCGGGGTGGCGGAATAGGCAGACGCAAGGGACTTAAAATCCCTCGGGCGAAAGCCCGTACGGGTTCGATTCCCGTCCCCGGCACAACATGCAATGTGGGGCTCATGGGGCTGTTTCCCCTCTTTACGGGATAGCTTGACGCAGCGTTTTTTCCAATTTATTAAGAGGGCGAAACTGCTGTGACGCGTGCTATCTGATGGCGAAGATCGAGGGCGCACATGTGGAGGAATTGGCCTCTGAATGAGTATTTGAGTGGAGAGTACAACGATGAATGCTGATGACCTGTTTACGGCCCCCCAGGTGGCTAAGATCTGTTCCACAGATCTTAAGACCATCCACAATTGGGTGAACCGAGGCGAAATCAAGTCCTTTAGGACACCCGGCCGCCATCTCCGTTTTCGGCGGCAGGATATTCTCGAATTCCTGAATAAATTTGGATATCCTGTACCTGACGGGTTTTCCCCAGCGAGACAGCGGGTGGTGATGCTCGACAAGGACGAAGCGAGCATGAAGCCCATCAAGCGCGTATTATCACGCGACTTTGATGTAGACGCCTACACGGACCAGGTGGACGCGCTGCTCGCCATCGGCAAAGACCGTCCCCATTTGGTATTGGTTAGTGCTGCGGCCGGCGATGAAGACGAGCTAACCCACTTGGTGGCCCGCCTGGCGACCAAAAAGGAGACCTGTCCGGTGGCAGTGTACACCGAAGACAGTTCGGGCAGAGACATGGCCGTCAAAGCAGGTGCCAGCGACATCATTCCCACCTTGGACGGAAAGGAAATCCGCAAGCGGATATTTTCCCTTCTTAAATAATGAGCAATCCCAGCTATTGGGGGGTCGATCGCAGGGCCAGCCCATGGCGCTCGAAATCCGCTGCCAACCAGGCGTAATCCCTTTGAATGCGGTCACTGGCGGATTCAAACGCCATCTCCTCAACACGGGTGCGGTCGCCAAACCGCATCATCGTTACCGACATTTCCTCCAGATCCTGTCGTGTGGGTGAAAACACACACACAGCCACATGGGGATAGGTCTCCTGAGCCCGGCCGATGACCTCAGATAATCGGGTGCGTATGAGCGCCTTGACGGATTGAACCGAATTGAAAAAACCACCGCGCTGGCTGACGTATCCGGGTGTTTCAACCCGCATGGGGGTCAAGGGGTCGATGCAAATAATGAGGCTCGCTCCCCGTGCAATGGCAATATCTAAATTTACAGTCCGGGTAAAAATGCCGTCGATGTAATATCGGTCCTTGATCTTTTCCGGCGGATAATAGGGCGTCATTGCAGCAGAAGCCCGGAGTGCGTGGGAGATTGGGATATCCCGAAAGCCCTCGTCGCCAAACGTTACATGGGCGCCGGAATCCTGGTCTGTGGTGCCGATGAAGAGTTCTTTGCTCAGTTGACCAAAGTCGTTTGTCATGCCCGGCTTGCTGAGCTCTTTTTCGAGATGCCACTTCATGCGATCGCCTGAAAACAGGGCACTAGGGGTGATCTTCATGGCCGTGTCGACCGGATTTTTGAGCCAATTTCCGCGTAATAGGTCCCCGGTAGATTTGATGATTCTCGAGGCAATCTCCCCCACATTCGGGTCGAACAGCATACTCCTCGTAAAAGGGGCGACGCGGCTCGGTTTGCCGTTCATCGCGTCAGTGAGCTCATCAGGCCGAACCCCGTTGGCGAGAAATGCGCCGATGATCCCGCCGGCAGAAATCCCGGAAAAAATATCGAAATCCACAACCGACCCCCCCATCAGATGGGCATCGATGGCCCGCAGGGCTCCCATTTCGTAGATCATGCCTTCGATACCCCCGCCAGCCAGGCACAGGGCTACTTTGCCTGGTTTGGGGGGTTGAACGATTTTGGCCACGGCAGTTAGGGCTGTTTCGAGGGACGGGGGATCGACAATCACACCGCCGAGCTGAAAGGCGCCAACGGCAAATGCATGATGTGCTGTCGTGTCTGCGTCCGGCAATATCACCAGTATGGCGCCCCGATTCAGGGCGCGGTTAGGATCCGTGTAGGCCAGAAGCTTCGGAATTGTCTGTCCGGCCATGGTTTCGGCAAATGCGCTGGATTGCGGGGATGATGCCCTGTTATCGATAAGCAGGGCATGTACCGGTGACTGGCTGACCGCCCGGACGGCTGCGCTCGGTTCGTCATAGACATCGATTGCCAGGCGCGGCAACAAGGAGGCCAACGGCCCGCTGGTATCGGGGGATGTTTGTCCCTGGTTTATTTTGGCGGTCAGGGCTGCTACTTCCTGACGACGCGCTGCCACAACCGAGGGCGAAACAACGACGATGACCCGCATCTCAGCGATGGGTTCTATTCTCTCTGCTCTTTCTTGCCGAGGGTCGATTTTTGGTGTGCGCATCGGACCTGACTTTGTTTTATGTTTTTGTTTTACAAAATTGTATTTTCGTTTTTATTTTTGTATACGTATTTTTTATAAGTATAAAGTTACACTTAACGAACTTCATAAAAGTTTGTAGCGAATGTTGTGGAGGAAATCATGGCCGAAGACAAAGTTGTTGCCACTTTCAAGCGAAATCCCACGGAAGAAGTCAGAGCGGGCATCAAGGAATTCAAGGGCCGACGGTACATCGATCTGCGAATTTACTATATGGATGATAAGGGAGAGTGGAAGCCCACCCGCAAGGGCATTTCACTTGCTACAGATTTCATGCCCGAGTTGAGACAGGCGGTCGATGCCATCGAACAAGAGCTGCAGGCGAGCGAACAAGAGGCGTAATCGTCACCGCGCCCCTTCGCCTTATTGCTGCTGCTGACTGTCAATCGATAGCAAGGCCAGTGCCATGTCCTATGTATGTTGTCGGGTGAAGGCAGCTCCTCCCTCTTTGAAGAATGGGGATAGGGGGATTTTCAAACCGATGAAGCGTGCACTATTACAGTGACATAGAACTCAACTCACCTGTCGAAGCCGCGCTCACTCAAGGGATCTGGTGTGGTGTCCGAATAGCGGGTTTCCCGACCGGCATCCCTGTGGTATTTCCACTCTCGAAATAAGGCGATTTCTCAATATCGAGGAGGTAATAAATGGCGCATCGTATCGAGATATCCCTCAAGCGGGGACATCGCGACGCCTTGGGTGCCCGGGTTGCGGCGCGCATTAGAGATGACCTCGAACTGGACGTCAAAAAAGTGCGCACCGTCGATGTCTACACCATCGACGGGGACCTCGATCCCAGCAGCCTTAACGAGCTGGCGACCGCGATTTCAGACCCTATTATTCAGGAGTGGCACGTCGACGCCCCTCTCAAGCGAAGCTATGACTGGCTGATAGAGATCGCCCTGCGTCCCGGGGTCACCGACAATGTGGGGCGGACAGCCACCGAAGCGGCGCAGCTGGTACTCAAGGACAACTGGCCGTCGCACGGGGTGATGTATGCATCCAGACAATACCTCGTCACTGGAGAACTGGTCCGCTCCGAAGTCGACCGTATTGCCACGGGACTCCTGGGAAACCCACTGATCCATCGGCACCGGGTCCTGGATCGCCACTCGGCTGAAGCTGGGCAGTGCCTCGCTCCGGAAGTACCGCGCGTGGGCGTGGCAGCGGATCCAAAAGTCGACACCATCAGTTTGGAAATCCCCGACGATGCCCTCGTCCGTCTCAGCCGGGAGCGAACCCTGGCCCTTACCCTCGAGGAAATGCAGGCCATTCGGGATCATTACCGGGACGAAACAGTGCGGCAAAGGCGCGCTGAAATGGGATTGTCCACAGATCCAACAGATGTGGAGCTCGAGGTATTGGCGCAAACCTGGTCCGAACACTGCAAGCACAAAATTTTCAACGCGCGCATCACTTACAAAGAAACGCCCGGCCATACCGAGGAGATCAACTCCCTCTTTAAAACCTACATCGAAGGCGCGACCCGCACGGTTCGGGCCAATTTGGGATTAGAGGATTTTTGCCGCTCCGTGTTCGTCGATAACGCGGGTGTCTGGAAGTTCGATGGGGAAAACAACCTCGTATTCAAAGTCGAGACCCACAATTCCCCGTCTGCCCTCGACCCCTATGGCGGCGCGCTCACGGGCATTGTCGGCGTTAACCGGGATCCTCACGGCACGGGCCAAGGTGCGCGCCTGTTTTGCAATACCAATGTCTTTTGCCTGGCCTCACCGTTTTTTAAAGGTGCCATACCCGAGCGGCTGCTTCACCCCCGACGGGTTCTCGAGGGCGTGCGCGAGGGGGTGGAGCACGGGGGCAACAAGAGCGGCATTCCCACGGTGAACGGCTCCCTGGTCTTCGACGATCGGTACTTGGGAAAACCCCTGGTATTTTGCGGCACTGGCGGCATCATGCCGACCGAGATCAACGGCCAGCCATCCCATTTAAAAGCAGCACGGCCCGGAGATCGGGTGATGATGGTGGGAGGGCGCATCGGAAAGGACGGCATCCACGGCGCCACCTTTTCGTCTGAAGAGCTCCACGAAGGATCTCCAGCCACAGCTGTTCAAATTGGAGATCCCATCACCCAAAAGAGAATGACGGATTTCCTGCTGCGCGCGAGAGACGAGGGGCTGATGACCTGCCTCACGGACAACGGCGCTGGCGGCCTGGCATCTTCAGTGGGGGAAACCGCTCAAACCCCTGGCGGTGCCCGCATTGATTTGGCCCTGGCACCCCTCAAGTACCCAGGACTTCAGCCGTGGGAAATATTTTTGTCCGAGGCCCAGGAGAGAATGACCGCGGCAGTGCCTCCTGAAAAGGCGGAGCGATTTGTGTCCCTGGCCGCGGAAATGGGGGTGCTGGCCACGGATCTGGGTGCATATACCGACAGCGAGGCCTTAGAGGTTTGGCACGGCAGCGCCCTGGTCGGCCTCTTTGACATGGGGTTCTTACATGATGGCGTACCCCAATTGGACCTTAATGCGGTCTGGCCGCCTTTGTCCGAGACTCCGGCCGATCTACCGACGTCGGTAGATGTGGGAGAAATCCTAAACACCCTGCTCAGCAGCCTGAATATCTGTTCCAAGGAGTACTGGGTTCGCCAATACGACCACGAAGTCCAGGGCGGTGCCGTCGTAAAACCCCTTACAGGCGCCGATGATGACGGACCCTCTGATGCAGCGGTGATCCGGCCGGTCCTTACGTCCATGCAAGGGGTTGCCGTGGGACACGGCATTTGCCCTCAGTATTCGGAAATCGATACCTTCCACATGGCCACTTGTGCCGCAGACGAAGCAATGCGCAATGTGGTCGCAGTGGGGGCGAATCCCGACCGGGTGGTTGCGCTGGACAATTTCTGCTGGTGCGATCCCGTAAAATCCAACGCCAACCCGGATGGCGAGTACAAACTGGCCCAGTTGGTGCGGGCAAACAAGGCCTTAAAGGAAATCTGCGTGGCCTATGGCATGCCCCTCGTGTCTGGCAAAGACAGCATGAAAAACGACTACGCCATCGGCGATACCCGCATTTCCATACCGCCGACCCTGCTCGTGTCCGCAATTGGCCAGGTCGAAGACGTGAACAACGCTGTGACCATGGACGCCAAAAAGCCAGAGGATCTGGTCTATGTCGTGGGCATGACCCATGGGGATCTGGGCAGCTCAGCGTACCTCAAGGCCGGGTCTATCAACGGCGGCACTGTTCCAAAACTCAGGGATCCGTTAGCGACGATCGAGAGCTACAGATGGCTGCATCGAGCCATGGAGAGCCGGCTCGTCGCATCGTGTCACGACATTTCCGAGGGCGGCCTGGGGATCTCACTGGCAGAAACGGCCTTTGCCGGTGGTTTGGGAATGGTCGTAGACCTGGGCCAAGTCCCGGCAGCAGGCGTGGACCGGGACGACGTTTTGCTCTTTTCAGAATCCCCGGGACGCTTTGTGGTCACGGTATCGCCCGGGGCAGCACAGGCCTTTGAGATACTGATGGCAGATGCGGCAAAAAAAATCGGATTTGTGACAGCGGATAAACGACTGGTCATCACTGGCAGTTCAGGCAAGGTGGTCGCGGACATGGATATCTTCGCGCTCAAGCAGTGCTGGCAACAGCCGCTTCTGTTCGAGGAGGTGTTGTAATGGCAACGTACGTGCGGGCCATCGTGCTGGCGGGCAACGGAATTAACTGTGAGATGGAGACGGCACACGCGTGCCGCTTGGCCGGAGCAGACCAGGTGGACATTGTCTACCTGTGGGACCTGGCGTCTGGCAAAGCCAACCTGGACCAGTGCGATTTACTCTGCATGCCAGGAGGATTCCTCGACGGGGACGATTTGGGATCTGCGCTGGCATCTGCCATTCGCATCCGGCATACCGAGGTCGGCGGGGAGCGCCTGTTCGATAAGTTGGTTGGGTTTGTGAATCGGGGCGGCCTCGTCTTGGGCATGTGCAATGGGTTTCAACTCCTCGTAAAGCTCGGCCTTCTCCCGGGTGTGGACAGCCAGATGGGCAAGCAGCAGGCCACCCTGGCGTGGAACGATTCTGGTAGATTCGAAGATCGGTGGGTTTCGCTTGCCGCAGATCCGGAATCACCGTGCGTGTTTACCAAGGATATCGAGCACATGTCACTACCGGTCCGCCACGGTGAAGGCAAGCTGGTACCCAGGGACGATGCAGTGCGCGAGGCCCTGCTCGCCAACCGGCAGGTGCCCTTGTTTTACATCGATCCCGAATCCGGCCGGGCCACGACCCGCTACCCCCTCAATCCAAACGGATCTGCAGACGGCATTGCCTCCCTGACCGATCCCACTGGGCGCGTCTTTGGCCTAATGCCCCACCCAGAAGCATTCCTCCACCGCACCAACCATCCAAAATGGACCCGCCAGCGGCTAAGCGAAGCAGGCGACGGCCTGGCCATCTTTGTAAACGCCGTCGATGGGGTTCGAAAAGGGGTATAAGGATCTCTTTTTAGGGATGCACGCCTGCACGGTGACTGGCTCTCAGGACAACAACCGAACGCCTCGCTGCTAATAAAGAATCATTTTCAAGTTGAGATGGGAGCGCATTTCTGGTTTGTTGACACTGGACCATTTTACCCTATAATACCCTTAGTTACACCGAATTTCCAAGAATGAGGAACGATAATGGGTGAAACCGCAATGACCGTGCGAGAGGTCGCCTCTTATCTCAGTGTCACCGAGAAAACGGTCTATCGTCTAGCGCAAAAGGGCAAGCTGCCCGGTTTTAAAGTAGCAGGTGCCTGGCGATTCCGGAAAAGAGATATCGAGGGTTGGATTGAAGAGCAAAAACAAGTCGTCACGCAGCAAGATACAGACATCTATCAGAGCCCAGGGGGTAGCGAATGAGCGATTGGACATGGAATGGTGCGCGCTGGTGGAAGTTTGACTTCCATGCGCACACACCGAGCTCAAACGACTACGGCAATGGGCCGAATCAAGAAGCTCTCAAACAAAGATCTCCGAGAGAGTGGCTTCTGGATTACATGAAAGCCGGTATCGATTGCGTTGCTGTTACGGATCACAATTCAGGTGCCCAAATCGATGCGCTCAAGACTGAGTTGCAGAACCTGAGGCATGACAATGGTAATGATTTCCGAGAGCTCGTCATCTTTCCGGGAGTTGAAATTTCGGTCAACAGCAATGTTCATGTACTTGCTATTCTTGACAGGGATAAATCAGGCTCGGATATCGATTCACTGCTTGGAGCCGTTGGTTTCCGAGGAGAAAAAGGGGCGTGTGATACTTGCACCGACAAGTCTTTGAGCGATGTTGTTTCTGAAATAATCAAGTCAGGTGGCATTGCGATTCCCGCACACGTCGATGAAGCTAGGGGGCTTTTTACAGAACTGACCGGAAATACGCTCGGTCAGGCGTTGGATATCGAAAATATTCTTGCCGTGGAGATCCGCGAACCGGGATATGCAAAACCCCAATTATACATAGATCACAAGCTACAATGGACCGAGGTACTCGGATCGGATTCGCACCATCCAGCTGGGGAACGTTGTCCCGGCAGCCATTATACATGGGTTAAGATGAGAGAGCCGACACTGGATGGGTTGCGGCTTGCCTTGTCAGATGGTTCCCTATCGACCAAGCGGTCTGATGCGTATGACAACGATCCCAATGATCATCCACCTCTGGCGATCGAATCAATCGAGGTTCAGAGTGCTCGCTACATGGGTCGATCCGAAAAATTCAACGTGTGTCTCAACCCATGGCTCAACGCGATCATAGGCGGCCGCGGAACAGGCAAGTCGACCATCATAGAGTTTCTCAGACTCGCATTGAGGCGAAAGGAAGAGATTCCAGAATCTCTCGCAAACGACTTCGCGAAGTATTGGGAGGTCTATCTCGACAGAGATAATGGCGGGTTGTTAACAGAAAACTCTTCAATTAAGGTCACGTATCGAAAGGATGAAAATCTGTTCCGCGTTCAATGGAGCCAGAGTGGCGATCTGGAGCCTATCGAAGTTCAGACTCGTAGCGGTAAGTGGACACGCGAAGAAGGAGATATTCTCAGGCGTTTTCCTGTACGTATCTATAGTCAAAAACAGATTTTTGAATTGGCAAAAACGCCGCTTGCTCTCCTTCGAATTATCGATGAGGCTTCGGACCTGGATCGTCGCTCATTTGAGGAAGCCTGGAAGGATGAGGAGGCGCGCTTCCTCTCTTTGCGGGCCAAAGCGAGGGAGGTCGAATCCGGCCTTGCTGATGCGCCTCGGTTACGCGGCGAATTGGACGACGTGAAACGCAAACTGGCTGTCTTCGAGGCATCCGGTCACGCCGAGATATTGAAAACTTACCAAAGATGTCGGCGTCAACTGCGAGCAGTCGAAACCTGGGAGCGAGAATGGTCGGACGCTAGCGAGCGGCTGGAACAATTTGCTCGGGAAATCGTGCCAGATCCCATCGACAGCAACCTCTTCGATGAAAAAGAAGCTGCCGAAGCAGCGCTCTTAGAAAAAGCCGCGACCGTTCGGCGACAACTAGTCGAAATTAGTGCAAGCATCGAAGAACAAGCGACACAAACGGATCGCGCGATACAACAATGGCAAGCTAACCGCGACAGCTCGGCATGGAAAAAAGCTCACAATTCTGCGGTGCTCGCATACGAAGAATTACAAATAAAGTTAGATGCCGAAGGCGCTGGTGATCCGGCGGCATATGGAGAACTCGTTCAGAGACGACAGAATATCGAGGGCCGGTTAAAAGCGATTGAAGAACGGCGCAAGCATCTGGTTCAAGTTCGAAAGGACACGGGTGAGAGTCTGCAGCGTCTTCAACACATACGACAGAAGCTAACTGAGCGACGATCTCGATTTTTAGAAACTGTATTGGCGAGGAATCCGTTTGTGAAAATAGAAGTTGTTCCGTACGGAAATCAGGAGGCGGTTGAAACAGAATATCGCCGACTCATTCAACGCGAAGATCGTAGATTCGACAAAGCTATTGGCCGAACCGGCAGCGGGGAAGGCCTTCTCGGCCAGCTCTATTGCGACAGTAGCGATGGCCCTTCGGTCGAGCAACAGCTCAGCGAACTAAAAGATAAAACAAGAAAAATCGCTTTTGCTTCGCAAGATGCGCCTCAAGTGCAAGACATTAAACGATTCGCGGCACATCTGAACAGCCTCCAGCCTGAGACTTACGATAGAATTGATCTGTGGTTCCCGGAGGATTCCCTTAATGTACAATACAGCCCGACAGGAGATGGGAGGAATTTTCGATCGATTCAAGAAGGCTCACCCGGGCAGCGTACCGCTGCCCTACTCGCGTTCCTACTTTCCTATGGGAGCGAGCCGATCGTGCTCGACCAGCCCGAAGACGACCTCGATAATCACCTCATCTATGATCTAATAGTAACTCAGCTGCGAGCCATCAAACAGAAGCGGCAGGTCATCGTAGTAACCCACAACGCTAATATCGTGGTCAATGGCGATGCCGAACTGGTGATTGCGCTCGACGCGCGTGGAGGTGAGACGCACACCGAATGCGCGGGAAGTATGCAGGATAAGGATGTGCGCAATAAAATCTGCGAGATCATGGAGGGGGGACGTGAGGCATTTGAGCAGCGTTACCGTCGTATCGCCATGGAGGGCCGCTATGTATGACACTCCCGAGGATTTGCTGAAAAGAATCCGCCTTGGTGAAGACACGGCATTGGAGCTCAAGGCAATCCGCCTGAAAGGAAAGCGCGTTGTTGAGCCGAAACGAGAGGACCTCGCCGATGAAATCGCAGCCATGGCCAACACCGCTGATGGCGTGCTCGTCCTGGGTGTTGATGATAAAACGAAAGACATCTTGGGCATTCCCCGCGAAGGATTGGAGGATGCCGAGCGTTTCGTATTTGAGATCTGCAATGACAGTATAAGGCCACCTGTCAATTTTCGAACTTATCGCATAGAGATTCCTGATGACACAGGTTTGCTTCAATCAGTGCTGAGGGTTGAAATTCCCCGCAGCCTCTTTGTACATGAAAGCCCAAATGGATACTTCCACAGACAAGGCAGCTCCAAACGAAAGATGCAACCGGAAGTGCTTGCGCGTTTGTTTCAACAACGAAGCCAAGCGCGCCTGATACGTTTTGACGAACAAGCTGTTCCTCAGGCGACATTTGCGGATTTGGACGAGGGACTTTGGAAGCGTTTTCTAGGACCACGAACAGAAGATGCAAAGATAACTCTCAAGAAGCTGAGCATTCTAGCAGAAAATGAAGCAGGAGGAGAATACGCGACCGTGACTGGGGTTTTAATGTGCTCCAATAAACCGCATCAATGGCTGCCAGGTGCGTTCATACAGGCGGTTCGCTATCGCGGGATTAAGCAGGACTCGAACTACCAGATCGATGCACAGGAGATAACCGGACATTTGGATAAACAGGTTAGTGATGCGATGGTATTTGTCAGGAGAAATATGAGTGTGTTTGCCAGCAAAGATCCCGGGCGAACAGAAATGCCACAGTACAGCGACCGGGCTGTCTTTGAAGCTGTGGTGAACGCTGTTGCCCATCGCGATTACTCTATTCACGGTTCAAAAATACGACTATTTCTCTTCGATAATCGTCTTGAGCTCTATTCACCGGGATCCTTACCGAACACCTTGACAGTCGAGAGCATTGCGCTGCGCCAATCAACTCGAAACGAGCTCATCACGTCCTTGCTCTCGAAATGTCCAGTCGACGATCCTACGAGCCAGCTGGAACGACAGTTTCTCATGGAAAAGCGTGGTGACGGTGTTCCGATTATCATGGAAGAGAGCCGAAAGAGAAGTGGGCGTGATCCGGTTTATCGCTTAATCGATGATGCTGAGCTATGTCTCACGATTTGGGCCGCAATGCCGGAATGACTGTTCTGTTTAGTGACTTGTTCAGCGATACACGTCTCTCCGATGTCCGACTCTGACGACCACTATCACCAGCACGTCGTCCCGAATCTGGTAAATGACCCGGTAGTCCCTCACTCGGATTCTATAAATATCATCTTCTCCGCTGAGCTTCTTAACGCCAGCGGGGCGAGGTTGCTTTTCCAGTTTTAAAATGGCCTTGATGATTCGCTTCTGGATATCAGCCGATAGCTTTTTTAGGCTCCGCTCTGCGGCCGGGCCGATTTCTATCGCGTACATTTTGCGATTTATCTCTCGATGCCTAGCTCATCTATGAGTACGGACAACGGCTTGGTCCCCTTCTTTTCGGCTTCCTTGAGCGCTGCTTTGGCCGCTTTCAAGTCCTCCTCATCCTCCAGTCGCTCCAAAAGCACCAGGTCTTCAATCGATATTATCGCTGCCACATCCCTGCCCCTTCGATGAAGAACGATTCTCTCTCCTCGGTACGCAGCGCGGTTGATGACATCTGCAAACTCCTGTCGCACTTCGCTGGCATTCAAACGGACCATGATCCCTCCCTTTGAGTACATCACGTATCTAAAGTACATGATGTACATTTCTAGCTCACCTGTCAAGAATGCCGATTAATGCTCATATGCTGTTTTATCTTCCGCCATCCGCACGCCACTTCAGCTGGGCCGGATGTGGGGCTTGGTAGATCTTAGTCGATGGGATTGGAAAGGGGGAGTATAAACGGCCCTTTGGTCACCGCCACCGGTCCCACATGTAGAGCTCCAGGTGTTCCCGTTCGGCAAGTACTTCTAGGATTTGCAGCTCTTTGCGCACGGTTCTTTGATAGTGTCGATACTTGCCGAGCTCTCCTTTTGCCGCAAAGAACAGGGATCGCTCGATATTTTCAAGCACCAGTAAGAAGTGGGGATGAAGCCCTGCGTACTGGCTCGGCGGGGTCATTTGCTCAGCTGCTGATGTGTTTTTTTCCGCCATGGCATGGGCATATGCTGCCAAGCCCTTGTCCAGCAGGCGTTGACGGATATATTCGTTGGTCCGCACGGCATAGTCGAGCATAAGCTTAAAGCGGTGCTGGTATTCCTGTTTTGTCTCAGCGCCGGCCGCACTTGCGAACGAGATGACCAGCGCCATCGCAACTGCAGTGGATAGAATTCGTTTCATTCTGCCTCCAGTGCAGCCAATGCCTGTTTGGCCGCGTCTTTTTCCGCGTCCTTTTTGCTCCGTCCCCGGCCGCGTGCCAGGCACTGGCCAGCGACTGAAATCTCAACCTCGAAAACCTTTGAATGACCCGGTCCTTCTTCGCCCACGACACAATAGCTCGGCATCTCCCGATTCTCAGCCTGCAGGGCTTCTTGCAACGCGGTCTTGACATCGTCTGGACGTTCGCTGGCTGCAGCCACCTCATCCAGGGTGCTCCCGAGCCATTGCAGCACCACATCCCTGGCAGCTTCGTACCCGCCATCCAATTGGACAGCGCCGATAAGGGCCTCTACTGCGTCGGCCAAGATGGACGGCCGATCGCGGCCGTTGTTCATCTCTTCCCCGCGGCCGAGCAACACCATCTCTCCCAACCCCACGCGCCTGGCCAAGTCAGCCAAGGACGCCTCGCACACCAATGCGGCCCGCCTTGGGGTGAGCTGCCCTTCTGCGGCAGTGGGTATGGCGGTCATCAATGCCTCGGCCACTGCCAATCCAAGGACCGCGTCACCCAGGAATTCCAACCGTTGGTTATCCGCGTGAACAGCGTGATGTTCATTGGAAAACGACTTGTGCGTCAGCGCCTGCATGAGCAGGCTCTCATCTGAAAACACATACCCCAAGTGCTTTTCGACCATCTGCAAAGCTTCTACGTTTGGGCCGGACATCAAAGATGGCGCTCCTCTTAAGCTCGTCAGGGCCACCGGAACCCGGGACCCCATATTTAATGTCTGTCGATTAACATATATCAAATCTGATGTGGTATTTACAGAATCTCTGGTTTCAAATAGTTAGTAAATCAATGGCCACGCCCAAGCTGGCAGAAAGTACGATGAGAACAGGTACGAAAGATAACGCGCACCCCGCTCCTCCCAAATCGAGCAAATGGTATTCCGTGGTTTTCATTTGTCTCTGCCTGCTGGGGGTGGGCGCGTCCATCGAGTTGACCCGAATCCACTATCTGACCCACACCGATTCCAACTATCAATCGATCTGCGCTGTTAATGAGCAGGTGAATTGCAAAACCGTTGCCCAATCCCCCTTTTCCGTGTTCCTCGGGGTACCGGTATCTGTTTGGGGAATTGTGGGCCATGTGTTCATGGCTGTGCTGGCAGCCTGGGGACGCTGGGGCAAACGCGTCCATCCCACATGGCCGCGGGGTTTGCTGTTGGCGTTGACCACTGCCTCACTCGCAGCGTCGGGTGTTCTCGCAGGCATTTCTTTTACCCGTATCGAAGTCCTATGCCCCTACTGCTTGGCCTTGTACGCCATTAGCGGACTGCTCTTTGCCACCAGCCTGACCGAGGCAATCCAACAGCGCGCCAATCCTTTTTCCAGTTTATTCACCGATCTGCGCGCCGCGTTTGCCCGACCGGCATTGCTCGTGGTCTTCCTGGGGGTCGGTGGCGGAACAATCGCGACGCTGATGGTGAGTATCGAACCGTATTGGCAACACCCGGGGTGGGCAGACCTGCCAAAACTCCCCCACGGCAATGACGAAGATGGGTGCCACTGGATAGGCGCCGAGGATCCGCTCGTTACCGTCATCGAGTTCTCTGACTACCAGTGTCCATACTGCCGGCGCGCCCACAAGTACATGCGGCTCCTCGCAGCCGAACACCCCAAAACAGTGCGTTTGATCCACAGCCACCTGCCCTTGGATAACGCGTGCAACACAGCGATCAAAAAACCCTATCACAGCCGTGCCTGTGAGTTTTCAAAGGCAGCCGAGTGTGCAGCTGAGCAGGATATGTTTTGGCCTATGAACGACGCGCTCTTCTCGGTTCAAGAAACCATCCCAGCCGATGACGTGGATATCGGAAACCTAGCGGTCCAAATAGGCCTGGATCGGTCTGACTTTGAAGCGTGTATGGCGAGTGCTGGCATGCCAGACTGCATACGAGAAGACATGAGGGATGCGAGAAAGCTGCGAGTATCTGGAACACCCACGTTCTTTATCAAATCAACCGCTCATCCAAAGCTCAAGGCACTTCCCAGATCTCTCCCCCCGAAGGTCTTGGAAAACGCCATCGCCCAAGCTAAAAAGAACCAGAAAAAAGACTAACAAAAAGGGATTCCAATGGTAACGTACAGGGCAACGTTGCGAGGTAAGTAATATGGACCAATACCCAATGACACCCCAAGGTCTCAAGAAACTCGAAGCAGAGCTCAAGAAGCTCATAGAAGTAGATCGACCTGCCAATGTAAAGGCCATCGAAGAGGCCAGGGAGCACGGCGATCTATCGGAGAATGCAGAGTACAAAGCTGCCAAGGAAGAGCAGAGCCTCATCGCGAGCCGAATGGAATATTTAGAGGACCGCATTGCCCGGGCAAATGTCATCGATCCGACGAAGCTGTCAGGAGACCGGGTGGTGTTCGGTGCCCGGGTATCTCTAGAGGATTTGAATACAACAGAGGAAAAAACCTACCGAATTGTGGGCGAGGACGAAGCTGACATCGACGTTGGGACCATATCGATTTCCTCGCCCATAGCCCGCGGATTGATAGGAAAAGAGGTGGGCGACCAGGTAACCATCGGCACCCCAGCAGGCCCGCGAAAATTCGAGATCGTAGACGTGGAATTCTAACCTATCCCCTACCGTGGCATATACCCAGGAGCAGCGCATGACCGCAGCGGAAACCGTCGCCCGGCTGCGATCCGCTTTGGCTCGTGGGATCATTGGAGAATGCAATCCAAGTGAAGACGCGGCCGTGCTCACTGACCTCGCGTCTTTGGCAGCAACATACACTGGGGAACAAGAACCGCGGGTCCTCGCCTTTGTAGCTGCGATACGCGACCCTGAGTCGATCCCCGGGGTCAGTCGAGCTGTCTTGTACGCCCGGGGACAGCGGTTTCTGATGTCCCTGGCCATGGAAATCGAAGATGTCGTCAGAGAGAAGACAAGGAAAGACAGGACTGAAGATAACGCGGCAACGCCGTACGACAAGGCCCTGCTCGCCCTCGATGGCATTGGTCAAAAAACAGCATCCCGACTGGCGAGCCGGGGCATTGGCAGCCCGCGAGATCTGCTGTTCGTGCTGCCCAGCCGATACGAGGACCGGCGGTCTGTAACGCCCATTTCAGCCCTGGTCCCGGGTGACCGGGTTGTCACAGCGGGCGAGGTCTCGACAGTGCGGCTTTTTGGACACCCCAAAAGGCGCATCATGGAAGTGACATTGATCGACGGGGATGCCGCGGTTTCAGGCATTTGGTTCTCCAATCGCCGCCCTCGGGCCGATGCGTTCGCAAAGGGCCAGCGCATCTACTTGGCCGGCTTGGTAGGCGCCTACAAAGGCCGATGCCAACTGGCCCATCCGATTGTTTTCGAATCCTTTGAGGAGACAGATCGGGCCGGTCGGATTGTGCCGGTCTACCCCGTTGTGCCAGGTGTTGCCCCTCGAACTGTGGAAAAGGCGATTCGCGCGGCAGCCCTCAAGAGCGAGACATTGTTATCCGACCCACTGGGTCCTGAGATTCGAAAACGTCGGGGTCTCATGGCCCTACCCACAGCGATCCAGATGGTGCACGTGCCGCCAGATGACATCCCTATGACAGCGTTGGATGCTTGGGTGGCTGGGCGATCTCCTGCTCACCTCAGGTTGGCATACGACGAATTCTTCTTCTTGCAGCTGGCCCTTGCACTTCGGCGCGAGCAGTACCAGCAGCATGCAGCGCCTGCTGCGCAGAGCGAAACCGATCTCGCCGGGGATATGGGCGATCACCTTCAGATCACACCGACGCATGCCCAAACCCGCGTGCTCGGTGAAATTTCAGGGGACATGGCCCATGGACGGCCCATGCAGCGACTGTTGCAAGGGGATGTGGGCTCGGGAAAGACCTTTGTCGCCCTTGGGGCAATCGCAATGGCGGCGCGGGCTGGATTGCAGTCAGCCCTCATGGTGCCCACGGAAATTCTGGCCGAGCAGCACATGGAAACGCTCTATCCAGTACTGCACCGGTTGGGCATTCGCGCTGTGCTGCACATCGGCCAGGCCAGGTCTTCAACCCGCAAAAAAAACCTGGCTGCCATTGAAAGTGGCTTGGCCGGGGTCGCCATCGGCACCCACGCATTGATCCAGGAATCCGTACAGTTTAGAAGGCTCGGCCTGGCCATCATCGATGAGCAGCATCGGTTTGGCGTTTCTCAGCGGCTTAGCCTGGTGGGCAAGGGCCCAAACGGAACCTCGCCCCACCTGCTCGTGATGACTGCCACACCCATTCCCCGCACCCTGGCCCACACCCTCCACGGCGATCTGGACGTATCGATCATCGACGAACTGCCCCCTGGCAGGGCTCCTATTACGACCCACATCTGGTCCCGTAACGACCGCCACTTCGCCTTAGAATCTGCCGCTGATGCCATGGCAAAAGGCGAGCAGGTATACGTGGTCTGCCCGATCATCGAGGCATCGGAAAAGCTCGACGTAAGCGCTGCCGAAGACATTTACCCGGAGTTGTGCGATCGCTTTGGCGCGGATCAGGTGAGATTGGTCCACGGCCGGCTTGCCCCAGAGGAAAAGGACGTGGCCATGGCGGATTTTGCGACCGGCCGGGCACAGCTGCTGGTCGCCACAACGGTGATAGAAGTAGGCGTAGATGTTCCCAATGCCACGGTGATGATTGTCGAAAATGCGGATCGGTTTGGACTGGCCCAGCTTCACCAACTTCGGGGCCGGGTAGGCCGGTCGACCCGGCCGTCCTCATGCCACTTGATAGCCGATACCCAAAACGAAGACGCGCTAAAGCGATTGCAAGTGCTCGCCCAGACCACTGATGGATTTGAGATCGCAGCAGCAGATCTCCAGATACGCGGCCCAGGCGAGCTGTACGGCCGCCGTCAGGCCGGGCTACCCGGGTTTCGCTACGGCGACCTGGTGCGGGACGCGGACCTGCTCGCAGCTGCGCGAGAGGATGTCCAGGGGATAATGGCAGCAGATCCCCGGTTGGGCGCACCGGAAAACCAGGACTTAAAACAAGAGCTCGCCCGTCGGATCATGGCCGAAGAAGCCCCTGTTGGGGAAGAGGCCGGCTGATGCGACGCACGTTAGCTTGGGGCATTGCCGGTGGAATCGGGGGCTTGGTCGTCGGCCTGGTCGAGGTACTGGTGCTCGTCCTGTTTGCCTCAGGGATGTTTTTCGATGCACAGGAGCTCGCGGTGACCGCCCTGTTCACCGTGGGCATCTCTATTGGCGCCGGCTGCTGCTGCTTCCTACTGCTCGCCTCGGCCAGGGCTGGTTTTAACTGGGTCCGCAGGCGATGCGCATTAGCTTCCTGGCAGCGGATCAGTTTATGTGCTGCCCAGTTTTTCCCATTGGTCTGCTACGTGCTCTGGCAGCTCACCAAAGGTCCCCAGGCCAGTCAGGTGCCGGGAAGAACCGGGTGGGTCATCGGCCTATCCCTGGTCAGTGCAATCGTAGGTGCCTGGACCGCTGATCGGTTACCCCAATGGCTTGCCGACCATCCGGGCCAGCAGCGCTGGGTCGCCCTCACCAGTGGCCTGCTGGCAGCTGCTTGCTACTATGTCGATTTGGTCGTCCTCGTACGGCTCTACCCCATTTTTCACGCGTCCCTTACCATCTTTACTTATCTCTTTAGCGGGTTGGGCGTGGCCATGGCGTGGCGTATCGATCGGGAGCGGATTCCCTTTAGCTGGCTCATCAGTCCAGTCGTGATAGGAGTGATGCTTGCGTGCTTTTGTATATTCTCGGTTATGGGCACCCAGAATCCAAGATTTGTCATGGGTGAGCGCACTGCTGCAGTGGCCGACATCCTGGCGCTCGCACAGCGTATTGCACCGTCCGAGTCTAACATCCCCCTTGAAGCCACACCTATCAGTCCCACGGCGGTATTAACCGAGGAAGTCCACGGACCGCGTATTACGCGCCCAGCATCAAATATCATTTTGCTCTCGGTCGATGCCATGCGCTGGGATCGGCTGGCCCTTTTTGGGGCAAATCCTCAGATTGCACCGACCCTCAACCGCCTGGCCACCCAATCGGTGGTGTTCTCTCGGGCTTACACGCCCATTCCCCACACCTCCTATGCGATAAGCTCCCTACTCACTGGAAAGTTCACCCACGCCCTTGCTCAGCTGCCCGGCGCCACAGAGATCCACGAGACATGGCCTCAAGTGCTGCACCGGTTTCGATACGAGACCGCGGGTTTTTTTACGCGCGCGATTTTCTTTATCGACAGGCATCGCTTCGCGCCTTACGAACGCTCTGGGTTTGGATTCAAACACCACAAAGTCGACTACCGGGTCCCTGCTGATGCGCGCGCGGATCAGCTTATCGCCTACCTAGAAACGGCCAGGACCGGGAAATCGCCGATCTTTGCCTGGGCACACTTTTTCGACCCCCACGAACCCTATGATGAAACGTGTACCCG
>JAAUYD010031261.1_pt1 | contig 30467 bp, 27 predicted proteins | sample 7278101 | NCBI WGS metagenome assembly JAAUYD01 (sample SAMN14350128, study PRJNA611818) | marine sediment metagenome | isolation source: surface marine sediment (0.6m) | place: French Polynesia: Moorea | collected 2018-08
GACCATGAAATTAGGTGACGGGGCATGGGATGCCCTGTGTGAAGTGGCCCGCTACGGCAACCCTGCATCGCGCTCTGACGTGGAGGTGGGGGCCAAAGCGTTGGAGACGGGTATCTGGGGGGCCTACAAGAATGTGATGATCAATATGGCGGACATCACGGACGATGACTTTAAAACCAGCATCACCCGGGAAGCCGAAGGGTTGCGCCGCCGGGCTGCCGTCAAGTTCGATGAAGTGTTGGACATTCTGGAGACCCGCTGACCAAATCCGCATCCGGAGTCGCTCCCGGCAACGGTAGCCAGAGGAGATGACGCATGGCAGATGCGCGATGAACACAACCGACGACGAAGGAAGGCCTGACCATTCATGCCGGAGCAAGTTTCTCTGAGCCTGACGCCCGGTCTTGCCGCTGACCCGCAGGCGATTCAGCAGGCCTTGAGCCGCAAGCTGGGACGGCCTGTCGACAGCGACCGAATGGCCATCGTCCGCCGTTCCATCGATGCCCGTAAGCCCGATATCCGCGTCCACCTGGAACTTCTCGTCCTAAACGACAATGAGGACCTGGAAGGTCTCCGTCATCGCTTCGTCTATAAAGATGTCCGTTCGGCCGAGGCCGTGCCCATCGTCGGTGCCGGACCGGCGGGCCTGTTCGCCGCCTTGCGCCTGATAGAATTGGGGTTGAAGCCGGTGGTGGTCGAACGGGGCAAGCCGGTCGAGGCCCGGCGGCGGGACGTGGCCGCCTTGAATCGGCGGGGGGTACTCGACAGCGAATCCAACTATGCCTTCGGCGAAGGCGGTGCCGGAACCTTTTCAGACGGCAAGCTATATACGCGTTCGAAAAAACGTGGCGATCATCGTCGCGTGCTCCACCGATTGCATCAGCACGGTGCCGATGATCGCATACTATTCGAGGCCTACCCCCATATCGGCTCCAACCGGTTGCCGGGTGTGGTTTCGGCCATGCGTGCAACCATCGAAACCCACGGTGGCGTCTTCCGATTCGGGCACAGAGTCACCCGGCTGGTGATTGAACATGGATGCCTCAAGGGGGTGGAACTGGATACGGGGCAGCGTATGGACGGACGCGCCGTGATCCTGGCCACCGGCCACAGCGCCAGGGACGTCTACCGGATGCTAGTGGATCAGGGTGTCTTCATCGAGGCCAAACCCTTTGCCATGGGCGTGCGCGTCGAACATCCCCAAAGGCTCATCGATCGAATCCAATACCATGGCCGGTCCCGGGGGAAGGCATTACCGGCGGCTGCCTACCGCCTTGCCCGCCAGGTGAACGGCCGCGGCGTCTACAGTTTTTGTATGTGCCCGGGGGGGATCATCGTACCGGCGTCTACGCAGGACGATGCCCTTGTGGTCAACGGCATGTCTTTTTCCAAACGCAATTCGGGTTATGCCAATGCCGGCATCGTGGTAGAGGTTCGACTCACCGATATCCCCGGGTTGGCCTCAGGGGATATTATGGCGGCACTGGACTACCAGCTGGCATTAGAACGTCAGGCCTATCGGCACGGTGGTGGCGGTATGCTGGCGCCAGCCCAACGGCTGGTCGATTTTGTCGACGGACAGCCTTCAAGCCGTCTGCCGACCTGTTCCTATCCTCCCGGGGTGGTGGCTTCATGCCTGCACGAGTGGCTTCCTGAAGCCATCCGCGCTCGACTGCAAACGGCCTTCAAGGCTTTTGACCGACAGATGAACGGATTTTTGACCAATGAGGCGGTCGTGGTGGGCGTGGAGTCGCGAACATCCTCTCCAGTGCGAATTCCAAGGGATCCGCAGACCCTTGAGCATAAAGACATCGGGGGATTGTTCCCCTGTGGCGAAGGTGCCGGATATGCCGGCGGCATCGTTTCCAGCGCTGTAGACGGCGAACGTGTCGCCGAAGCCGTGTTTCGCAATCTCGAGCGTTGATCCGTTGGGAATTTTCGTTTTATTTTTCCTACAGATGCCTTAGTATGAAGTCCCTGGCCAGATTCAAAACCAAACGGTCTTCATCCGCTGGCAAACGACGGTTCTTACGACCTGGTCGACCGAGGAGTCCACATGACAACAATGAACCTGATCATCGGCGCTGATGCCGGAGCGCTCGTGGCTCAATCCGGCCGCATGTGCAATCGGCACGGCTTGGTGGCCGGCGCCACGGGGACTGGCAAAACAGTTACCTTGCAGACGCTGGCCGAGGGGTTTTCGCGAATGGGAACGCCGGTTTTTGCCGTTGACGTCAAAGGCGATCTGTCCGGCATCGCCCAAGCTGGCAGTGCCAACGCCAGGATCGATGAACGGCTGGCGGCAATACCGCTGCCTGCATACCGCTATCAACCCTGTCCGGCCTTGTTTTGGGATGTGGACGGCCAGACCGGCCACCCGGTGCGCACGACCATTTCGGAGATGGGGCCGTTGCTGTTGAGCAACCTGCTGCAGCTCAACGACACCCAGACCGGCGTGCTGTATGCCGGATTCGACTGGGCCGACGACCAGGGCTTGCTGCTGTTGGACCTGAAGGATCTACGGGCCATGCTGGCGTGGCTGGGAGAAAACGCAAAAAGCCTGAGAACGGAATACGGTATGATCAGCACGGCCAGCATCGGTGCCATCCAACGCAAACTGTTGGTGTTGGAAGAGCAGGGGGCCCAGCGATTCTTTGGCGAACCAGCCCTGCAGTTGGGGGACCTGATGCACATTGATTTTTCCGGACGCGGGGTGGTCAGCCTGTTCGATGCCAGCCGATTGATCCATCATGCGCCGCGATTATATGCGGCCTTTCTGCTGTGGCTGTTGGCCGACCTGTTTGAGCAGCTGCCGGAAGCGGGTGATCCGCCAATTCCCAAACTGGTGCTGTTTTTTGACGAAGCGCACCTGCTTTTTTCAGGAGCACCCCGGCCGCTGCTTGAAAAAATCGAGCAGGTGGTCCGATTGATCCGCTCCAAAGGGGTTGGCGTTTACTTTATCACCCAGAATCCCATGGATCTTCCCGATAATGTCCTGGGCCAATTGGGACTCAAGGTTCAGCATGCCCTCCGGGCGTTTACCCCCAAAGACCAGAAAACCATACGGGCCGTAGCCGCCTCTTTCGTGACCAACCCCCAGGTCGACACGGCCGCAACCCTGACTACGCTTGGCATCGGCGAAGCCCTGGTTTCGGTGATAGGTGACGATGGCAGGCCCCAACCAGTGCAGAAAACCTTGATAGCACCACCGGAGAGTCGCATCGGACCGTTATCAGATGACGAACGGAATCAGGTCATGCAGCGATCGCCCATCCGCGGACGATATGAAGCCGCCATGGATCGGCAATCGGCCTATGAAATGCTCAAACAGCGCGCTCAGGCCGTAGCGTCCCAAGAAAAAGAGCGTTTGACAGCAAAGCGGCCAGCCGCCGGCAGGGCACGGCGGCAAAGTGTCGGAGAGGCCATGATCAAAAGCGCCGCACGTTCCATCGGCAGCAGTATCGGGAGGCAGATCATTCGCGGTGTTTTGGGGTCGCTGTTCGGGAAGCGTTGACTAAAACTTCCGATCAGCTGCTTTGCATCCATCGACCGATCTGACTGCTGACACGCTTGTGATATCGGCTTCGCGCAACCGCAGGCGCGGATGATGGCGGCATCATTTACCGGTGAAGCGAGGAGAAGAACCATGCCAGACAATGGAGACGAACTAAACGGTGGCGCACAGGAAGAAGAGATCACCGAATCTGATCCAGATGATGAGAACGATGCCATCTTAAATGAAAAAGGCTCCGAATCGCCCCGCGACAACATTTGATGGTTCCCTAAAGCGCCCGATATCTGCATGATGCGTCGTCCCTCGCTACTGCGGCGTACCAGTAAGTACGCCATCCTCGGGTTGGAGCAGTGCCGTTCGCCGTAAGGATGAAGATTATTTGCCATGCACTCGCTCACGCTCGCTGTCGCGGCCCGCAAGCCTTGATCTCGGCGCTTGTTGCAACACCATCTATGCTGAACTGTTTGGCGTGTTTATCAACAGCTAAATCCGTTTCTGGTGCGGCATCAATTTCAAAAACGACCCCGACGGTGGCGAACAGGTATTGACGTAAGGCTGCGGGGAGCAATAATATGCGCGCCAGTGCAGTGGGGGCCACCCACATCGTAACCGTCAACTACCTGCGAGGCTCATTCATGACCGGGAAGGTCAATTGATACATCCATTTTCAATTCTGTTTCGGCATCTATTCAAAGAGATGCTGCCGCCGTTTTTCATCAACCTGGCCTTTTTCTCTTTCATTTTTTTAATGAAGCAAATTCTCGATATCACCGATATGATCGTCAATCATAAAGTCGGTATCGGGCCGGTTAGCTTGCTGCTGGTATATACCATGCCCTACTTTCTGCAGTATATCATTCCCATGTCCGTCATGATGGCAGTGCTGATGGCATTTTTGAGGATGTCCAGCGATAACGAGATCATGGCCCTGAAGGCCGGTGGCGTCAGCATCTACCGACTGTTAACCCCGGTGTTGGCATTCAGCCTGTTGGGCACATTGTTTACCGCATACATGACCGTTGTCGGCGTGCCGGTCGGGGCCGCCCGGTTCAAATCCTTGCTTTTTGACGTGGCCACATCCAATCTGAATGTCAGTTTGAAGGAACGTACCTTCAATGACAGCTTCAAGAACATCATGCTGTACGTCAATAAAATAGACCCCCACAGCGGTCGGCTGCACAACGTATTGATTGAGGATAGTCGAACCGTCGGTGTCAACAACACCGTGGTCGCACGAACCGGCGTGCTCATTGGCGAACCGCAGGCGTTGGTTTATCACCTGCGTCTGTTTGACGGCACCATCAATCAGGTGGACCGCCAGGATCAATCCTCGAACACGATCAATTTTGAAACCTACGACATTCGGCTCGACCTCAAAGCGGTGATGGCAGCCCGCGGTCCGGAAGGCAAACGTCCTGACGAAATGACAATTGCCAATCTGCAAGCCTACTTGGCCGACTCGAAGGGCGACGACAAGAAATATTTCAAAGCATTGCTGAAGTACTATAAGAAGTTTTCGATACCGGTCGCCTGTTTGGCCATGGGTTTGCTGGCCATGCCTTTGGGCATTCAGACCCGAAATTCCAAAAAAGCCTTCGGGATCGGGCTTTGTCTGATCTTCTTTCTGCTATACTACCTGCTGCTCTCTTTTGGATCGGCATTGGGAGAAAATGGCCGCTATCCTCCGATTGTGGGCATGTGGCTGCCCAACGTCGTGCTGGGTGGGTTCGGCATATTTCTCTTGATTTGGTCGGCCCAAGAGAAGCAGATAAACATCAACTGGCTGGGACGGTCTCTGCGCAGAACCGTTCGATCCACAAAAAAAACATGACCATCCTATACCGTTATGTAACCCGTGAGATACTGGGCTGCTTTTTCATTGTCATGCTGGCGGTACTCAGTATTTATATGGCGGTAGATTTCATTGAAAAAATAGACAATTTCATGGAGGCCGGCGTGCCTGCGTCGCGCTGTCTCATCTACCTGTTGTACAAGCTTCCTTTTATTGTCGTACAGATTGCGCCGGTGGGGTTTTTATTGTCCATTCTGATCGCCTTGGGGCTGATGACCAAAAATCATGAAGTCATTGCCCTCAAGAGCTGCGGCATCGGAAAATCACGGCTGCTCAAACCCACCATGGTCCTTGGTCTGCTTTTCTGCATCGGCTTATATGTGCTCGCCGAAATGCTGGTGCCGGTCTTCATGGCCAATGCCAACCAGATATGGTTGCAGGAGGTGCGCAAAAAGAACATCTATGCCTCCAAAACCAATGACATCTGGATGAGAGCCGCCCGTCAGATCATCCACATCAAACAATATTCACCTGATGAAAAACGGGTGTCAGGCATCACCATCCATACGTTTGACGATGGTTTTCAGCTGATCGAACGGGTGGACGCCGAACAAGGGGTTTTTGAAAACGGTCGGTGGCTGCTATTCGATGCCATCCGGCAGCGCTTTTCGGGCGATGGTGGGGAGCATCAACTTACCGTTCTTGCAACCCTGCCTGCCGACATCGACTTGAATCCGGAAGACTTAGCCCGGGCAGCAAAACGATCCGACGAGATGGGATTGACCGAGTTGGGTCGCTATATCGAGAAAGTCGAACGTGAAGGCTACGGCGCCACCCGCTATCGGGTTGACTACCACAGCAAGATTGCTGCGCCGTTTGTGTGCATTTTCCTGAGTGTGTTGGGGGCCGGAATCGCTTTGCGGGGAAAACTGCGCGAAGGTATGCCGGTGAGCATCATCTATGGCTTGGGAATCGCCTTCATGTATTGGATATTCAATAGTTTTTGTCTCTCTTTAGGGTATGCTGAGACGATGCCGCCCGTTGTCTCTGCCTGGATGGCCAATCTGGTGTTTTCATGTGCCTCCGGATTTATACTGCTCAATGCCAACTGATTCGGGCCTCAACAAGGTACTATCCAAGATTGGTACCATGCACCTGATCATCTTAGCCTATAATGTGGTATTGCTTGCAGCCTTGTGCTTGCTGACGCCGATCTGGCTCACCCTGCTGACGCGACGGGAGAAATACCGTCGTACCTTCCGTAAACGCGCATTCATGGAATCCATTGGGCCTGAATCCCGATCCGCTGATGTTGATGTCACGCCGGCACGGATATGGATCCATGCTCTGTCCGTCGGGGAAGTGTTGTCCGCAGAGCCCCTGGTCAAGGCATTGGCTGACGACTATGGCCGCGATAGGTTGGTGTTCACCGCTTCCACCTTTACCGGTTACCAGATGGCGATGCGGGTAATCGCACCCCACGTATCGGCATTGCGGCACTTTCCCTATGACAATATGATTTCGGTGAGTCGGGCCCTGGCGGTCGTGCAACCAGGGCAGGTGATGGTTGTGGAAACGGACATCTGGCCCACCTTTCTTTATCTTTTGCACCAACGCCGGATACCCGTCTATCTGGTAAATGCCCGGCTGTCGGACCGCTCCTTTCGCGGATACAAAGGCTTCGGATTTCTGATGGCGCCGGTACTGTCACTGTTTAAGAGGGTTTGCGTCCAGACGCAAGCCGACCATTCGCGCTTCCGCCGACTCGGCGTGAATCGCGGCAGCTTGACCGTCACGGGCAATATCAAATTCGATCAGGCACCTGTTCGACTGTCAATGGATGACCGCCATCGACTCGTCAAGCTATTTAACATCAATTCAGATGTGCCCATCTGGGTGGTCGGCAGCACCCATGACGGGGAAGAGGAAATAGTGGCAACAGCCTATCGGCAGGTATGCGCCAACGGTATTGACTGCATGCTCCTGGTGGCACCCAGAGACCCGAATCGAGCCGATGCGGTTTGCTCGATATTCAGACGTTCCGGAATCGATGCCATGACAATGGCCCAAGTTCAAGGGCAGTCTCGCCAAGCCGAGGTTGTCGTGGTTGATCGCATCGGTTTGTTGCGTCAACTGTATGCCCTGGGAGACGTCGCCTTCGTGGGCGGCAGTCTGGTTAAGGCCGGCGGGCACAACCCCCTTGAACCAGCCTCAGTGGGCAAGCCCGTTCTATTCGGACCCTACACGGACGATTTTCGCTGGATCTGCCGGATGCTGGAAAGCAGGGGCGGTGCCTTGCGTATTTCCGGCACGGACGAATTGGCCGACCAAATTTGTGGCCTGATCAAGGACGATGACCGTCGAAAGGCTATCGGCCGTCGCGCTTACACGGTCTTCAGGGCCAACCGGGGTGCCGTTGGGCGAACCTTGACGGCGATCGCAGACGCTGAGATTGGCAGGAAATGATAGGGGTGAAACCAACGCTTGATCGATTGCGCTGCCGCATCATGGCCGTTGTCAAAAAGGAGGGGCCGTCGCCGGTTTTTTCTTTGGAAAGTGTGTTGCTTTTTCTTTCCGTTATCTATGGTGCCGTGATGCGCATTCGCGCCCGATGGTATGCGACCGGCCTACTGCCATCCCGACGCCTTCCTTGCCGCGTGATCTCAATCGGCAATATCACCGCCGGTGGGACCGGCAAGACGCCCACGACCATTTATGTCGCCCAACACATCCGGGACATGGGCTACAGGGTGGCGGTGATCAGCAGGGGCTACAAGGGGCGATTGGAGTCCGATGGGGGGGTTGTCAGTGATGGTCAGACCATATTCAAAGGTGCCGATGAAGCCGGTGACGAAGCATACCTTCTGGCCAGGGTACTGAAGGGTATTCCCGTGGTGGTCGGCAGGCGACGATATGATGCCGGTAAGCTGGCCGTCAGTCGATTCAAGCCGGACGTGATCGTGCTTGATGATGCCTTTCAGCACTTAAAACTCAAAAGAGATGTTGACCTGGTGCTGTTGGACCGTCATGCGCCATACGGAAACGGTCAACTGCTTCCGCGCGGAACGCTGCGCGAACCAACCTCGGCCCTTCAACGGTCGAATGCCATCATCTTCACCCGCAGTGGGACTGGATCAGAGGTAAACGCCATTGATCGTATATGGCGGGGGCGTTGCCCGGTGTTCCATACCCTTCATCGTCCTGTGGTCAGAATGATTGATTCTGATAAGGGCACATTTCTCACGTCTTCCAAGAACATCTCAGTGTTGAAAGGCCAACGGGTTGTCGCTTTTGCGGGCCTGGCGGACAACACGCAGTTTTTTAACACCTTAAAGCAAGCGGATTGCAACCTGATTCAAACCATCGCGTATGAAGACCATTTTCGCTATGATCGAAGCGACCTGGATCGCATTGTCGCAGAGGCTAAAAAATTGAACGCCGATAGTCTGGTCACGACACTCAAGGATTATGTCAAGATCGAAGCCTTCGATAACCTGCCGATGAGGCTGGTTGTGGTTGATGTGGTCATCAAGGTGATTGGTAACGATGACCGGCTCCTCAAAACCATCATGGCCGGCAGTAAAATAGTGCCGCCGAAAGAGTGTTAAAGCGTTATCAATCAGTCCCTTGAGGGTCGATCACAACAGCTCCTTTAAGTTACCGTCCGCTGTTTCTGAAACAACCATTAAAAAAATTAATAGTCGGCCGCTGCAGGCCTTAATTTTTTTAATAGCCGGGCAGGTGGACAACGTCCGGAATAGAACGATATCGCCTGGACACCGCGCCAATAGTGGATCTTATGATTCTGAACGGTTTGGCTGTGTATCATGGCATTAAACTTGTAGAGCCTTTTGAAAAACGACGTATGGGAGAACAGGCAATGCGTAGAATAACCGAATCAAAACCGTTTCAACACCCAACGGGAAGAAGAATGTGGCCATTTCGATCAGATAAGCGCTTCACCAAGAACCATCCATCCGGTTTTACACTGATGGAATTGATGGTCGTCATCGCGATCTTTGGCGTTCTGGCAGCCATTACCATTCCCAATGCAATTGCGTGGCGTACCACCGCTCAACTTAATTCAGCGGTTCGCGAGGTAAAGTCAGGGATCGCGAATATGCGTATGTTCGCCATTAAGAACAACACTCGCGGGGATGTTGCTATTGTCAATGGTGCCAGTAACTTCACAACGATTGAATATGATCGCGCCGGGATCCTACTGGTCGCCAATCCCCAGTTGCGCCAGTTGGATCCCCAGATAACCCTGACATCGACATTTGCGGGTGGTCAATTGATCTTTAACAACCGCGGTATGACAAACACGCCCGGCACGGTTACCGTCAATGGTCCCAACGGGTTGGTCCGAAATATTACCGTGAGTTTCGCCGGCAGTTCTCTCGTGCAGTAATGAGCAAATCGAAACAGGATCGAAAGCTAATGAAACATTCCAACGATAGCGGGTTCACATTGATCGAACTGATGATCGTCGTTGCTATTGCATCCATTCTTCTGGCAGCGGTTGTCTCTGCCTACCAGGTACAGGTGCGCAGCAAAAATACCCAGGAGTTGCTCACGGACATGAATCAGACGGCTCGAGCAGCCTTGGAGATTATGGTTCATGAACTGCGACAGGCCGGATGCGATCCAGATGGTGTCGCTGGTGCGGGAATCGTGAATGCCGGCGCCAATGACATCACGTTTACCATGGATATCGGCAACACTGCCGGCGACTCGTTCCAACCTGACGGGTTGCTTAACGGTCCCGATGAACAGGTGCGTTATACCATCAACGCTGCGGGGAATCTCGGGCGGGATAACTTCCAGGGCAACGGACTGCAGCCGCTGGCCCGCAACGTGGATGCGCTGAATTTTGTCTACCTGGATGAATTCGGCAATGTCACCGCTGTACCGGCGGATATCCGCAATATTCAGGTGACCCTGGTGGTCCGCTCCCAGGTTGCCGGTGGTTTCACGCACATGCACATCGACAATGTCGACTATACGAACCAGCAGGGCGACGTGATATTGCCCGCCCCAAACGACTCTTTTCGCCGATTTATGCTGACCACTACCGTGGCCTGTCGAAATATGGGCATTTGAATCAGTGGCCTGATGCAAAGGAGCATAAGTAATATGTCACGAACACGTGTGGTTTTGAATGAATCCGGTTTCACCATGATCGAACTGCTCATCGCCATCGCCATGTTCGCTATCGGATTAATGGCCATGGGCGGACTTCAGGCCAGGACCCTGATGGACACCGGTGACATCACCCGAAAAACCGAGGCCTGGACGGTCGTCGAAGATCAAGCCGAGGTCTTGAAGCAATTGCCGTTCTACCAGGACGTGGCCGCACAGACTTTTCCTGTGGATCTGACCGCCGGCGCCCACAATGCCAACCGATTGAACGGCCGTTATACGGTTCAGTGGGTGGTGAACGACAACGATCCATTCGCTCAACAGAACGAGACTGTGCTGTCTGGTGTGCCGGTTGGCACCTACACGGTCTCAAAACGGATTGTGGTTACGGCTACTCGGGCGGGGGGGGGCGAGCCCCTGGCGCAGGTCGAATTCGTCAAGGTGTGGGCGGCAACCGGTATCCCCTAAATAGCCAGTGGCCGTTTGGTTCTAACGGTAATGTGCAACACCAATCGGTAAGGACAGGATATGCAGACAACGATTTCGAATATGAATAAGCCCGGTCGATCAGACACCGGTGCTGTTTTGCACCGGTCATGCAATCCGATCGACAATCAGAATGGCAGCGTGCTCGTCTTGACCCTGATGATCATGGTCATCATGGCGATCATCGGGATTTCCTCCACCGACACGGTGGTAACCGAAAATTTCATTATGCGCAACGTCGGCATCCACAGGGAAAACGTCAACCTTGTCGAGTCGGTCCTCATGGAAGGGTTGCAGACCTTCATGCAGATCGACGACAGCAACGCGGCCAATTTCGATCCGGGCACCTCCAACATCGACTGGATCAACGATCGCAACGATGCCTGGACCACCGTCGCCTGGTACAACAGGAACGATGTCAGCACCCAGTTGAATAACAACAACTCCAACAATACCGCTGCAAATCTGAACACGCTAAACAACCGGGGCGAAGCCGCCAACAATGTACTGAGGTACGCGCTCGTCGGCTGGGCACCGGTGACTTTCGGTCAGGGCGGCAGCTCAAGCCTGGTGGTCACCAGCGGGGCCGTCTGGCATGCCGGCCGCGTTTTGGGCGAGTATGTTTCCGCCGATGCCGGCGGCAATGACAACGGCAATGGCTTTTTGCGCATGGAACTCGGTGTCAGACGACAATGGTAGCTTTTTCGTTTGCCGGGACGCTGCGGTGGTTTCAGTCGATCGTTATTTCCGGCGAACCAACAGTATATCGAAAGGCAGGTCAGGTATGAAATCTTCCACCTCTACACCTAACCAACATGGGTTGAAACGACTTATCCTATACACGGTCGCCATAGCGATCCTGCTGACATCCGCTGGCAGTGCTTATGCTGCCTCTTGCATCGACTTGGCCGACATCCCCCTGGATGCCATGGAACAGGCCGCTCCGGGTATGATCATGTTCGTGCTCGACGACTCGGGCAGCATGGACTGGTCGACGATGACCCCGCCGCAATCCGGAGAAGACCAGGGCACCTTCGATGGCATGGAGTATGTTTTTTCAAATCCCGGCGACGATGTCTATGGCGGTCGGGAGCATATCGAGGATTTCGATACCCACAAAATGATGTGGATGTCCCAGTGGTCCGGCTACAACGGCATGTACTACAATCCGGACACCGACTACACCCCCTGGCCGACCCTCAGTGATGTCGATGTCGACGATCCGCCTTCACATCCCATGAACGCCGGCAACACCTTGGACATGACGACCCTGTGGCATGAGTGGGATACCGTGGGCGTGGTGGTCGATGACTCCGATGCAGGCTTCAGCGTCATATCGGGGAATTGGCAGCCCAATGGCGGCGGATGGAACAACACCTATTTTTTCTCTGGCGATCCCGTCCAAGTTCATGAAGTCCAATGGGTGGCCACCGGGCTGGATCCGGCGCTGACCTACGATGTCGAGGCCCGCTGGTTAAATGGTGGTGAAATGCGTTTTTCTGATGTCGTCTATACCATCACCGGGGCGACTACCGACACCACCCCGGCCCCTGGTGTGGACCAACGCCAGTCAGCCGGCCTGTGGAATACGTGGGTGAGGATCTCCGATGCGGGGATTCAACCCGATGCCACCGGAACCGCTACGGTGACGCTATCGAGAGATGCCGGCCAGAGCAACCTTAGCGCCGATGCCGTGCAGTTCGTGCCCCAAAACAACACGCTCAGTGATGTGGCCAGACGGCACTATTACGTGCAAAATACCAATGGCACCTTTCTGGTCAATCTGCTGAACGGTGTGATCGAATACTACCGCATCACTCTGACCAACCCCGCCGACAACCGTGAGGTGGTCACCGCCGATAAGGTCGCGCGCATCAGCGATGCGGAAGCAGCCGCGGCGGGCATCGTCACCGGCAGATCCTACGCCGAGGAGATCCAGAATTTCGCCAACTGGTACTCCTATTACCGGCGGCGCGAATTGACGGCCACCAACGCCATCGCCAAGTCCATCAGTACCATGGAAGGGGTCTATATCGGGATCCTCTCCATCAACGGCAAGCTTGCCGAGCGCCTGAGGCCGGTTCGCGTCACGCTCAACAATACCTTGTACGATGAATCCAGCCAACTGCTCACCGCCCTGTATGGCTTGACCATTACCTCACAGGGAACCCCCCTGCGCAACGGATTGAAACAAGCGGGCGAATATTATCGGGGCAACTATCTGAAGCCGTCGACTTTCATCAGCCAGCGAACCAGCGCGACCTATCCCTTTTTCAAGGCCGATCAGGGCGGCACCTGCCAGCAGGCCTTCACCATTCTGTTCACGGACGGTTTTTACAACGGTGGGGACCCCGGTGTCGGTGACGCCGACAGCAACAACGATACGAATTTTGACGGACCGCCATTTGCGGACGGTGCAAGCAACACCCTGGCGGACGTGGCCATGTATTACTTCGAAAACGATCTCAACACCTCCTTGGCCAATGACGTGCCGGTCAGCACGGTGGATCCGGCCGATCATCAGCATATGGTGACCTTCACCATCGCTTTCGGGGTCACCGGCAGCCTGAATACCTTGCTCTACAAAGACTGCCCCAACGGCGCCTGTCCCGATCCTTGGCCGGGAACCGGTTCGAATTCCGGCAAGATCGACGACATGTTTCACGCCGCCATCAACGGGCGCGGCCAGTTTATCGCCGCCAACAACAACGAGGAACTGATCGCCGCCCTGGAAGCCCTGGGTAACGACATCGACAGTCGCTTGGGGTCGGCAGCGGCATTGGCCACCAACTCCATCCAGCGTCAGGTAGGCTCGGTGATCTACCAGGGAATCTACAACACGGCCAACTGGTATGGCGACGTACGCGCCCTGGGGCTGAACGTGACCACCGGCACCGTGGGGACTCCCTACTGGCAGGCCAGTGATCATGTGCCTGCCTGGGACGCCCGCAATATATTGTCCTACGACGGCAGCACGGGCATCACGTTCGATGCGGCCAACCTCACCACGACCCAGGTGAACCAGCTGGAAGCCAGCGGGTTGGGTACCGCTGAAGAGATCGTCAACTACATTCGCGGTGACAATTCTAATACTGTCGCCAACGGCGGTACCTTGCGTGATCGCCATCATCCTCTGGGCGATATTGTGCATTCGGCACCGATCTACTACAAACAGATGGTGTATATCGGAGCCAACGACGGTATGCTTCACGGAATCAGGGCTTCCACCGGCGAGGAGTTGTTCGCCTACGTGCCCAACCTGGTCTACGGCCATCTCTCCGAGCTGGCCTCCCAAGCCTACAGCCACAAGTTTTATGTGGACGGTACGGCTTCCGTGGGTGCGGTTGGTTCGCGGCATGTGCTGGTTTGTGGGCTGGGCAAGGGCGGCAAGGGTTATTTTGCCCTGGACGTGACCGATCCGGCCGCCATGGACGCCTCCAAGGTGCTCTGGGAATACTCGGCCGATGGGGCCAGTGATACGGACATGGGCTATACGTTCAGTCGCGCGTTTATCATCAATACCGCTGCGGGTCAGGTTGTGATTTTCGGCAACGGTTATGACAGTGACAGCGGCACTGCCGCACTCTATGCCCTGGATCCGATTACCGGAGCCGTGCTCAAGAAATTCGATACCCAGGTCGTCGGCTGCAACGGGTTGGCCACACCGGCGGCGGTTGACGTGGAACTGGACGGTCTTGTGGACTATGTCTATGCCGGCGACCTGAAAGGCAACATGTGGAAATTCGACCTGCGGGACAAGAACGCCAGCCAGTGGACCTTCGGCTTCAAGAGTGGTAGCTCCCCGCAGCCACTGGTCACTGTCAAAAACAGTAACGGTGATCTTCAACCCATCACCAGCCCGGTGGAGGTGATGCTGGATTGCGCCACCACCGGCGACGTTCGCGGCCTGATGGTGATTTTCGGTACCGGGCAATACCTGACGACCGATGATTTCGTCAATGTGCCTAAGCAATCCTACTACGGTATCTGGGACCGGGCGCCGATTGTTGAGGACGCGAGCGGCTTAAATGCCTCACGGTCGGCCAACTTGGGGACCTTCGAGGCCGATCGCTCCCTGTCGAATATGTCAGGGGCGACCCTCCTGGAGCAGATATTCGAGGTCGATCAGGGGGAATGGTGGGCCTTGACCGAGTATCCGGCGGATTGGTACGATGCCGGTCCCCACATGGGCTGGTACTGGGACATGCCTGTCGCCAACGAGCGCAACATCAACGAGCCCATGCTGCTCGAAGGCCATGTGGTGCTGATCTCCACGGTGCCATCCAAATCGCCCTGCGATTCCGGAGGGGTCTCTTATGTCAATATCGTCAACTCCTGTACCGGTGGACGACCCTACAAACCGCAATTTGACGTGAATCTGGACCAAAAGATCACGAAGACCGATACGATCGTCGGTCCCAGCAGCAACAAACTGTTTCCATCCAGACATGAGGATCCTAAGGTCTTTTTTTCTCCCCTTGAGGTCGGCGATACCATGTATTTGCCGGATTCAGAGGGCGGAATCACCGGCATGCCCATTGTTCCCATCAGGGCAGGTATGTTTTTCTGGCGGGTGATTGGTCAGTAACCATCGGATATGCAATGGTGCCAAACCATAAAGGAGATAGACAAATGGGTTTCAAATCAATACAAATAGCCCTTCACAGTATCCTCATGATCATGATTGCAGTGGGGGGGCTGGCAAACGTTGGGCTGGCTGCAGACGATGGGTACCGGGCAAAATACCGGTCAGCCGGAAAAGTAACCATTCGCCAGATCCGGCCTTATGTCGAATCCAGTGCTCCCGACGACAATATTCGGGCTCAGCATGTGTTTGACGTGGTCGGATCCTTGAATGCCATAGATGGTAATCAGATTACCATAGGCGACCGACGACTGACCCTCGCATCGAACGTGAGCGCATCCGGAATTGCCATCTGGACAGAGGTGGGAGCCAAACTCAACCAGGCCGGTCAGGTCGTGGCACTCGAGATCGTTTCTGACGAACCCCATTGATCAAGGTGATGACTATGTGGAGAAGTATAACATTGGTAATTGCAGCGGGAATGATTGTTTTTTGGCTGACCTCTGCCTATGCTGAATATTATCAATACCGGGATGAGAACGGCGTGTTGCGCTTCACCGACGACCTCGCCAGTGTTCCGCCTGACCAACGACCGGATGTCAAAACCCATCAATCGATTGAAAGCAAACCGGTTAAGCAGATAAACAGCTCGGCAACCGTTGAATCAACAGCCAGTGCGGGTGCGACTGCACAAAAGAACAGTCAATCATCCAGCAATACCTGGCAGCAGCAAAATTCCAAAAAAAGGCAGGAGCTGAATCAGATGCAGGCGGAGTTGAAGGAAACCTATAAGGCGCTCCAGGCAGAACGCTCCAGACTGGAAGCCGATGCCCCGGCCAGCAGTGCATCTTTCAAGGAGAAGGCCAGTCACAACCAAAAAGTAGAAGCCTTGAATGATAAGATCGCCATATACGAAGCCCAACTTGATTCGTTCAATGAACAGGTCCAGGCCTACAATGCCCAGGTTAAAAAATAGCGCCGCGGGTTGATATCGATTTCCCTTTCACCCGAAAACCCGGGTGCGCAACAGTTATAAGACCAAAATGCCGCCCTCCGTGCAAGCGGAGGGCGGCAGTCGGCCGCAGCAAGTTCCCATCTATTAGTCCATCCGACGACCGTTTGGAAGAATTGAGATCCTTGGCTTCGGTGGCATGCCGATGAGATATGGCCGCTCCCCGTTGAATCTACCAGTCGATCAAGCGGCGTTTTCCCAAACCATACCGGTTGTCGATATAAAATACCTGTTTTGGGGAGAATTCGTAGAGCCTGGCTTTGAAGCACGTAAAGAATGCCTCAAGATCCGGTGTCGGATTGCCAGGAAAGAAGTCGCGCGTAAATGGGAAGCGTGCCAAGTAAACGGCGATGACACCCAGCGAGATCGAGATCGAACGAACCCGTTCTATCTTTCCTTCCATTTGAATGCCTCGAATGGCCTGCCATGAATCCATGTCGGCAAACAGCGATGCCGCTGCCTGCCCGGACAACTCGGCGTGTTGAATGTGACGGCTTCGGGGCGAGGAAAAAAAATAAAATCTGTCTTCGAAGAAAACAAAATACACCGGTGCCGACCAGGGACCCGATGCATCGGCCGTAGCCAGTGTCAGGGTCGATTGATCCTGGATCAGTTCCACAGCTGAATGTCGCCACCCATCGGTCATGGATTCAATGTCCGTTTTTAACTAATTATTTCTAACAGTTAAGCGGTGATCAAGCCAACTGACCTGACTGCCCGTTCGATCTGCTGGATGCGTGCTTCCAGACTTCCGGTGTAGCCCATGGACATTCGGATCAACCCCGGGGACAGCCCCATCTTTTTTTGGTCTTCCTGACTTATTTCCGACGATGTGGTTGCGCCCGAGCATGACATCAACGTGTCAAAGTATCCCAAAGAGACTGCGATATAGCCAAAGTCCTCCTTGTTTTGAAGTTCGTCGAGCAACTTGTCGGCCCGGGCACGAGTGCCGCAATCGATGGTGAACATGCCGCCGTACCCATACCCGGAATTGATCAGGTCCGTGGCCAACGCATGTTGCGGAAAGTTGTCAAGGCCCGGATAGGTGACGGGCACCCCCAGTTCCATCAATCGGCGACTAACAGCCAGTGCGCGGCGGGAGTGTTCGCGCATGCGGATGGCCAGGTGGGGCAGACGCTGAATGATATCGTAGGCCATGCGCGGATCCATGGTAGGCCCCATCAGCATGACCCGGCCGGTGTGCAGGTCCATGAGGTCGTGGACCAGGGCTTTTGTGGTACAGATGGCTCCGGCAACCAGATCGCTGGCACCGTTGATATATTTGGTCATGGAATAGACCACGACATCCGCTCCCAGTCGGGCTGGTGAAATCATCATGGGGGTGAAGGTGTTGTCGACCACCAGTGATAGATTTTTCTCCTTGGCCAATCTCGACAGGGCGCGGATATCCGCCATCTTCAAGGTTGGGTTGCCCATGGTTTCGGTGTAAAGCACACGGGTGTGCTCAGTTATGGCCCGTTCGAAAGCATTCGTATCGGCGGGGTCCACGAAGGTGGTGGAAATGCCGTATTGCGGCAACAACTCTTCAAGAAGGGCATGCGTGCCGCCATAGATAGTATCGCTGGAAACGATATGATCGCCGTTTCGACACAGCTGCAGCAGGCTGCAAGAGATGGCTGACATGCCGCTGGCGGTGCAAACGGCGTATTCACTGCCTTCCATTGCCGATAGGTAGCGGGCCAGAATGTCCACCGTGGGGTTGAAGTGTCTGCTGTAGAGAAAACAGCCTCCTTCCGGGCCACGAAACCCGCCGAAGATTTCCGGCATGGTTTCAGGGTCGAGAACCGTGAAGGTTGCCGATCTAGAGATCGAAGGGGTCACGCCGCCATGCTCGCCGAATTCCCTTCGGGTTTCACACAAGGCCTGTTCAGGGTTGAAGTTGTTCATGACATACCTCCCTAAATGTTGAAGGATATTTCACAACCGTTCACTTCAAGCGTCATGGGGCATGAATCCGAATTTATCATATATAGCACGGGCGCGATGTGTCGCCATGAAATTCAGGAACAGTTCGGCATTCTCTGGATGGGGTGCGTTCGTTAGCTTGCATATATAATAGTTGATCTTAAGATGCTGGTCCAGTTCTGGGCCGGGATCAACCATTTCCATCGGCAGGTTTTGTCTGCGCGCGTAAATAGCTTCGGTTGCCCACACCGGCCCGACATCGACGGTTCTTTTAATCAAACGCAAGGGCGTCTCGCGATGGTGGACCACAGTCATGATGGTCGTTCCCTCGGCACGCTTTTCTTCCATAATGCGTTTTACCAGGCCCTGGCCTCCGGCCTGGCGATACATGTCCACAATGTGAAAGGCAATGTCTTCATTGACCGGGTCTGGTTGTGAAATGCGCACATGGTCGCGGCCAAGGTCAGATACGCCCCTAATTGTTGCTGGATTGCCGGATGGCACCAGAAGCACCAGCCGGTTGTGCAAGTAGAGTTGTTGGCTGCCGGCTGAGATTTTTCCAGCATCCGCCAGTGTTTGCATGGCCGCAAGATTGACCGACGTATAAATGTCTGCTTTCGCATGGATACATTGGTTGCGGAAGCGGGCGCCACCGGCGAGAATCTGTTTTAACTGCAAACCTGGTGGTAAGGTCTGGTAGTAAATGCGCGCGATCTCGGGATGTTGGTGTTTGAATGCGTCGATCAGTTCTTGCATGACCATGAACTGATTGCCGGCCATGAAAAGATTAAGTTGGCTTGTTTCCAACTCTCGGAGGTTGTGGAGATCGTCTTGGCGAGCGTCAGGAATAGATGGGTAATCCTTGACTTCTGTCATCGGGTGCTCCCGAAAAAATGTTGATGGTAACTCGCCGAGGGGAGATAAACGATCTCCGCCGAAAGCAGGAAGGAAACCGCACGGCATTGTGACTCAACGGTGCCATGTCGAAAAGGACTTAGCGGCTGTCGAGGGCTGCATCCGCATTTGCCCAGTAGGGGATCGCACCTGTGCCTTCACCAGCCCAAGCATCGTCATCCGGTAATACGCCGGCCAGTTCCTTCAAGGCTTCACGGATTTCACGTGAGCCTCTGTCGTGAATCTGTCTGACCATGGCGTGCTCCCCGAGAACCTGCGTCAGCGAATACCGGCCGTTGGTGTTTTTCAGGTTGACGTGCAACAGGTCTCGTATGGCGGCCCAACTGTCGCGACGCGTTTGGTTGGGCAAAGGGGTCAACTGGTCGAGGAGGCGCAGCCATTTTCTCAAAAAACGAGAATAGAGATATTTTTGCATCAGGACCAACCAGAGCATCAGCAGGATTACGCTCAGCAAACCGGCACCCGTTATCTGAAGCATCGGATCCAGGCCGGCAAATGCAGGCAATCCCATCAAACCCAGCCATCCGCCTGCGCCAGCCACCAGCGACAGTCCCAGGCCCGAAAAAAAGGACTTCACCCGAAACATGCGCGCTTTTTTGCGATAACTGATCATGCCTTCCAGAAAGTGGCATAATCGTTCACCGTGGGTTTCAACGAAAGAGGCCAGGTTGTCCAGCCTGTGGCAGGGGGCCTGAAGCAGGGCTTTTTTCAATTCATCGCGTTGATTATCCAGATAGTGCAGGTAGGCGGCTTGCGGGTCTTCTGTACGGCCGCTTTTTTCCGCTGCGGCAGCGGAGTAGGTGAGGTGGATCATGGGAATATCTTTGCGGCCGGTGATCTGGGACAGATTCCAACACAAGGTGCCATAGACCCGCAGCAGGTCTGTCATGGACGAACACTCGTCGATTCGGTTGAGAACATACAACACACGGTCTTCGAATGTTTTGGCCGGCAAGGTATCGCGCAAACTGGTGTGCGCTTCGCGAACGGTTCCCGCTTTGTGCGGATCGAACAGCACCAATACCAGATCGGCGATTTGTGCCAGGTCACCGATGACATCCTGATAATTATAGCCCCGGTCCCGTTCGCTGATGCTGTCGAGCATGCCAGGGGTGTCAATGATGGCCAGATTTCTCAGAAACGGCGAATTGACCTTCTTGAGCCTGAAGTGAGAAGCAAATCGCTGGCCGTGCTTTTTCAACGTCTCGAAGGGATACTCGGGATCATTGAGTAGGAACTTGCCGTCACGCTGATCCGTGACGCGGATTGCGCTGCCGTCGGGCTCACCTTCATCATAGGTGATCACAGTGAACGAGTCATCTGTGGGGGCCTGCCCGGTGCCTTGGACTTCCAAACCTAAGAATTCGTTAATTAGCGTTGATTTTCCCGAAGAGTAATTGCCTAAGACCAAAACCTGGGGGCGCCACTTGATATTGGTTTCCAGCGGCACTTCGCTGTAACCGTAGCGCATGGCCACCGGGGTGAGTTGTTCGGAGACCATTTCCAGCAGTTCGGTGCGCAGGGCGTTGATATAGTTGTCACGATACATGAGTGTCTCCGGGGCAGCCCCCTCAAGGTGCCGCGTAACCCGTTATTGGATTGACTAATCTCAGAAGATATAAGGGTTTCCAGCTTACAAATCAAGCTTATAAAGAAACCGGTCTGCAAGGCGTAGAGACTGTTGTCCGATCGGTCAGTGGCCGCCACAACCACATCCGCAGTCATTGCAACTGCCGCCGGCCGCCATGGCTTTGACCACTTCCCGGTCTTGAGCACGCGTGACACCCGTAATGGTGGCTTCCAGGCAAGCAGGCGCCATCATGCCGATTTGCTCGCGCAGAGGATGTTCCAGGTGACCTAAGGTTTGGCAAAATCCTGTGCTGGCGATATCGATTCGAATTCGGTCGCCGATGCATTTGCCGAAAAGGGCTTTTTCAAAAGGTGTAATTCCCGATGAGCCAATGCCGAAGATAAATTCGAAGGGACTCTCTTTTTCATCCGTGGTAGACGGGTCGGTGCAATGCAGGCGTAAAGACACCTTCATCAGGTTTTCAATGCTAGGGTTAGAACTGGTCATGCGTTCCTCCTATAGTCTATCGATTCCGCTCATTCAAGCGAGTCTCCATTTCACACCAATACCGTTTGAACCATGGCAACGTCCGCAGTGTAGTGAGAACAGGCACCGGAAGGCGATTCCGTCTACCCTTGCGTTGGCATTAGAGACTGCCTTCAGCCACCACCCTGTTTTTTCCCGCAGCCTTGGCTTTGTAAAGGCATTGGTCAGCGCGTTCGACCACGCTTTTGGCCGTATCGCCATTGCGATAGGCGCTGACGCCGATGCTGACGGTCACCGATATAACATCTGCTCTCGGGGAGTCGTCAGCGGCATAGCGGGCGGCGGATATGGTCTTGCAAAGGTGCTTGGCTTTTTTGGTGGCATTTCGCAGTGACGCACCCGGTAGAATAAGCGTGAACTCTTCACCACCGTAGCGGGCAAGAAAATCGTCGCTTCTTACCGTTGACCGGCATTTCTCGGCGAATGCAAGCAGCATTCGGTCGCCCACGGTGTGTCCATAAGTGTCATTGAGTTGTTTGAAATTGTCCAAATCCATCATTAACAGGGAGAAAGGTGCTCGGGTCACGCTGTTGCGTTCAACCAGGCTGCGTAGGTGTTCGTCCAGTGCTTGGCGGTTGTTGACACCGGTAAGCCCATCGGTTTTGGCCGAATGGCGAACCTTATCCAATTCCAGCTTAAGGACGTCCACCTGACTGGACAACGCTTCGAGTGTTTTCTGGTCCTGGTCCTCTTTTTTACGGACCATGGCGCGCATGCTGTCCACCTCGCGCTCCAAATCATTCTTAATGCGTTTGATATCGTCCAAGAGGGTGATTTCCTCGAAACGTTCTCCCTGGGTGCGGATGCTGGCATAGAAATCACGGTTTTCATTGTCCAGGCCGGTCATGGCCGCCGTCATCAGATCGATGATTTTGCGGAGTTCGTTCTCACGCTCCCCGATGTAAATCTTTTGCCTTTCTATGTGGTTGAAAATTTTGGACTTGTATCGGTCGAAGTGAGTCGCGATGGATTTGGTTTTTTCGTTTTCCTGGAATTTTTGCTGTAGTTTGTCCAATTCCTGCTTAAATCCGTCCGCATCGATTTCGGTGATATCCAGGGTGTACTCGCGAAGAAAAATAAACAGGGCACTGATGCACGCTAAGAGCACCGACAGCCGCTCGCGGGCGTTTTTTAGTTCTTTGGTCATTGCTGCCGGATCGGCTTCCGAAGGTTTGGATTTGCCGAAAAGAACCATGGCCATTTTCCTTGTCTGAACGGTTTTGCGGACGGGTAGACTCGCTGCATCCAACGCCGTAAGCATCGGTTAGCGTGCAAGTGAGCCGGTCTCATACAATGAACAGGTTAGCGACAGGCCGGTAAATCGGCAATGCCGCAGTTTATTTTCTTCCTCCCAAAAGACCCCGAATCGCTGAAGGAATCTCAGCCGGCATCAGGACCACTTTGGCATTTTCGGAGGCGGAGAGTTGCTTAATGGATTCAACATATTTTTCTCCGATCAAGTACATGACCGGTATCTCGTTTTCACCGATGGCCTCGGTGACTTTCTGAATGGCCAGTTGGCTGGCCTCGGCCAGGACCACCTTGGCTTTTGCATCGCGTTTGGACGCCTCCAGGCGGCCTTCGGCTTCCAGTACTGCTGCGGCCTTCTCGCCATCGGCGCGAGTCACCGTGGCCCGACGCTGGCGTTCGGCAGCGGCCTGCTCTTCCATGGCGGCTTGCATCGTCGGCGAGGGGTTGATGTCCTGAATCTCCACCGTTTTCATGGTGATGCCCCAATCGGCAATGTCGTCGGAAATGGCGGTTTTGAGCTTTGCCTTGATCTGATCGCGCGAGGAGAGTGCGTCATCCAGATCCATCTCGCCGATGATGGACCGCAGCGAGGTTTGCACCAGGTTCTGGATAGCGATCTGGTAGTTTTCCACACCATAGACGGCTTTTTCCGGAGATATGATGTTGATGTAGGCCACGGCGTTGGCGATGATTACCGCATTGTCGCGGGTAATGACCTCCTGGGATGGTATATCGAGAACAATGTCCTTGGTGGTGACCTTGTAGGCTACAGAATCGATGTAGGGAATGATGATGTTGAGCCCCGGTCCCAATGTTTTGTGATACTTGCCCAGGCGCTGGACCACATGTTTGCTTCCCTGGGGAACGATTCGTACCCCCAGGACAACGGTAACGATCACCAACACGACGAACACTGCAGCAATGATCAGTCCTTCCATGTGTACCTCCAAAAATACAATTGCATTGTCTGTTAATCATCTTTCCCGGCTTCAAATATCGTTCAGTTTAAAAACTTGCACGAACATGGAGCGCATGCGTTATTGTGGGGCGCCCTTCTTTATGAGATCCAGCACATTCAGATGACATTTGCTCAAGCTTTTTTAACCACAAGGGTGTTGCCTGAGAATTCAGCTACGGTCACTCGGTCGCCCAGAGCGACGGATGTGTCACAAATAAAGGGCCACTCGTCCGATCCCAGCAATGGCGTTGAGAATCGCACCACGCCTCTGTGCCCGGCAACCGGCTCCCGGATGACCTGTCCGGTCTCGCCGATGGCTGCCTCGCGGGCGATACCGGCCCTTGTTCGATCGGTCATTAATGGTCGCACGAATTTGAACCATAAAAAAGTAAACATGCAGGATGCGACGGCCCAGATAAACAATTGTGCGGTTAAACTGATACCGGAAAAGAGCAGCACCAGCCCGGCCACCACCAGACCGCCCAGACCGAACCAAAAGATGGTGAAGCTGGGAAGAAAGATTTCGAACAGAATGAGAAGCATGCCGAATACCAGCCAGTGCCAATATTCTATGGTGATATCCATATCAATCCCTGAAGTTATGTGGTGGTCAGTTCGAAGCAGGCGCCGATCCTACCTGGTGGATTGCAACGTGTTTGGCGTCGTCCGGTCCCTCGTTCGTGATTTTCTATTGCTTGTCGACAGCTTCCGCCAAACACTTGGAACGCTGTTTATCGACCAGAATAGCAGGAAATTCAACTATTATCACAAATCCGGAGGCGGTGAAAGACGCAGCTTCAACACGCCTTTAGCTGCGGGTTGATCAATCAATGCGACTCGTTTATATTTAACGGCGTTTTCAATCCTGTGGCTCATTCTTGTCCACGGACGACCTGACCCGCACGACATTGCTGGTGTGATCATCATGATTATCGATCAGATCGGAGAGGTTGGTGAAGGCATCTACATGTTGGGACACCCCGCCGTGCCCATTTTTTTGGTGGACGGCGACCGGCCGGCCCTGTTCGATGCCGGGCTGGCGCTCCTGGGGCCGGAGTATGCCCGACAGATCCGTCAGGTGCTAATTGACCGTCAACCGGCATGGTGCTTTCTGACCCACTCACATTTCGACCACTGTGGTGCCTTGGGTTACCTGAAAGACCAATTTCCAAAGATGAAAGTGGTCTGTTCCTCCAAAGCCGTCGCTGTCTTCGATCGGCCCAATGCGGTTGCCTTGATTGCCGATCTGAATCGATTCGCATCTGGCATGGCTTCCGATTTCGGTGTTGATCCCGGGCAGACATCCTTTACGTTGTTCAACATTGATGTAACGGCAAGTGAAGGGGACTGCTTCAACATTTCATCGGATCAGACCGTTCAGGTGATGGAGACGCCCGGCCACACCTGGGATTTTCTCTCTTACTACATTGATCACAACAAGGTTCTGGTTGCTTCTGAGGCCCTGGGTACGCCGGACGAAACCGGCTATATCGTAACCGACTGTTTGGTCGATTACGATGTTCACTTACAATCCATGCAACGGTTGAATACCCTCGACGTGGAAACGCTTTGCCTGGGACACATTTGCGCCCTTACCGGCAGTCATGCCGCGCGCCACATGGTCGACTCCATTTCGCAAAGCCGTCGATTTCGGCACATGGTCGAGCAGTTGTTGGATCAGGAAAAAGGTGATATTCAATCGGTGATGAAACAGATCAAGGCATATGAGTGGGATGGGAAAACCGGGCTCAGGCAGCCCGAGCCGGCGTATCTGTTGAACTTGAAAGCCCGCATCAAAACGGTACACCGAAAATGGGAAAAAAGGCGCCATGACGCTACCTGAACTTACTGTCGACATTGGCGGACTTTCACTTCAGAACCCGGTAATGACGGCCTCGGGCACCTTCGGCTACGCCAGAGAATTCGACCATTACATTGACCTGAACCGCCTGGGCGGCATTATTGTCAAGGGTCTTTCCCTGGAACCTGCCAAAGGCAACCCGCCGCCTCGTATTGTGGAAACCGATTGCGGCATGCTCAACGCCATCGGTCTTGAGAATGTGGGCGTCGAAGCCTTCATCCAGGACAAACTGCCTTTCTTACAGACGCTTTGTCCGCCAACCATTGTCAATATCTATGGGAAAACCGTCGGGGAATACGCACGGCTTGCTGAACGGTTGTCAACTGTTGAGGGCGTGAGCGGCCTGGAGGTGAACATCTCCTGCCCAAATGTCAAAGAGGGTGGGGTTGCCTTCGGCGCAGATCCGAAGATTGCGGCTGAAGTGGTCCGGGCAGTGCGAGAGAAAACCAGCCAGCATGTGATGGTCAAATTGTCACCCAACGTCACGGACATCGTCATGATGGCCAGGGTCGCCGAGGACGCCGGCGCCGATGCACTATCGGTGATCAATACCATCACCGGGATGGCTGTCGATCTGTCAACGCGTCGCTCCAAACTGGCCAATGTCACCGGAGGGCTCTCCGGACCGGCCATCAAACCGATCGCCCTGCGCATGGTCTGGCAGGTCGCCCAGGCGGTCGACATACCCGTTGTCGGCGTCGGCGGCATCATGACAGCGGCGGATGCGCTCGAATTCATGATGGTCGGTGCATCGGCCATTCAGGTGGGAACAGCCAATTTTATCGATCCCGACAGCACCATGGCCATCCTTGAGGGAATGCAAGTGTGGCTGCAAGATCAAGGCATCGAAGATGTAAACCATTTGGTCGGTACATTGAAAACCGATGGCTGATCAAAGGCCCAGGTTGTCTGCACCTGAGATTGTTGCGACATGCGGATTCTGCGCTCCGTTGCGTGTTGATGAATTGTCTATTCCGAAGATAACGAAACCATAAACAGTGATTCGGGTTGTATCAAGAATTTGTCGCACTGACAGCCCCCAATGTTGTCAACGTCAACAAACTACCGAACGTTGTCAAATAACAGGCCGTTCAATCGAAAACCGATTTGATTGGTATCGAAAACAAAGGAGAAGAGAATGAGAAAAAGACTGATTGCATGCACCATCGTGACTGTCTGCGTTATCTCGATCGCCGGACTCAGCATTGCAGGGGAGGTAGAGATTTTAGGCGTCAAGTTTCCTGCAGAGAAGGTTATTGACGGCAAGACCCTGAAGTTGAACGGTGTCTCCTACCTCAAAAAAATGGGATTCGTAAAGGTATATGCCGTTGGCCTTTACCTGGAAAACCCCAGCAAAGATCCCAAGGAGGTCATCGAGTCAGAACAGGTCAAATACATGTTGACCCACTACCTGACCAGCAAGGCCACCGCCAAGAAGATCAGTGAAGGTTTCATCGACCTGATGGAAAAAGGCAATCCCAAAGCGTTGGTGGACGCCAATCGGGCAGACATCGAAACCTACGCCTCATGGCTGGACAAGGACATGAAACCGGGACTGACCTCCGAATCGGTTTACATCCCCGGCAAGGGGCTTACCCTAACCTACCAGGGAGAAATCAGGGGGACTATTCCCGGCAACACATTTGCTCAGATGTATTATCGCTACAATGTGGGGGAAAATGCTGACAAGAAGATACGGAAGGGGTTGTTGGGGTTGTAAGCAGGCTGCTCAGCAAAGCTTTTTTAAAATGTCTTTGTGTTGATAAATCGGTAAAAAGTCACATTTCAGATGGTTCTGTAAAAGGGCTGAGATCAAGGCTTGCAAATCCCGAGGAACGAGGCGTACTTTGGGGTACTCCGCAGTGATGAGGGATGACGCTTAAGGCAGATATCGGGCTTATTATGGAACCATCTGTGCAGGGAAAATGAACGCCATCCGACATGGATTGGCTTTAAGCGAGTCGCCGCGCTTTTTGCAAATGCAATCAAAGAAAATTTCGCAATTCCATAGCGAAGCCTACTAAAAGATGGGAACATGGAGTACGCTCCAACACACTTCATTTAAACGAGTTAGAAATTTTATCTAAATACATGCCTACCGGGATAGGGAGCAGCATCACAACCACCCCCTTTGACACCAACGAACATACTGGCTGCGTATCCGGCGGTTCGGCTTGTAAGGACAGGCGACCAAGAGTTGGCAACGACAGTCCCGGAGACAGCCACTTTACAGATAGCCCCAATACATCATAATAAATGGTAAGGATGGCGAAACTAAGATAATCTCAATATATCAGAAATTCACTTCGGCCTTAACACTATAAAAATATCTATGAGAATATGATCTATTTTTTAAGGAAAAATAAATGGAAAAAATTGGTCTAATTCCTGCGGCTGGCATAGCCAGCCGTTTAGGATCATTGCCTTTTAGCAAGGAACTGTTACCTATCGGTTTTTATGAAGGTAAAAAGGAATCTGGACTGAAAGCAGTGTCCACGTATCTTCTGGAAAAATTTCATCACGCCGGTGTCAGAAAAGTATATGTAGTTATTAGAAAAGGGAAATGGGACATTCCCAATTATTTTGGAGATGGAAGCAAGATCGGAGTCAAATTGGCTTATTTGATTACTGCCCATCAATTCGGTGTACCGTATACATTGGATCAAGCATATCAATTTGTAAAGAAATCGAAAATTTTCGTTGGATTTCCTGATATTTTATTCGAGCCTGAGAATGCATTTGAATTGGCTGATGAAGCCTTTGAAAAAAATGGTGCAGATATAATACTAGGCGTATACCCTGTTAAAGACAAAAACCAGGTTCCAAATTGTGACATGGTACGATTTAATAAGCATGGTCGCATTTCTCAAATTATTGTAAAACAAGAAGAAACGGATCTTAAATTCAGTTGGGTTTTTTCAATTTGGAAACCTAATTTTACATTATTCATGCATGAGTACTTAAAGTATGATCTTGCTAAAAGGCAAAAACAACCAACTCAGGCTGAAATTCATCTTGGCCATCTTATTCAGGCCGCTATAGAAAATGGATTCTCTGTTTTTGGGCACTTTTTTTCAGACTATCACTTTATAGATGTAGGAACTACTGTTAATCTTGTCCAGGCATTTAAAGATTATTATTCTGATGGTATCTAAAATGAAGGCTGTGACACCTCCATCGAATCACCAATCAACCCCGATTACAGATATCCATAATCCGTGAATCCGAAATCGATCAAAGCGCCTTTACAAATAAAATCGACGTATTCTCATTCCACAGGTGTACAAACATCACCCGGCTATCACTGATCCCCCGACAAAATTGTCAGATAGACAGAAATACAGGTTTTAAGGGCTGGCCGGGTGCCATGTATCCATTTGCGTATCTTGATTTACATAAAAGTTCCGGCAGGATATCAAACCGATGTCTATCACAATATTTGGCAAAAAGTGGCTACGGCAACTCATCTCGAAATATCATGACTGACTGTTTTCAGGATTTCTGAGTGCAATTAGCGATAAATGGAATTATTATAAGATTAGTGAATATTTCCTAATATATATACCTTGTGCGTTTATTCTTTCGTTTATTGCTTATAAAATAGGAGGTAAATACAAAAACTTGAGTTATTATGGGGGCTGTTATTGGGCTACTTCCCATTCTATTTGTATTATCTCCAATTTTTTTAAGTGATGCAAGATTTTGCGGACATAATTCTAATTACGAGATTAATATCTTCAGTTGGAAGGAGAGAACAATGAAAAATATATTTTTTATTTCATTAACTTTTAGTATTTTTTTATTATTTGGATGTGGCTCAAAAGTTCTATTTAAAGAAGATTTTGACAGTTATTCTGGTAGTGTACAGATATATCCTTCTGGGCCTCCTGATGATATAATTAAAACAGTTGGAGGCCCCCCAGGTCCAATAGTTGATAATAATCACAGATTAGTCTTCACACCTCCTAGTGGTACTGCAAAGCTAATATCAGATAATTATAGTGATTCAGATAATGCGAAAACCATTTACTGGGAAGGTAATTTTTCTTTGGCTGACGGCCCTATGTGGTTCATTATTTCAGCTGGAAATTCATCAGGAGATATTGGTAATGCACCTCATTTAAAAATGACAATTTGGAGCAACGAGGTCATATTGGAGGAATACGTTTCAACTTCGAATGAGTTTCAGCAGTTGCAGGATCCTGCTGATATTAGTAATGTTCACAATGTATTTATATCTCTACGACCAAAATCAATGAGCTACCATATTACAATATCCTCTTCTTTACCCCAAATAGTATGGCCTGGATCACTGACACCAGAATTTGTTAATCATATTAAAAACAATTCTCGTATATTAGTCCATGCAATATATCCGAATGAGGCCGCACCTGCTAAATATTTCATGGATGATATTATTATGAGAGAAAAGAAATAGGTTAATAGTCACTATAACAATAGTCAGTTCCAATTCCATCGATATATATTAAATTCAATATATTATAGTATTTCTGTTTATTGTCCGATAAGTATCGACTTTTGGATTCCTGAAGGCTTCTATCACAACATTTGACAGGGCTATCCGACGCAAGATCATTTCAACCCAAATATTGCATCTGAGTTATGAAAGTCGGCAAAAAGCCAAATTTTAGGTTCTACAAAGCTGCTTCTTTATCGTGGTTTAGTTATCGTAACTTTGGTGTAGAAAAAATCTCTCAGCTTCATGGATAAAAAAGTCTGCTACAGCAAGTTTGAGCGCAAGTCACCATCGGTTTTTAACAACAGAATCGTTCTTTACTACCGCATTGCTGCCATCGCCTGGTAGAAGATCAAGCGCATGGGGTGATCCCGTCTGATCTTTATCCACAACTGGCGGCTGTGCCGAACCACATTGGCTGGTAAATGCAAC
>JAAUYD010045016.1_pt1 | contig 30467 bp, 22 predicted proteins | sample 7278101 | NCBI WGS metagenome assembly JAAUYD01 (sample SAMN14350128, study PRJNA611818) | marine sediment metagenome | isolation source: surface marine sediment (0.6m) | place: French Polynesia: Moorea | collected 2018-08
ATAATGCTCTTGACGGCATCTTCCCGACCCGTAGTTCGCAATTCGTAGATGGCCCGTTCGATCCCCGCGGGGCTGTCGGTGCGCTGCCCGCGATAATTGACCGCTCCCAGTCCGTCGCTCAGTTGGGGCAGGGAATCCGCAGCGCCCATCTCCAGCAGCGGTGTCACTTGACGGGCCTTGCTGTCGAAGATCACGATGGCGCAGCGGTCATGCGCCGCCAGCTGCTCCCAGAATCGGGCGACCACGCGCTTGGTGGTAAAGTCCGGATCATTCTTCTTCATGCTACCCGAGTTGTCGATCACGAAGACCAGATCCTTGGGGACGGTCGTCGCGACGGCGGCCGATGGTGCCGGCTTCTCTTCGGTTTCCGCCGGTCCCGTCGTCTCAGCGGCTTCCGACGCAGGCGGCACGTAGCGGCCGTCGGCGCCCACCTGGATCTTGGACGCCATGACTGCCGGCACAAGCGTCACGGAGGCCACCAGCGCAATTGTTACCATCCACCAGATACGCCCATTGCTGCAGAATATAGAGAAGTCTCTTTGCATGTCGCCCTCTATTATTTAGCTTTCATCTTCTGTTGCCGGTAGCGGGGGAGCGGTCGTTGCGCGTTCCATCGGCTGATCCCCGCCATGGAGCTGCTTCTAGACACGGAGCCTACCACCTGTAGGCTTGGGGAATATGTGAAGTGGGTCACAAATGGAGCTGATAAAAGTAAGGCCGCTTGCTCTAAAGGAGCCGCCCGCTATCGAGGACAGGCGTCCGCTCATTATCTTAATATATTGACAGCGGGTGTCAGGTCAATCCGCCAACCGGGCCCGCAGCGGTTCGGCGTCCGTCGATGAGGGGCCGGCGGTCGCTGCCGCCCCCGTCGAGCGGCACCCCAGCAGACACTTGTCAGGCGAGTGGCGATTTGCTCTAATCGGAACCGCAACCGCACTTGCTGATGGATCCCAGTCGCCGACGGGCGCGGCGCCGGCCGCCCTTCGAACACGGTTGCGGGCGCGGCTTCGATCAGATCACCCACGGCGCAGCACCATACCGGTGCGGGTAACCTATATATGAATGATGCAATTTAGGAGAGGGTACCGATGGCCTATCTATTCCACTGCCCCCAAATGGCGCCGCTCGCCGAAAAGATCGCGGCGGCGCTGCCCGACGTCGCTCGCGAAGAGATTCAATGGCGCGAATTTGTGGATGGTTTTCCAAACCTGGAAATCTGCCGCGCCAAACGGCTGCGCAATCAGCCGGTTTTCTTTCTGGCCTCCTTCGACACCCCCGCCGAGATATTCAAGCAGTTGGCTGTGATCTACGAGTTACCCAGGCTCTCGATTCGATCGCTCTGCGTGATGCTTCCCTTCTATCCCACCGGGACCATGGAGCGCGTCGAGCGAGAGGGCCAAATCGCCACCGCCTCCACCCTGGCGCGGATGCTGTCAGCGACGCCCATCTCCAAATCTGGCCCCTTGCAGATCGTCATCTACGACATCCATGCCTTGCAGGAGCGCTTCTATTTCGACAATACGGTGATCCCCCGTCTCGAAACGGCCATTCCGCTGCTGAAGAGACGCATAGCGGATATGCCCAATGTGGCCGTGGTCTTTCCGGATCAGGGCGCCTGGAAGCGCTTTGGCAGCCTGTTCAGCCACTATCCCATGGTGGTCTGCCACAAAGTTCGTGAAGGGGACCGACGAGAGGTGCGGATCAAGGAGGGCGATCCCAGCGGGCGGCATGCCATCATCATCGACGATCTAGTGATGACGGGCGGCACCTTGCGGGAATGCCGCAACGCCCTGGTGGACGCCGGCGCCGCCGATGTGAGCGCCTATGTAACCCACGGCGTGTTTCCCGCGAAGAGCTGGCGTCATTTCGTGGGGCAGGGCTGGCGCCATTTCTGGCTGACCGACTCCTGTCCCCTCACGGCAGCCGCGTTGCAGGGACAGCCCCCCTTTGAGGTTCTCTGCCTGGCGGACGCCCTGGTTGAAATTCTGGCCGAGGAGACGGTCCCCTCGCCGCTCGAGGGCCCTTGACGGCGCATTGGACAGCGGACCGACACCCGCTGCCGCCGTCATCCATGGTGACTATTCACCTCGTCGGTGCGGTCGGCATTTCTTGACACGAACCACGGGGCTGACTAAAAAGCGACAGGAACGAAGGGTCCTCTTCGCCAACGACCCTTCACGGCGCTGATGCGCCGCATTCATCGGTGGTCAGCGACGGCTTGCCGAGCAGCCCTGACGTGAAGCGCTCGGGCCGCCGGCGGCGCTGGTGGCCGCCGTTCCGAATTGCCCCGGGAAGGGCGTGCTGCCGGCCACCTGCGTCGGCTGGTGGCAAGTGAAATCTCGGCCAACGGAGACTTTTTGGACACACCCGACACCACCCCTGGTTTCTACGGCAAAATCCCATCGCAAACCGATTTCACCCATCGGCGACTGCCCGCGACCTTTGTCCGGCCCTGGGAAAACTGGCTGCAAGCGTCGCTGCGGACCAGCCAAAAACACCTCGGCAAGAGCTGGCTGGACACCTATTTGAGCAGCCCCGTTTGGCGCTTTGTGCTGCAGGTGGATGTATGCGGCGCCGATGCCTGGGCCGGGGTGATGATGCCCAGTGTGGACCTCGAAGGCCGCTGTTTTCCGCTGACCCTGGCCGCATGCATCAAACCCGCTCTGGCCGAAAAAAAAGTGTTCGACCAGGCCGACCAGTGGTTCGCTCTGCTGGAGCGCTTTGTCCTCGCATCCCTGGCCGACGACTTCGATCCCCAAAATCTGGACGACCTGCTCCTCCGGCTCACCCCCTTCCCGCAGCGCTCCCGCCGTTTTCCCTTTGCGCGCGTGTTCGCTCGGCGCATCCGTGGCGGCTCCCTATGGCAAACCCGCGGATATGATCATTCAACGCTGGATACCAGAGCCTTCCAGGGATTACCGACCCCACAAGAGTTCATCGGGCTCCTATCCCTATCCGGTCCTCCCGAACCCGTCGACGACACGTCCGCAGATGCCACGGCAACAGCGGTATCGGTCGACGCCGACCAGACCCAGACCCTCCTTCATCAGGGATCGGCAACGCCCGCGTCGGATCAGACGGCGTTCCGATGGCGGTCCTGGGCGGTGACGGATGTGGGGCGGCGCCGGGAGATCAACGAGGACGCCTATCTGAACAAGCCGGAAGCAGGATTGTGGGTGGTGGCCGACGGAATGGGGGGGCACAGCGCCGGCGACGTCGCCAGCCAGACGGTCACCAAACGCTTGGATCGCTCCCCAGGGGGAGCGTCCCTGACGGTACTTGAGCAGAATGTGCGCGCCACCCTGCATGCGGTGAACGCCGAATTGCTGACGCTGGCCGCCGAGATGGGGCCCGGGCATGTGATTGGCACCACGGTGGTGGCCCTGCTGGCATCCGGAGAGAGCTGCGCCGCGCTCTGGGCCGGTGACAGCCGGCTCTACCGCTTCCGTGACGGAACCCTCGCGCAGCTGACCATCGACCACTCCATGGCCGTCGAGTTGGCCAATGCCGCCACCACCCTGCCCAAGGGATATGCAGAAAACATCGTCACCCGCGCCCTCGGCGCCGATGCCACACTGGAATTGGACCGTATCGCCTTCACGGCCGAAGCGGGGGATTACTACCTGCTCTGCAGCGACGGGTTGACAAAAGAGCTCCATCCCGCAGAGATCGAAACCATTTTCAGCAGCGAGGCCGGAGATAAAGCACTCCGTCGGATGCTCGCACTGGCCCTGGAGCGGCAGGCACGGGACAATATCACGGTCATTCTCATCTCCGCTGAGCCCATCTGAACGGCCGTCCCATGGTGGCTGCGGTCGCTCGACATCCGCTCCGAATAGCCTATTGACACGACCTGATCCCTGGCCCACTATCTTACCAGCGCCGGCGGAAGATCGTTTCGCACCGGTGTCGGACCGTCGGCCGTTCATGGGTACCGTATCGAATGCGCCATCTGCGTTGATCTCCTCAGCCAACCGTCGGACCACCGTTCGCTAGATCGACCCCACCGTCCCCGTCGCCGAATCGTTCGGGGAATACCCTTCAAGCGGAGTCACCCATGCTTTTACCGCAACAGGTGAATATCACGCGGGGGCTTGTGCTGAGCTTCAGCGTGTTGATGTCTATCTTCTTGGCGTTCGGGCTCTTCACCATCTACGACATCAGCAGTATTTCTCAGCTGACACGCACCATCTACAACCACCCCCTGGTCGTCTCCAACGCCGCTCTCCAAGCCAATGTCTCCATCACGAAAATGCACCGTCACATGAAAGACGTGGTGCTTTTCGACTCTCCGATCCGCATCCTCAAGGCCATCGAGGCCGTCCAGATGCAAGAGAAAAGCGTTTATCAGCATCTGGATATCGTCAAGGAGCGTATTCTGGGAGAGGAGGGCAAGCGCCTCGAGAGCCAGGCCCGTCAGCTCTTTGAGGCGTGGCGCCCCATTCGGGAGGAGGTCATCGAACTCACCCGCAGCGACCAGCGCCAAGCCGCCGCCGTCATCACCATCGGCAAGGGCGCCTCCCACGTGGCCGCCCTCGAAAAGCGGATGCTGGGTTTGACCCAATATGCGCGTGAAAAGGCCAGCTATTTCCTCTCCCAGGCGGAGAAGCGCCGTTTCCGATCGCGCATTACCAGCATCCTTTTCCTGGTGGCCAGTTTTCTGGCCGCCGCGCTGATCATCGGGTTTACGCTGAAGCGCACCGCCTCCGCCGAAATCGCCTTGCGAGAATCGCAACAGCTGCTCACCAGCGCCATCGATCGGGCGCCCATCGGTATGGTGATGGTTGCCCTGGAGGGGCGGTTTATGCACGCCAACCATGCCTTCTGCGAAATGGTCGGCTACACCGAAGCGGAACTCCAGAAAATGCATTTTGACGACATCACCCATCCGGAGGATCGGGAGATCGGCGCCAGAATCGCCGCGAATCTGAATTCCGGGCGGGTCGCCCGTGAACGGTTTGAGAAACGCTATCTTTGCAGGGACGGCCGTATTATCCACGCCATCATCACGACCTCCCTGCTGAGAGACCAAAATGAAGCGCCGCTCTTTTTTTTCTCTCAGGCCCAAGACATTACCGATCGAAAAGATGCCGAAACCAAACTCAAGGAGAGCGTCGAGCGCTACCGAATCGTCTCCGAATTCACCCAGGACTGGGAGTACTGGCTGGGACCCGAAGAGGAGGTGCTGTTTATCTCGCCCTCCTGCGAACGCATTACGGGCTACGCCCCCTCTGCCTTCATCGAAGACCCGACCCTCTTCACCACGATTGCCCATGAAGCGGATCGGGAGCGGGTGGCCCAGCACGCCCACCACCACTCTGAAGCGGAAACCTCCGAGGCCCAACTCGACTTCCGAATCGTCACCAAAACGGGCCAAATCCGCTGGATCAACCACTACTGCCTGCCGGTGTTCGCCGATGACGGCGCCTACCTCGGCCGCCGCTCCAGCAACCGTGACATCACCGATCGCAAGCACAGCGAGAATCAGCTGCGCGCCAGTGAGCAGCGCTTTCGCGAACTTTTCGACAACATGAGCCCCGGAGTGGCCATCTATGACAGCCCGGACGAGGGCGACAGCTTCATCATTCGAGACCTGAACCGATCCGGACTGGAGCACTCAAATACGGAGAAGGCGAAGATCGTCGGAAAGGAGGTCCGGGAGGTCTTCCCCGGTATCGTCGAGATGGGGCTCTTCGATATCTTCCAGGAGGTCTGGCGCACCGGGAAACCGGCGCAACATCCCACCTCAAAATATCAGGATGAGCGCCTCACATTGTGGGTGGAGAACTACGTTTGCAAGTTGCCATCGGGGGAGCTGGTGGCCATTTACGAGGATACCACCCAGAAGCACTTGGCCGAAATGGACAAAAAGCAGCTCGAGCGCCAGCTCTTCCATGCCCAGAAACTCGAATCGGTGGGTACCCTTGCGGGGGGCATCGCCCACGACTTCAACAATATTCTCGCTTCCATCCTTGGATTTACCGAGCTCGCATTGGACGACGCCGATAGCGGGACCGCCCTGGAAAGCAATTTGATGGAAGTTTATACCGCCGGCAAACGGGCCCGGGACTTGGTCAAGCAAATCCTCGCATTCGCCCGCCAGTCGGGTGAAGAGCGCAAACCGGTTCAGGTGAGCATCATTGCCAAAGAGGCACTCAAACTGATTCGTTCAACAACACCGACCTCCATCGCTATCGATCAGCAGATCCACAGCAATTCCCTGGTGATGGCCAACCCCACCCAGATTCACCAGATCCTCATGAACCTCTGCACCAATGCCGTGCACGCCATTGAGAACGAGGAGGGCACCGTCAGCGTTCACTTGAAGGAGGTCAATCTGGGCGATGATCACACCGCGCCTTTGCTTGAGCTCAGCCCCGGCCCCTACCTTGTCCTGACCGTTTCCGATACGGGTGCGGGCATCCCACCGAACATCATGAACGCGATCTTCGAACCCTATTTTACCACCAAGGAAGCCGGGCGGGGGACCGGCATGGGATTGGCGATGGTGGATGGCATCGTGGCCAGCTACGGCGGTAAGATCACGGTGGAAAGCACTCCCGGCCACGGCACGGCCTTTCATATCTACCTGCCCATCACCGGACGGCAGGAGGGATCGCAGCACCCGATCGATGCACACCTGCCCACCGGCACGGAACGCATCCTCATCGTGGACGACGAACCGGCCGTCGCCCAGTTGGGGGCGCAGTTGCTGGAGCGCCTGGGCTACCGGGTCAGTTTCAGGACCAGCAGTTTCGAGGCCCTGGAGTTGTTTCGCTCCCGGCCGACCGAATTTGACCTGGTGATCAGTGACATGACCATGCCCAACATGACGGGTGACAAACTGGCCGTGGGGATGATGGAGATCCGACCGGAACTGCCGGTCATCCTTTGCACCGGCTACAACCGCCGGATATCGGAGGAAATGGCACGGGAGATCGGTATCAAGGGATTCGCCTACAAACCCCTGGTGAAGGCCGATCTGGCGCGGCTGGTGCGGTCGGTATTGGATGGGGCCCACGCGGTTGGATTCAACCGGCGAGGGGGACTCGTTTGACAGCGCCCCTGACGGCCCATCGGCTTGGGTGCACTACTTGAGCGTCAGCCCCCTGGCCGCCGCCAGGGCGATGATGGCCATCTCGATCTGGGTGCGCCACTCCCGTGGCGAGAGGGACCAGCGGCGGCACGCCGCTGGATCGGCATCCCCCTCGAAGGCGGACCGCAACGCCCGCAGGGAACAATGATCGTAACACCAGGCCGCGAAGGAGTCGTCGGCCAGGAAGGCAGCGGGACTCGCCTGGGGATCTCTGCGGATGGCGTCGCTTAGCGCTTCGGGTGTATGCACAGACATGGCCCCTCCAGCTCCAGAGGTGATGACGTCCCCATAGCACCGCTGAATCCCTTCGGGCAAGGGAAGAGGCGCTGAGCGGATGGCGAAGCGGCCTCCCGGCAGGTGCCCGAAGGACCACCGCGGCACTGCCCAAGGTAGGCGATGGATGGGCGGGGGCCGCGCCGCACCGGGTCAGCGGCCGGCCCAGGCAGCGCCGTATATGCCGGCGGAATCGCCGAGCTGATTCTTCAGGATGGGGGTCTGGGCCTTCGGGTGAAAGGCGTAGGTTTGCACCCGCTCGCGCCCAAGGGTGTAGAGTTCATCTATGTGGCTGAGGCCGCCCCCGATGACGACGGCATCCGGGTCCAGTAGGGAAATCAGTCCGCCCAGGCTGCGACCGAAGTCATCGAGGAAGTCCTCAAAGGTCTCCCTGCATTGGGGATCCCCGCTGCGGTAACCGGCCACGATCTCTTCCATGCGCAGGCGCTTGCCCCAACGTTCCCGGTGATGGCGGGCCACGCCCGTGCCGCTGATCTTGGTTTCGACGCAGCCGCGGTTGCCGCAGAAGCATGTTGCACCCCGCGGATCGATTGAGAAATGGCCCCATTCGCCGGCGATGCCGTGCAGCCCGTCGTGCAGGCGCCCCTCGATGCACAGCCCCCCGCCGCAGCCAGTGCCCATGATGATGCCGAAAACCATCCGATACGCGCGTCCGGCGCCGCGCAGGGCTTCCGCCAGGGTGAAGCAATTGGCATCGTTCTCCATCCCCACGGGGTGCCCCAGGCGCGCCTCCAGCTCCGCCTGGAACGGATGCCCGATGAGACTGGTGGTGTTGGCGTTCTGAACGACACCGGTGCGGGCATCGACGATACCGGGAATGCAGACGCCGATGGTGTAGTGGGCGCCCTCCGGGATATGGGCGGCCGCGGCGACCACCTGTTGATGGACCCCCTCCAGAATGGCCAGGTGGTCGTCGGCCGTACCCACCGGCGTGGCGACACGCTTGCGCAGCACCTCCTTGCGCTGGGGATCCAGAAGGACCGCCTCAATCTTGGTACCGCCCAGATCGATGCCGATTTGAAAACCGCCCGGTGCCCTCATGGCCGCCTCATTGCAACCGCGTCTCGGCGTCGGGATCGAACAAAATCGCCTTGGAGAGATCGATCGACAGCGGCATCCGCTCCCCCGGTGCTCGGGCTGCGGCCGGGTGCACCCGACAGGTCACCTCGGTATCGTTGAGGGGCACCATCACCAGGGTGTCCGGGCCTGTGGGCTCCACCACCTGGACGGTGCTCTCCAGATGCATGCGGGCCGAGGGATCACCGTTGCGCAGCGGGATATCATCCGCGATATGCTCGGGCCGCAGGCCCAGGATCACCTCCTGGTCCATCCGCCCCGCCAGGGCGTCGGACCAGCGCTCTGGCGACAGGTGGTAGGTCTGCCCAGTGTCGTTGGTGAGCAGCAGGGTCGGTCGGCCGTCTTGCGCCGCTACCCGACAGGGAATGAAGTTCATCGCCGGCGAGCCGATGAAGCCCGCCACGAAACGGTTGGTCGGGTTCTCGTATATATTGCGGGGGGAGTCGAGCTGCTGGACGATGCCGTCCTTCATCACCGCGATGCGATCGGCCAGGGTCATGGCCTCGATCTGATCGTGCGTGACGTAGACGATGGTGGTGCCGATGCGCTGGTGGAGCAGCTTGATCTCGGTCCGCATCTCTACCCGCAGCTTGGCATCCAGGTTGGAGAGGGGTTCGTCGAAGAGAAACACGGCCGGATTGCGGGCCAGGGCGCGTCCCATGGCCACGCGCTGTCGCTGGCCGCCGGAGAGCTGTTTGGGCTTGCGGTCCAGGAGCTCCTCAATCTGCAGCGTCTTGGCCACGTTGGCGACGATCGCATCGATTTCCGCCGGTGGGGTTTTGCGGGTCTCCAGCCCGAAGGAGATGTTCTTGCGCACGTTCATGTTGGGATAGAGGGCGTAGGATTGAAAGACCATGGCAATATCGCGGTCCTTGGGACTCACCGTGTTGACGATCCGGTCGCCAATGCGGATCTCGCCGCTGGTGATCGTCTCGAGGCCGGCAATGAGGTTGAGCAGGGTGGATTTGCCGCAGCCCGAAGGCCCCACCAGCACGAGGAACTCCCCCGACGCCACGTCGATGTCGATGCCCTTCAGCACGTCCACCTTACCGAAGGCTTTGCGTGCGTCTCTGATCGTCAAGGATGCCATAAATTTTGCCTCGCAATCGTCACGAGTTGCAGGTGCTGAAACCGCCTTGGACCATTGTCTTGCCACCGGCATCGGCTGCCGGTGTGGCAGGGCACCGGTGCACTGGTCCTACCCCTTTACCGAGCCCGCCGTCAGGCCGCGCATGAAATACTTCCCGGCTGCCAGATAGACCACCAGGGTCGGCAAGGCGGCGATGATGGCCGCTGCCATGTCGACGTTGTATTTCTTCACCCCGGTGGAGGTATTGACCAGATTGTTGAGGGCGACGGTAATGGGTTGGTTCTCGCCGGTGGAGAAGACCACGCCGAAGAGAAAGTCGTTCCAGATCTGGGTGGTCTGCCAGATGACGGACACCACGAAAATGGGCGCCGAGATGGGCAAAATGATGCGCCAGAAGATACGGAAAAATCCGGCACCGTCGATACGGGCGGCCTTGATGAGCTCATCGGGCAGGTTAACGTAGTAGTTGCGAAAGAAGAGCGTCGTGAATGCCAAGCCGTAGACAACGTGGACGAAGATCAGCCCGGCCAGGCTTTGCGAGAGCCCCAGCTTGCCCAGCGTGGACGCCATGGGCAGCAGAATCACCTGAAAGGGGATGAAGCAGCCGACCAGCAGAACGGAGAAAAGCACTTCGCTGCCGCGGAAGCGCCACTTGGAAAAGACATATCCGTTGAGGGCCCCGATGAGGGTGGAGATGAGCACCGCCGGCACCGTGATCTTCACCGAATTCCAGAAGTAATTTTTAACCCCTTCGCAGCCGGCCCCGATGCAGGCGCTGCCCCATGCCTCTGCCCAGGGCTGGAAGGTGATCGCCGACGGCAGCGAGATCAGGTGCCCGTCGCGGATGTCGGCCATCGACTTGACCGAGGTGAGCACCATCACCACCAGGGGCATGAGGAAATAGAGCCCCGCCAGGCCGAGCATGGCGTAAATGCCAAGGCGGGCCCAGAATCGGCCGCGCGTTTCACCGCTTTCCGCCTGCATTGGCTCACCCATCGGATTTTGTCCGGAGTTCCGAGTAGAGATAGGGAATGATGATGGCCATCACCCCGCAGAACATCACCATGGCGCTGGCCGCCCCGAATCCCAGCCGGCTGCGGGTGAAGGCGAAGGTATACATGAAGGTGGCCGGCACGTCGGAAGCGTAGCCGGGCCCCCCCCGGGTGAGGACCACCACCAGATCGAAGCTCTTGATGGCGATATGTCCCAGAATGATCACGGCGCTGAAGAAGACCGGCCGCAGGCTGGGAATGATGATGCGTCGGTAGATGCGGGGCAGGCTGGCGCCGTCCACCTGGGCCGCCTTGATGATGGAATCGTCGATTCCCCGCAGACCGGCCAGAAAAAGGGCCATGACGAACCCCGAGCTCTGCCAGACCCCGGCGATCACCACCGTGTAGATGGCCATTTCGGGGTTCACCAGCCAGTCGAAGGTGAAATCGGTGAACCCCATCTGGCGTACCAGGCGTTCCAGGCCCAGGCCGGGATTGAGAATCCACTTCCAGGCGGTTCCGGTGACGATGAAGCTGAGGGCCATGGGGTAGAGATAGATGGTCCGCAGGGCGCCCTCGGCCCGAATCTTCTGGTCCAGCAAGATGGCCAGCAGCAGCCCGAGAACGATGCAGATGGCGATGAACAGACCGCCGAAGATGAGCAGGTTCTTGCAGGCCACCCACCAGCGGTCGTTGGTGAAGAGCTTGACATACTGGTAGAGGCCGGCCAGGTCGTAGCGCGGCAGCATGCGGGACTTGGTGAAGGAGATCCAGGCCGTCCAGAGAATGAAGCCGTAGATGAAGATAATGGCCGCGAGGGTCGTGGGCGCCAGCACAATTTTGGGCAGCAGCTCTTCGATCATGGCGAGCAAGGATCGTCGGGGAGCGGCCGGCAGTGTCGCGCCGCTGTCTGTGACCTTGGCAGTGCCCATGGGAACTCCATCACGCCGTGCTTGAATTCAGCGCGGTTCGATGCGGGGCACAGGGCCCCGCATCGGGGTCGCGTTTTAGTGGACAATTACATCGCAGATTGCACTTCCGAGGCCAACCGCTTGGCCGCCTTGTCGGAGGCCAGGTTGGAGTTGCAGAAGTTGGTCACGACGTCGAAGATCGCTCCGCGGACCGCCGGAAAAACGGCCATTTCGTGGGCCATGCTGGGCAGCAGGCCACCGGTCTGGGCCGTGGCCACAAAGCTGTCGAAGCTGCAGATGGCGGGGAAGTCGAAGGGTTTGTGGGACATGCCCAGACGACAGGGGATCGATCCCTTATTGACGTTGAAGACCTCTTGGAAGGTGGGCTCCATGATCAGGCGGGCCATGGCCTTCTGCGCTTCCTGGGCGCCTTTGTCCTTGACCTGGAACATGATGAAGCTGTCCACGTTGAACAGGTACCCCTCGCTGGTTTCGGGCACGGGCAGGGCCACGTAATCCGCCCCGTAGGTCTTACCCGCGGCGACGAATTCCCCCTTGGCCCAGTCGCCCATGAACTGCATGGCCGCCTTTCCCTGGATCACCATGCTGGTGGCCAGATTCCAGTCCCGACCGGGGGCGTCCTTGTCAATGTATTGGAGCACCATCCGCAAGGTATCGAGGCATTTGACCATGGTGGCGCTGTCCAGGGCGGCCGGATCGGCATCCACCAGGGCTTTTTTGTAAAATTCGGCGCCGCCGACCCCCAGCACGATCGATTCGAAGACGGTGGCCTCCTGCCAGTTCTGGCCGCCCCAGGCCACGGGGATGAAACCGGCGGCCTTGATTTTCTTGGCAGCCTCCTCGAACTCGGCCCACGTGGTGGGCACCTTGGCGCCGGCCTTGCGGAATACCTCGGGATTGGCCCACATCCAGTTGATCTTGTGGACATTGACCGGCACCGCCACGTAATTGCCTTCGTACTTCATCACATCGGCCACCACCTTGGGCAGCAGCTGATCCCAGTTGCCCGCCTGGGCCACCTCATCCAAATTGGCCAGGACCCCCTCGTCCCCCCACTGCTGGATCTGGGGTCCCTTCACCTGGGCCGCCGTCGGCGGATTGCCCGCCACCGCCCGCGATTTGAGCACCGTCATGGCGTTGCCGCCGGCACCGCCCGCAACGGCCATATCCTGCCAAGTGTGGCCCTCTTTTTCGAGCAGCTCTTTGAGCACGGCCACCGATTTGGCCTCACCGCCCGAGGTCCACCAGTGCAGGACCTCCACCTCTCCGGCAAAACTGTTGCAAACCCCTGCAATGACCATCAACATGCCCACCAGCACCAGCTTCGACCATTTCAACCGCATACCGTCCTCCTTACGTTGGCCAATATTGTTTTATCAATGAACCAAAACCCCAGTCTGTAGATCCTCTCAACTCGTCCGCGTTCATTGCACATCTCGATAAATGATGCGAATACACGTTTCCAGCATAGATAGGCCTTTAATCGAGCGAAAAAGGCTTGTCAAGCATTAATTTATTCAGTAAATAAATTTGTTCATGTCTTTCCCCTTTCCACCAGCGGGGGCTGCCCCCGCCCGAGGTCGCCCTCCGGGCCCGGCAGGTGATCGGGATCGGCTGCGGCGCCGTCCAAGCAAAGCCGCAGGCGCACGGCTGCAGATGCGTCTTGCGCAGCGGCGCCATCTAGTTTAAAACCATAGCCATCTTCTTGAGGCGCCCCCATGCCCCTGCAGATTGCTTCAGGGCCGAGCAGCTACGCCCAGAAAAATAATTCAGACACTAAATTTAATCGCCATGGCCGTTGCCAATAAAGAGCTGATCCGCGAGATCAACCGCTTCAATATCCTCAACGCGATCCGCAACGCCGGCGCCATCTCCCGGGTGGAGTTGGCCGAGCTCACCGGACAGAGCCGGGCCGCGGTGACCAACATCACCGCCCGGCTGTTGGAGGAGGGCCTGATCTATGCCAAGGAGCGGGTTGAGCAGGGCCGCCAGCGGGGCCGTAAACGGGTTCGCCTGGCGATCAACCCTCAGGCGGCGTATGTGGTGGGGGTCAAGCTGAGCAGCTTCCGGGTGAGTGTGGCGGTGACCGACATGCAGGCGGAGGTGCAGAGCCACGTCATCGTGCCGGTGCGGACGCAAGAGCGCGCGGTGGAGTTCGTCGCCGATCTGATTGAGGACGGCATCCGCCACTGTGTCAGCGAGGTGGGGCTGCATCTGGAGGGAATTTCGGGCATCGGCATCGGCCTGCCGGGATTCATCGACAGCCGCAGCGGCAGCTGTTTCTGGACCCCGCTCTACACCGACGGCAAACTGCCCCTGCGGGAGCTGCTCGAAAACCGGTTCGAGATTCCCACCTATATCGAGAACGACACCAATACGGTCACCCTGGCCCATCAATGGTTTGGAGAGGGGCGCGGCCACGACAACTTTCTCGTGGTCACGCTGGAGGATGGCGTGGGCATGGGGATCGTCGTCAACGGCCAGCTGTATCGCGGTGCGCACGGCTTTGCCGCCGAGTTCGGCCACTTGGTGATCGACGCTGAAGGACGGCGCTGCCGCTGCGGCAAAATCGGCTGCATCGAAGCTTACGCGAGCAATTTCTCCATCGTCGCCGCGGCCCGGGCGGCGCTGGAAGCCGGAACTTGGCAGTGGCCGGGCGAGGGCGAGTTGACCTACGACGCTGTCATCGCCGCGGCCGAAACCGGGGCGGCGGCCCCGAAGGCGATCCTGGCGCGAGCCGGTACCTATCTGGGACAGGGGATCGCCGGACTGGTCCAGCTCTTCAACCCATCGCGCATCATCATGTCGGGCGATGGCATACGGGCGGGCGATCTCATGTTCGCCCCCATGCGAGCGGCCATCGACGCCCACGTCAATCCCGGTCTCCGCCGCGATCTGGAGGTGGTGATCCATAAATGGCGCGATATCGATTGGGCCCGCGGCGCCGCCAGCCTGGTGCTCCAGGAGCTCTACAAGTCGCCGTTCAATCGCGTGCGACCCGTCATCTGAGGCGCGGTATAAGGCCGATCCGGCCGCATCCGATCGGCGATCCACCGTCCACCGGCGCACCGGCCGCGGCCCTCCGGCGAATTGGCGTTCTGGCGAAAGCCGTTGCCTGAATTGAGTTTGCTCGAAACCGAGGATGGGCCTCACCTTGACCTTCAGACTCCTGCACACCTCCGACTGGCATTTGGGCCGCCGCCTCTATGGCCGCAGCCGCCATCGGGAGCAGACCGCCTTTCTCGACTGGCTGGCGGCCACGCTGGATGCCGAGCGGATCGATCTGCTCATCGTCAGCGGCGATATTTTTGATGCCAGTACCCCCAGCCACCGCTGTCAGTCCCGTTACTATCGCTTCCTTCATCGGGCCGCAGGAACCGCTTGTCGCCACATCGTCGTCATCGGCGGAAATCACGATGCCCCGGCCCTCCTGGAAGCCCCCAAGGCACTCCTCTCCCAACTCAACGTCCACGTGGTGGGTCGCGCGGCGAAGGAGATCGAGCAAGAGGTCCTCACCCTCCGTGACGCAGCCGGCGCACCGCAAGCGATTGTTTGTGCGGTGCCCTACCTGCGCGACCGGGAAGTGCGCGCCAGCAGTGCGGGGGAGAGCGTCGCCGACAAGCAGCGCCGCCTGCTGGCAGGGATAAAACATCATTACAAGCGTGTCCTCAACGCGGCCCGTGGACGCCGCGACAGGCTCGGCGGTCGAATTCCCCTCATCGCCACCGGTCACCTGTTCGCTGCAGGCGGCAAGACCGAAACCGACGACGGTGTGCGCGAACTCTACGTGGGTGCCCTGGTAAGGTTGGATGCAGGCCTATTTGGCGACGATCTGGACTACCTCGCCCTGGGCCACCTGCACCGTTCCCAGCGGGTGGCCGGCGCCGAACACCTCCGTTACAGCGGCGCTCCATTGGCAGTGAGTTTCGCCGATGCGGGCAGATCCAAGGCGGTCCTCATCTGTGAATGGGGTCCCTCGGGACGCCGGATCCGCGAGCTGACGGTCCCCTGCTTCCAGAACCTGGACCGCATCGAGGGCGATCTGAGCGCCATCGAAAGGCGCCTTCAACGCCGAATCGACGAGGGGCGGCCCCTTTGGGTCGAGGTGCATTACACTGGGCGGGAGATGCGCAGTGATCTGGGCGATATCCTCCACCGGCTCACGGCGGGCAGTTCGGTGGAGATTCTGCGCATTCGCAATCGTCGGCAGCGCAGCCAATTGATGCGCCGGGCGGATCGGGTGGAGGAGCTTGATGAGCTGACGCCCAGCGAGGTGTTCGCCCGCTGCCTGGCGGCCAACCACGTCGAAGCGGATGTGCGCCCCGCCCTCACGACCCTGTTCGAGGAGGTCCTTCAGGAGTTGTATGAAAGCGGGGCCGCATCGGGCCGCCGCAGCCCTTAACACCATATCGAATCGACGACAACCCCAACGATCCCATGCGAATCGACCGTCTGCGCTTCAAGAACCTAAATTCCCTGGCCGGCGAGTGGTCCGTGGATTTCCAGGATCCCGCCTTCAGCGTCGGCGGCATCTTCGCCATCACCGGTCCCACCGGCGCCGGCAAGACCACGCTTCTGGATGCGCTCTGTCTGGCCCTCTTTGGACGAACACCGCGCCTGAAAACCATCTCGACCACCACCAACGAGATCATGACCCACGGCACCGGCGAGTGTTTTGCGGAGGCGACCTTCACGACCACCAGAGGCCGCTTCCGCTGCCACTGGAGCCAGCGCCGTGCGCGCCGCAAGGCCGGGGGCCGACTCCAGCCACCCCGTCATGAGATTGTAGATGCCGGTGACGATACGGTCCTGGAAACCAAACTGCGCCAGGTAGCCCGTAAGGTCGCTGCCGTCACCGGCCTGGACTTCGATCGCTTCACCCGCAGCATTCTTCTCGCCCAGGGTGGGTTCGCCGCGTTTCTGCAAGCCGGGCCGGACGAACGGGCGCCCATCCTGGAGGAGATCACCGGCACGGCCATCTACAGTGAGATCTCAATGGCGGTCCACGAGCGCTTGCGGCAGGAGGGGGATGTGCTGAACACCCTCCGCGCCCAACTGGATGGCTTGGCCCTTCCCGACGCCGACGGCGCGGATCGCCTCGTGGCGGAGCAGAGCACGCTTGCCCGTCGGCTGCAGGTCACCGCGGCCGAACGCAAAGGGCTCGCCGAGGCCCTGGCCTGGCGGGAACAATTGGCGGCCTTGGCGGAAGAGCTCGAGGTATTGGACCAGGAGGCAGATGCGCTGGCGCAGAGGGAGAGGGCGGCGCAGCCCGATCTGGCGCGCCTGGAATGGGCCGCAAAAGCCGCCCCGCTGGGCGCTGACCATGACCGCCTCCAATCGCGCCGGGAAGCGCTGGCGGCGCAGGGAGCGGCCCGGGAGGAGCAGGCGGCCCAATGCGTTCAATTGCGCTCGGCCATCGAAGCGGCCAAGGGCCGCTGCACCCTCACGGTGACACAATTGACCGAGGCCCGCCGCGCCCGGGATGCGGCGGTGGTCACACTGAAAACGGTGCGCGCGCTGGATATTCAACGGGAGACCGCGGCAGTTCAGGTGGATAAGTTGCGATCCATCCGTCGGGACCGGTGGTTGGCCGTGGAGCGATGCGAGGGGGAACTGGCCGATGCCAATGGACGCCTGACCGACAGCCAGGTCGCCCTCGACACGGCGCAAGCCTATCTGGACGCCCACGCAGAAGATGGGAACCTCACCAGCGCCATGGCCGGCATCCGTCTTCTGTGCCGCGAACACGACCAGCAGCAGCTGGCCCTGCAGACCAGTGTGACGACCAAAGCAGAAGCCCATCGGACGGTGTCGCAAACGGGCCGGACAGTCCAGGCGGCCTACCATGCGGTTAAGCGTCTGCGGGCGACCGAAAAGACCCTCGGTGACCGGCTGCGGGAAGAGGCCGCACGTCTGGGGGAGATCCTGAACGGCGATGACCTGGCCGGCCATCGGCGGCGATGCGAAGGGCACGGCGAGGCGCTGCGCCTCGCCGAGCGCACCAGGGAGCTGACGCAGCGCCGCGACACGATCGTCCGACAGAAGGCCGATGCGGCGGCCGCCCACAAGGCGCTGTCGCTGGCGGCGCAAGCCGCCAGGACCGACGAGGCGGCCTGTCGAGAAGAAAAGGCCCTGCGGGCGCAGTCGGTGGCCGAGCGGACCGACGTCCTGACGCTGCTGCGCCGGGTGGTCGACCTCGAAAAGGAGCGTCGGCATCTGCGTCTCGGCGAGCCCTGCCCCCTGTGCGGCAGCTGCGATCACCCCTGGGCCGAGCAGGCACCGACAGCGCCCGACGATGCCCAGGCGGCCCTGGCAGCCGCCCAGGCCGCGCTAGCAGAGAGCGAGAATCGCCTTCAGCAACTCATTGCCGCGGCCAGTCGGGCCGCCGGGAAGCTGGAGGAGAGTGCGCTGAAACAGCGCGAACTGGACGCCGCACAGGTCGAGATCGAAGCCGCCCTGGACGCCACGGCCCGGCAAAGTTCAGACAGCGGCGGACTGCCGACCACGCTGGCCGACCTCGACCAGATGGTGGCGGCACGGGGCCATTCCCTGAACGAGGCGCGGGATCGGCTGGCGACGGCCGAAGCGCTGGATAGGGAGATGAACGCCCACCGCACCGAGCTGGAGCGGGCGCGGGCCGAGCTGTCCGTGGGTGAAAACCGGCTGCAGAGCGCTCGTTTTGAAAACGAGGCCGCCACCCGAGAGGCGGTCCGCCTGGACAGCGAACATGCAGCACTCGCGGACCGCTTGCAGGGAATCGGTCGCCGGTTGTTGGGCGAACTGACGCCATTCGGCATCACCCGGCTGCCGGCGCCCGGCGCAGGGACCCTGCTGGAAGATATGGAGCGGCGACGTACCGAATATGTCCGCCAGCAAGCGGCCGTCGACCAATGGCGGACAACCATCACCACCCAGACCCATGCCGCCGCGCTGGCGGAACAGCGTCTGCGCCAGGCAGGGGCGGCGCTTTCCCAGGCGCAGGGTCAGGTGGAGGATGCCACCGCCACCCTCACCCGGCTGGACCAGGAGCGCAGGGTCCTCTTCGAGGACAAAGATCCCGATCGGGAGGAGGCCCGCCTGGCGGAAGCGGTGGCCGAGGCCGAGCGCGGCCGGGAGGCGGCCGTCAATGAAACCGCCGATCTGGAGCAGCGGTCGGCGGCGGCGGCAGCCCGCGCTCAGAGCATGACGGAGCAGGCGGAACGATTGACGCGTGAACTGACCGCACTTCAATCGACCTTCAGCGCCGCCCTGGTGGCGGCCGGCTTCCAGGATGAGAAGGCCCTGATCGATGCGCGCCTGAGCGCTGCGGAGATGGACCATCTCAGCGCTCGCAAAAAAGCGCTGGCGGAAACCGCCGCCAATTTGGCCGCCCGCAAAATGGATCGCCAGCGGGCCCTGGCCAGCGTGACGGCGGAAGGGCGCACGGCGGACACGCGAGAAACGCTCATCCAGCAGATCGATGCGTTGGAGCGCGAGCGCGAAACCCTCCAGGCCCGCGCGGGGGCCCTCGCCGAACAGCTCGCCCAGATCGACCGCCTGCGGTCCCGCCAAGCCGACCTGCAGTCACAGTGTGCTCGTCAAACACGCCGCTATGAAAGATGGGCGCGTCTGCATGATCTCATCGGTTCCGCCGACGGCAAGAAATTTCGCGTATTTGCCCAGGGATTGACCTTCGAACAAGTGGTCGCCTACGCCAACCAGGAGTTGCAAAAGATGAGTGATCGCTACATCATGGTCAGGGATCCAGAGCGCCCCTTGGCCCTTCGCATGGCGGACGATTACCAGGGCGGCGTCCTGCGCACCACTGACAACCTCTCCGGTGGCGAAAGCTTCCTGGTGAGTCTGGCGCTGGCGTTGGGACTGGCGAATATGGCCAGCCGCAATGTGCGCCTCGATTCGCTCTTTTTAGACGAAGGCTTCGGCACCCTGGATGAGGAGACCCTGGAGATCGCCCTGGAATCCTTGGTCGGCCTTCACCAGGAGGGCAAGCGCATCGGCATCATTTCCCATGTGGCGGCCCTAAAAGAACGGATTCCATTACAGATCAAGGTGGTGGCCGGCACCAACGGCCGCAGCCGATTGGATGGCCCCGGCTGCCGCAGCGGCCGGGGCACCTGATGGGGGGAGTTCCGCGATGGCGTCGCAAAGCAACCCGCGCCAGTTGGCCAGAGGGATCTACCTGCTGGGCAACCGCTATTTCAACCTCTATCTGATTCAGGGCGCCCGGCAGAGCGCCCTCGTGGAGGTGGGTGTCAGCGCTGTGGTGGATGCCGTTATCGCGCAGCTCGAGGCACGGGGCGTTGCACCAGACTATCTGATCCTGACCCACCCCCACACCGATCACTTTACCGGTCTGGAGGGGCTCCTGGCCCGCTATCCTGCAGCACGTCTGGTGGCCGCGGCCGGCGCGCGCGCCTTTGCCGCCCATCCCAAAGCAGCGCCCAAGATGGTGGCCGAGGATCGCTTCATGCGCGCCCGTCTGGCGGAGATGGGGTGGCAGCCGGGGCGGCCATCGGTGGCGGCGATCCAGTTTCCAGATGCCTTCCAGCGGGTGACGGCGCCGACGGAGATCGACCTGGGCGGGCTCACCCTGAGGTGCCTGCCCGTCCGCGGACACAGCCCCGGCAGCCTCGCCGTCCACGTCCCAGAGCGGAAGATGCTGATGACGTCCGATGCCCTGGGCTTCCGATACTTGAATGGCGAGTTTTGCCCCCTCTTCTTCACCGGCTACAGGGACTACCTTGCCGATCTCGACCGGCTCGCCGCCCTCAAGCCGACGCTTCTGGGGCCGGCCCACCAGGGTCCCTTGGAGAGCGGCGCGGCGGCCGCCGCTTTCGCGGCAGCACGGCAGGCGGCAACGAGCCTCTACAGGCGGATCATCAACCACCCGAATGGGGAGGATTCCCTGGTGGATGCGCTCTACGAGGAGTTCTACCGGGAAGCCTTCACCCTTTATACCGAAGCCAATATCCGGGGCTGCATGCAGCTTCTGGTACGCCGGGCCCTCGAGGCCCATGGAGACGAGCCCTGATGGACACCTTTAGAAAGCGCCCGTACGTGCGTCCCACGCTCCTGGTATACGCCTTCATCCTGGCCCTGAGCGGCGCCCTTTTGTCTGCCGGCTGTGACGGCACCGAATCTCGCAACGCGGTGGAGGATACCGTGGAAACGGTGGTCGGCAAAGAGCAGGTCGATCAGTTCCAAGAGGTAAAAAAGGAGCTCAACGCCATCGAAAACCAGCAGGCCGACCGGTACAAGGCCCTGGAGGATGAGTAAATGAAGTATTGGTTGATGAAAACCGAGCCGAGCACTTACAGCATCGACGATCTCCTTGCCGAGCCGGGGCAGACCGACCACTGGGACGGAGTGCGCAACTACCAGGCGCGCAATTTTATGCGCGACGAGATGCAGCCGGGAGACAAAGTCCTGCTCTACCACAGTGGCAAACATCCGGCCGTGGTGGGCACGGCCGTCGTCGTCCGTGAAGGATACCCCGACCACACCGCTTGGGATCCCGAGAGCGATCACTTCGACCCCAAGAGCCGCCCCGACACGCCCACCTGGTACATGGTGGACGTGCGCTGCGAGACGAAGTTCACCACGCCCCTGCCGCTCAAGCACTTGCGGGGCCTCTCGGCGCTGAGCGACATGTGGCTGCTGCGGCGGGGCATGCGGCTCTCGATCCAGCCGGTTACCGCTGCGGAGTATGAGGCCATCCTGTCGCTGGCCGAGAGCGCCTGAGCGGGTCGCGATGCGCGCGGTGGCGACGAGGCGCATGCGACGTGCGCAAACCGACCGCGATGAGGGCTGCATGCAGCAAGGTGCCCTGCGTAAGGTCGGCGGTGCCAGAAACCCAACCCGGATGAAATAAAGGAGAAGCCTGTGCCCTACTTCGCCATCCAGACCAATCAGGAATTGAACGAAACGGAGCGTGCGGATCTGCTTCAAAGCGCCTCGGCCTTCGTCGCCGAGATGCTGGGCAAGTCGGAAGCCTATGTGATGGTCGCCATCGACGCCGGGGCCGCCCTCTCCTTCGGCGGCAGCCGTGCGCCCAGTGCCCTTGTGACCCTTCGCAGCATCGGGTTGCCCGTCGAGCAGTGCACCGAATACGCCGCGCGGATCAGCCAGTTCCTGGAGACCTCGCTCCACCTCCCCAGGGATCGGGTTTTCATCGACTTCGCCGATCTTCAGCGCGACCGTTTTGCATGGAATGGCAAGACCTTCGCTTAGCCCAAGCGCCACGCCCGCCAGAAAGGGGGCCACGGCGGCCATTCAGGGGACGAATTAGGGATGACGGATCATCACCATCGGCAGCTAATGCAAATCTATGCGCGCTTCCAAGCGGAGGCCAAGCCCTTCATGTCCGCGGCCGCTTGCGCGGAAGGCTGCGCCTATTGCTGTCGGGCGGCCGGCCGCATCGACGCCACCACCCAGGAAGGGCTGGTGATTCAGACCGCCATCGCACAACTGCCCAAGTCCCAGCGCCGGGCGGTAGAAAAGAGGCTCCGCCGGGAGGTCCGTCAGCGTGAACAGGGTCACATCGTCGCCTGTCCGTTTTTGCAGAAGAACGACACCTGCCAGATCTACCCTGTGAGGCCCTTCTCCTGCCGTCGGGTTTACTCCCTGCACCGCTGCCGCGAAGGCGCTCCACCCCGGCTCCACCGCCAGGTGATGGCGCTGGCCGACGCGGCCATCGAAGCGCTTCGCCAATGCGATCCCAACGGCTACAGCGGCCACCTTAGCTATATCCTCCATATGCTCACCGAGCAGCGCTTCCGCGACATCTACCTGACCGGCGGGTTCGCACCGGAGGCCGTCATGGCCTTCGGCAGGTCCCACCAGATCTCGATCAACCGAAAGATGCCGGTCGCCGGCTTCCCCGGCCGGCCGCCGAAGGAGGTATGATGACCGAAGCACAATTCATGGAAAGCCTGGCGGCAGCGAGGCCGCCACAGGATCTCGGCGATCTGTTGACCGCCCTGTGGTGGGACCGCAACGGCGATTGGGACCGTGCCCACCGCATCGCCCAGGAGAACCCTACGGAGCTGGGCAGTGCGGTTCACGCCTATCTGCACAGGGAGGAGGGGGTTCTCTGGAATGCCGACTATTGGTACCGTCGGGCCGGCCGCCAGCGCCCGGAGCTCTCCCTCGAAGAGGAGTGGGCACTGCTCCTGAAGGAGCTGCTGACGAGCGAGACGGACTGAGAACGGTATCGAGATGGGTGCTGACGGCTTGCGCGGGCCGTCATTGGCCCGCCGCTGGCCCTGTTTTTCGGAGCGCGTCCGCCTCGATAAAAATGCGGTTTACTGCCGGTATGGCCCGGCGAATTTTGGTCTCCAGACCGTCGATGACCATTTCGATCTCATCGGCGGTGAGGGCATCGGCGAAGTTCACCTCCAAATTGACCAATACTTCATTGGGGCCGAAGAAAAGACTCAACGGTCGTTTGTACGCCTTCACCTTGGGTTCCGCCGACAGGATCCGCTGCACCGCCGCCAAATCTTCGGGTAAGAGCCCCTCTCCCACCAGGAGTCCTTTGCATTCGGCGGCAAAAAACAGGGATACACAGACCAGAATCAGCCCAATGAGGATGGACCCCAGACCATCGAAATACACCCAACCGGTAAGGTGGTTCAGCAGGACGGAGAGCAGGGCGACCACCAGCCCCAACAAGGCGGCCGTGTCTTCGATGACCACGGCGATGGTGGCGCTGTCCTTCCCTTCCCGTAGGGCCCGGAAAAATGGCTTGTCTCCCCGCGTTGCGTTGAACTCCTTCAGCGCGATCCGCAGGGCCGATCCCTCGAAGATCAGCGCCAGGATGAGCACGAGGTAGTTCCAGATCACATTCTGCAGCTGGCGGGGGTGGAACAGGTGCTTCACGCCTTCGTAGATGGCGATGCCGCCCCCCAGGGCGAAGATCAAGATCGCCACGACGAAGCTCCAGAAGAAAATCTCCTTGCCGTAGCCGTAGGGATGCTGACTGTCCGGTGGTTTCTGGCTGCGCCGAATCCCATGGAGCAGCAGCACACCGTTACCAGTGTCGACGAGGGAATGGATCCCTTCAGAAAACATGGAGGAGGATCCCGAAAAGAAAGCGGCGAAGAATTTGCTGACGGCGATGGCGGCATTGGCCGCGATGGCCCCGTAAATCGCCTTTTTGGAAGAACCGGCCATGATGGGGATTCCTTGTCTTTACTTTATGCGTGCGCAATGAAGGTGGAAGCATTTAGCGCTGTGCTGGATCTGGGCGCGGCCCGACGCGTTGAACCCTCAAATCGTTCAATCGATGATGTCGCGCCGAATTACCGCATCGCGGAGCGCTCCGACAGCATCCGGAAGCGCTCTGCCTCTTGGACGTACCCCTGGTCGGCATAAATCGCACTCACACGCTGGAAGTAAAGTTTCGCCTGATCGGGGAAGTCCTGGGCCAGGGAGAGGTAGAGTTCCAGTAGGGCGGTGTCCCGCTGGCCGTCGGCGAAAGAGAGTTCGGCGTAGCGATGCTTGACCATGGGGTCGACGCGGCTGTGACAGCTCTGACAGCGGTGCATGATCTCCCCGTACAGGCTGCGTGCGGCGGTGCTTTCGCCGGCTTCGGCGAGGGTCGTGGCCAACAGCTGGGCCACTGGCTCGTGCCAGCCAAAGCGGTCCAGCACGTCGCGTAGAAAGCGAATACCGACGTCGAACCGCCCGGACCGCAGGAAGTTCTCCCCCCTGAGCAGTACGAGAGCGACGCTATCCAGCAAATCGTCGGGAACGGCCGACAGCAGTTCTTCGACGGCGTCGAACGCCTGCATCTCCCATAACAGGTCGCAGTAGAGCTGGTAGGCCGGCAGGATATCGGGATGATAGCGCAGAAACACTTCCAGCAACCGACACGCTTCCGCGCCGCGGCCGACGTGGGCATAGGCGGCGGCCAGTTCGAGCGGAATGTAGGTGCCCGCCTGGGGATGATCCCGGTGGGCCGCTTCGAGCCGGCGGACCGCCCTGTGGAAATCCCCCTGGTTGAGGGCCAGATAGCCGCTGCGAAAGGGCTCACCATAGGCCTCGTAGGCCGCCTGCATGTCCTCCGGCAGGGTGCCGATCAGGGCCCAGAACGTGGCTTCATCGGCAGGCGCCACACCCATTTCCGCCGGGGAGCGGTCGCGCCGCTCGGGAGGAAGGACCACGGGAGCGGGGATTTCGGTGTGCGCAGCCGCCCCCAGCTGTTCCCCGTCGCGCCGGGCCCGCTCTTTCAGCCGAGGATCACGGGCCACTTCGAGGGCCAGCTGAATCAGTTCCCCAGCGTCCCGGTGGTGACCCCCTTCCGCCAGCAGGGCCGCCTGCTTCAGATGGTCGCTGGCCAGATGATCGCAGCAGGTCCCGATCTCCACCTGCAGCCGGTCCCGCGCCACGGGATCCGTCGTTTTTGCGAGGGCCCGCTCCAGGGCCACTTTGGCCGGTCCCCACTGCGCCTGCTGCAGAAGTGCTTCCGCCTGGCGCGTCAGCTTCTCGGCCGAAGGCCCCGCAAAGAGCTTCCAAAGGGGCATATGGGCCTCAGCCTTGCTTGTCGAGGTAGTCGATGAGGTCGCTCATGGCGGTGGTCACGTCACGGCGTGAGAGGCCCCGGCGCACCTGGACGGCCTCCTTGTATTCCGCCTCGGAGAGGAGCAGATCTTCCTTGCGGGTGCCGGACTGATGGACGTCGATGGCGGGGAAAATGCGTTGCTCGGCACATTCACGGCTGAGAACGAGATCCAGATTGCCGGTACCTTTGAACTCTTGATAGATAATGTCGTCCATCCGGCTGCCCGTATCCACGAGGATGGTTGCGATGATGGTCAATGAGCCCCCGTCTTCGATATCGCGGGCAGCGCCGAAGATGCGCCGGGGCATCTCCATGGCGGTGGCCGCCAACCCGCCGGAGAGGGTGCGGCCATGGCTGCGGGTATTGACGTTGAAGGCCCGCGCCATGCGGGTCAGGCTGTCGATGAAGACGACGGCGTCACGACCGGCCTCGGCCGATCGCATCGCCGTGTGCATGGCCAGTCGGGTCATGCGCATATGCTGGCCGACACTCTGGTCGGCGGAGGAGTAGAGTACGTGGGCGCCCTGCAGACCGCGCTTGAAATCGGTCACCTCCTCGGGCCGCTCATCCACGAGCAGTACGAAGGCGTCCACTTCGGGATGATGATCGGTGACGGCGTTGGCCATGTGCCGCAGCAGGGTCGTCTTGCCCGATTTGGGGGGCGAGATGATCAGTCCGCGCTGACCCTTGCCCATGGGGACGATCAGATCGAGGGCGTGCCCGGTGATGTCGTCCGGCCCCCGGCGCATGTAAAAGCGCTCGGTGGGGTTGAGACTGACCTGATCTTGGAGCGGACGCAGTTTGGCGTAATGCTTGCGGTCGCAGCCGCTGATTCGATCGATCTTTTCCAGCCGCAGGTTGCGGTTCTTGCCGCTCCCCGGCACGCCGGAGCCCTCGATCCGAACCCCTTCGCGCAACCGCAGGCGAGTGATCAGGTGGGCCGGTACGAAGGTGTCCACCGATTGGGCTTGAAAATTGCGCTCGATCTCCCGCAGGAAACCGAATCCTTTGTCATGAATCTCCAAATAGCCGCTGACCGTTTCCAATGCCACTCCCGAGTTTGACAGAGTTAAGCCAATTACCCATCTCACATGAATTCCCGCGGGCAGCGCAACGCATGGGGCCGGGGCCGACCCCGGGCGGGGAAGGGATCACACTGGCCAAGTGTTAAACTGAATTGAACGAAGAATCCAGTAAATAAAGGGCTGCGGTCCATCTAAATGGCCGCCGCGGCCAAGCGCCGATGCAGGCCGCCGGTGGGATTGGCCTGCATCGGTCCTGGCGTCGCCGGCTGCCGTCATGCGCCCATGCCGCTGACGAGCCCAATCGGGAAATCGGTGCCGATGAGGGAGACCTGCGGCACCTGCTCGAAATTGAAGGCGTTCATGGTGATGGCCGGCACCTGATCGTTCACGTAGGCTGCCAGCTCGAAGAGGCCGATGTAGCCATCGCGGTTGCCGAATTGCGCATCCGCGTGGCGTATGCCCTGCAGGAGAACATAGGTGAAGACCCCGTGACCCTGGTATCCTTCGGCCGCCGGCTGTTCATCGGTCGCGGCCAAAATGGTGGCCCTCCCGGTGGCGCGGGTGAGTTTGGCCACAGCCGTCTTCTCGGCGATACCGCGCAGGGCCAGCATGGTTTTCGAGAAGGAGCCGCTCTCGCAGGTGTCGATAAGCACCAGGCTTTTGCGCGCGGGGATACGGCTCAACCAGGTCTGGAAATGGTCCTGATTGACGCCGCCCGTCCGGATGGCGTCATCGCTGGTGTAGCGGAAATCGTGGGGAAGAAAATAGTAGCGGCCGTCGCGCGTCACCCCGTGACCGGCCAGGTAGAAGATGAATACATCCTGGGGGGCGATCTTCTGCCTGGCGGCGCCGAAGGCGGCATCCAGGCCGGCCAGGGTCGCCTGATCGTCAAAGAGGGTGGTCACCTGGACCTCGCCGAAGAGGGGTCGTCCCACCTTCGTCAAGGTATCGATGATGGCCTTCCCGTCCTGAACGGCATAGCGCAGCCAGAGCGCCTTGTCCCGATACCGGTTGATGCCCACCACGAGCAGATGGAGCTTGGGGGCCTGGTAGAGGGCGCTCTCCACCGTGACCTCGGGCGGTTGCAGGACGACCTCCTTGGTGGTCGCTGGGGTCACTGGCGCGGCCGGGGGGCTGGCGGCGGTGGCGACCGTCTCGCTCGTCGCTTTCAGGTGGAAGTTTAAGACGGCGGGCTCGGAGGCCACCAAATTGTTCTGGTTGTATGCGATCAGGCGAATCGTATTCTTCCCGGGCAGCAGTTCGAAATGCTGATTGAGCGTGAGAACGCCGCTCTCTGAGGCCGGGGCACCAACCGCCGTGCGCGAAAGCGGCTTGTCAGCATAGCTGTCCGTGGCCACGGTGGTGCCGTTGACCTGCCAGACGACCTTGCCGACCCCGCCCCCCTGATCCACCACGTTGGCTTGGACCTGGACCCGTTTTTCCGCCACCTGCACGCTGGTGGCGGGATCGACAAAGGCGATGCGGGGTGCCAACCCTTTTTTCAAGACCGTCTTGGCGTCCGTCGACGCCTCCTTCTGGTGCCACAGCTTCTCGGCATCACCGTGAATGCGGGTGTAGACCAGGTCGGGGCGGTAGAAGCGGTCGTAGAGTTGATCCACCGACACATATTTTGCCGTGAGCGCCAGCCCCTGGTTGACGCTGTAACCGATGTTGCGGGACCCGGTGGTCGAGGCGGCAAAAAAGCCCTCCTTCGTCCAGGCGATCCACTGGCCATCCGCCGTGGGAAACAGCGTCAGGGTGGCGGCAATCTCTCGGGCGCCGTCTGTGTACACCGCATCCAAATTCCACAGCTTCACCGTCTGATCGTTGGATCCGGAGAGGGCCCAGCGGCCGTCGGCGGAGACAGCCACGGCCTTGATCTCGCCGGTATGGCCGACCAGTTCGGCGCGGAGTTTCCCATCCAGGCCAAACAATCCCAAGGCCCCGTTCTGGCCGCCGGAGAGGAGGCTCCGACCAGTGGGAGTGAAGCTGTAGGCGCTGTGCCAATGACCGTTTTGGGACCCCCGGCGGATCGTCGCGAGGCGCTTGGTGCCGCGCTGGATATGGAGCAGATCCTGATGGGTCGCGTCACTGCTGGTGTCGATCGTGAGGGAGAGGTCCTGGTGGCGCTCCACCGCCCGGATGGCATCGGCGTCGGCGAGACCCTCGGCCATCCGTTTGAGTTCCTTGAGGTCGAACCGCTGTGTCAAGGGCCCCCGGTCGTTGATAGAGGTGTAGGCCAGGCCAGGCCCCCAGCTAATGTACCGTCCATCTTTGGAAAAGGCGACCGAATAGATGGTTCTGCCCTGTCCTTCGAGGCGCGAGAGGATCTGCCCGTCATAGGGGTCCCAAATGAGGATCTCCTTATGATCACCGCCGGCGGTGGCCAGCCAATGGCCTTTGGGGTGAAACACCGTGGCCGCCACCAAGTTGTCGTGACCGTCGAAGAGCAGGTGCTGACGTCCCTGGGGATAGGTAAAAAGGGTGACATGATCGGGCCGTGGTGGCGTGTAATTGCCCGCGATGATGAAGTTTCCGTCGGGGGAGAAGGCCAGCGCGGAGAGCGCATGGTCGGCGGTAGCCACTACCCGGCGCCCGCTGCCGCTGTCGGCATCCCAAAGGCGAATCTCCTTGTCCTGACCACCGGTGATCAGCACCTCGCCTGCCGGATGGAAGGCCACGCTGCGCACTTTGCCCGTATGCCCTTTGAGGACGGCGGCGAGCTTGACCTTGCCCGCATCCACCTGGGTGGTGTCCCAGAGACGGGCGCTGCCGTCGTAAGATGCCGAGGCCAGCCGGTGACCGGATGAGGACCAGGCCAGCGCGGTGATCCGGTCCTTGTGACCGCTGAGAACCCGATGCGTCTTGAAGATGCCGCCTTGTTCCAGGTCGGACACGTCCCACAGTCGAATCTTGTTGTCCTTGCCCGCCGAGGCCAACCAGCGTCCCGACGGCGAGAAGGCCAGGGCCAGAACACTGCCCTGCTGGCCGCGCAGGAGGGCGTGAACCTTGCCGCTGCGGTAGTCGTGCACCCGGATGGCATCCCGGAAGGTGCCGGGACCCGCCAAAAATCCGCCCACGGCCAGCCAGCGTTGCCGCCCGCCGCTGTCCGGTGGCGACAGGGCCGCTGCGGCCAGTTGGCCGGCGCGCCCCGCTTCGATCTGGCCGCGGATGGTGCGCTTCAAATGGGCCTTGCGGCCGTCGGTGGACACCGACCAGATCCGAATGCTCTTGTCGTCGCCCACCGATATCAGTTCACTGCCATCGGCGGTGCAGAGCAAGGAGCGCACGATGGCCTGGTGTCCGCCGGCCTCGAGGACCAGCTGCGGCTCCTTGCCCGCCGCGGGCAGTTCTCCAGCCTCGGAGAGGGTTGCACCCGTGCCGCTTGTCTTCATGGATTGCTCGGGAGCACAGGCGAGGAGCAGAAAAATGAAAATTGGCAAACAGCATAACGGTTTCATCGTCATCACCTTTTTCATGGACGTCCTCTTTCCGCTTTCAGCAATTCGTTTACCGCCATCTGGACTCTATAGGAGCTGGTAGAAAAAGTAGGTCACCGGAATAAACCGTTCGAAAAGGATCCGGCTCTGATCGGCATTGGTCATCCAGACCCGGACCTGGTCCACCGTGACGGGGACTTCCGTGATGGTAAAAAACCCTTCGCCGGTGCCACTGCCGGCAGCATACAAGGGGGATGGGCTGACGGCCCGGTTCGGGGTCGGTGAGCCACTGGTGTACGGCTCGACGAAAATCCGCACGCCACCCGCTTCGTCGGTGTAGTAATTGAAGCTGAGGTTGACGCGGAAGGTCAGCAGGACGGAGGCCGGTGAAGCCGGCGTCATTGCGATACTGGTGACCTCGTGGCGCGCCAGATAGTAAACATAGGACACGCTGAGAAATCGCTCGAACAGGACCCGGCTCTGGTCGGCGTTGGTCATCCAGACCCGGACCTGATCCACGGTCGTGGCCACGTTACGAATATAGAAATATCCGGCACCGGAGCCGCTGCCGGCGGGATACAGCGTCGAGCCGCTGACAACCCGATTCGGTGTCGGGGCGCCCCGGGTGTAAGGCTCGACGAAGATGCGCACACCGCCGGCCTCGTCCGTGTAGTAGTTGAAGCGGATGTTGACGCGGTTGCCCAGCTCGAGCCTGGCCGGCGACGTGGGGGAGAGGGTAATGCCAGTGATCTCGTGGCGCGCCCCCGCCTGGCTCACCCGGTGGGACTGCCCGGCGATGGTGATCGTTGCCGAGCGCGCCGGGCCGCTGTTGGGATCGACCGTCACTGTTACCGGACCGTCGCCCGTGCCGCTTCTCGGCGACAGGCTGATCCAGCCGATGCTCTCGGCCGTATTCCAGCTGCACGCCTCGTAGGCCGCGTCCACGTTGACCGTGTA
>JAAUYD010001996.1_pt1 | contig 30434 bp, 44 predicted proteins | sample 7278101 | NCBI WGS metagenome assembly JAAUYD01 (sample SAMN14350128, study PRJNA611818) | marine sediment metagenome | isolation source: surface marine sediment (0.6m) | place: French Polynesia: Moorea | collected 2018-08
CGCAGCTGTCGCGACACCGACCGCCGGCGCGTTCGCTGCGGGCGCGGTGGTCTGGTCCGGCACACCGGCCTCGATCGAGGTCTCGCCGGTCGCCGGTGCGTTCTCGCCGGGCGCAGCCGTCTGGTCGGGGTCGGCGGCTGCTGTCACTGTGACTCCGGTCTCCGGCTCGTTCGCCGGTGTCGGGGTCTGGCTCGGCTCGCCCGCCTCGATCGAGCTCACACCGACCTCGGGTTCGTTCGCTGCTGGTGCAGCCACCTGGCCCCGCTCGGCCGCGTCGATCACCGTCACACCGGCCGAGGGATCGTTCACCGCTGGCGTCGTCTGGTCCGGCACACCGACCTCGATCGAGGTCACACCGGTCACCGGGTCGTTCGCTGCTGGCGGGGACGTGTGGCCCGGCGCCACCGCAGCCGCGACGGTCGCCCCGACCTCGGGGTCGTTCGCTGCTGGTGCGGTGTCGTGGGCTGGCGCTGCCGTCACGCTCGAGATCACCGCGACCCCGGGTTCGTTCGTCGAAGTCCCGGACCTGATCGGCGGGACCGCGGTCGCGTCGGTCGTTCATCGCGACGCCGTCACGGCGTCCACCGTCGCTCGGCACGACGCGTCGTCGTCGGTGTCGCAGCCGTCGACCGCTACCGCAGGAGTGTCCCAGCCATGAGCACCGCGATCCAGATCGGCAACGTCGTCCGCTCGACCGTCACGTTCACACCCGCATCGGGGTCGGTCGAGCTCGCCGATGTGTCGTGTCGCCTGTCGAAAGCGCACCGATCCGAGGTCGCCGTGTCCGGCATCGTCGACGCCGGCAGCGGATCGTTCTACGTCGACGTCGAGACGACCGAGTCGGATCCGCCCGGGCTGTGGGTGTTCCGGTGGGAGTCGTCGTCGCCGTCGCCGCGGATCGTCATCGAGGACGAGACCACCCGGTTCGTTCTGACCCCGACATCGTTCACGAGCCCGTGAGGAGCATCTGATGGCCACCCGTTCCAGCCTGCCGAACGGCGCGATCACCGACGCGTCGGTGATCGCGTTCACGAAGTCGGGCACCGACACCCAGGACACCGCCGCGAACATCCGCAGCTACATGCAGACCGGTGTCGTCGCGACGTCGTACCACGACCGGCACGTCACGTTCCCCGACTCCGTCGCTCAGGGCGACACCGCGACCGTGATCCGTGTCCCCCGCACCGCGACGCTGCTCGAGGTCGAGATCTGGTGCGACACCGCCCCGACCGCCGCGGCGGTCATCGCCGACGTCCACCTGAACGGCACGACGGTGTTCACCACCCAATCGAACCGCCCGTCGATCGCCACCAGTTCGACGTCGGACGTGTCCGGCACACCGGACGTCACCGCGCTCGCCGCCGGCGACGAGCTGCAGGTCATCATCGACCAGCTCAACGCCGCCACCGACGAAGGCAACATCGGCCAGATCATCGCCCGCGTCACCTGGACCGAAGCGTGACGATCTCGGCCGGATCGGTACTCGTCAACACCCCGACCGACGCACCGCCGACGACCTGGTCGTCGGGCTCGTTCTCGTACGTCGCCAATCGGATCTATGTCGCGTTCGTCACCCAGTACCGAACCGACTCGACCGACCCACCGACGCCGACCGCGACGTTCGCCGGCAACGCCATGACCGAGCAGCTCGACGATCTGTGGGACTCGACGACGAGCTCGCGGCGCCGCTCGACCGCGTTCACCTATGTCCCGTCGAACTCGGGCACCACCACGGTCGCCGCGACCGCCGGATCCGCACCGGCGTTCGGGTCGGTCACCGTGGTCGAGCTCACCACCGACGGCGAACCGACCGGCACCCTCGTCCCGCAAACCGCCAGCGGCGACGTCTCCGGACCGGCCGACAGCCTGCAGGAGATCGCCGCGATGTCGGCGCTCGCCTCATCGGGGAACGCGCTCGTGGCGTGCGTCGCCGCGAACGTCGACATCTCCGCGACCGCCCGCCTCGAGCAGTCCGGCGACACCGGCGGAGACGACACCTGGACGACCGGCACGATCGCGACGAACACGTCCCCGTCGGCGTCGATCATCCCCGGCTTCCTGATCGGCGGAACAGACCTGACCCCGGGCTACTACCAGAACACCGGCACCCCGTCCGCTCATCTGCTGGTGTTGGAGATCTCCGAGACGACGACCCCGGTGTCGTCGTCTCCGATCGGCGACGCGTACATCGGTGTGTTCGCCGGGTCGGCCCCGTCAATCGTGCAGCCGTCCGGGATGTTCATCGGCGCCACAGTGGATCCGGAGTGGCCAGAGACCGGCGTCGAAGCGATCGCGAACCTCGAATCCGAGCTCGGCGTCCCGAAGCTCGACATCATCCGCACGTTCCAGGGCGGCGCGATGCCGACCACCTACGCCGGTGGCGGCAATCACAACGACTGGGACTCGCACATCGGGGTCCGGCATCGGGTCATCTCGGTGAAGGGCGAACCAACCCAAGCGCAGCTAGAGACGTTCATCCAGACGATCCCCACCGACCAGTATCTGACGTGGCTCATCGTCCATCACGAACCCGAGAACGACGGCGGGAACCACACCCCTGCCTGGTTCCAGACGATGCTGAACAACCTGCACGCCGCGTGGCAGTCCGTCGACGGTGGCAACTCCCGAGCCGACGTCATCCCATCGCTCTGCCTGATGACGTGGCTCGAACGCGACTCAAACGCGAACACCACGTCGGCAGACTGGTTCCCGAGCTCGGGCATCATCGGCGACTTCACGCTGTGGCTCGACCCGTACGACCCGCAGTCGCGCCGCACCCTGCAGCAGCAGACCGAAGCGACCGTCGATCTGTGGGAAGCCGCCGGCGGTGGTCCGTGGGGCATCGCCGAGACCGGCACGAAGCGCACCGGCGCCGAGGGCGCGACGTGGATCACACAGGGCTGCGCATGGGCCCGTTCCCGCGGCGCGGTCGGCTGGTGCTGGTTCCACTCCGCCGTCGGCAACGACGGCCCGTGGTGGCTGACCGACCCCGACATGCTCGAAGCGATGGGCGCCGAGGTCGTCGGCGTGTAACCGTTCTGGGCTGCGCTCGGGGATGGAGCGCGTTCGCCGCCGCACCCGGAGGCGGGCCCACCATCCGGGAACGTTGAAACCCCACCCGCTCGGTTGCTCCCTGCACCGATCCGGGTGGGGTTTCTTCGCGTCTCGGGTCAGGCGCGACGCTGCTTGTCCCAGGTGGTGAGCGCTCCGGCGAACAGTGCGACACCGGCGATGATCGTGAGGATCAGCCCTGCTCCGGCGCTCACCAGCGTCTCACCGGCGATGTCGATGTAGTCGACCACGCCGATCAGAGCGACGAGCGCCCCGCAGATGACAGCGACCCAGATGAGCCGTCCGGCCTGCCACGCCGCGAGGGCACCAACGGTACCCAGGAGCAGCGTGATGGCACCGTCCCCGTCGATCCCGGACTTCGACAGCAGACCGTTCGCTGCGGTCGCCCACGGCAGGAACGCGGCGAGCACCGCGAGCGCACCGCCAGCGATCGCCACGATCTGCTCGCGATACTGGATCGGTTTCACCACGGGCTCACCGCCCGACTCGGTCTGCGAAGTGGTCGGGGGAGGGAGTTCGTCCGCCATCCCGCCGATGCTACGCCGCGTCGTCGAAACCTCGCGCCGAATACATCGCAGCGCGGACTCGCCCGACGGCGGCCCGCCGGAGATACACCTGCGTCGAGGTGATCGAGACGTGGCCGAGGAACTCCTGCACGGTCGGGAGATCGGTTCCGGCCTCGACCAGTTCGGACGCGATCGTGTGTCGGAGGCTGTGGCACGCCATCCCGTCGCCGGGGGCGCGCTTCACGCCGGCGTCCGTCATCCACTCGGACATGAGCCGCCCGAGATAGCTGTTCGAGATCCCCCGCGTGCCGTCGAGGGTGCGGATCATCGGCCCAACGTGCGCGCCGTGCTCGGCGAGGTAGTCGCCGAGCGGCCGAGCGACCCACTCGGGCACCGGTTCGGTGCGGTGGTGGCCACCCTTGCCGACGATCTGCAACGTCTCGGCGCGGCGGTCCCAGTCGCCGACCTGCAACGCGATCACCTCGGCGCGGCGCAGGCCGCACCAGCGCATCAACGCGAACACGGCACGAGCTCGCGAGTCGGGCAGGACCGCCTCGAGCGCCTCGACCTGATCGGCGGTGAGCGCCCGATCGGCAGGACGTGGGACGCGTGGCGCTTTCATCCCCGTCGTCGGATCTCGGCGGATGGTGCCGCGCTCGACGAGGTGTCGGCACCATGCCCGAATGACGCCGAACTCGTGGCGCCTCGTCGCTGGCGCGAGGTGCGCTCGCGCGGTCTGCCAGCGTTCGATGTCGGTGCGGCTGAGTCGTTCGATCGGCCGATTGCCGAAGCTCTCGGCGAAGCTGGTGAGGATGGAGAGGTTCCGCGATGCGGTCGCCGCCGTGATCTCCGAGCGCTTTCGGCGCCCGTCGATCCATGCGAACCCCGCCCGCCATGTGGGGGTATGCATCGGGCCACTGTTGCACCCCGCACCGCCCGATGCGACCGCGCAGAGTGGTTGTTCTGTTCCGGTTGAATGAAGCGACACTACGCTGCTTCCAACCATGACTGCGCAGTACATCTAGCCATGTGAACCGCCTGCGTGTCTGCGGAATCACCGACCTCGATCCACCAGAGCGGCACCCCTGTGACCTGCGCATATGCCAGCAGCATCTGCCGCGGCGGGCTGTCGTTCGTCTCGTGCCGGGTGATCGTGCGGCGCCCGATACCGAGCGCATCGGCCATCTCCTGCTGCGTCATCCCCGCGTGCTCGCGGGCCTTGACCATGCGATCGCCGACCGTCCAGGTCGGGAGCGCAGTGTCACTGTGTGTGGCTGTGCTCATGTGCGCATCATGACGAAGGAGAGCTAACTGGCGCAACTGGAATATCGATGTTCTGACAAGATCTTGTAGTTCGTTGTTGACTTGTTGGCTCATTTGCGCCACACTCGCCGATGTGAGCCAACAAGACATCGATCTGATCGGCAGTGGCGAAGCCGCCGTCGTGCTCGGGTGGTCACTCGCGAAGGTGAAGCGCGAGGCGAAAGCCGGGCGACTGCCACACCACACGAAGCTGCCCGCGCAGACCGGCGCGTATCTCTTCGACCGCTCCGTCGTCGAAGCCCACCGCGACGCAGCGGCGGCGGTCTGATGGGCTGTCACCTCGCATACGACGGGCACGAGTGCCCGGGCGAGTGTCTCCAAGCGCAGGTGCGTCTGTGGATCCGCACCCGGCTGAGGGCGTTGAAGCACCGCGGCGAACGCGCCGAGTTCGCCCCGAGCGACGGCGTCCGCCGTGCGCTCACCCCGGACGAGTTCCGGGCAGCTCACCTCGACCAGATCTCGACCGCTTCTGCGGTCATCTCCGACCGTGAGTGCAACATGGGCGCGCCGTACCCAGCGGTGCGCGCTCACGGTTCGGGTGTCGTCGGCGCGGCGGAAATCCCGCTCGCCGCTGCGTCGGCGGCACCCTCCCCCCAACCGCTGCTCGATCGAGTGTTCCCGACCCGAGGTGCGGCGTGAGCGCGGATCGGGTGCCGCAGCGCGGTGAGGTGTGGGCGTTCCGGCCGCTTTGGACGTCGATCGGACGCGGTCAGGTCGTCATCCTCGACGAACCGAACCAGACCGGCGCGGTGCCGTACCGGCTCCGGTCCCGCGAGGGCACCGGGGACGTGCTCGTCGCCCCGCTCGCAGTGTTCGTCGCCCGATACGACTACGTGGCGGCGTCGATCGACGAGGCGCCGGCGCAGCGTGCCGCCGTGCCGATGGAGTTCCCGATCCGACCGGGCACCGCGGTCCCCGACCCCGGAGTGGTCGCGTGAACGTGACGGATCCGTTCGACGAGCGGACGTTCCCGTCGACGTCGCGTCGCCGCGAGCTCGCCGACCGCGTCGGCGCGCTGTGGCTGTACTACGGCGGCGACGTCATCCGTGCCGTCGCGATCGTGCTCATCGCCGGCGCCGTCGTGTTCGTGTCGACGAGCGTGTACGGCGCCCCGGTGACCGACGACGCCGCCCAGGTGGCCGTCGAGGCTGACCGAGTCGTCGTCGATCATCCTGGGCCACCGTGGGCGGTCCTCGAGGGCTGTGACCTCGCCGAGTGGCACGCCGCCGCAGCCGGGCTGCCTGCCGGTCTGTTCCGAGCGATCGCCGACGCCGAGTCCGGCTGCCGGAACGACATCACGAACCGGTACGGCCGGGTGTGCTGTCACGGCGCCTGGCAGATTCACCAGCTCTGGCTCGCCGACCCGCGGGTGCGGGCGTGCGGCGCGACCGATGTGGCGTCGTTGCGGACCGACTCGCCGGTGTCGTGGGCGGTGAACGCCTGCGCAGCAGCGGTGATCCTCGACGAGCAAGGGCTGTCCGCGTGGCAGGTGTGCACCCGTCGAATCGTGAGGTGCTGGTGATGCTCACCGTGCTGATGTTCGTGTTCGCGCCGGTGATCTGGGTCGCCGGCTGGGTCGGTGAGTGGCACGACCGGAGGCGGTCGCGGTGACCGGGTCGGTCGAGCATCGGTGCCGCGACGGCTGCGGCAGCTACGAGGCGCTGTGCGACTCGCGTCCGCCCGTCGATCCGCTGGTCGAACGTCAGCGGCTCGCGGTCGGGATGTGCTGCTTCGTCGTCCTCACCGGGCTGGCCGCGGTTCTGCTGTGGCTGCTCCCGTTCTGAACCCCTACCCCATCCCCAACTGACCTCGAGGAAGAGGAAACCCATGTCATCGATCGTCAGGCGAGTCGGCGGACTCGTCGCCTGCATCTCCACTCTCGCAGCGTGCGTCGCGGTCGGCGTCGGCGTTCCCCGCGTCGATGCCCGCGACGGCTGCACCGGCACCGATTCGTACTGCAATCCGACCACGGTCCCCGAGACCACGACCACGGAGGCAACACCATCAAGTACGTCACCAACCGTTTCGAGTTCATCGACATCCCCGCCGACGAGCTCGGCTACACCGACTTCCTCGACTGCGACCCCGGCGACGCCGACCACGTTGTCTTCACCGTCGACGAGCTCACCGAGTACGAGCGTGCCCTCATCGACGCCGGTCTCGACCACTTCGACTTCGACGGTTCCTACCGAGGCGACGACTACGAACCCGAATACGACTTCTCCGTCGCCGAAGCCCGTCGATCCGTGTGTGGACCCGTCGACGGGCGAACGCGACCCGCTCTGCCAGCCGCTGCCGGTGACCGGTGTGAGCGTCGAGGTCGTCGTGATGATCGCCGGCGTCGTCGCGCTCGTCGGGATCCTCGTGATCGTGCTCGCCCGCCCGACCGCGCCGCGCCGCGGCCGCTCCGGGAGCGTGTCCTGATGGGCATCTCGGGCCGTCAGCGGCTCGCCCTGACGCGACCGTGCCTGCTGGCGGTCGAGACGATGCATCCGTGCTACCGCACCGTCACGGGCGTCTGGTCCGAGATCCTGACGGTGAACACCGGTCATGAATGAATCGAAGCCGGATACGGCGGGCCCGTGTGGCACGCCTCCGTCTCGTACCGAGGTCGTCGGATGACCGATCTCGCCGCGCTCGACGACCTGCGGCTCGAACGTGCGATGCGCGTGCTCGCCGGTGTCGGCGATCCCGATCACGAGTGGTCGGAGTCGACACCGCGAGCGCTGCACATCCGACGTCGGCTCACCCCTGGTGAGGCTGCCGGCTTCGGGCTGCGCGACATCCGACGCACCCAGGAAGCGAAGGACCGGTTCGCGGCGCTGCCCGCCCAGGTCCGTCGCCGCGCCCCGCAGTGGGCGTTCACCGAAGAGGTCGGGCTGTGACGCGCCGGTCGTGGGAGTTGCGGCCGGTGCGTTCGGGCGATTGGGAGTTCGTCGTCGGCGGCAAGGTCGCCGGGTTCGTGTCGCTGCAGGCTGGTGTCGAGCGTCCGAACGTGCTCGCGCGTCGTCTGCTCGAGACCGTGGTCCGTCATCACGGTGATCGGATCGGGTCGGAACCGGCCGATGAGATCGATTGGAACGCGCTCGGCTGGTCGTCGGCCGCCGACCACGACGCGATTCTCGCCGACCTCGACGCTGTGATCGCTGGCTGGCGCGGTCACCCGCTTGAGCGGCGCTGTCTGATGCACGTCGTCGCCGCGAAGCAGTCGGCCGGTCTGCCGTCGTGTCCCCCGTACTCGTTGGAGGAACTCGACGAGCTCGACGGGATCATCCGCACCGCTCCGGAGATCGTCGCCCAGGACGTGGCGGCCGAAGAAAGGCCCGTCGCATGAACACCGACACCCGGCCATCGTCCGCTGCGATCGGCGCGAACGCCGCCATTGTCGTCGACGCCGAGGCAGCTGCCGCTGCGCAGCTCGCTGCGCGTGCTTTCGCCGAGCCGTCGTCGCCGCCGTCGATCGCCGAGCTCCGCGAGCGCCTCGTCGGCGCGTACCGGGACGAGATCGCCCGGCTCGAACGCGAGGTCGACCGGTTCAACGCCGAACTCGAGACGCTCCGCACGACCCGCGAGTCGACCGTCGAGCAGCTCGTGGCCGCCCAGGCCGAACTCGCCCAGCTCACCGGTGAGCGCCCGGCGAAGCGTTCGACGCCGCGCCAGCGGTCGAAGTCCGGCGAGTTCGTGTGCGGGATCGATGGCTGCGAGCGGTCGTTCGACACGGAGCATGGCCTCGGTGTCCATCGGCGCCGCTCGCACAAGCCCCCGACCATCGCAGCGACTGCGCCGCGACCCGCCGCCGCGTCGACCGGGAAGGTGTTGCGCTGCGGCGAGCTCGCCGGCGACGACGTCTGCAACGCCGAGTTCCCCACGCTCAAGGAACTGTCGAACCACACGATCACCGCGCACCAGCGCCAGCCGACCCCAGGGGAACGGATCCCCGTCACGCCCGATGCAGCTCGATGACGTCCGCCCCGACTGGCACGCCGACGCCATGTGCAACACCGGTGACGCCGCGCTCGTCGACATCTTCTTCGGTGCTGGCCGCCACGACCACGACGGCCGTCGCGCCAAGCGGATCTGCGCGGTCTGCCCCGTCGCCCTCGACTGCCTCGACGCCGCCCTGGACGCCCCGGTCGACCCGGTCGGTGTGTGGGGCGGCACCACAGCCGACGACCGCCGCCCGATGCGCCGCGCCCGCGCCGCCGGCACCGACCCGACATCCCGTCATCTGACCACCGCCTGAACATGAGCGCCGTACTCGTCTCATCCCTCACCCCTGGCCAGCTGTGCGCGGCCCGACCGAACGTCGGGTACGCGCAGGCCGGGGAAGTCGTCACCGTCCTCGAGACGCTTCCCGGTGACCGGGTGCGAGTCGCGTACGGCACGGTCACCGATCTCGTCGTCCCGGTCGTGACGCTCGCCCCGCTGCCACCCTCCGCACGGTCGACCGACCCGGGGACGTCGCACATGGCGGCAGCCCGCGCGACCGTCCCCATGAAGCTGTACGCCGGGCAACGTCGCGCGCTCCACGCGATCGTCGCCGCCGGGCAGCGCGGGCTGAACGACTTCGAGCTTGCCGACCGCACCGGATCGAAGCAGACGTCGATCGGTGTGCGCCGCGGCGAGCTCGCCCGCGCCGGTCTCGTCACCCGGAGCGGGCGCCGCCGCCCGTCTGACACCGGCGAACCCGCGGATGTGTGGATCGCGACCGATCTCGGCATCGACGTCTGGCGCCAAACCAGCGACAGAGAGACCGCATGACCGCACCACCCACGGACCGAAGGAAGTGACCCACGATGGCTGAGTACCGCCCCGCACCCGACGTCGCCGAGATCGCACGTCACCTGATCTCGAAGGTCGAGCAGCACCACGAGCTCGTGAACGCTCACATCGAGTACGTCTTCATCGACGAGGCACCAGAATCGAAGGGCCGAACCATTTGGGGTCGAGCCCGGAAGGTCTCCGGCCTCAACGCCTACCTTGCCCGGCAACACGAAGCGAGCGAGGACGGCGCTGACTTCGAGCCTCCGGAGTCGTTCTTCGTGATCGAGATCTCGCACGACATCTGGGAGCACCTCCGAGACGACCAGCGCACCGCCCTCGTCGACCACGAACTCTCGCACTGCGTCGCGTCGTACAACACCAAGACCGGCGTCTACGACCTCGCCACCCGCTCACACGACCTCGAAGAGTTCCTGGGCATCGTCGCGCGGCACGGGCTCTGGAAGACCGACGTCCAGCAGTTCGGCATCGTCGCATCCGAGCAGCTCTCGCTCGCCATCGACCGAATCCCAGCACACGCAGCAGAGACCGAGTGACGCCCGGGACCGACTGATGACCGTGTCGATCGACATCCTCGGCGCGCCGACGCGCCGCCTCACAATGAACGACCGCCCGCACTGGTCGACCCGGCACCGGCTGACGAAGGGCTGGCGCGGCGCGGCGTTCCGGTCGGCGATCGCCGAGCTCGGAACCGCGCCATCCGGTCGGCGACAGCCTGCGGCGTGGCTGCAGGTCGTGTTCCACGTCTCCGACCCGGGCCGCCGCCGCGACCCGCACAACTGGGCACCGACCGAGAAAGCGATCGTCGACGGACTCGTCGACGCCGGTCTGTGGCCCGACGACACCCCGGAACACGTCCTCGTCGTCCCGTGCGAGTTCCACCGGGCAACCGGCCCTGCCGCCATGTGCCCACCGACGGTGCACATCCATCCCCGATCCGAAGGACCGCCGCCGTGCCTGGCCCACGCGTAGACACACCGACCCCGTTCGGCGAGCACATCTCCGAAGGACTCGACCCGCAACCGGACGGGCTGTGCTGCTGCCCCGACATCCCACCGTCGCCGCTCGCCGGTGGCGAGTGCCCGCGATGCCATCGACTCCACCCCGACGGCATCGCCCCGAACATCGCGTGCGCGTTCGGATTCGACCGCGCCCGGTGGGAAGCCTCGAGACCTGCTGTCGCTCGACGCCGTCGTCCGGTTCGGGTGGTGTGATGTGGCTCTACGTGCCATCGCGCTGTTCGACGGATACGGCGGATTCGAACTCGGACTCCGCCTCGCCGGCCTCGACGTACGAACCGTGGCTCGTGTTGAGCGGGACAGCCACGCAGCGGCCGCTCTCGTGGCCCGGATGGAAGAGGCGCACCTGGATCTCGCTCCTGTCTGGGATGACGTCTGCACGTTCGACGGTGGCCCGTGGCGTGGCCGAGTGGATCTCGTCACTGCCGGTTTCAACTGTCAGCCGTTCTCGACCGCAGGACGGCGTGACGGTGTCGATGATGAGCGATGGCTCTGGCCGGACATTGCCCGGATCGTGGCTGACGTGGGACCGCGATTCGTGTTCCTGGAGAACGTCCCCGGACTTGTTCGACTCGGAGGGCTCGACCGTGTCTGCGGGGATCTTGCCGACCTCGGGTTCGATGCGGAGTGGGGTCTGCTCTCCGCGGCCGCCGTTGGCGCATCCCATGAGCGTGAGCGGTTCTGGTTCTTGGCCCACGCCGAGGGCGTCGGAGGGATTCCGAGGCACCGACTCGGAGCGCCCGAATCAGACGGGCGGCCCGTCGCTGCTCAAGTTGGCGCACCGGTGGGCGACGCCGACGGTCGGCGACTCGAAACAGACCCGGGCGTCAGCAGACGCAATCGATCGAGGGTTCGCGGGGACGCTGACCGACCACGCGAGATCCTGGGACGGAGAACGTTCCCACCCACTCGAGACGACGTCGGTGGGTGGCGAGAGTGGATCTCCGAGGGTGGACCTGAACCCGCGGTTCGTCGCAGCACTGATGGGCGTCCCGTGGGACTGGCTGAGTCCCTGCACCTCGGTGGCAACGGACTCGTTCCGGCGGTGGCTGGACACGCATTCCTTCAACTCGCCGCCCGGCTCGGCGTCGAGGTGACGCCGTGACCGCAGTCCGCGCCCTCGGCGACCCACCGCGCCGAACCAACGACCAAGCGATCGCGGATCTCGCCGCGCTCGAGATCCTGCGCGCCTCCGACGTCGTGCTGGACACCACCTATGGCCGCGGCCGGTTCTGGAACCAGTGGCGCCCCGGCTGCCTGATGGTCTCCGACCTCAACCCGGCCCGCGTGCCGCCTCTCCCGCCCGGCGCGCCTCACCGACTGCCGACCGTGCTCGGCGGCCGCATCGTCACCTCGCTCGGCCCGCACGACTTCCGGCACCTGCCCCTCGACGACGCCGCAGTCGACGTCGTCGTGTTCGACCCGCCGTACAAGCTGAACGGCACCTCGGGCCACGGTGGCCCAGCGTCGAGCGATGCCGACTACGGCGTCGACGGCCGATACCGGCCAGTGCGCGACCGGCACGCGCTGATAGCGCACGGCATCGTCGAAGCAGCCCGAGTCGCTCGCCGGCTGGTGCTGGTGAAGTGCGCCGATCAGGTCAACGCGTCCCGCTACGTGACCCAGGTCGAGCACTGCCGAACCGTCGCGACAGCGATGGGACTCGATCAGCTCGGCCGGATGTTCGTCGTCGGGTACCGCGCGCAGCCTTCCGGCCGCGCCCAGTTGAAGCCGCACAACGACGTGTCCGAGCTGCTCATCTTCGAGTACCGCAAGCCCCGCGAGGCAACGCCGTGACCGATCCTCAGCTGTTCGACCCTGGCCCGGTTGACGAGTACGCCCTGCCGCCGGACCTGTCGCCCGATGCGCGACGTACGGCGCGCCGGAACGCTCTGCTCGATCAGGGCGTGCATCCGGTCACGATGCAGCCGACGCGCCCGGATCTCGGGACGTGTGGTGATTGCGTCCACAACCTCGATCACCGTGGCGGCCGGCGCACCTACAAGAAGTGCGCGCTCGTGCCGGTCACCAGCGGCCCGGGCACGGACATCCGGTCGAAGTGGCCCGCGTGTCATCGCTGGGAGCCGTCCGGGTGACGTGGGGGAAGGTGTCCGATGATCTGCACTCGCATCCGAAGTGGACGGGTGCGAGCCCGAACGCGAAGGCGCTGTGGGTGACCGCGCTGTCCTACTGCTCGGGGTATCTGACCGACGGCGTCGTGGACGCGGCCGATCATCTCCCGACGTTGGCTGTTGAGACGTTCGGGCTCGTCCCGTCGTCGATGACGAAGGCCCGCAAGGCCGCCGCCGAGCTCACCGAACGCGGTCTGTGGAAGGCCACCGACAACGGGTGGCGGTTCCACGACTGGAAGGACAACAACCCGACCTCGAGTCAGGTGCGGCGCCGCCGGAAGAAGGACAAGCGCCGCGATTGGCTGCACAAGACGACCGACGGGAAAGCGTTGAAGCGCCACGTCCGTGCCCGTGACGGCGATGTGTGCTCGTGGTGTGCCGATCCGGTCAGGTGGGGCGCGAACCGAGCCCCTGACGGCGGCACGTACGACCACGTCGACCCGGACGGCCCTGACGAACCGTGGAACCTGGTCGTGTCCTGCAACCTGTGCAACGGCACGAAATCGGACCTCGATCACGACGAGATCGGCTTCCACCTCCGCGACGACCACGATCTCACAAACCGCTGGTGTGCAGGGAGAACGCGCCCTGACGCCACCCCGTCTGCTTCGACGCGACCCAATCGCGACTCAGTCGCGACCCAATCGTCCCGAACGACATCGCCCGGGGCGGGTCGGGTCGGGTTCGGGTCGGGTCTGGTCGCCGCAGGCCAGCCCGCCCCGCCGCAGCCCGCGACGGTTCCGCTCGAACCCGAACCGCCACCGCCACCCGACGATCACGACTTCACAGGAGACCCCACACGATGAATGGTTGGACACCGCGTACTCCGCTCGAGCAGCTGATCCAGATCGAAACGATGCTCGCCGAGATCGTCCCTCGGTTCGGACGCGCGCGTGCTCGGATCGTCGACACGCTGCCTGGGCACTCGGGACGCCCCGCGGGGAACGGTGAGCCGGGCGGCGGTCGTGGTGCATCGTCGTCGACGGTGGTAGAGCGCACGCAGGCCGAGTGGCATCGCTCGGGACGTGATCTCGATCGTCTCGAGCGCCTCGCCCGCGATGTCGTCGACGTCGTGCTGTCGCTCGCTCCGGATGGTCTCGAACGTCCGGTCGACAATGGCCCGGTTCGTCGGTTGGCGTGGTCGCGGTGGGCGGTGCGTCACGTCGTCGAGCTGACCCGCGGTGGCCGCCACGTCGCGCGTGCTCGTCTGATCGATCTGCACCGCGATGTCGAGCACCTTCACCGGATGGTGAGCATCTGGGCGGATCCGCGCACGCCGCCCGAGTCTCGGTCGCTTGAGCTCGCCGCCGACGCGACCGAGACGCTGTGCCGGTCGTGTCTGCGTGCGGGCGCTCGGAACGAACGCTCCGAGCGGTACTCGTCGGATGGGCTGTGTCGCTGGTGTGGTGACTTCCAGTCCGAGCAGGGGTTCCTGCCGACGTTGGAAATCATCGACGCGCACGAGTCCGGGCAGCCCGGCTCGTCGATCGCCCGCCTGATCCGCGAAGCCCGCCGAGCACAACCCCGCCGACGCAGACGTCGAGCTCACCGACCGAACGGAGGTCGCTGACCGTGCACGATCTGTTCGACCTCGCCAGTCCGATCGAGTTGGCCACCTACGCCGGCACTCGGCACGCCTTCGTCTGCAGGGTGTGCTGTGCCGTCGTGCTCTCGGGCGAATCGCAGTACGACACATCGGCGCTCGAGCATCACGCCGAGTGGCACTCTCGTCGGGACGACATCTGATCGAGGATGTGCGAATCCGCCCTTCACGCTGGACGTTCGTGTTACCCTGATCGTCAGATCGATTCGCTAGAGCCCGTGCGCCCGAAGAGGCGGCGGGCTCTCCTCGTTCCCGGGGCGGTGTGCTGATGCCGTCCCGACGTCGTGACCAGTACGGCGGGACATTCCCTGCTCGACGCCGCCGGATCCGGCTGGCGATCGCATCGGGGAACGTGCGGGCCGCCTATCAGGAAGCTCCGCATCTGTTCCCCGGCGACATCGCCCTGGCGGTCGAGGTGCCGTGCTGGCGTTGCGGGCAGCCGCTCGCAACGTGTGGCCCGAACCGGAACGGCCGGAACCGGAACGGCACGCCGGCGACGTGGCACACCGGGCACACCGTGCCGGGTGACAACTCGAAGCCGGTTCTCCCGGAGTGCTCGGCGTGCAACACCAGCGAAGGCGCCGGGCGTGGAAACCGCCGCCGGCGCCCCAACCGTCCGAGGTGAATCATGAGACGTCGTCTGATCGCAATCGCAGCGCTCGCCGTCGGTGCGCTCGCCGCGCCGACCAGCGCCGCAGCGCACTACGACCCGAACCGGGTCATCATCGGCGAGTTCCAGAACTGCCAGCAGGTGCCGGCGTGCCGGAACGCGAACATCCCGCCGCTCCGGCTCGACGTGATGATGTACCAGGGCACGCTCGGCGGTCAGAACTACTGGGTGCGCTGCCTCCACATGGGCGGCACGATCCGGTTCGAGAACTGGCCATCGCAGGGCGGCTGGGTGCCGGTCTGCGTCGGCGTCGACGTCTGACCGGGTGGGGCGGTCCGATTCTTTCGAGGGCCACCAGACCCCCGGAAACCCCGCACCTCTTCGTCTCTCTGACTCTGAGAACGAGTCGGTCGCGTGACCCGCAGGGAGGTCTCTCGTGAGCGCCTCCACGTCTCGACGCAAGGCCCGATCGGGCAGTTCGGCGCGTTCGGGCGCGAAGCCGGCGTCGAAGCGGTCGCAGAACGGCAGTCAGGCCGGTGCGCGTCTCGAGTGCCCGGATCCGGGCTGTGAGCGCACCTATGCGAACGAGCGGACGCTGGCGCGGCACGTGGCGCAGGCGCATCCGCCGGCGCCATCGCTCAAGGGACTGAACGAGTCGCCGGTCGAGGCGGTCGAGCGGGTTCTGGCCGACATGGAGATCACCTCGCGGCGCGCGGTGCTCGCCGCCACCGTGCGCACGCTCGCTCTCGCGTTGATGACGTGCGAGCCGACAGACGTGGCCAAGACGTCGAAGGAGCTCGACGCCCGGATGCGTGACCTGCTCGAACTCGCCCGCCCGGCCGACGATGACGCCGACTGGACGGAGAGTGACGAGTGAGTACGCCGCGTGAGTTCGTTCCGCCGCTGTGGGGAACCCGTCGCCGGACCGCGGACGAGTGGGTCGCCGCCGGTGGCGCGAAGTCGCAGCTCAAGGCCGGGGACGTGTGGTGGCCGACGATCGGTCACCAGGTCGCCGACGTCGGTACCCGGCTCGGGCTGCCGCCGATGCCTCACCAGTCGTACATCTTCGATGTCGGCTTCGAGCTCGACCCGACGACGGAGAACGAGATCGATCTGTGGTACTCCGAGGGCGGCATCTGGGTGATGCGCCAGTGCGGTAAGACGATGGGGACGCTGTTCCCGATCATCGTGCACCGCGAGACGCGGATGCCGAAGCTGATGGGCGGCCGGCAGATGTCGTCGTTCACGATGCAGGATCGGCAGGAGACCCGCAAGAAGTTCGAGATCGCGATGATCCCCCAGCTCGACGACGCGGTCGAGCACTTCCGGAGGATCACGAACCCGAAGGCCCGCCCGGGCCGCTCGACGCGCGAGTGGAAGTCCTCGCTGAACAACGGGTCGGAGCATCTGCTGTTCGGCCGCGGGAACTACATGCTGATCGAGACGCCGTCGGAGAAGGCTGGCCACGGTGGAACGCTCGACCTCAAGGCCGCCGACGAGATCCGGTTCGGTGTCGATGATCGCATCGAGGCGTCGGCCGGTCCGTCGCAGATCACCCGCCGCTCGAGGCAGCTGTGGGTGGCGTCGACCGCAGGCGACGAGCGGTCGTGGTACATGTGGCCGAAGGTGCTCGGCGCCCGGCAGCGCATCGAACGCGACGACACGTCGACCCGGATCTGCTCGTTCGAGTGGGCGATCCCCGCGGACGCTGACCTGCACGACCCCGATGTGTGGTTCGAGCATCACCCGGCGGTCGGGCACACGATCTCGGTCGACGACATCCTGGACGAGCTCCGCAAGGCCGAGGACTCGCCCGACGAGTCGAAGATCGACACGTTCCGGCAGGAGTACGCGAACCAGTGGATCCGCACGCCGCTGCTCGGCGCCGATCACCGTCCGCAGGTGATCGACCCGGCGGTGTGGGAATCCCGCAAGGTCGACATCTCGACACCCGCCCGCGAGTCGATCGTGCTCGCGTGGGCGGTCGACGACGACTCGCAGACCGCGACGATCTCGATGGCCGCTCACACCCCGGACGGCGCGGTGCGGCACGAGGTGCTCGACAACCGGCGCGGCACGTGGTGGCTCGAACGCCGCTTTGAAGATCTGATCGATCAGCACCAGCCGGTCGCCGTCGGATATCACGCAGGGCATCCGCCGACCGCCGCGGTCGCCCCCGCGATCGCTCGGGCGATCACTGACCGCACCGACCGTGACGGCGACGTGCTGGTGAAGGTGACCGGCACGAACTACGCCGCCGCGTGCGAGGCGTTCGTGACGAGCATCGTCGAGGGCCGCGCGGTGCACGTCGACCAGCTGTGGCTCACCGAGTCGCTCGCCGGCGCCGCGAAGCTGATCCGCGGGAAGTCGTGGATCTGGGACGACCAGTCCTCGACCGGCGACAACACTCCGATCGTCGCGGCGACGATCGCCGCCCGCACGCTCGAGCAGCACATCCCAGCGCCCGAGCCTGAGAAGTTCTACGTCTACTGACCCCGGGTGGAGGTGCCGCCGATGCGAGAGCGTCTCACGACCGCCGGCGAGATCGTCGGCGCCGGCATGGTGACCGCTGGCTGCACGATGCTGTCGATCCCGCTCGGGCTGATCGCCGGTGGCGCCACGGTGATCGCCGTGTCGTTCCTGGCCGCCGAGGCGATCCCCGAGCGGCTCGCCGATCCTGCTGACGACCCGAGGTCGCCGCGATGAGTCTGCTGCGGCGAGCTCGCCGGACCGACCCGATCGTCGACGAACGAGCGTCGGTGCTGCCCAAGGCAACGACCCTCGAGGAACTGGCCCGCATCATCTCGTCCGGTGGCCGCGCGTCGCTGACGACTGCCGCGTCGATCGACGGCGCATTGCATCACCCTGCGGTGTACCGCTCGGTGAACAAGGTCGCCGGCATGGTCGCACAGCAGCCGTGGCGGTCCCAGATGGGCCGCGAGACGCTGCCGCTGCCTCCGCTGCTCGCATCGCCCGCTTCGGGCGTGCTTCGCCCGTCTGCGTGGAAGCGGACCGCCGCAACGTCGATGTTGCTCGGCGGTGGCGCGACTGCGCTGGTCGACGACTGGCCGAACCCGACCCGCCTCGATCTCGTCCACCCGGACTGCGTCGACTGGGATCCCGAGACCGGCTGGACCGTCGACGGGAAGCCGGTCGATGAATGGCCGCTCGGCCCGCTGTGGCACGTGCCGATGATGACGCTCCCCGGTTCCCCGAAGGGCGTCAACCCGCTCGAGTACGCCCGTCGCACCACGTTCGCCGGTCTCGCCGCGAAGGAGTTCGGCGGGAACTTCTTCAAGGACGGCGCGCACCCGACGACGATCATCTCCCCCGAGTCCGATCCCGGCCCGGACGGCGCGGCCGCGTTGAAGAAGAAGGTGGCCGACGTGACGTCGGGGACGACTCGCGAGCCGCTGGTGCTGCCGCAGTCGGTGAAGTGGAACCAGATCCAGATCAACCCGGACGACTCGCAGTTCATCGATCTGATGCGATTCACCGGCGCCGAGATCGCCGGGTTCTTCGGTCTGCAGCCCGAACACATCGGTCTGCCCGTCGAGGGCGCCGGCATCCAATACTCCAACCGCGAGAACCGGCAGCAGGATCTCCTGCAGGACGCCGTGATGCCGGTCATCGTGCCGCTCGAAGAAGCGCTGTCCGAGCTGCTCCCCGGGCAGCAGCAGGTGAAGTTCAACGTCGCCGGGCTGCTCCGCCAAGACCTCAAAGCGAGATACGAGTCGTATCTGATCGCCGCCCAGATCAACGACCTGACCGACGAGACCTTCTTGTCGGTCGACGAGATGCGCGACCTCGAAGATCGACAGCCCATAGAGGAGGGCAACGATGAGTAACCCGCTCGCCGCCGAGGGCGTCGACATCATCATGCGTGGCCGCTTCGACGCTCCCGCGTTGAACGTGACCGAGACCCGCAACGACAGCGACGACGATGACGCCCCAGGCGGCGCGACGCTGTTCGGGCACTTCTCCCGGTTCGGTGTCTGGTACGAGATCGACTCGTGGCTCGAGGGCCGCTTCATGGAGCGAATCCAGCAGGGCGCGTTCACGAAGACGATCCAGGAGAACCGCGACAACGTCGTCTGCTCGTTCGATCACGGGTACGACCCGCAGATCGCCGACAAGCCGATGGGCCCAATCACCGAGCTCCGCGAAGAGGATGCGGGCCCGTACTACGAGGTGCCGCTGCTCGACACCGACTACAACCGCGGCTTCATCCTGCCAGCGTTGCAGGGCCGCACGATCGACGGCCGGAACCTCGGGTCGACGCTCGGCGCGTCGTTCCGGTTCCGCGTCATCAAGGACGAGTGGGACATGGAGCCCGCCACGTCGGCCGAGAACCCCGACGGGATCGCCGAACGCACGATCACCGAGGTCCGACTGTTCGAGTTCGGCCCGGTCGTCTACCCGGCATCGGCCGCGGCGACCGCCGGCGTGCGCAGCCTCACCGACCACTTCTTCGACCGGTCGCTCGAACGACACGGTCGCACCGGAGCCGCCCCGAGCACTCCGAACCCCACCACCGAGCCGCACTCGCACTCGGACATCGACAACCCCACCCGCGGCGCGAACGACATCCGTCTCGCGCTGCTCCGATGACCGAGAAAGGGCCATCATGAACTTCCTCCAGCGTGCGATCGCCAAGCGCGACGCCATCCAGGAACGACTCGACGAGATCGTCGCCAAGCGCGACGCCAAGGCCGCCGAGCTCGACGACTTCGCGGGCACCCTCGACGACGAGAACCGCAACGCCACCGCCGACGAGAACGAGCTGGTCACGCTCGCGCTCGCCGAGGTCCGCTCGTTCCGCGAGCAGGCCGACAGCGTGCAGGTCGAGCTCGACGCCGCCCAGGCAGACGTCGACGAGCTGCAGTCCGTCGACGACGCCCGCTCGAAGCAGCCGGCATCGTCGAAGCGGCGCCCCGATCGCCGCACCGCGGACGACCCCTACGACATCGAGATCCGCTCCGCTCCCCGCACCGCCGAGACGCGACGCGACTTCGAGGACCGTGCGTTCAAGGCGCTCGAGCAGGAGCGCAGCCTGACCGACGATCAGAAGACCCACGTGGACGCGCTGCTGCGTTCGACGTCGGTCAACCGTGACGGCGCCCTGTCCCGTCACCTGATCGGCACCGGCCGCCCCGAGTACCGCTCGGCGTTCTCGAAGCTGATGCGCGGTCTCCCGCACGTCACCGACGCCGAGTTCGAGGCGCTCGAAGAGGTGCGTGCGATCAACATCACCACCGACGGCGAGGGCGGCTACCTGATGCCGTTCACGCTCGACCCGTCGATCGTGCTCGTCAACGACGGCCGCACGAACCCGATGCGTCAGCTCGCGACCGTGCGCACCGTGATGACCGACAACTGGCAGGGTGTGAACTCGGCCGGTGTGACGGCGTCGTGGGACGCCGAGGCGTCCGAGGTGTCGGACGACACGCCGACCTTCACGCAGCCCGCCATCCCCGTGCGGATCGCTCGGGCGTTCGTCGAGTACACGATGGAAGCCGAGGACGACTTCGCCGGTCTGGCGACGGACGTCACCGCTCTGATCGGCGACGCGATGGACGACCTCGAGGCGAGCGGCTTCGCGACGGGCACGGGCACGGGCAACCAGCCCGAGGGCATCGTGACCGGTCTCCTGGCCGTGGCGGGCAACGCCTCCCGGGTGCAGACCGCCGGTGTGGGCGCCTACGCCCTGGCCGACGTCGACGCCCTGTCGGACGCCGTGCCGGACCGCTACGACGCGAACGGTGTGTTCCTGATGCACCGGGCGATCGTCACCGCGACCCGGAACCTCGGCGACGCGACCGGTGACCCGGTCACGAACCTGGCGTCGGGCGGCCCCATGGTGCTGCGGAACCGCGACACCTACAAGTACAGCAAGCTGGACTCGACCGTCGCGACCGGCAACGAGATCGCCGTGTGCGGCGACATCGGCGCCGCGTACCGGATCAACGACCGTCTCGGCATCACCGTCGAGCGGATCCAGGCGATGTTCGACACCGCGAACAACCTGCCGAACGGCAAGCGCGGCTGGTTCGCCCGCAAGCGGGTCGGCGCCGGCGTGGTCAACGGCAACGCCGCCCGCGTCCTGCAGGTCCAGTGACCTCGAGCGCCCCGCCGACATCCGGGCGCGGCACCCGTCGGCGGGGCGCTCCCCCTCTCGTTCCATCCCTCTGACCAGGAGCTCTCCAATGAAGATCGCAGTTCACGCGTTCGTGTCGGGCCGCACGATCGTCCGCAAGGGCGAAGCCGTCGCCGACGACGACCCGCGCGTCAGCCTCCACCCCGATGCGTTCGTCGACGCCGACGACTATCTCGCCGCGCGTGGCGGCGTCGAGTCCGCGACTGCACGCCCCGGACAGGTCCGAGGCGCGAAGCCGGCCAAGAAGGCCGCCGCGACGCCGGCCGACCCCGACGCCTGATTGACCCCTGATGTCGACGACGCTCTGGCTGCCTCCCCGTCGTGCTGTGCGTGGCGCGATCAATCCGTCGATCGAGTGGCAGCCGACGAACGCAGACGGTGACCCGGCGGACCTGACCGACGGTGCCGGCGACGTCACCGTGTCGGTCACCTCGGGTGACGGCACCGACGTGACCGGTATCGGCACGGTCGGCGGTGTCGGCAACACCGAGCAGCTGCCGCGCACCGCGACGCTGCCCGTGGCCGCGGTGGCGTCGGTCGATTGGCTCGACATCACGTGGTCGCTGGACGACTCGGTCGTGTCGCACGAGACGGTCGAGGTCGTCGGTTCCGTGCTCGGTTCGACGGCTGACATCGTGCAGCACTCCGGGAACCTCGCCGCCGAGGACGCGGCGCTGATCCGCCGGGCCCGGCTCGCGGTCGAGGATCAGGCGACGCGCATCATGAATCGGTCCCCGTTCGAGCGGTTCTACCGGGAACGCCTCGACGGTTCCGGGTCGTGTGAGCTGCTGGTGTCGTGGCCCGACGTCCGCGCGGTCGTCTGGGTGCGGGTGTGGACGTCGGCGACCGAGTCGACCGACTTCACCGCCGCCGAGGTCGCCGCGTGTCAGGGCACCCCGGGCGGCATCTTCGTACGCACCGACGGGCAGGTGTGGCCGTGCGGTGTCGCGAACATCGAGATCGGCTACCGGTTCGGGTGGACGTCGATCCCGCACGATCTGCGGCTCGATCTGTTCCGTGCGGTCCGACACAAGGTCGGGCAGATGCGCACCGAGTCGACGCCGATGGAGCGTGCGACGTCGATGCAGACGTTCGACGGGATGAACGTGACGCTCGCGACGCCGGGCACACGTGGCTGGTCGACCGGTCTGCCTGATGTCGACGAGAAGCTGAACGGGTACAAGTTCGCCCGGTTCGGGGTCGCCTGATGCCGTCGGTCGACCCGTCGATCCGGTCGTCGCGTGTCGGCGAGACGGTCGAGGCGCTGTTCCTGATGTACGACGCGCTCCGCGACGCCGGCGAGTTCCCGACCCATCCGGTCACGGGGCTCGTCCCCGAGCTGCTGCTGGGCCGCGACCCGTTCAATCTGCCCGAGTATCTGACCGTCGTGACGAACCCCGACGAGACGTCGAACCAGTGGACGCTCGCCGGTCCGGCGTCGCGTGAGGAGTTCTTCACGATCGACGTCGCGATCCGCACGCTGTCGGCCGGCGAGTTCGACCAGCTGGTGCTGTGGCGTCGCCTCCGCACGCTCACCGAGTTCGCCGAGACCGCCCTGTACGACGTCGACAACGGCCGACCGAAGCGGTTCAACGTGCCGGGGCTGTCGTCGATGACCCGGGCGGCGGCGATCGCTATGGGCATCGTGCAGCCGGACGGTTCGGGATGGACCGGGGCGTCGGTGCTGCGAGTCGAGTTCCAGGCCATCTACTGAGAGGTTCCCCTGTGGAGATCCGATACGTCGGCGCGCAGAGCGCCAAGCGTCCCAGCCCCGACCATCCGGTCGTCGCCGCCGGCGAGACCGTCGACGTCCTCGCGAAGGTCGCGAACCGGCTGCTCGAGTCGGGCGACTGGGAGAAGACCACCACCACCAACGATCCCGCCGCCGAGGCGGATGACGAGCCCAAGGAGGGCTGACGATGGCATTCAGCTATGGAACCGATTCGTGGCTCATGTACGCCATCGAGTCGACCGAGTTCACGTACGAGACCCCGACGGTCACGATCCCGCACATCCAGGAATCGATGTCCGACGAGGGCTCGAAGCCGATCTCGAACCCGGCGATCATCAAGGGCCGCTCGACGGCTCACGGTGACGCTGTCGGCCGCGCTGACGTCGGCGGGCAGGTCCGTCTCCCGCTCACCGCGGAGAACATCGGCGGTCTCCTGCACGCGACGCTCGGAACGAAGGCCGCCCCGACCGGCGCCGGTCCGTATGTGCACGTGCTGACACCGGGCGCGATCGTGCCGTTCTCGATGCAGATCGGATGGGACGACACCGCTTCGTCGCCCGTGTCCTACTGGAAGGACTACACCGGCTGTCAGGTCGCCGGGCTCACGCTGTCGAACCGTGCCGGCGAGTTCCCCGCCGCCCAGTTCGACCTCAAGGCCCGAGCCGAAGAGGTGTCCGACGACGGCACCGTCGTCCGCGCCCAGCAGACCCCGTCGTATGGGACGCAGACCTATTTCGAGTTCCAGCAGGCGACCGTCGACTTCGACTCGGGTGGCACCGAGTGCTTCGAGGATCTGAACCTGAACATCCGGAACATGCTCACCGCGACCGGTGAGATCTGCCCGAGCTCGCCCCGCTCCGAGGTGTACGTGTTCGACGGCAAGCGCGAGGTCACCGGCACGATCGGCCAGAACTTCGCCGACTGGACCCGGTATCGGCAGTGGCAGGCGGGCACGCTCGCGACGCTCGAGCTGCTGTGGAACGCCGGCGCGAACGCGCAGCTGCAGATCGATCTCCGGATCCGGTTCACCGGTGAGACCGCGCAGGTCGCCGGGATGGAGCGCATCCGTCAGGGCGTCCCGTTCTCGATCGAGTCGCCGACGTCGGACGCCGACGCCATGACGGTGACGTTGACGTCCGACGACGCCACGATCTGACCCGGTGGCTGAGTTCACGTCGGCCGCCCAGTTCGCGACCGTGCTGCAGCAGCTGCAGCGCGATCTGCAACGCTCGACGGCCGACGCGACGCTCGATATGGCCCGCCGTGCCGAACGGCATCTCGAAGCCGCGGCCCGGTCCGATCTCGGCGGCGACACCCAGTTCTCCGGCTGGCCGGGACGCGACCTCGCCGACATGCGCATCAAGCAGGCCCGGTCCCGTGACGGGCACTGGCTGTTCCCGACCCGCAAGTCGGGCGGCCCGTGGAAGGTCGCCGAGCAGGGCCGCAATCAGGGCAACGCCACCGGCCGGGGCGGGACGGCGATCTTCTCCGGTCCCGGGCTGAACCGGCAGACCGGTGAGACGTCGTTCACGTCGACCGGTCGGGTGCGGATGCGGCGCTTCGCTCGGCGCCGCTGGAACGGGTACACCGCGGGGAAGGGCACCGCGTCGCGGACGTTGCCGCGCATCGATCGCGACGCCGAGCAGATCGCCGAGCGGATGATGCGGACCGCGATCACCAGACGCCTCGACACGTCGTGAGGAGGGCCACCTGATGGCGAACCGGATCACGACGCTGTTCACGTTCAAGGAGGACGGGACCGGTCTCGCGAAGGTGAAGGCCGATGTCTCCGACGCCGACGGCGCGCTGAACAAGTTCAAGACCGGCGCGAAGTCGACGTTCACCGAGTTCCGCACCCAGGCCGCCCAGGGCGCCGCGGTGGCGGGCGCGGCGATCGTCGGGTTCGGTGTCACCGCGGTGAAGCAGTTCACCGACACAGCGATCGCTGCCGGCCAGTTCGCCGACGCGACCGACATGTCGGTGCAGCAGTCGTCGCGCTGGCTCGACGTGGTGTCCCGCTACGGCATCGAGCTCGGTGACCTGTCCGACGTGTTCAACAACGTCGCCGGCAAGGTCGCCGAGGGCGACGAGGTGTTCGACGAGCTCGGCGTCACGATCGCCCGCACCCGGTCGGGTGCGGTCGACATGAACGAGACGATGACTCGTGTCATCGAGCAGATGGAGAACGTCGAGGATCCGGCCGAGCGGGCCCGGATCGCGGCCGAGCTGTTCGGTGAGGAAGGATCCCGGCAGTTCGCCGAGCTGATCGCCAAGGGCGGCGATCTGCGCGACATGTTCGACGACGTCGCCGACGCGAAGATCATCGACGACGGCGAGGTCGAGAAGGCCCGTCAGGCCCGCGAGGACATGAAGCGCCTCACCGACTCGCTGTCGGAACTGGCGCTCGAGGTCGGCGAAGCCGTGCTCCCGGCGGTCGATCTCCTCGCGGACGCGTTCGAGGGATTGAACACGATCTTCGGTGCTCTGCAGGTCGATCGTGTGCTCGGCTTCCTCGCCGATCTCGACACGAACGCCGAGCGGGTCGGCCGGAAGCTGCGCGGTCTGTTCGATGACCGGTCCGCCGAGAACTGGGCCGCGGTCGACGCGTTCGACCGGGCCGAGGAAGCGGCCGCCGAGTTCGACCGCAGCCTGCTGAATCAGGCGTCGACGGTCGAGCAGGCGAACGAGATCATCGCCGGGTACACCTCGACGCTCGACGGCACGAAGGTGAATCTCGACCAGGTGTCGAACCTGCTGCGCGTGGAGTTCGCCGAGGGGCTGAACGAAGCCGCCGACGCCACCCGCCGAGCAGAGCTCGAAACGACGCTCGCGTCGGAGGCAATGCGCGACGAAGCCCGCGCAGCGAACCGGACGGCGACCGTGCTCGGTCGTCTCGAGCGCGACACCGAGGATCTCGCCGACGAGACCGAAGATCTGACCGACGAGGTGTCCGAGGCTGAGCGGGCGTTCTCGTCGTTCCTCGGGCAGCTGTCGAACCGTGAGGCGTGGCGCAACGCGCAGGACGCCGTCGCCGGGTACCGGGCCGAGGTCGCCGAAGCGAAGCGCCAGCAGGAAGCCGGCGAGATCTCCGCCGAGCAGTACCAGGACGTGGTCGATCGGGCGTTCGAGAACATGGCGCTCGACGCCGCCCGCTACGTCGACTCGCTCGAGGAAGTGCCCGACGAGCTCAAGACCGAGTTCATCGCCGCTGTCCGGCAGGGCGACGTCGAAGCGATCGAACGCGAGCTCGCCGAGCTGACCCGCACGCGAGAGATCATCCTGCAGTACCGCACCGAGGGCTCGACGTCGGTGCCGGTTCAGCCGAACCCGTCCGGGCCCCGTCACACCGGTGGCCGCACGTCGGCCGGTCAACCGGTCGGGATCCTCGCCGGCGAGACGTTCATCCCCGACCAGGCCGGTCGAGTCCGGTCGGTCGAGGACACCGCCGCCGACGCAGCAGCGTCGGGGATGACGGTGAACTTCACGATCAACGGTGCGACCGATCCGAAGATGGTCGCCACCGAGGTCGACCGACGGCTGCGCCAGCTGTTGCAGAGCATCCGTGCAGGGAGGCGGTAGGCCGTGACGACGACGACGATCTACCCGAACGGCACCGTCCAGCTCGTCGGCGCGTCACCGGTCGGCGAAGCGACCGCTCACGAGGTGCTGTCCGAGCTGACTGGCACGTCGTCGTATCTCGACGGCACGTCGGACACCTACTACGCGATTTTGGATCTCGAGACGATCGTGCTGTCCGGTGGCGTCGTCAAGTCCGCCGGCGTGCTCGTCATCGCGGGCGGGTTCTCCGGGACATCGCAGATCGACGTTCGCCTGCAGAACGCCTCGAACAACGTGTACGCCGGTCACGACCGGACGCTGAACACCTCGGGCGACAGCATCCTGCCGTACTCGTATGCGCTGTCCGCGCTCGCTGGGATCACCACGCAGACCGCGATGGACGGGCTCCGCGTCCGCGTCGATGTCGCCGACTCACCGGTCGAGCTGTACCGGCTCGGCGTCAACATTCAGTGGGTCGCTCGTCCGGTCATCGATCTTCCCGCGATCGCGACGCCGACGTCGACGGTCGTGCCGGTCACCTGGTCGTCGACGCTCGACGCCGACGGCGGCTCGGTCACGCATCACCAGATCAAGGTGTTCGACGAGACCACCTACGGCGCCGGGTTCTCCGGGCTCGACATCGACACCGACACGCCGATCTACGAGACCGGCGCGATCGCGTCGGGTGTGCAGTCGGCGTCGATCGGTCCGCTCCCGAACGGCGACACCTACCGGTGCGCGGTGCGGACCGGGCAGACGGTGAACGGTGCGATCCTTTGGTCGACGTGGGAGACCGAGGACTTCACGATCTCGCTCACGACCTCCGATGTCTCGTCGGTCACCGCCGCGGCGACGGATGCCGACGGCAAGGTCACGGTCACCGTCAGCCATGCCGGCGCGACGCCGGACTGGGAGAAGATCGAGGTCCAGCGGTCGATCGATGGTGGCACCACCTGGACCGATGTGCGGTTCGCGACGCTCGCCGACGCGACCGGTGATCTGTCCTCGTTCGTCGTCGACGATCACGAGGTCGGCAACACGGTCGACGTCGACCACCGGGCCCGAGCTACGTACTACGTCGCCGGGGAACCGGTGACGGGTGATTGGGTGCAGACCTCCTCGTCGACGCAGTGGTCGTCGGACGACTGCTGGCTGAAGGATCCGCTCGCCCCGACGAACTCGGTCACGTTCAAGCTCGGCGGCCGCGAACCGGCGACCCGCTCTCGTCGGGTCGGTGTGTTCAACGTCGTCGACGCTGAGTTCCCGGTCACGGTCTCCGATCGCCGCTCCGGTGCGGTCGGTGTGCTGCCGGTGTGGACCGACACCGTCGCCGAGGCTGACGCGCTCGAAGCGTTGCTCGCCGCGGCGTCGACGCTTCTTGTGCAGCATCCGCCGTCGATGAACATCCCGGACCGATACAGCGTCATCGTCGACGACTCCGACGTGCTGTACATGCCGGGCGCCGAGCAGCCCGAGAAGCTGTGGAATCTGTCCTATGTGCAGGCCGGTCCGCCGGCTGACCCGACCGCGGGAGAGCTCTGATGCGCACAGCCTCCGCGGCGTTCGCCGCTGCTCTCACCGGTCCGCACGACATCGCCGTCCGCTGCGACGTGCTGTTCAACCGGGAAGTGATCGCCGAGGACATCCCGATCGAGTCGGGCACCGCCCGGTTCGATCGTCGCAACTCGATCCAGGGATCGCTCGACATCGTGCTCGCCGACCCGACGCGTGTCCCAGTCGCATCCGACGACGTGCTGACCCCGTACGGGTACGAGCTGCGGGTCTGGCGCGGCATCGACTACAGCCGCACCGAGGTGATCCCGGTCGTCTCCGACCCCGAGCAGTACACCCTCGAAGACGGCACAACGCTCGTCACCCTCGAAGACGGCACCACCGCGTACACGCTCGAAGCCGGCGCGGTGACCGCCGCCGGGAACCCGGCCGGGCCGGAGCTGCTGCCGCTCGGCACGTTCCCGATTCAGCAGTCGTTCGTGCAGGGCCGCACGCTGCTCTCCGAGATCGTCGCCGAGGACCGCGGCCGGCTCGTCGCCGACGCCCGCTTCGAGGACGTCTACTCGATCGAGAACGGCGTCGACTACGTCGAAGCCCTGCAGGAGATGATCTCGGACGGTGTCCCCGACCTCGAGTTCGTGTTCCCCGATCTCGACTTCACCGCCCCGCTGCTCACGTTCGACCGGTTCACCGACCGCTGGTCGGCCGCCCGGCGGATGGCCGAGTCGATCGGATACGAGCTGTACTTCGACGGTCTCGGCGTCTGCCGGATGCGGCCCGAGCCGACGTTCTCGGCGACCCCGGACGTGACGATCGCGACCGGCCAGAACCTGACCGACGCGACCGTCGCACTGGACCGTGCGCCGGCGTTCAACAAGGTCGTTGCGATCGGGAACAACCCGTCGACGAACGCCGAGTTCGTCGGCGAAGCGGTCGACGACGACCCGAGCTCGCCGACGTTCTACGGGCCCGGGTTCGGGTTCAAGCCGCGCACCTACTATTCGCCGTTCATCGCGTCGACCGAGCAGGCCGAGTCCGCCGCCGCGGCGGTCCTCGCGTCGAACCTCGGCGTCGCCCGCTCCGTCGACGTGTCCGCCGTGCCGGATCCTCGGATCGAACCGGCCGACGTCGCTCTCGTCGAGTATCCGGCGCTCGGCCTCGACGGTGTCCACATCGTCGACGCGGTCGAGATCGGGCTGACCGCCGACGCTCCGCTGACGATGCATGTCCGAGCGAACAGGAGCAGCAGCTGATGGACCCGCTCGACGTCCAGGTCGCGACCGCCGTCATCGAGTCCGGCGAGCAGCCGCCCGGGTTCGTCCTCGCGTCGGCTGTCGGTGTGAACACCGTCCGGATCGACGGCACCAGCTCGGTCGCTGAACTCCCGTACGTCAACCCGGTCACGTCCGGTGACCGTGCTCTGCTCGCCCGCCTCGATGACGGCGCGTATGTGATCGTCGGTCCGGTGAACCAGCCGTGACGGTTCGGATGCTGCAGCCCGGCGCGGTCGGGGCGGACAGCGTCACACCGCCCAGGGCGCTGGCCGACTGGTACGACGCCGAGCAGGTGTCGTTCACGATCGCCTATTGCGAGCCGACGACGTCGGCGCGATGGGGAGAAGATCTCGACGCCGACGATCTCGCCTGGCACGCCGCCACCGGGCGCGGGCTGTGGCTCAACTGGGAAGAGACCAAGGAGGACGCGCTGCGCGGCGCCGCCTACGCCCGGCGCGTCGGCATGTTCCTGCGCGCGATGGCGCTCGACCTGCAGTACCCGGTCGAGTGCCCGCTGATCTTCTCCGTCGACTTCCCGATCGAGCTGTCCCCGAACTTCCCCGATGACTACGGACCCGACGTCGTCCAGGCGCTCGAGACGCTCGACGCGTTCCGACAGACGATCGCTCCGTGGCCGCTCGGTGTGTACGGCCCGACGCCGATCTTCCTCGCGATGCGCGACGCCGGCTGGGACTTCTACGGGTGGCGGGCTGCCGCTGAGTCGTGGGGCGCTCCGGTCGCCGGCACGTTCCACGTGCAGCAGCATGTCCCCGAGAACACACCGTTCGGTCAGGTCGACCGGAACACGGTCGTGCAGCCGATCCCGATGTGGTTCCCACCGCTCGACGTCGAGTGGCCGACTCTGTTCCCGTACGGCTACCAGACGCAGGAGCACACCGCCGCCGAGATCGGGTGGAGGGCCCGCGCGGATCTCGCCGAGCCCGAGTGGTGGCGCCGCTGGGAGAACCTGATGCGCTCGAGGAACGGGCGTCTCGGTGTCGGCTCGTCGATCCGGTCGCGTGGCGGCTCCCAACCGTCGGACGCGTCGGCCGCTGGCCGCTCGTTCCACCAGATCCAAGAGTTCGGGGACGGCACCGAGTGGCACTCGGCGATCGACGCAGTCGCCCGGAACCCGGGCGGGAACCACGTCGTGC
>JAAUYD010248696.1_pt1 | contig 30419 bp, 25 predicted proteins | sample 7278101 | NCBI WGS metagenome assembly JAAUYD01 (sample SAMN14350128, study PRJNA611818) | marine sediment metagenome | isolation source: surface marine sediment (0.6m) | place: French Polynesia: Moorea | collected 2018-08
AGATGCGCGGTCAGCGCGAAGCCGGTGGCCGCGGGAAACAGGAACTGTGGTGTCGACAGGAGCAGGATCGCGGCGAGCGGCGCGGCGACGGTGTTGCGCGGCCAGAGGTGGCGCGCGATCGACCAAACCATCAAGACACTCACGCCAGCCAGGATCGGATTGACGACGGCCTCCGAAAACAAAAGGTCGGCCGCAGTAAGCATCGCGGCGTATACCGGGAGATAGAAGACGCCCCAGACGCCGCCCTCCGTGTCGTGATTGGCCATGTAGGGATGCGCCGCGCGGGCGATATGCTCGAGGCCCTCGGCCACTGGAACCGCCGTCATGCCCCGGGAGAACATGTCCGCCTGGAGCGAAAGCATCACCTCGTCGACTTCCAACAGGTAGCCTTCGAAAACCAGCACCCGCATGGCCAGCGGTAGAAGGACTGCGCCTCCGACCAAAAGAGCAATCGGTACGTTTGGCACGGCAATCGGGAAGCGGCCCGCAAGAAAGTACGCGATCCAGCAGGCAAGAAGCCCGGTCGCGGCGACCGGAAGCTCGGGCATTCCGTTCAGGACGTATTGCCAGGGGCCGGGCAGCGCGTAGAGCCGCTCGATCATCGCGTCGAGAATGACCGTTGTGGCGCAGGCGAGCGCGACGATCAGGGTCGTAACGGCGACGCATATGCCAAGGCCGTTGCGGCCCGTCTTGGTCGGGTAGGCGGTGGTTTGGGTGCTGTCCGTCATAGCACGGAACCTTCCTCGCCGCGCCCCCGTTCCGCCAAAAGCCAGAGCGCGGAGAGGATCGTGAGCGCGACGAAACAGAGAAACGTGGCGACGCGGATCAGGATCGCCATCTCCAGCGCAAGTGCGATGGGCAGACCGCGATAGGCGAGGGCGCCGCTCCAACTCCATTCGAAAAGGCCGATATTCCCCGGCGTCAGGGCCACGAGTTGCGATACCTGTCCGGCGTTGAAGGCAGTGAGGAGGTCGGAGAGGTCGACCGTGAAGCCGGCCGCGAAACAGATGATGGCGACCCGGCCGAACATCACGGCGTAACGCGCCAAGGAGAGAACGAAGAATTGCCGTGCAAGCCGCGGCGCGGACAGCTTGTCGACGGAAGGGTCCGCGAGCATCCGTGCGATCCGTTGGCCCGGCAGGGCACGTTTCAGGCGCTGGATCAGGCGCGGTGTGTGGTCGAGAAGGCGCCAAACGACAACAGCAGCAAGCGCCGTTAGCGCCAGCCAGCCACCTGTGCCGAAGCCGAAAGCGAGCAGGGCAATGGTTGGCAGCGCAATGACAGCAAGGACCGCGACATCGAAGAACTGCTCGAACCCGGAACTGGCCGCGCCGCGCGCCAGCCCGAGGCGGTGGTGAAACCGGGTCGCGAGCGACCTCACAACGATGGATGCCGCGTAGACGGTGAGGATCTGCGACGCAACGGCTGCAAGCGACGTGTAGAAGAAGCTGGTTCCGAAGGAGAAGCGCCGGTCCGGATCGTCGTTCAGCGCGTCGAGTGCGCGGAGCCATTTCTCGGCGCTGATACCCAGTTGCAGGGCTGTCGCGAATGCGATGGCAACCCACCAGATTCCTAAGCCCGTCAGGCGCGACCACACGGACCCGATGTCGAGACCTGCATGCGCGACGAGGAGCCAGATCAGCGCGATGGCCAAGAGTATCGGTAGGATGACGCGGAGCATCTCAGGCCGCTTCCCGATCGGCCCAGCCGGAGGCGACGCGCATCGCATTCGCCACCGCCGTGAAGGTCGGATTCTGGGCCGGCATCTTCGGGAAGACCGACAGATCGACGGCGTAGATCTCCCGGTCCCCCGCCAACCGGCCCGCGCTGTCGGTCTCGAGCGGCCCTGGCTCCCTCCGCATGGGCAGTGTGCCCCCCACATGGCCGGAAAGCCCCGGGTCACCGCGCAACGCGAGCGCGGGCAAAGGACGCAGACCCAGTGGACTGGCCGCGTCGCCGAGTTGCCGGATGGCGCGGCGGAAGGCGGCGCGCGCCTCGGGCCGGTCCTTGGCCTTCAGGGCCGCGACGGAAAACGGCTGCGATGCATCGAGGCTGATCGCGAGGGCTCGCGATACATCGCTGTGCAGATACAGAAATCCGATGACCAGACGTGAGTAGATCGGGGCGAGGAGGCGCCCGAGCGGCCCGAGAGGGCCGAGAAGCGCGGAGCCGGGGCGATAGAGCTGCACGTGGACCAGAGGGCCGGCGTCGGTCCTGAGGGCGATGGCGGCTTCGGAGAGCTGGAACGACGGGCTGCCTATGTGCCGGTGCCGCTGCATCAGGAAAGGAAGCACGTAGATGTCGTTGTCGACCAGGGGAACCGGACCGCTCTGTTCATCGATGGAACTGCGCACGATCTCAAGGCTGGCAAGAGGACCGGCGGCAAGGAAGACGGCCCGGAACGGTCCATGCCGCGCTTCGGTTTCGTCCGGTCCGCCGGTGATGACGGTCTCGCCGGTCGCGCCCTGCTCGGTTCGGCGCACGACCGCGCCGTGACGCCGGATGACGCGTGTGTTCAGGGCGGCAAGCGGCTTGAGCGCCGTCCACATCGCGCCGGTCGGGCAGCCGGAGAGACAGGCGCCGCAGGACGTGCATGCTTCCGGATCGACGGCGAGCCGCGCACGGCCCGCAAAGATGCCGCGGCTCTGAAGCTCGTTCGCCGCGTTGCGCCAGTCGGCAAGGACGCCTTGCAGTCCGGAGCCTTTGGCAAGCTCGCCCGGCGCGCGTGCCGCGAAATGCGGATAGGCGCCTGAAAGCCCGTCTTTTTCGCCCGTCACCTGGAATAAATCCGTGGCGCGTTCGTACCACGGGCGAAGCTCGGCGGCCGGGACGGGCCAGTCGACTTGATCCGCGTCCGTCAGCGGATAGCAGGCGGTGCCCCAGACATGGCTCAGGCCGCCGACAGCCAGCGAGCGGGGAATCCATCCGCCGGTCATCGGGGTCACATCGTCCACGGCGGCGAAGGCGAAGTCGGAGCCGCGGACGTTCTTCCGCGCGCGGCGGCTGTCGATCCGTCGTCTCAGTAGGTCGGAGACGCGGGGCGTCCCCTTGGCGTGCCGTGAAGAGACGGCGGCGCCGGGCTGTTCGGGCGGCATGTGACCGCCGTCAAAAAGCTCGACTTCGAAGCCGCGCTCGGACAGCACCGTTGCGGCCGCGACGCCTGTCGGGCCGGACCCGACTACGGCGAGGCGCATTAGGCTGCGGCCCCGAAATACGAGCGAATTGCCGCAACGTTCTCGCGAACCTCGTCTGTCGAGTAACCGACATAGGTGGGCATCAGGACCATCTCGCGGGCCGTGGCGGCGGCGTTCGGGCAATCGCGCGCCCAAGGTTCAAAGCACGGCAGTTCGGCGCAGTTGCGCAGGTGCTGGATCGCGATGTCCCGTTTGTTTTGAAAGAGATGACGCAGGAAGTCGTCCCGTTCGGTCACCTGTAACGGATAGTGCAGATAGCCGTGGCGACCGTCCGAATAAAGCGGTGCACGGATCACATTGTTCAGGTCGCGCAATCCCTCATCATAGGCCTCGGCGCAGGTAATCCGATGCTCCATGTCCTTAAGAATATTGTCGAACTGGCGTTCCACGATCCGCGCCTGCGCCGCGCTCATGCGCTTGCGGTAGCGCTCGGGAAACGCCTCTTTCCGCTGTGGGTTGTCTTCGATCCGGACGCGTTTGTTGAGCGCTTCGATCTGCTTGAGGTAGCCGAACCGGAAGACCCAGTAGGTCAGGAGCCGGAAGATCAGCGGATGCGTGGCGAGGTCGGTCAGTATGCCCGAGATCGCCTTTTTGGAGAGGGTCGCGAAATCCTGCACCGGGAAAGTATCGCGCTCGGCCCGGATGGCCTTGGCGAGTTCGTCCGAATTGGTCAGCACCATGCCGCCGAACAGCGCGTTGATGTTCTTGAACATACCGAAACTCAACACGCCCGCGTCGCCGAAGGTGCCGGAGTAGACGCCGTCGAGTGAGGTGCCGCAGGACTGCGCCGCGTCCTCGATCAACTTCAATCCGTGCTTGTCGCAGATCGCGCGGATGCGCGGCATGTCGCAGATCAGACCGTGCAGATGGGTCACGAGGACCGCGTCCGTTTCGTCGTCGATGGCCTCTTCAAGCAGCTTGGCGTCAATATTGGCCGTCTCGCGCTCGATATCGACGAAGACGGGGACGGCTCCGGCGCAGATCACCATGTTGATTACGTCGCTCAGTGTATAGGGCGACAGCAGCACCTTGTGGCCGGGCCGCACGAGGTGCTTCACGGCCAGATACGTACCGACGCGGTTCTGCGGCATTGCGATGGCATGGGCGACGCCAAAGAAGCCCGCGGCCTTGGATTCAAGCCGTTCGACCGCCGCCCTGGCCTTCAAAGGCTGTGTCCAAAGGTTTGAAAACAGACGGAAATAGTCGACGACGCTGCCGTAGAGCCGGTACCGTGCAAGTGGTGCGAATGCCATATCTGCTACCCGATCTTGTTCTTTGCCGTGTTTTTGCCGTTTATTCTATGCATGCCTTGCGGGACATCCCACATAAAGAACGGAGTTGGGGGCAATGTATGGCAAACGACAGGCAAAATGGTGACATGGAGCGCCCGCAAATCGTCGATAGGATTGACGGCGATATCTATCGGGAAGCCGCCGCTCTGCCGGGGTTCGGGCTTTATCACACAGCCGCATGGCATTCCGTTCTGAGTGACACCTTCGGTTGGACCGTCAGCGCCGTAATCGTTCGGGACCGCGATGGGCGGATGACAGGTTTTTTGCCGTTCGTTCGAAAGCGCCGACTGTTGCGCCGTTTGGCGGTGGCATTGCCGCTCAGCCATCGCGTTGCACCGCTGACCGCCAGCGGTGCGGAAGAATTGGCGGCTGTGATGGCGAATGCCATTGCCCCCGTCGACGTGCACGAAAAAGTCCCGGGTGGAGAGCCTTCGGAAATGCTTGTCGAGTCCCGGCTTCCGCTTGCGGGCTTGGCGGACGATCAAGCATTGCTGCCAAAGCTGTCCAAGGGCATTCGGCGGGACATCAAGGACGCCACGAAAGCGGGCTGCGTTCTGGAAACCCGGACCGACGAGGCTGCATTCCGGATTTTCGCACATATGCAAACCCTTACGCGGCGACGGCAAGGTGCCCCGGACTACCCAGCCGGCTTTTTTCCGGCGCTGGCGAAACACCTGGCACCCACAGGGCTTGCCCGCGTCCATCTCTGCCTGCTCGATGGCGAACCCGTTGCCGGAACACTCACGCTCGATGAAGCGGACGGGAGCATCGTCTACTACGGTTATGGCGCCTCGCTGCCCGATCCCTCGATCTGGAAAAAGCGAGTCAATCAGTTCGCGCTTTGGGGAGGCATGTGCGATGCGCTGAACCGGGGCGCGGTTGAATTCAGCTTCGGAAGCACCCCGATCGCGCAGGAACCCCTCTGGCAATACAAAGAGCGCTTCGGCGGTGTGAGCGAAGTGCTGCCGCACACGACGTTCGGATATGCGGGCGGGGATCTCACGGCGGAAAGTCCCATGGCGAGGCTCGGTTCGACGGTGCTTCAACGCATGCCGGTGGGGCTGTTCCGCAAAACGAGCCCGTTGTTGTTGCGCGCCGTTATATGAACGATCTCTTCCGTCACGTGGCCCTTGCGGTGCAACGCCGTTTCAACGGGTTCGACCGGGCTTCGAACGCTGTCGATCCGCGCTGTGTCGATGGCGAACTGGCACCTGTCTTCATCCTGTCGCCCCCGCGTTCGGGATCAACGCTGCTCTACCAGGCGATGTGTCGCACGATGGATGTGGCCTATATCTCGAACCTGATGTCTCTCGTCCCCAACCGGATGGTGAGGCTGGCGCGTTCGACGCTGCAACGCCGCGCCGCGCCAAGCGCGCCTTATCCAACTGGAAGCTACGGGTTTCTGCCGGGTCTCTTTGCGCCGTCCGAGGCAGGGAAGGCCGTCGATTTCTGGTTCGATCAAAACGCGGATGACACGCATCGTGAGGCCGTCCGCCGCATGGTGGCAGCGATAAGTACTCGGACCGGTCATCCACTGCTCATCAAGTCGCCGTCGCTGGTGCTGCGCACGGATGCGGTGCTGGCAACTTTCCCTTTTGCCCGGATCGTCGTCTTGCGTCGCAGTGGGCCGCATGTTGTGCAGTCCCTGATGAAGGGCCAAACGGATCCCGCGCTGGCCTCTGACCGGTGGGAAGGGATCCGGCCGCCCGGCATCACCGCCCACGCGGCGCGGAGCGTCGAATGGCAGACGGCCTGGCAAGTTGCCGAACTGGAACGCATCATTCGGACGGGTGTTTCGGATGCACGCCAGAAGACGGACGTCGTTTACGAAGAGTTCTGCGCTGCGCCCGGCCCGGTATTGGCCAAGATCGGCGACGCGCTCGGTCTGACCGTGCGAACGGAAGGGGTGCCGGAATGCTTTCGCGTTTCAAGACGCCAGAGCGTTTCCGACGCCGCATGGGAGCGGATCGTGGCGGCTTGTGACGAACTGGGGATCTGAACGGAGGCCCGATTGGACTGATGGCTAGGCCACAGCCGACGGCGCGTCGCCCGGTGCGTCGGCAAGACGAGCGCAAAACTCGGCGAGGTCGGCGAAGGGCATCGGTTTTGCAAGCCCGAAACCCTGCAACACGTCACAGCCCAGCGACTTCAGCATTTCGGCATGTTCTTCCGTTTCGACACCTTCGGCTATGACCTCGATGTTCAGGGCTGCGCCGATGTCGATGATCTTCTTGACCAGGTCCCTGTGCCGCAGGGAATGGGTGATAGGGGTGACGATGGCTTGATCGATCTTCATGGCCTGCGGACTGATTGCCATAAGACCGGCGAGCGAGGCACGGTCGCTCCCGAAATCGTCGATTTCCACGTCGATGCCATGTTCTCTGAGTTCCGCGAGCGCCCAGGCGACAGACTCGGTCGGATTGTCGAGCGACATGGATTCAAGTAGTTCCAGCGCGATCTTCGTGTAACCTTGCATCCTTTCGGACAACTCCCGTGCCAGATTGGATTTGAGCAGGCGATCCGCCGTGATATTGAAGCTCACTCTCGGGAGCGAATGCCCGCTCTCGGAAAGCTCTTGCAGATCGAACGCAACCTTTTCAAAGAGGATTTCGTCGATCTTGCCTACGGCATCGAGTTCATTTGCAACCGAGAGGAATTCACCGGGCGATATCCAGCCCAGGTCGTCGTCGTGCCAACGGCAAAGCACCTCGACACCTCGAAGCCTGCGCGTCCCTGCATCAAATTGCGGTTGGTAGAAGGGCAGGAATGTCTTTTGTTCAATCGCGGCGATCAGCCGGTCCGAGATTTCGTTGCGCCGGCTGGACATGTGCTCCAGATCGTCGGTGAAGAATTCGAACGCCCCGCGGCCGGTTTTCTTCACCTGATACAGCGCCAGATCCGCTCGGATGACGCATTGCATGGCGTCGAAAGCGGTGTCTCGCCCGAAGGCAATTCCGATGCTTGCGCCAACGTTGCAGCGATGCCCTTTGAAATCGATCGGGACTTCAATGCGTCCGATGATACTGGCGGCCAACCGGGCTGCGTATTCTTTCGTGAAGACACCGGAGAGAACCACAAGAAATTCGTCCCCGCCGATGCGATAGCATTTCGCGTCCGGCCCGGCGCACTCTTTCAAGATGCCGGCTACGGACTTCAGCACGTAGTCGCCCGCCGGGTGCCCCAAAGCATCGTTGATCGCCTTGAAGCGGTCGATATCGACCTGCATGACGCAGAAATCGGACTGCGAGGACCGACCCGCCTTGCTCAGGTCCGCAAGACCGAGGTCGGCCTGCCTACGGTTGCCAAGACCGGTCAGCGGATCGTGCATGGCCATCCATTCCATCTCTTCGCTGGTTCGCTCGAGCTCGCTCAGGTTCGCTTCGATGATCTTCTGCTGTTCGCTGTTGCGCTCGGCCAACTTGTGACGTTCGACCATCTCGGTGCGGAGTTGTTCGAGCGCCTTGCCGAGCTTGTCGAAGCCGAAGGCGCGTTCCCGAAGCAGGATCGGCCGCTCGATTTCGCCGCGCGCGAGGCCGATGATCGCGCCGGTGACACGGGCGAGGGGAGTTATGAACCTGCGTCTCGCAAACCAGAGAAGTCCGAAAACCGACGCGAGCAGAGCACCAGCCAGAAGGAGGAAGTTGGAGTGATAAAGACTGACCCAGAGTGTCGTGTCCCGGCGAACCGCCTCTGCATGAGATGCGATTTCTGAAGACAAAACGTCCATCGTGTCGTCGAAGCGGCCCAGCGTGTCGATCCGCTTCGACATCCTCTCGCGCAGGGCTTCCCAGTTTTCGGACATGTCTCCGGTTGTCGAGGCAATGAAATCGGGATCGCCCCCAAAGCTCTGAGAGATGCTCAGAACTCCCCGCATTCTGACCTGGACCTGCGAAATGTAAGAGCGCATTTGGCGATCGGTGGCTTCGAGGCTTTCGGGGCTCGTCATCGGCTGGTCCAGCGCGCTTTCGATGTCCAGCAGGATCCGATTGATCCTGCCGATGGACGCGTTCAGGTCGGAGAAGGTCGTGATGCGCTCGCGCGCCTCTCGCATCTTCGTCAGCACATTCGTGTGCTCGCCCGACAGGGCGTCAAGCCGCGCTTGTCCGGCGCGGATATAGGCCTGAAGGCCTAGAAGCGCGAGATTGACGTTCTGCGGAACAGCGTCGATATCGCCCGTCTGGAGCCGTTCGAGAGCAGACAAGACGCGCGACACACTGGGAACACATAGCCGACCACCGGTTTCCTCGTCGCCTGGCGCGCAGACAGCAGGAAGCCCGCTCGCATCCAGCGAAAGCAGCGATGAGCGCGTGATTTGGGGCGTCGAAGTATCGATCAGCCTTTCCACGGTGATCACCTGCTGCTGCAACAACTGGGCGCCGAGCAGCACCGAGGTCAAATTCGTCTTCAAGTCATTGATATCGCGAGATCGGCTGTGGATGCGTTCGGAGTCGCGCAGAATTCGCCGCTCTTCCGCGCGAAGCTGCGAGGACCACGATCCACTCAGCTCTTGCAGGGCGTCCACGTTCCGTTGGATCGCCTGTCGGTTGAGCACCAGCTCGCCGCGGAATTCCTCCGCCTGAACGAAGAGGTCGCGTGCTTCCGATTCCAAAACGGCAAAGCTCACTATGGTGGGATCGGATCCGGCATTGACACCGGTCGCGGCGATCGAGAGCCGGAGGTTCTCGAAGGAGTTCAGGACGTCGGACATCTCCACATCGTCCAGACCGCCGAGCAGGTTGTAGATCTTGATGAGCAATTGCTCGCGCTGGGCATTGATCTCGGATGTCCATGCCCAATGGCCGATCTCGCGCTGCAGCTTGCTGACGGCGATGATCTGAGCGGCCGCCAGTGCGCATACGGCGAAGACTGCTCCGAGCAGCACACGGCGGAGACTGCCAGTCAGTATCGCTTGGTGCGTTTGATTGCCTTCCACGACTGGGGCCGCCCAATGCACGAAACGCCGTCTAGCGGCAGACCATCACGGTAACGACCGTATCAGCCGATCTTTTCGAGTAGCACTTGTAGTCGTACTCCTCCTGCGTGTCGTAGTGATACCACTTCAGGTTGGCGTCATCTTCGGCGGTGGCAGCAGCAGCGATGATGGGCCAGACCAGGCTTCCGGTCAGGTCCGCAATCTGGGAATAATCGGCCGCGATTGTTTCCGGTTCGCGGTTGTCGGCAACGACCGTACGGCCCGAGAACAGGTTTATGCCCATGCGTGAGCCGACGAAGGGCTCGTCGGGATCGTGCATCGCACTGATCGCCGCTTCGATCCCGTTCTCGTCGACAATTTTGATCATTCTTTCGGCAAGCGTCCTCGCCTCCGCGCGGGTGCCGAAATAGCCGTCCGCCCAACTGACAGCGGGAACCAAGGCAAGAATGGCGGCGGGAAGGAAATGTCTGGTCATGGTCTCACTCAAAGGATCGTCCCCAACAGCATCCCAGCCCGACGGGACCATTAGGGGAAATTCGTTACCAGATGCTTAGGGAGTCCCTGCTCTGCCTCGCGTTGCGGTGTTCCGGTCCGACCGCGTTGACCTTTCGCGAGAAGTCCAAAGGAGGGCGACAGGCTTCGACGTCGAGCGCGGAACCGAAAGATTGATTTCGGTCAACAGCTGCCCGGAACCGTGCCGTAAACTTGAAAGGCATATCATTCAAAGGAGTGGCACTATGGCTGCGAATGCATCCACCGCGCCCGCAAAAAGAACGGCGGAAGCATCACCCGTTGGTTTCGGTAATCTTCGGGACGAAATTGACCGCATGTTGCATGCTCTGTCCTTGCCTGAATTGGGTTGGCGCTCCGGTCTCGGGAGCTGGTCCGACAACGTGGTCGGTCTTCGCATCGACGTCGCCGAGACGGATGGCGAGATTCAGGTCACCACGGATCTGCCGGGCATCGACGAGGCGGAGATCGACGTTTCGCTCGTCGATGACGTTCTGCGTATCCGGGCCGAGAAACGCATGGAAGAGGAGCGGGAAGGCGAAGAAAAGAAATGGCATGTCATCGAGCGCTCGCACGGCACGTTCGAACGCGCCATCCACGTGCCGCCCGGCATCGACGCGGACAAGGTCAAAGCGACCTTCGACAAGGGCGTTCTGACCGTCTCTTTGCCGAAACCACCCTCCGGCACCGAGACGGCCAAGAAAATCGCGGTCACGTCCGGGTGAAGAACCGTGGCTGGCGATCTCCCAGTCACCGAAGTCCGGGGCGGCGAAGTCCGCTGCTCCGGATCGACCGAGGTGACACACGCGGATGTCGTCATCGAGGTACCTGCTGACGCGATCGTGGCCTGCCCGGAATGCGGGCGCCGGTTCAGAAGGGCGAGCTGGTGGAACGTCATTTCAGGTGCGATCTGGCCCGATCAATTGCGCCACTAGACCGCGTCATCCAAACCGCCTCGCAAAGCGGTCTGGATCAACTGCGAAACGTTCCCGGAGCCGGTCTTGTCCATGACGCGGGCTCTGTGCAGTTCGACGGTCTTTTGGCTGATCCCGAGGTTGTGCGCGATGATCTTGTTCTGCTGACCGGCAACCACACCGCGAAGCACATCCGTTTCGCGTGGCGTCAACCGTTCAAGCTTCTTCCGGCACTCAAGATCGGGTTGTGCCTTCCGCACGGCGGCCTGCATGCGTTCGACCAGATCGTCCCCTTTAAACGGTTTCTCCAAATAGTCGTCGGCGCCGCAATGGATTGCGTCCACAGCCATGGCCACATCGCCATGTCCTGTCATTATGAGGACCGGGACCTTGGGTTCCTTCCTGCGAAAGGCTTTTAGCACCTCGATGCCGGTCATGCCCGGCAGGCGGACGTCGAGCAGGATGCAGGCGGGTGGCTTACCGTCGAAAGCAAGAAATTCCTCACCCGAGCCGAAAAGCGTGCACTCGTATCCCCAACCCGCGAGAAGCGCCTGAAGCGATGCGGCGACGGCTTTGTCGTCGTCAACTATGAAGACGCGCAATCTATTTCTCCTTCGCCATGGGAAGCGTGAAATGGAAGCTGGCGCCATCCTTGGAATTTTCGGCCCAGATGCGCCCGCCGTGGGCTTCGATGATGGTGCGGCATATGGCGAGACCGATGCCGAGCCCCGTTGCCTTCGTCGTCACCAGTGGCTCGAACAGCCGGTCGAGAAGGTGTTGCGGAATGCCCGGGCCGGTGTCGTGCACGCAGACGTGAACCTCGTCGTCGCGTAGACCCGCACGAAGCGTGATCTGGCTCGACGTGTCTCCGCGGCGGGACGCGATCGTCAGCTCGTGGTCGCCGCTGACCGCCTCCAGCGCATTCCGCATGAGGTTCAGAATGACCTGCTGGATCTGGATGCGATCGGCCATGACCTTTGGCAAATCGTGACCGAGATCCAAGTTAACATGCGGCCCGGTCGTCGAAACCGTCATACGGCCGACGCGCACGGCTTCGAGGATGATGTCGTTGATATCTTCCGCTCGTATGTCCGCCTGACCGCGATCGACGAGCTTGCGCATTCTGCGGATGATTTCGCCAGCGCGAATGGACTGGTTTGCGATCGCGGCTACCTGTTTCGCAATCTCGTCGAGGTCGGGCGCATCCTCTCCAAGAGAGCGCTTGGCCGCCTCGGCGAAATTGGTGATCGCCGTCAGGGGCTGGTTGATTTCGTGGGCAAGTGCTGCGGACATTTCGCCCAGCATCTGAATGCGCGCGACCCGCTCGAGCCGGAACTGGAGATCGCGCGCCCGGGTTTCGGCCTTGGCCCGGTCGTCGGCATCGCGGATAAAGCCGGTGAACACATGCTTCGTTCCGAATTTCAACTCGCCGACGGCAAGTTCCGCGACAAAGATCTCCCCACCTTTGCGCTTGGCCCGAACTTCTCGGCCTGAGCCGATGATGTGTTTTTCGCCCGTTTCGAGGTAACGCTCCATATACCCGTCATGTTCCGACCGGTACGGCTCGGGCATCAGGATCGTCAGGTTTTCACCGAGTATCTCGCTTTCGCGATGCCCGAATATCCGTTCCGCCGCTGGACTGAAACTTAGGATCCGACCATGCTCGTCCGCTGTGACTATGGCATCGGGCGCGGTCTCGATGATGAGCGCCAGCATCGAGGTCTCTTCGGTCAAATCATGGAGCTGCTTCAAGGCGTCACCTGAAACTTCCTCTCCGTTATGAGACAAGCGACATTGACGGCCACGAAAACCGCCAAGTCTCTACCCTGAATGTGATTACCCCAGCACAACCCCGAAAAGCACTTTTGCAACGTTTACAAGCCTACAGGGTCCGCGCTCCGCATGGCAAGCGCGTAGCGTGTATTTTGAGCGCCCCGGCATCATTCGGCCACGCTGGTTTCTTCTTTGTCATCGTTGCTCATTAACAAGTCGATCAGCGTCTCACTTTGACCCAACGCAATTGAATTGCATCGCATTTCTGCGATCCTAGACCGGCAGAAGTTCCGAAGATGGAGGGGTCACATGAAAACTATTCTCGCTTGCCTGACCAGCGAGGAGCATGCCGACGATATTCTTTCGGCGGCCGTTCCTCTGGCGCGGCGGCACATGGCCCACCTGATCGGACTGCATACGCTGGAAGCGCTGATCGTCTATCCCGGCGTCGCGATGCACGTTCCAGACATTGCCTATGAAAGCATGGCGCAATCACAGAAACGAACATCCGATGCCATCGAGAAAGTATTTCAGGATCGCGTGCGGGCCGAGGATTTCGTATCGGAGTGGAGAAGCGTCCGTGCGCAGTCCGTGACCGCGGCGGACCGCATGGTCGAAGCGGCGCGGACTTCCGATCTGGTGGTCATGGCGCAGGCGGACAAGGCCACGGACCGTGTGGATCAGCACCATGTTCAAGAACATGTCATCCGCCATTCCGGACGTCCCGTCCTGCACGTTCCGAGTGGGTATCGCGGCGACGCCATCGGCAATTCGGCGATTATCGGCTGGAGCCCGACGCGGGAATCTACCCGGGCGGTTCACGATGCTATTCCGTTGCTGTCGGAGGGCGCGGATGTCGCGATCGTACACATTGCGCGCGGCAGTGACCAAGATACGACCGGTGCCTCAGAACTCGCGCGCGCGCTCGATCGTCACGGTTTCAAGGCCGAGGTCGTACAACGGCCGACTTCCACGACGAGTGTCGCCGAGATGCTGAAGCGGGAGGCCCTCGAACGCGGCGCCGACCTGATCGTGACCGGCGCCTTCGGGCATTCCCGCGTCTACGACTTCGTCGTCGGGGCCGTGACCCTTGAACTCATGGGGTCGGCCACGCTGCCGGTTCTGTTCGCCCGTTGATGGATGGCGGGGGCGTCGATATCCCGGTCTTTCGAACCGAGGGTCTCACCAAGGTTTATGACACCGGCGAGGTCAAAGTCTACGCGCTGGCTGGTGTCGATCTCGAACTCTTTTCCGGAGAACTGACGGTTCTGCTCGGTCCCTCCGGCAGTGGAAAATCGACGCTCCTCAACATTCTAGGGGGCCTCGACCACGCGACCGAGGGCAAGGTCTGGTTCCGTGATCTCGAATTGACCGAAATGGGTGACCGAGGCTTGACGCGCTTTCGCCGCGATCACGTGGGTTTTGTCTTCCAGTTCTACAACCTCGTCCCCAGCCTGACCGCGCGCGAGAATGTCCAGCTTGTCACCGATGTTGCGCGAGACCCGATGCGGCCCGAAGAAGCGTTGGAGCGGGTCGGGCTGGCGCATCGCCTCGATCATTTCCCCGCCGAGCTCTCGGGCGGCGAACAGCAGCGCGTCGCCATTGCACGCGCCGTCGCCAAGCGCCCCGAAGTGCTGCTTTGCGATGAACCGACCGGCGCGCTCGACAGCAAGACCGGCATCCAGGTCTTGGAGGTGCTGAAACACATCAACGAGGAGCTTGGAACATCAACCGTCGTGATTACGCACGCTGCTGAGATCCGGAAGATGGCCCATCGTGTCATCTGGTTTCAGGACGGCAAGATAGCGAAGGTCGATGTCAACGAAACTCGGCTCGACCCATCCGAGATCGTGTGGTGACTGGGATGGAGGCGCTCGACCGCAAACTTCTCCGCGATTTCGGACGTCTCTGGGCACAGTTTCTTGCCATCGCTCTGGTGCTGGCGGCGGGGGTTGCGGTTCTCCTGATGTCATTCGGGATGTCGAAGGCGCTCGATGAGACGCGCGACACGTATTACGAGCGGAACCGCTTCGCCGATATCTTCACTGATGCGCGCAGTGTGCCGAACTCCATGCTCGACATCATTCGGCGGATCGACGGCGTGGCGGCGGCCGAGGCACGAGTGACGACCCATGCCACACTGGACATTTCAGGCAAAGTCGATGCGACAGTGGCCTTCTTCCTGTCCCTGCCGACGTCTGGTCCGCTTCTGAACGTCCCGATCCTGCGGCGGGGCGATTGGCCCGACCCGGACGCGACCGACGAGGTGATCTTGAACGAGCCGTTTGCGCTGGAAAACAACATCTTCCCGGGCGACGAGATCACGGCGACGCTGAACGGGACAAAACGAACGCTGACGGTGACCGGCTGGGCGCTCTCGCCCGAGTTCATCTACACGATCGGTCCCGGCAGCCTGATCCCCGACAACGAGGATTATGGCATCGCGTGGATGCCGGAGCGCGCGCTCGCGGCCATCCTCGACCGAACGGGTGCCTTTGACAACCTGACCGTCAAGCTCGCGTCCGGCGTCGCGCCCGAACCGGTGATCGACGAACTCGACAGGTTGCTTGAACCTTATGGTGCCTGGGGGGCGATCGACCGCACCGAGCAAACCTCGAACGCCTTCATCGACGGCGAGATCACGCAGCTGAAGACCATCGCCTACATTTTGCCGCCCATCTTTTTGGGGATCACGGTGTTCCTCGTGAACATGGTGATCGGGCGTGTGGTTCTGCTGGAGCGGACCGAGATCGGGCTATTGAAGGCGCTCGGCTATTCCAACGGGGACGTTTTGGCGCATTACCTTCTGCTCGCCGGTCTGGTCGCGGTTGTCGGTGTCGGGCTTGGGTATCTGCTTGGAAGTTGGCTGAGCTACGGGCTCGCACGGCTTTACGCCAATTTCTTCAACTTCCCGTATCTGATCTACAACGTCTCGTGGAACACCTACCTGATCTCCGGGCTGCTCGGTTTCGGCGCGACGACGCTTGGCGCGACCCGCGCCGCGTTGAGCGCTGCTCGGCTTGCGCCCGCGACGGCCATGTCGCCGCCCGCGCCGCCGCGTTACCAGCGGAACTGGTTCGACCGCATCCTCGAAGCGATCCGCATCAGCCAGCCCACGATGATGATCCTCCGCAGCCTGATCCGCTGGCCCGTCCGCGCCGCGATGAGCGCGCTCGGCATGGCGCTTGCTGTGGCGATCCTTGTCGCGTCAAACTTCTTTCCCGACTCGCTCGATCACATCATCGACAACGCTTTCCACCAGTCGAACCGGCAACACGCCGTTCTGTTCTTCAACGATTTGATGCCCGAAAGCGCGGTCGAAGAGGCAACACGTCTGCCCGGTGTTTTGCAGGCGGAAGGTCAGCAGTATCTCACAGCTGTTCTTCGAAACGAGCATATGGAGAAGCGCGCGGTGATCGAGGCGCGCCGCCCCGGCAACGATCTAAGCCGGGTGATCGGCGACGCCGGCGTCCCGGTGGACGCCCCTCCGGGAGGGATCATGCTGTCCCGCCGTCTTGCCGCACAGATTGACGTGGCCGCGGGCGACACGGTGGAGGTGGAGTTCCTCGGCAACCGTCAGGGTATCTTCGAAATCCCCGTGACCCGGCTCACCACGCAATATCTGGGGCTGGGCGCTTACATGGATCAGGCCACGCTCGACGGGCTTTTCCAGGAAGCGCCGCAGGTTTCGGTCGTGAACGTTACGCTGGATGCGTCAATGACCGACGCCTTCGAGACCCGCCTGAAAGACCTGCCGCGCCTCGCCGGTCGAGCGATGATGCTGGAAAACCGGGAAGGGTTTCAGGAGACGGTCAGCCAGAACATTCTCATCACCACCACGATCTATCTGGTCCTCGGCGTCCTGATCACCGTCGGCGTCGCCTATAACGGTGCGCGCATTCAGTTGTCGGAGCGCGCCCGCGAACTGGCGAGCCTGCGCATCCTCGGCTTCACCCGGGGCGAGGTCGGCTACATTCTAATGGGAGAGATCATGTTGATCGCGCTTATCGCGCAGCCTCTCGGTTGGGCGCTTGGATGGCTGATCTGCCGCGCCATGGCCGAGAGCTTCACCAGCGATCTATATGCCATTCCGCTTGTTCTGAAGCCCGCCACGTTTTCGCAGGCGAGCCTCGTCGTCCTGAGCGCCGCTTTCCTGTCGGTCCTGATCGTGCGGCGACGGCTCAGCCGTCTCAACCTCGTCTCCGTCATGAAAACCCGGGAGTGACCAATGGCTCAATCGCGAAGGAACATCGTAATCGCCGCTCTAGGCGCCGCTGTTCTTGGTGGTCTGATCTTTGTCACCTTCCGCCCCGAGCCGATCCCGGTGGATCTGCATACGGTGGAAAAGGGAGACTTCACGATCACGGTCGACGTGGATGGCGAGACGCGGGTGGCGGAGCTTTACGAAGTCGCGGCTCCGATTACGGGCTTTGCCCTTCGGTCGCCCCTGAAGGTTGGAGACCCCGTGGTCGGCGGGGAAACTGTCGTGGCCCGCGTGGAGCCGTCCTCGCCAGGTCTTCTCGATGCTCGGAGCCGCCTGCAGGCGGAGGCGCATGTGCGCGAGATGGAAGCAGTTCTGTCCGTCGCGCGTTCCGACATGCGCAAGGCCGAGGAAGACCTCGCCTACGCGCGCTCGCAATATGATCGCATTTCCCAACTGGTCGAACGGAGGGTGGCGTCGATCACCCGTCTTGAGGATGTCCACCAGCAGCGCGCCATCGCCGAGGCGGCCCTGCAATCCGCTGTGGCCCGCATCGACCAGGCCGAAAGCGGTCTCGAAGCCGCGAAAGCGGCACTGGTGGACATGACGTCCCCCGCGGACGGGGTCTCGTGCTGCGTCCCGATCCTCGCACCTGCTGACGGTGTGGTTCTGGACATCGACGTTGTCAGTGCACGGCCAGTGACCGTGGGGACGCGGCTCCTTTCCCTCGGCGATCCCGGACGTCTCGAAATTGTCGCGGACATCCTGTCGACCAGTGCCGTCCGACTCCCAGAAGATGCGCGCGCCAGTGTCGAGCGTTGGGGCGGCCCGGTCTTGCAGGCCGAGCTGGAGCGGATCGAACCGTCTGCACGCACCAAGGTCTCGGCCCTCGGCATCGAGGAACAACGCGTTGATGCGATCTTCAACATCACATCTCCATCGGATGACACCGCCCGTCTCGGGCACGACTTCGCGGTCTTCCTGAGGATCGTGGAGTATGAAGAGAAAGATGTTCTCCAAATCCCGCTCAGCGCTGCATTCCGCATTGGCGAGGACTGGGCCGTATTCCGCGCGGCGGGAGATCGTGTCGAGCGTGTTCCGGTCGAGCTTGGCCGGAGGAACGGGCGGCATGCCGTCGTGCTCTCGGGACTTCAGCCCGGCGACCGGGTGGTCGAACATCCAAGCGAGAAACTCACGGACGGAGCGCTCTTCGTCGAACGCGTGGCCTTCGGGACAGATTGAACCGGCCCTCGGATTGGTCGCCCGGTCGCGACCGGACGACCGCTTCGGTCAGTCGGGGACCCCTTCGAAGTCCGGCTCGGGCAACCACCGCTCGAACAGGGCGTAGGTCATGCTGCCCGCGCCGAGGATGACGATGAGGAAGTTGACCAGCCACCCCAGGATCGGAATGAAATTCAATAGGGCCGCCACCAGAGCGGTTGCCGCCAGAACGCCGAGCCGCGTGGCGATCGACGGGTCCTCTTCCATTCCGACGCTGCGCGCGACGCCCATGCCGAGGGAATAGGCGCCAAGAACATATCCGAGGAACCAGACAATCATTATCGCAAGCACCGCCAACGGCACCAGCGGAATGCCGATCAGCGTCATGGCAAGGATCGGGACACTGCCGAACAGCATCGATAGGCCGATCAGGCCGGTCATCGCCGTTTTGCCGGGGCGCTGTACGATGCCTTTCCGCAAGCGCGATACGAGTTCGGGCGCGAAGGCGAGGAAGACCCCGCCAACCAGAAGAAAAGATCCGATTGTGGCGGCCAAGGCCCCGAGGATGGCGCCGGTTCCCACCTCCATGTCCGGTCCTTCCGGCCAGTCCCAATCCTTCGTTCTTTCGATGCCCCTGAGTTCGCTTCGTTGAAAGGTTACGCGGGCTGGATCGGCGACCGTCTCGGGCACATCGATGGGATCCACGGTCGAATAGGTCAGTTGCCCGTCGACGCGGGCATTCGGTCCGAACCTGATCCGCCCGGCAGAGACGAACGCATCGCCCCCGATGGGCGCATTAAGCGTCACTTCGCCGCCAGAGGCGATCAGTGCCCCCTCGATGGGGCCATCGATGATGACGGAGCCACCGCTGATCCGCGCATTCTCGCCCGTGGTCGATGAGGCATGGGTGCGGATCGTGCCTCCCGTGAGGGTCAGATCGCTTCCCACATCGCCGCGTATGGCAACGCTTCCACCCACGGCGTAAAGATCGCCTGCCGTGTCCGCATCGACCTCGACACTCATGCCGACGGCGTGGGAATCGTCGGCAACCGTCCCCGACAACAACGTCGAAAACCCGATGGCGAATGCGTCTTTCCCGGCTTCGACCGCGGCTGCGGGCTGAGACAGGAACAAGTCCCCGCCGACTTCCCGGGGCGGCTCTTCCGCCGACGAAAGGCCGGGCAGGGACAGCATGGTCAGAATGGCGCAGAGTGGCAGAACGCTACGCAGCATGGGTCAGAGCTCGCTCGGTGCCGGTCTCGACCGGACGAAAGAAATTTGCACCGCGAAGCGCGATATCGCCCCGCTCCTTCAACGCCGAAAACGCGCGGCTCACCGTCTCCATCGACAGTCCGAGATGATCGGCGATATCGCGTCGGCACATCGGCAGCGCGATGAACCCGTTGCTGGACCGTCGCTTGGCGTAGTTTTCCAGAAAGAGCTTCACGCGCTCAACTGCCGACGTCTGAGCCGTCAGCATGAAAAGCGTCGCGTGGGCGCCGATTTCCTCGGCCAAACGATGCCGCATTGCATCCTGCAACGCGGTCTGGCTGCGAAGCTCGGCCTCGAATGCCTTTCGCGACACCGCCGAGAGGACGACCGTGTCGACGGCCTCGCGCGCGGTGATGCAGTCCGCGATATCGTCGAGGCCAAGATAGTCGCCCGCACCAAGAAACTGCAGAATCCGACGCTCGCCGTCCTCGGAATAAGCGCAGACCCTCACGCAGCCCCGCAGCACGCGGTAGATCGTTTTGGAAGCGCTTCCCTGCGCGGCAATCGTGGCCCCGGGTTGGAATTTGATCTCGGTGCCGCGCTCACGGAAAAATGCGATCAACGGATCCAGTGCGCTCTCAATTGTTTGGATTCTTCTCATTTCGTCCCCCCGCCAAAATATGATGCTGCGATTTCATCAATTCGGGCGGGCAAAAGTCAGTCGGGATCTTCCCCATTAGGGAAAACCCGGACTTGATCTCGGCTCCAGACCCACAGGGTTGCCTCTGACCTTTACAGATAGCGGGGATTGGCGATTGAGCCCCATCAATCGGCCTCGCCAACGGGCGTCTAGGCTTTTCTCGTAACCAACTCAATTCATGAAAGAGGTTCGGATTATGGAAAGTGTAGAATCCCTTCTCAAAGGCACGGTCGAGGAACTGGATCGTCTCCTGAATGCCAAGAACGTGCTTGGCGATCCGATTGAAAAAGGCGACGCGACCGTCATTCCAATCGTGAGTTACGGATTCGGTTTTGGCGCCGGTGGCGGCGCAAACGGCAAGACCGGAGACGGTGCCGGAACCGGCGCCGGTGGCGGGATCAAACCGCTGGGCGCCATCATTTTGGATAAGGATGGGGCGCGGGTGGAATCGGTCCAGGGCGCCATGACCACTTTTGCCGAGGTTCTGGGCGAAACGGCAGGAAAGGCGATCGACAAGGCATCGGAGAAGGTGGTTTCGAAAGCACCAAAAGCCTGAGATGTCCGTGCTGGCCATTCTCTTTTGGCTTCTGATCGCGGCCGTGCTCGTTGTCACGGCCGCGCTTGTTCTGCCGGTCGGTCTTCGGATTGAGGCGATGTGCGACGGACCTGTCCGCTGGAGGGTCGACCTTCAGCCTTTTGGCCGTTTTGGCCCGCGATTTCGGTTGCCGAAACCGAAGGCAGACAAGCCAAAGGTTCGGAAGAAGGCGTCGAAGCGGTCCGGGAAACGCCTCCGGCATCCCGGTCGTTTCGCCAACGCCCTTTTTCGGCTCGCCTCGGACGTGATTTCCACTATTCGCCTCCGCCGCCTCTCGGTCGACGCGAAATTCGGATGTGCCGATCCCGCCGATACCGGGCAGATCTACGGTTTGATTTCGCCGTTTCTCTATGGTGGCAACGGGCTACAGCGCGTGCACCTGACCGCCGAGCCAGTCTTCGACGAAACAGTTTTCGAGGGCCGGGCCATGCTCGAATTGGCCATCGTGCCGATATCACTTCTGCCGCCCGTCATTCGGTTCGGCTGGGCGCTTTACGGGCCATTGAAGTGACTTGGTCGATCGATCCTCCAGTTGACACCGCCAGCGGCAGGTTTTTCGCGTTATCCGAACGCGATTGCCGTCTTTGTACCTGCGGAACAAAGCTGTTGGGGCACGGACACAAACGGCCCGTGATCATCATCCTGGTCGAGGAGAGTGGGGTTTCAGGCGTCGATATGCGGGGCCAGCACGTAAGCGACGCGGAAATCGAAAGGCGGTACCCTGGCGCCTTGGAAGCCTTGGGCGCCCTGCAATAAGAAGGGCCGCCGGAAGCGGCGGCCCCCTTGTCGTTACTCATTACCGAATTACCGCTTAAGACACTCCGCCGTCGGTGCGAGGAGCTCGACGGAACTGATACGGTTGTCGTTGTTAAGATCGATGGTGTCGAAATCCGCGTTCGTTACCTTCGGATACCCGCCCTTCAATTCCTCCATTGAAAGGAACCGGTCGCCGTTGCTGTCGAGGTCGGCCATATCGAGGAAAGTCGATTCGGCACATTGCGCCAGCGCGGTCTGAGTCTCGTTCATGTAGAACTCCGCATAGCTCAGCCGGTTGTCACCGTTGGCGTCGATCTGCTGGAACGTGTTCTTGGTCAGCGTGGGATGCACCCGCACCATATCTTCGTAGCTCATGAACCCGTCACTGTCGGGGTCGAGAAGCATGAGGGGGCGTTCCTTGCTGCCCCGCATCTGGTGCTGCGACAGCCTCGACTGTGCCTTGGAGTCAGCGATTTCCTCGGCACTCAGACGGCGGTCACCGTTGGCGTCGATCGCGTTGAAGTCGACCCGGTCCATTTGGGGAATCGCATTCCGCACTTCCTCATAAGTCGCGAAACTATCGCCGGTCACGTCGAGATCCTGGATCGTGACGGCGGCAAGCACTGGTGTTGCGGTAATCGCGGCAACGGCTGCAGTGGTCAGCATTTTTTTCATGTCGAAAGTCTCCTTTAATAGGCACCGCTTTGGGGTACGCCCGGATATCAGCACGATCGGGAGCGACACCGATTGACGAACGTCATTTGCCGGTACGGCTGTGCGATTGGATCAAATCAGGTCGCGGAAGGCGAAAATAAGAAGCGCTGCACAGAGGAATGCGTTGAACCACCACCAGACCGAAGTTATCCGGTTCCGAAGGGTCTTGCGTCGGTCGCCATCAGTCATAATCGAACCTTTCCGAAAGGATGCGCTCCGGGGCGACGCCAAGGTGGATAAGGGCGTTTTCGACGGCATCCAGCATCGGCGGCGGACCGCAGAGGACGAACAGCCAGTCGTTCCATGCTTCGGCGGGAAAATGGCGCGCAAGGAGCGCCTCGGTCACCCGGCCAGCCTCGCCCGTCCAATCATCGGGCGGTGCATCGAAGACTTGGACAACGTCGGTCGCGGGCTCCTCGCCGAACCTCCCGAGTTCGTCCCGATGCACGATCTGGTTCGGTTCCTTGTCGGCATAGATCAGGGTGCGGGGGCGGGGATCGCCGGTCAGCGAAAGCTCGCGCAGGATCCCGATCAAGGGCGCGATCCCGATGCCGCCTGCGACAAGGCCAATGCCGGGTGCATCTCTGCCCGCCAATGTCAGCGATCCGTGCGGCCCGTCCACGTAGGCGACAGTTCCCGGCCTCACCGCTCCGATTGCGGAGGTTGCGTCGCCAAGCTCCTTGATCAGGAACGAGAGATTTCTGCCCGAAGCGGGTGCGGATGCGATGGAAAAGGGGTTCTCCCGATGTTTGAACGGGCTGTTGCCGAGGTTGAGCCACGCGAACTGCCCCGCCTCGTAGTCCATCCCCGCGTGCCCGTCAGGTTCGACCTCAACGCGCCAGATCCGCTCGGCTTCCTCATCCACCGACACCACACGCCAAAGATGACGGAGTTGCCCAAGCGGGACCAGCACATAAACCCAGATGACGCTGAACGCCGCTATTCCGGAGAGAGCGATCCAGTATCCCGATACAAACGGGTCCGCCGCGTACCGCCCGGCGCTGAGCGTGTGATCGAGTGCCATGCCGGCGATCACGAGTGCGCCGATCCCGTGCATCCAGCGCCAGGCTTCATATCGGTAATTGGGTTCGCCCCGGTTAAGCGCCAAGAGGACAAGAGTGGGCAGAAGGAGCCAGGCAACGATGCCGCTCCAGAGCAGATCGAAATCGGTCGTGACCGTCAGAATGCGCGTCGTGTCCCACGGGTAGGGCGCGTCGCGCTCGCCGCTGTAGAGAAACGGATGGAGGAGGGCGGCTGCAAGGGCGGTCCGCGCGAGCAGTTGGTGCGCGCGCATCGTTATATCCATCCCGGCTTTTCGCGAGATCGCCCGGAAACGGCCGGAAAGTGTGAAATCGACAAGGATGATGGAAAAGGCGAGCATGCCAGCCCCCGACGCGATTTCGTCGAGAAACGGCCGGGTCTCGCGAACGCGCAAGGCAGAGAGGCCCAGCGGCGCCAGGATGATGACCCCGTAGAGGGCGATGAGACCTCTCATTGACAAGGCGAAAGACATCCTGTCCCCGATTCCTGCCTAAATCCTGCTCCGGCAACATGGCCAATTCAGCAAGTTTCGACTTTGACTTTGATCAGGGTTGGCTGTCGAGACGTTATTCCTCAGCTCGCAACACGCCGACGGATAAGCGCGATCGACTTCACCACTTCGGGAACGATGATAAGCGGCAGGCCGAGGACAAGGATTGTTAGCCAATGTTCCGCGCCGAGAGGCACGGTCTTGAGCATTGTCTGCAGCGGTACCCAGTAGACGGCGACGGCCTGCAGTCCGAGGCTTGCAAACATGGCGACGAGGAGAAAGGGATTGCTCAGCCAGCCAATCGACCAGTTCGGATTCCTGAGCGACCGGAACGCCAAAACACTGAACTTCTCAAAGACGACCATGCCGGTGAAGGCGGCGGTGCGTGCCAGATCGGGTCCGAGCGGAAGCAATGTGTAGAATATCCAGAGGCTCGCCGTGCCGGTGTAAAGCCCGAAGAGTGCGATCAATCCCATATCGCTCAAGCCAAGGATGGGTTCATCTGCATGTCGCGGCGGCTCCTCCATCTGGTTCGGCTCGCTCTTCTCCAAACCGAGCGCCACGGCCGTCACACTGTCGGTGATCAGGTTCATCCAGAGGATTTGCGTGGCCAGGAAGATCAAAGGTCCGCCGAGCAAGAGGTTGGCCACGATGGCGATGACCTCGCCCATATTCGAGCAGAGTAGATAACGGACGAACTTCCGCACGTTGTCGTATTGCCGCCGACCTTCGGAGATGGCGCCGACGATGGTCGAGAAATTGTCGTCGAGCAGGATAAGATCGGCGGCACTCTTCGAGACATCCGTACCGCGCACGCCCATGGCGACCCCGATATCGGCCCGTTTGAGTGCAGGCGCGTCGTTCACGCCGTCCCCGGTCATCGCGACGATCTGATTGAGCGATTGCAGCGCGCCTACGATGCGAATCTTGTGCTTCGGCTCCGTTCTGGCGAACAGGACGTCTTCTTTCAAAGCGTCGATCAGAGCCGCATCGTCCATCTGTTCGAGATCGGCACCTGTGATCGGGGCGGGTGTGCCAAGCCCGATCTGAGAAGCTATGGCGCCCGCGGTGAGCGGGTTGTCTCCGGTAATCATGATGACGCGGATGCCGGCCGAATGCGCCAGTCGGATCGCGCCGGCAACCTCGGGCCGCGGCGGATCGATCAAGGCCACAAGCGCGAGGAAGGTCAGGTCGGTTTCTGCGAGGTCCTGCGCGTCCTTTGCGCTGCGATCGGCGAGCGCGATGACGCGGTGCCCGTTTGCGGCCATTTCTGTCATCGCGGCTTTGATTTCGGCTCTGTCGCCATCGGAAAGCGGCCGTTCCAAATCGCCATCTGCGGCCCTTGTGCAGAGCGGCAGCAGCACTTCGGGCGCGCCTTTGACGTAAAGCCTGAACCCATCGTTTGCGCGTGCGAGGACCGACATGCGTTTCCGTTCGCTGGAAAACGGCACTTCGGCTACACGCTCCCCGTTTTCCGGCGGCGTGGCCCAGCCTTTGTAGGCAAGCGTCACCAGCGCGCCTTCCGTGGGTGTGCCGATCATCAGCCATTCATTGCCCTTGCGCGCGAGCGTGGCGTGCGAACAGATCAGGGCGGCATCGAGGATGCGGGAAAGAGACGCGTCGTCCGAAGCGCGGAGGCGGCTGCCTTCCGCTTCGATATGCCCGGCAGGATCGTACCCCGTCCCGGTCGCGTCGAAGGTCCCGTCCAGCGTCCAGACGCGCGTGGCCGTCATCTGGTTTTCGGTCAAGGTTCCGGTCTTGTCGGTGCAGATCACCGATGCCGCGCCGAGCGTCTCGACCGCTTGCAGCCGCCGCGCCAGCGCATTGTGCCGTGCCATCGCCGCCGCCCCAAGCGCGAGGGTCACGGTGACGACGGCGGGCAAACCTTCCGGCACCATCGCGACCGCAAGCGACAGACCGGTCATGAACATCTCGAAGATCGGTCGCCCGACCAACAGGCCAAGCCCGATAACGGCTGCGGCCACCAGGATCGAAAACCCTCCCAGCCAGGTAGCGAGCTGTCCGAGGCGCCGCTGCAGATGCGTCGTCTTTCGATCGACGGATGCGGTCAGCGTGGCGATGCCGCCGAACCTGGTTTCGCTTCCGATATCCGTCGCGATCCCCTCTGCGCGTCCTTGCACCAGTGTGGTGCCAGCGAAGAGCGCGTCATCGGTCCCCTTTTCAACGGGCAGGGATTCGCCCGTCATCACGCTTTCGTCGGTGTGGATTTCCACACCCCTGACCACCACCAAATCCGCCGGAACGGTTTCTCCCGTCGCAACGACGACAAGATCGCCCGGGACGATCTCGCGCGCCGGAAGGACGGTCTCGGCCCCATTCCTGACGACCACCGCCTGCGGTGAGATCATGGACCGCAGCGCGTCCAGCGCCGTTTCCGCGCGCCATTCCTGTACAAATCCGATCACCGCATTCAAAATCAGAACGAGCAGGATCGCGAAGGCGTCGATCGTCTCGCCAAGGAAAAAGGCGATGCAAGCCGCCGCAAATAGGATGGCGAGCAGCACACCCCGAAACTGACGCAGAAATATCGTGAACGGAGATGTCGGCGCCCCGCGGGGCAGTTCGTTCCATCCGTGACGCACACGAGCCGCGGCGACCTCGTCGTCGGACAGGCCCCTGGTCTTCGGTGTCACCTGTGTCTGATCCATGGCCCGGGTCCCATTTCGAATGCAGTTTATATTTGGAATGATCAGTTTCCGAATTGCGTCAGATCAAACGGTTTCATCATTGCCCGGGCTATTCTCCCGCCATCACAGAGGAGAGGGCACATGCCGAACAAACAAGAGACAGAAGCTGGCAAAGCAGAACAGATCGCGAAGGGCAAGGAAACGCTGTCCGATCTCGCCGCGCTGCAAGCGTTCGGGTTCAACAACATGACGAGTTTCGGCACCGCTTGGGTGGAAGCATTGGGCGAAATGGGAAGCGAGGTGCTGTCCTTCGTCGCCGACAGAATCAAGGAGGATGTCAAGACGCAGCACGAAATCCTGCACTGCGACGACATGGCCAAACTCCAGGAAATCCAGGCGCGTTTCGTGAAAAAGGCGGTCGATCAGTACTCTGCGGAAACGGGAAAGCTGATCGAAATGAGCCATCAGTTCTTCCCGATGGGCGATAAAAAGAGCAGCTGAGTTTCAATCGTGTACGTATTCTCCCGGGGCCGTGCCGATCACCTGTTTCGGCGCGGCCCCCGTCTTGCGCCGGCCTGTGCTGAGCGACGCTAGCGAAGAATCGAATTCTGGCCACCAAGAGCCATCCTGCTCCCCGGTTTTTTCAATCCAGTCTTCCGGGCTGACATAGGGTCTCCCCTCGGACTTGAGGCCGATCCGGTAATGCCTGCGGGCATGACCGGGCTCGGAAAGAACGCCACTGTTATGGCCGCCTTTCGTCAGGCAGAACGTCACGTCAGTGTCAGTCAGCAACTTGATTTTGTAGACCGATTGCCAAGGCGACACGTGGTCCGTCTCGGTGGCGAGGGTAAAGATGGGTGTCTTTATGTCCGTCAGCGCGACGTGTTTGCCGTCCAGCCTAAACCGGCCCTTGGCGAGGCGGTTCTCGAGAAAGAGTTGCCGCAAATACTCCGAATGCATCCGCGCCGGCATCCGCGTTGCATCCGCGTTCCAGGCCATCAGGTCGTTCATGGGCGTGCGCTCGCCGAGCAGGTAGTGGCGGATCACGCGGCTCCAGATCAGATCGCCCGAGCGCAGCATTCGAAACGCACCGGCCATCTGATCGGCGCGAAGATAGCCTTGAACGGACATGATGTGCTCAAGAAACGTCACCTGGCTCTCGTTGATGAAGAGCGAAAGTTCACCTGGCTCGGTGAAGTCGACCTGAGCAGCGAGGAGCGACAGCGACTTCAGGCGCGCATCGTCATCGCGCGCCATCGCGGCTGCGGCTGCGGCCAGAAGGGTACCACCCAGGCAGTACCCGACCGCATGAATACGGTCCGTGGGATTTGGGGCGATGTGGTCGAGAGCGGCCCGAACGCCCAGATCGACATAGTCCTGCAGGCCGAGGGCTGAATCCTCTGCATGCGGATTTTTCCACGACAGGATGTAGACTTCATAGCCTTGGTCGCGAAGCCAGGCGACGAAGGAGTTCTCTGGCGAAAGATCAAGGATGTAGTATTTCATGATCCAGGCGGGCACGATTAGTATTGGCTCGGCGTAGACGGTCTTGGTTGTCGGCCGGTAACGGATCAATTCGATAAGTTCGTTGCGGAACACCACATCGCCAGGTGTGACGGCGATTGTCTCGCCCACACGGTAGTCGGGGTGTTTCGGCGGCTGCTGGCGCAGAAGGTGGTTCAGGTCTTCGATCCAGTTCCGAAGGCCCCTTGTCAGATTCTGACCACCGGTCTCCGCTGTTGCCCGAAGGACGGTGGGGTTCGTGAGCATCGTGTTCGTCGGGCACGCCATGTCGAGGGCCTGCCGCGTCATGAATGCGACCGTTCGCTGATTGGAAGGGTCGATGCCGTCGATCGGCGCGGTGGCCGTCTGCCACCACTCTTCCGCGAGAACGAACCAGTGCCGGTAGAGCGCGAACGGCAACTTGTCCCAGTCGGCAGATGCGAAGCGGCGATCCTCCGCGTCCGCAGCATCCGGCAACTGAAAAGCGCGAACGGTATTCGCCAATGCTTTGCGCCAAAGCTGGGCTTGCCGTGACGGCGAACCGATCAGGTGCATCCCCCAGTCAATAGCGGCCGTTGACAGAGCCGTTGGGGAAAGGCCGTGTGTGAAGCGGCCAATGCCGCTGTGAAGAACGGCATCGATATCCTGCAAGGCTTTCCGCTGCTCGTCCGTTTCCATGCCCATTCCATCGCACTGGTTCTGACTGGATAGAATATATCTGCGTAGGAAATCGCCGGTATTGCCCGGGGTCAATTGCCGTTCGCGAAAGCATCGGTAATTCTGCCCACCATGTCCGAGTTCATCGTCGCGCCCGGTCTTTCAGTCTCAGCATTCATGTTCCTCCTATCGGCTGGTGCGGTTTGGAGCGCGGGCGCTCGGCTGGCATATCTCGCGGACGCGCTCTCGGATCGGTTGAAAGTCTCCAAGTCACTCATCGGTCTCATTATCCTTGCCCTCGGCACGTCGCTGCCGGAAGTGGCGACAACGCTCGCGGCGGCTGTACGACAGAACCAGGACCTGGTTCTAAACAATCTCTACGGTGGCGTCGCCTTGCAGACCGCAATTCTCGCCGTGTCGGATCTTTGGGCCCGTGGCGCGATCACCAATTACCCGAGGCGCACGACCCACATCCTCGAGGCGCTCCTGCTGATTGGGTTGCTCTCGATTACCCTGATTATCACCGCCTTTGGCGACCTGGAAATTTGGTCGGTCGGAATCGGCAGCGTCCTCATCGCCTTTGCCTACGCCGGCTGTATCTGGCTCCTGCGGGCGCACGACCCGGAGGGCGACTGGCGGCCTGTAGATCTCCCGGAAGAGAAGGGCGGCGAAGCCCCGATCTTCGGCAAAATCGAGGCTGAAAGGCCCCTGTCACGGCTGGTGGTGGAAACTTGCCTTGCGTGCCTCGCCATTCTGATCTTCGGAATTCTTCTCGTGATCGCAGCCGAAGGCGTCGCAAACGCGACAGGTCTCGATCAGAGTTTTATCGGCGTGAGCCTTCTCGCCGCCGCCACGTCCTTGCCTGAACTGACGACCAGCATCACCGCCGTGCGCATGGGTGCCTACACGATGGCCATCTCGAATATCTTCGGGTCAAACCTGATCATGCTGGTGCTCGTGTTTCCCGCCGATGTCCTGTTCCGGACGGGGCCGATCCTGCGCGACGTCAGCCCCACCGTCCCGCTGGCCCTTGGCTTCCGGCTGCTGGTGACCGTCATCTACATCGTGGGAATGGTGATCCGCCGAAAACCGAAATTCGGGCCGCTGGGTCTCGATTCCCTGTTGGTGTTTGTCGTCTTCGCGATCAGTCTCGTCACGTACTACACCGTCGGCGACGGCTGACCGCTGGCGTTGTCCCGCGAGCCATTAACCGTCGAGCACGGCGACGCTTCCGTCGAGGTCCATGAGAAGCAGTTCTACCGAAAGCCCGGGTTCGCGGGTCCTGATCTCGTCCGCGAGCGCTTCCATCGAGGTCATATGTATCGCGAGCTCGCGGTCGCGGTCCTTGGCGCAATCCTTGTCGACTAGAGTCTTGCAGGCGCCGCAGTCGCGGTGATCGATCACGATGATCTTGCGGATGCCGTGCAATTCCCGCGCCAGCGCAACGTGGGCCCAGAAGGTTTCGGCCCATGGCGAAGTTTGATCCGACATGATCCCGATGGCTCCGCCCGCGAGGGAAATTTGGTCATATTTCCCACGAAGCCCGCGTGCGTGGAGGTACTGGGCCACGGCGGCGATGAGGCGGTGGTCCATGCAATTCAGGACAAGCGCTTCCGCCTGTTGCGGCGCTGTCGCGAGATTCGCGGGGAACGGTTCGAGTTCGAGGGGCAATGACATGGTGACAATCCTGTGGCGCCGGGGCCGCGCGCGGTCGGCCCCGGCGTTTCATTAAAGCTGGTTGATCGGAATTTTGAGGGAGGAGACGCCATTGTCCTCGGCAGGCGGCATCTCTCCGGCGCGGATGTTCACCTGCACCGACGGCAGGATCAGCGTTGGCATCTCGAGCGTCGCGTCGCGCGCTTCCCGCATGGCGACGAATTCTTCCTCGGTCTTGCCAGCGCCCACGTGGACGTTGTGCGTTTTTTCCTCGGCGACGGTGGTTTCCCATTTGTACTCGTCGCGGCCCGGCGCTTTGTAGTCGTGACACATGTAAAGCGTCGTCTCGTCGGGCAGGGCGAGGATTTTCTGGATCGACTGGTACATCACGCGGGCATCGCCGCCCGGG
>JAAUYD010137494.1_pt1 | contig 30369 bp, 20 predicted proteins | sample 7278101 | NCBI WGS metagenome assembly JAAUYD01 (sample SAMN14350128, study PRJNA611818) | marine sediment metagenome | isolation source: surface marine sediment (0.6m) | place: French Polynesia: Moorea | collected 2018-08
CAACACCCAACACCCAACACCCAACACCCAACACCCAACACCCAACACCCAACACCCAACACCCAACACCCAACACCCAACACCCAACACCCAACACCCAACACCCTATCTAACCACCAGCGGCACAAACACCCGCTGCACCCGGTCCAGAGCGATGACGTTGATGTCGGCGGGTTTATAGTCACTGAAGGTGGCGTCATTGCTGACGGCCGGTCCAGCGGTGACCTTGCAGCCCCGATCCCCGTCCCCAGGGGTATCAGACACAGCTGAAATCACCACAGATTGAACGGTTTCGCCGCTCGCAAACTGAAGCGAGCTGGGAGAAACCTGACACTGAGCATTTAATGCACTCAGGGAAATCGTCACCGTGGCCGTTGGCGCTGATTTTAAGGTCAGCGTCACCATTTTACCCGGATCACCCTCTTTTACGATGACTTCGGTCGAAGACCAGAATGACCTTACGATTTCGAAGGCCCCCAGGTCAACCACGCCGTTGTCAATGCGCGCTTCTCCCTTGATGTCAAACAGACCCTGAGAGACCAGTGTTGACCCGACAAACGTGCCGTTGATATCGGCCGAGTTGTCGCCCGCATCAGCCGCTGGTGATCCTAAATCTAGCTCATAGAGACCCGCTTCGGTGGGCGCATTGGTCGGGCTGGCCTCGGAAATGAATTCCGGATCGGCATCTAAATTATTCCCGCCATCGGTTCCCAGAGAAGAATCCCAGCTGCCGCCCGATCCGTTTGACCCCTGCACGATGCTGTAGCGGGCGGTTGAATCTGCGTTGGAAATAAACACCGTGTCCTGAGTAATCGACGACCCGGCCGTGCCGGTGCCGCTGCTGTCGGCATTGTTCCAGATGATGGTGTTCTGAATCAACGTATCAGTCGAAGCGTTGTAGAGGCCACCCCCGGCATCAAGGGCCGTATTGCCGCTAATCGTCAAATTGGTCAGCGCATTGTAATCTTGGGTAAATATCCCGCCGCCAAGATCCGCCCGGTTGCCGGTCACCACGACATTCATTAACTGGCTGCCTGCGGCATAAATGCCGCCGCCCAGGCTGCCGCCCGGGGCATCATTTCCTCTCACCTGAGCATTTTGAATCGTTCCCCCAACCGCGAAAATTCCCCCGCCGTTGCGGGCGCGGTTGGCCAATACTTGGCTCTCTTCAAAGATAATTTTGCCCACGATGTCGATCCCACCCCCGCGGGAGCCGCCATCGTTCCCGATCAGCAGCACCTGCCGCACAATGATTCCGGGGACATTTGAAAAGGAGCCTGAATTCCACGCCCGTATGCCCCCGCCAGCTCCAGAGGGGTTTTCCTTACCGCCGGTGACGATAAACCCGTCTAAAAGCGTGTCCCGGTTGGTGTCATACGCCCAAACGACGTTGCGGCTGTTTGGCCCGACGATATTGGCTGTGTCAGTTACCACACCGTTAAACGTGGTGTCGTTTTGAGTAATATCGCCGCTTAAAACGGTCAAATTGGTTTGCCAGGCGCGGTCATCACGATCCGTTTCGCCACCGGCAAACCCGCCGTATAGCTGCACGTTGCCGGTCATGACAAAAGAAGCGGTCACGTCGTTATCGACCTCACCACCACCCTCATCCGGGTAGTAAATCCCGTCGGCCACCCAAATTTCAACGATGTCACCATCGGCCGGCCCTCCGGCTGCGGCCAGGCCATCCTGCAGCGAAGGATACGCTTGGGTCCAACTGCTGCCATCCGGGCTGAAGGCCGTGGAGCTGGCGTCGACGTAAACAATTGAAACGGCCGCCTGAGCCGGGATTGACGTCATTAATCCTAGCAACCCCCAAAGAGCGATTAACCCGACGGCCGCCGTGGAAAGAAGTGGAATAGATTTTAAGCGAAACATAAAGGAACCTCCGCAAGTTGAACCGCGAACAAGAGTGCGCTGCAGATTTGAGTGACCGCTGATTCATGTTTGGAACAGGTTTCAAAATCTTTCTGCGCTATCGCGGTGATTAAATTTGCAAACCACCCCATGGTGATTTCTGGTGCTATAATGGCCGAGCCTGTTTGGCAAAACTGCGGTATTTCTGCGGATTTCCCGATCAAATGTCGATGTTCACCGGTACTCAAGTCACCCTCAATCGTCGCATTGTGCGCAGCGCCCTCAAGCGGTGGGGAAAAACCCAGCGTTTAGGGGATCACGCCCTGGCGCAGCTGACCTGCATCAAGGTGCGGCGATTGCGTGCGGGATATGGGGATACGCCCAACGGCCGGGGGTTGGCCGTGCGCGAACTGCTAAAAGAGGGTCTGGCCCAGGTCAAGCCGGCTGAGGAGGTGCCGCAGCTCAACCAGCGCCGCTGGCGACCATACTTCATTTTGACCGAGCAGTATCTCCACGGCCGCTCTCCAGCCTGGATTCGGGCGCAGCTTAACGTGTCGGAACGGACTTTTTTTGAAGAGCAGGCTCGCGGCCTCGATCAACTGCTCGATTATTTGCTTGTGCAGGAAGAAGAGGCTCGCTCGACCGTCCCGCTGCCCTCAACGTCACTATCCCAAACCGCGCCTCTTTCTCCGGAAATCGTCATCGGCCGAGATGGTTTGCTCGAAGAACTGGTACAGCAGATCAAGCCGGGAGCCCCAGTGGCCGCTTTATACGGTATGCCAGGTGTGGGTAAAACCACGTTGGCAGCTGTTCTAGCCGGTCATGACAAAATTTTAGATCGATTTCCCGACGGTGTTTTATGGGTGGGGTTAGGGCCCAATCCCGATCAGTCGGCTCTCCTCCGCCGGTGGGTGGCTGCTCTCAAACTCTATATTCCCGACGAACTACCCCCTAGCGAGGTGGCCCGTCGTATTCACGAGGCGATCGGGGGCAGGCAGATGCTGCTGATCATTGATGATGGTTGGTCGATAGAAGAAATTTTAATGTTTAAGCTGGGCGGGGCGAATTCAACCCATCTCTTAACCACTCGCTTTCCGCCGCTGGCCCATGAATTTGCCGCCTCTCGCGTGTGGCCGGTGAGGGAATTAAACTTAATGGAGGGGTTGACCCTCATGGGAAAAATGGCGCCTGAGGCGGTTGAAGCAGAATCGGAACTCGTGGCCGGGGTGGTCCAGGCCACGGCCGGGCTGCCGCTGGCCCTGGTTTTAATTGGCAAGCAGCTGCACAAAATCAGCCACATCGGTCACGGACGCCGCCTGCGCAACCTGTTAACCTCTCTGACGCAGGCAGATGAGCGTTTAAAATTGCAGCTGAACCTGGCGCCGCCGGCCCGTCATCCCAGCCTGGAGCCGGATCAGCCGCTTTCTCTGGCGGCGATTATCGCGTTGAGCACCGAACGATTATCGCCATCCGCTCAGGAGGCGCTGCGCGCCCTGGTCATTTTCTCGGCCAAACCAAACCATTTTTCTGAAACGGCCGCGCGAACAGTTAGCGACTCCTCTCTCGAGACGCTGGATGAATTGGTCGACGCCGGTCTGGTTGAGCCAATCGGGGATGACCGCTATGCCCTTCATCAGGCGATCGTTGATTTTGCCCGCCGCCAACCGCCTCCAGCTGAGGCTGAAACCCGCCTGATACAATTTTTTACGGCGTTTGCGGTTGAAAATGGGCGGAAGTTTGGGCAAATCGACATCGAATACCCGCAGGTGCGGCTGGCTCTAGAATTTGCGCAGACCGGCCAACACTTCGAGTCATTTTGGTTGCTGCATCAACATCTATTTGAATACCACTTAACGCGAGGGCTGGTGGCGCAAATTGAGCCGGTCATAAAAGCTCAGGAATCTCCTGCTGATCCCGTGCTTGAGAGCCGGCGGCAGCTCCTTCTCGGCCGGATTGCCGTGACCCACAAAGAGTGGGAAGCGGCCGAAGCCCATCTTAAGCGCGGTTTGGCCCACCTGGATGATGGTGCGGAGGTTTCTTTACGGGTGATGCTTTATCACGCGTTAACGCTCATGCATCATCGTCGTGATACGCTGCCGGAGGCGGCCGAATGGATTGAGCAGGGGGTGCAGCTGAGCCGCGTTGGAGGAGATTTGCATGGGGAGCTGGCGTTTGAGGTTATTTTGGGATTGTTGGCCGTGCGGCAGGGCGAGCTGGCCCAGGGGGCAGCCCATTATCAAAAAGCCGCGCAGCGGGCGGCTGAATTAGGGGAAGCGGCTCTGGCCATGTCGGCCGAGTACAATTTGGGGGTGATCTTCAGCCGCCAAAATGATTATCCGACCGCTCGTTATCATTACGAGCGGGCCGGTCACTTTATTCGCGAATTAAATCACGCGGCCGCTTATGCTTCTCTTCTCAATAATTTGGGAGTGGTGGCCAAAGATGAAGGGGATTGGGAGCGAGCGCAGGAGCTTTATACGCAGGCCCTGCGCATAAGCCGCCAAAATAACCACGTCAACGGCGAGATTTTGGCCAGCGGAAATTTGGGCACGCTAAACATGATGATGGGGCATTATGAGGCTGCCGGGCGATATGCAGCTCTGGTAGTGGAGATGAGTGAGGCGCACGATCGGCCGTTGATTGCCGGTTTGGGTCAAACGGTTTTGGTGCGGGTGGCCCTGTGTCAGGATCAGCTGGCCCAAGCGGAGCAGGCGTGCTCGGCCGCGCAAACGCTTGGCCAGAAAGTGGAAGATACTTACCTTCTGGCGATGATTTCGCGGCGGGAGGGGGAAGTGCGCTGGTATCGCGGCGATTGGCCTGGAGCAAAAGCGTCATTTGAGACCGCCTGTGAATTGATGGGCAAACTGGGTCGGCGAATGATGCTGGCTGAGATGCAACTGGCCCTGGGCCGAACCCATTTGATGCTTGAAGAGTGGAAGGCGCTGCGGCCGCTGACGGAAGAAGCGCTGGCTGTTTTGCAAGATGAAACGGCCGGTTTGGAAGATCCGGTGCAGGCGTTTCTCAATGCGCATGAGCTTCTAAATGCTCTGGGCGAGCAAGAGTTGGCGCAGGAGATGCTGAGTAAGGGGGAGATATATCTTGCCCATCAGGCGGCTCAGATTTCCGATCAAAAGATGCGCCAACGGTTTTTGACAGGGCCTCAAGCGCATCAACAGCTGGAAAAATTGTCAATAGGCAATAGTTAATTGTCAATTACCAAGTCCGAGATACGATTGATCCGCCGTGATTTTGGATTTGCAATTGACGAATGCCCCCTGAGTAACTTACCCAATACACAAATATACCAATATTTAATGGCCAACTTTTCAGCGATGAAGCAATTGCGTCAGGATCTCTTCTAGCGTTTGGTAGGAAAAATGTTTTTGAGCGAGTTGGTAGTTGTGTTCAACGATTAGATCTGTTTGGGTAGGGTTGTGCAGAACCTCTGAAACGGCCGTTACCACATCATCTGTCACTTCCCCGTCCAATTCCACAAACTTAAACCCAAGTGGACCAATATCATCAGCATAAACCGCATAACGATTCACAAACGCCGGTTTGCGGAAGTAAATCGTCTCAATGAGGGCATTGCCAAACCCCTCGTAAAGGCTGGGATAAGCGATCAAATCGGCATGTGGGTAGGTGTCCCAGAGAGAGTAAATTTTGCGGCCGATTTTATCTTCCCCCCGTGCGTCATCCACCTGATCCGCCACATAGCGCAAATCAACACCGTGCTGTTTGGCCATTTGCTGCAGCGTGTGCAAATAATCCAGCCCTTCGTCCCCCGCATGATGGGTGATGACCAGCTTGGCTCGTGAATCGTTTAGCTTGGCCAATAACTCTATCGATAGCTGAATACCTTTGCGCGGGATGACCCGCGTGGGCTGCAAAATGAGCCAATCTTCATCGCCTACGCCAATCGCCTGTCGGAAATCGGCATTGTAATCGTCAATGCCGGGTGCGGGCGTGGCAAAATCGAATACATTCGGAATCATGACGCTGTCGATCCCGCGTCGGGCTTTCAAATCGCCCTGTGCGGCGGAATTAATAACCGCATGGCGCAAATTAGGCAGGTCAGGTGGAAAGAAGGTGTCGAGAAAATCGGGGATACAGCTGGTTCTAAACCGTTCTCGCTCCCAGTAAAAGTCATGATTGTGGGCCAACGCAGAGATGCCGGTTTCGGCCAATAGTTCTGTAACCGCTTGGGCCAGCGGCAGCTGCATCGGAATCGCAAATACATTTTGAACGACCAGGTACTCAATTTGATACGTCGCGATAAATGAGTGGATTAAGGGTTTTAGCTCCCGCGCACGATTATTGATCTCCGGCAGCAGTGTTTTATCTTCATTTTCCTGAAAAGCCCGTTCTCCAAAAGAGAATGCGACCGGATCGGTAAAGTGCATCTCCGGAATGAGGGAACCGGGAATATCACCATCCAGTTCTCCAGCGCAATAAAAAACCCGGTGACCCATTTGGCGGTAAACGGCCGCTAACTTGGCGGTTTCCAATGAGACCCCATCTGTCCCTGCTAATCGTGTAGAAATAAATCCAATATTCACAAGGTTGTTTCCTTTTCCGCAGCTACCGACTGCCCGGTCCGGATACCCTCAATTGTGCTGGGTGCACTCTTTACCCAACTTAAAAAAATCCCTGTCCTACAGATTGTCCCCAATCACGATGAGTACATCATCAGCAAAAATCGTTTCATCAGGCGCCGGTGTATACACAAATTTCCCATTGCGGCGAATGGCAATTACCAACTGCGACCATTTATGACGCAATTCATCCGTTGTCCAGCCTACAATTTCAGGATAGTCACGCACATGCATATCACCAAACCGTATTTGTTGATCTTGTTGAAAAAGCATATGGTCCCAAAATTCGGCCGCATCGTGGTCGAGCATATTTGAGGCGACCGTGAAGCCGCCCATGATATTGGGCGAAATAACCCGATCCGCGCCAGCCAAATAGAGCGTATGCATATTGGTTTCATTCCCGGCACTGCCAACAATGCGCAATTTGGGATTGTTTAATCGATTCGCCATATCTCGGGCACTGAGTATGATCGTCGTGTTGTCGCGATCATCTTCCATCGCTGTGACAACGCCATAAGCCCGGTTAACACCAGCCGCTCGAAGCTGCTGTTCATCGGTGGGATCTTCCAGCATGTAAAGAACCCCGGTTTCTTGAGCCAGCTCATCAATGCTCATTCGCTCCTCGATACTCCAATCGACTTCTTCTAAACTCGCATAGTGGCGCATGCGTTTGTCGATATAGGAGTCATGCATCCAAAGCAAGGCGCGTTTGAGATTGGCTTCATGGGGTTCGATGATGACAAATGGAAATCCACGGCGCTTAAATTCACCGGCTGCGCGATTTCCGATGATGCCGCCTCCACAAACAATAATGTGATTTGACAATTGGGCGATTTGGTTCATACGTTTCTCAAAAATTCTTTTTTCGCGATTTCTCTGCTGACTTTCAAAGAGAACGGCCGCCGCGCTTGAGATCGCATACCCGGCCAATCCGATGGCGACCAAAGTAAAGAAAATGGCAAAGATACGGCCGCTTCGTGTTTGGGGAGAAAGATCTCCATACCCGACCGTTGTGATCGTAATAATGGTGGCATAGAGCGAATCAAATAATGTCCAATCTTCAAGGATGGCATAAACAACGGTCCCAACTGCAATTAAGAAAAGAAATGGGATCAATAAAGGCAACAAGCTTGAACGATTTAGTCGTTTTATGTCGCCCACGATTGAACTGATTGAGGAAACAATCCATACAAGCATGTTAGGAGTTTATCAAAAGTTAAAAGGGAAGGCCGCATCAACTAGCAAAACAAGCGCTGCGACAAACCCGGTTTCCATTTAGAAACGCCTTCAATCAATGAGTATATGCCCGGCATGGAAATGATCTACTTCCTGGTCATTCTCATTTTTTTGGAGAAGCCGCTCAAAAGATTGGGGAGAGTAAAGACCAATTTGCACTTGATACGGACCGGCCGCTGCCTCATTTGATAACGGTATGGAAATTGGTTGCAGGATAATATCGCCGCTTTCGAGGCCCCTCAGCGCGGTGTCCCAGCCGTCAAATTGACCAATCCTCACATAAGGATCCTGCTGCACAACATGAACAAACGCATTGAGCGGATTGGCGATAGAAGGTGCAGGTGTAGGCATCGGTTGATCCCCTACGCGCCACACCAGGGTAAATGAGATAGTTTGCCCGGCCGCAGCGGATTCCGGTAAGTCGAGGACATCAATCAGCGACAGGACGCCGCCAAAATCAGCCAGCGGCGGACCGGTATAAAATTCGTTTTCACGGCGAGGCACAATTTGCGTATCAGGAGAGGCGTGCCATTTTAGGGTGGCGGATGACATATCAATTGAATCTGCATTCTCCCAGGCAAATAAATAACCCGGCTGCCCAGTTACCACAACGGGACGGGGGTTTGGCACCGAATCCTTGATTTCATAAAGATAAATTGAATATCCGGCCCGTTCAACCGGCTCCATCTCTCGAAAAACCGCGTAAAGATCTTCCGTCTCCGGAGTTAATAATCCCAACTGGAGGGATGTGGCACTGATGGCGTACCAGCCCGGTGTGGGTGCAAGTGGATTATACGCCTGAATTTCATAGCCACTCCCGAAGCGGATATAGCCAGGTAAAGGGGCGTACTTAACATCGTAATGCTCAGGTGATGCCGTACCAAAATAAGCGAGATTCACCTGATCGATGTGGTTCGTCGCCATCGATCTTTTCAAATAAATGAGATCCTGCCCCCAGTCGAGATTGGAATCCACCAAAACGTTACCCCAATTTTGCCAGCGGCCGGCCAACAGATTAAAAAATGCCTCTTGATGAGGCCAAATCCTGCCGATTTCGACGATTTGAAGGATGACCAGTCCCAACAATATCCATGGTCCATGCCTTAATTTATAAATCTGTTGAGCGCCTTTCCCGGCAATCAAACATAAAAAAGGCACGGCTGGGAGCATATGCCTAAAACCGATCGTTAGCACCCCGGTCAGCCCTAACAGGAGGAATACAGCAGCAGGCAGCCAGAGGGCCACATAGTCGCGCCAGTCATGACGCCCAAAATGCCAAATGCCACCGGCCGTCAAGATCAAAAAAGCAAGGGGCATTTTGACCAGAAACGCGATCGGGAAGTAATACCAAACCCCACCGGGAAAAGAACTGCCCAGCAAAAAAGACAATTTTTGCGCTGATTCCTGAGGCAGTTTCACAAAGGTGTTCCAGAGTTGAGTCCAATAAAAGGGCGCAGGTAAAGATATTTGAAGGTTACCAAATGAGGCCGGTCCAAAATCGAAGAGATAGACAATCCATAAAATCAGCAAACCGCTCCCCAGCATAACAAGGAAATATCTGAATTTTTCGACGAGTTGTCGGACATTCCCCGGAATGGGAAATAAAAAGAGAAGAAGAAATAAGATCGGCCACACAATTAACCCGGTGTACTTGGTGGTCATGGTCAACCCCGCCAGGACCCCCACTAAAATCGCGTTTGGGGAGGTGGGATGAGTTCGGTACCGGCTTTGGTAGGCGAAAATTGTAAAGAAGAGGAAGGCGGTCAACCCCAGGTCGGTTGTCACGAGACGGCTGTTGGCCTGCAAATTGGGATCAGTCAAAACAATGACCCACACAGCTACCCAGGGCGTAAGAGGAACCGTATGGTCTCGTAACCAAACCCCTAAAACAATTAAGAGCGACCCACCCAACAAGATGATTGACCATCGTGCCGTCACCAATAATCTGTGGGCATCATTGCCGCTGCGCCACAACCACTGATCGCTAAATACAAATCGATCTCCGTTTTGCCATCCGGATTGTTCTAGCGGCAGCTGGATCGTTGGATCATTGCGCAGGCGCCAGGCGGCCAATAAGCCGATGAGGGGTGGATGGGTGGAGGCGATGCGAAAATCCCCTGTTTTGAGATAGCTGTAACCTGCTGCCAGGTGGAATTGTTCATCAAAGGCGGCCGCTTTTTGTGGTGAAACCCAGGCGGCTGTGACCACAAAAACAGTGGCGCCCAACAAAATGAGACACCAAATCCAGACCGATTCTTTTGAGGGTGTCATTTTTCAAAATCTCCAATGAGATACCGATTGTCGGGCAGGGGAACACCGTTTTCTTCAGCCGGCAGCTGGCTTTGATCTCGCCAATCGTACCAGCCAACCCCTAGTTCGGCCTGGGCGCAATCTTGAACCCCCTCAAAAGCAAAATGATCCACAACCACTTCCCCAACCGGCCACCCTGTTGTCGGAAAATACCCGTTCCATGGCATACGATCTTGCTGTTGGTTTAATCGATCATCTTGCAGCAGGTGCACAAACGTTGTCCAGTCGACTGACGTTTGCTCATTCAGCTGCCATTCAAATTCAACCGATAAAAACCCATCATGACACGAGGCGCGATACCGTTCGAGGTGGATGGGCCCAAAATTAACTCCGGCCGGTCGCCAAGCCTGATCTTCGTCCGTCAAAGGAGGAGAAAATAAGCTAATCTGCCACCGGCCGATTTGTTGACTGGTCACGCTTGCCCAGCCATTTTCCCAAAGTGCCGCTTCATACCAATTGAGTGGTGAACCTGGGGGCAGTGTCCCCATTATCCATACCCGTCCGGCTGTTGAAAGGCCATTGGCAAACAAACGATTGGCCAGCGGATCGGAGGATGAAATATTGATGGGCAATCCATAAACTGGAAAAACATCGCTTTGTTCATACATTTCTTGCCCTTCAGAGGATCCTAAATGAAGCACAGTGTCACCCTCTCGCCACTTCTCTTCCAACAGCTGCGTCAGCGGTGATAAGTCTTCCCGAATGGCGTTTCCCCTCCATTGAATCTGCCCTTCATTGATCAACCGCCAATGCCAGAAAATAGGTGATTCCCACCAGTTAAAAACGAGCTTTGGATCGTGATGGTAGAGCAGCGGTCGTGCCGCAGGACCAGGGCCTGGATAACGGCCGGCCAAAAGGGATTCAACCTCGTTAAAATTGACCAGGACTCCACCGACCTGGACAAGGCCGGAGAGCACGATGATCAAACCAGCCGCGATGAACCGCCAATTTGAGAGCCCCCAGGGTGAGGGATGTTGCAGCCATTTTTCTAAAAAGGGGAGAGAAAGGAAGATAAAAATGGGCACCAAGGGTAACAGGAACCTTGGCCCCCAACCGAAACCGCCCCACCACTGCCACCATAAGGCAAACACGGAAGATACCCCTATAACGATCCCCAAAAATAGCCAGCTCAGCCACCGGGTATGAGGCGATCGATGAAATTCAGGCCATCCCAGGAGCCCTAAGAAGACCAGTGGATTATAGAAGATAAACCCTCGGGCTGGACTAATCCACAGCCCTGCCAAACCCCACCAAAGCGGATTGGTAAATCCTTCCTGACCGGACGAGAGCTGATACCCGCTTTCAAAGACAGAGCCGAAGCGCCACACATTATAGAAAGCAAGCAACCCCAATGTTAACGCCAGCGGAGTAACCAAGGCGGCCGTAGGGCCATATGGAAGCCTAAATTTTTGAGCCTTTTGCCGATGGTGACCCAATAGAATCAGAAAAAAAATAGGGACCGCGATTCCAAACGCAACATTGCAGCCAATGGCGATGGATAGGCCCAGCCCGGCTAATAAAGCTCCTTTTGTAGATGACAACCGAAAGGCTGCAGCGCCCCAAACAAGCAGAGTGAAGGCAAACATTGCCAGCACTTCCCCAAAAATCGTCTGACTATATGGCAGTGCCATTGAAAAAATGGTGAAGAGAAAGGCGGCCGCGACTCCGGTTCTACGGTGGTACCCCAACCGGTGAGCGATATCAACAACAAGCGCAGCTGTGCTGGCTAACATCAGCGGACCAAAGAGCAGCGCAGAATGAGTAAAAGAGAATGTCGGCCACAATTGACCTATTTTTAAAAGAGGAAATAAGGCCCAGATCATGGCCGGGCTCTTTTTTGTGTAGAGCTCGCCATCACCGTTGAGTAGAACGACCGCTTCACCCGGCCGCAACCCCCAAAGTGCAAATCCAAGCTGAGGGATTTGAAGCTCACCGTGCTGGACCAAATTTGTGGATGATTGGTAAATCGCTACTTCATCGATCGAGTGAAATTGCTCTGTGCGAATGGCCAGCCCTATGGCCAACACAGGCAAAAAAATCAAAAGGGGCAAGAAATTTGATGAAACATCTCTTTTGATTGGTCGACCGGGTGTGAATTGATTGAACAGCCTTCCCATTTCCTAGGTCACGATTGCTCCAAATTGCAGCGTCATTGTACTGGAGTTTAGATAAATGGTAAACATCGCCACCAGGTATTTAGAATTTTCATGAGGTGGTTTCTGGCAAGAGATGGAACTTCAAAACCTCGGCCTGGTAAATCCCCCGAGCCAGCGGTGTACAGATTGAAAGTCATGGACAGATTCGGTAAGATGTGGCTGGAAAACGAGATTTTTGCCAAAAGCTTAGTAAAGTCTCATCTGGGTGCCTTGCTGAGATATTTGTACGTATAATTGTCAGCTTTTATGGGTGGTTGGGAGCAATGCCAATGCCTGCCGATGAGGAAGTATTCATTGCTCATGCTAATGGTTTACCAAGTTGCAGAGGCGAATTAATATTGAATCTTAAGAATAGACACGTTCAAATTTATTGGGTGATCTTCGCTTTATCAACAGCTTTACTCATTGCAATCACGTTTGATTTTAGCCCATGGTTAAGAGGCGACAACGATTGGCGTTCAGAATACTCACCTTGGATGTATCAAAATGAAATACTGCTTGGGCTTGGAGCAATCATATTTTATTTAACGGGGTCATTTTTTCTGTGGCGACAACACAAGATAAATTGGACCTTCGTTGTCATGTGGTCATTTATTGGGGCGACATTACTGCCAATTACGGTACAGTGGCTGGAGGCTTCGGATCCAATCGAGCAGATTTTGATCAGGACCAGTGATCCATTTATTGGAGGATACCAATCTGTCGCGATCGAATCTGAAAGCGCCTGGCAGTTTTTGAGCGAATTTACTGAAAATGCACCAAATTGGAATCCGCACCCTCAAAGACATCCCCCTGGTATTCCATTAACATTTATCTGGGTAAAAAATTTTTTGAGTGGGAAGCCTCAACTAACCAGCTGGATTGCAAATCTTTTCCAGCAAAATCGATGTGATTATTGGCTATTGTTGTTCACTTCTGATGCAGAATTTGGAACGATAGTTTGGGGATTTGCCCCGCAGTTATTGGGTGCACTGACTGTATTTCCCCTCCTAAAATTGTCAAGGATTTATTACTCTGACCGTGGAGTATTTATCACTTTGATCGCGTACCCATTAATACCGGCTGTGATGGTTTTTGGTGGGATGTGGGATTTACCACTTACTCTAATTACAATATCATCCCTCCTGTTTTTTCACCGCGGTTTTTCAGAATCAAAACCGATACAAATGCTTATCTCTGGTTTAATTCTGTCAATCGGCCTGTTCATTTCACATGCGGCATTGGTCACCATCGGTTTTGTAGGCTTATACGGGATATTGTTAAGCTGGTCAGAAATAGGATCACGTTGGTCAGAATGGATTCGGACCATTCAATACGGCCTGATTTGCCTGGTCGGCATTATACTTCCCTGGCTCGTCTACTATTTTATGATCGGTGATACATATTTTGATATTTACAGGGTAAACACGCTGCCCCATTTTGAAATGGAGGCAAATTATTGGCTACGATTATTTTACAACCCATACGAATTCTTTTTATACGCTGGGTTTATTCTTGGTGGGATAGGGTTAATTAGCTTCTACTTGGCCCTTAAAGCTTCTCAGTTCGGCCGAAAATCATTGCGCTATGATCAAGCGTTAACCATTGCATTTTGGGGAGTATTCCTCGCCCTAGTAATCAGCGGAGTTTCGAGAGCAGAAGTAGGACGAGTGTGGATTTTTATGATGCCGCTCCTGCTTTTATGTGGGGTATCTTTCTTTGATCGAAATACGTTAGGAAGACCAATTAAAGAGTTGGCTTTCCTCTTGCTCCTTGCTTTCCAAACGATCATCATTCAAGTCAACTTAACACCACAAGATCCATTTCCTCACCAGTTCGACCCTCCAAATATAATGATCCAAACGCAGGAAACGTTGGGGAATAAAATTATGCTCGCTGGGTGGGAAATACATCAGAGTAAATTTTATCCAGGTGAGGAAATTCAATTACGCCTTATTTGGCAAGCGCTAGAAAAACCAGATCGTTCTTACACCAGGTTTTTGCACGTTTACTCGGAAAATCAGGGCCTTATCGCACAAAATGATAGCCAACCGGTTGATGGCCGTTATCCGACACAATGTTGGATTTCAGGTGAGTATATTCGCGAGGACATTTCTATTACGCTTAGCGAGGATTCCCAACCTGGTAGATACCAACTATTGCTCGGCATGTATGACCCGGAAAATAATTTTGAACGCTTGCCAACCACAGGGTCTGGTCAAAGGGAGTCAGTCGTTATGTTATCCGATTTGATTTTGATTGAAAGTGAATAATTTAGCGTTGAAAATATGGGAGAAACAGCTAGCCAAGGCATATACATCGACCGGATGACATCATATTGACAAATCAATATCTACCGTTTTAGGATTAGGTTGATGAGCTTGAAATTCTAAGGGAGCCTACCAAAGGCACTTATCCAAAGCGTTTTGGTGCCTGTTTTCATTCAACATATAGCCTCATAATCTGAAAGGAGCAGATGACATGACAGATAAAGTAGCAGATCTAGCTGGACCAGGTATTGGTGATTACGGCGAAGTAGAGAAGATCCTGCCGGAGGATTATCAATCTGCCTTAACCCCGATGGAGACCATGAAGGCCGTTTTCGCGGTCAAGAGTTATATTGAGGAAAACCTCTGCAAAGAATTAAACTTGCAGATGGTCCAGGTGCCGCTAATTGTCGATCGGGATAGCGGCGTGAACGATATGCTGGACAGGGATGGCTCTCGGACACCGGTCGAATTCCCCTGTGGGCTGGGTCTCGACAAACCGATCCAGGCCCAGGTGGTACAGGCCGCGACCAAGTGGAAGCGGGTGGCGCTCAAGCAGTTTGATTGCCAGGTTGGCGAGGGCATCTGCACCGACATGAAGGCGATTCGCAAAGATTATTTTCTCGACCATGACCACAGCGCCTACGTCGATCAGTGGGATTGGGAGAAAGTGATCCTTGAGGAACAGCGCACCCTTGATTTTCTCAGGGACACTGTACAACGAATTTGGAAGGTCATCCGCGGAGCCGGTCTCCTGGCCGAGGAAATGTTCCCACAGCTCAAAAATGACAATTACCCTGACTTTCCCCAAGAGCTGACCTTTTTGCACGCCGAAGAAATCCTTGACATGTATCCTGACCTGCCGCGGAAAGAACGGGAAACCAGGATTCTGCAGGAGTACCCGGCGGTGTTTATTATCGGCGTTGGTTGGCCCCTCAAGGATGGCTACCCGCACGAGATGCGCGCGGCCGATTATGACGACTGGATTACGGAGACCGTCTCCCAGAGCGGCCAGCCGATGCACGGGCTGAATGGGGACATCCTCGTCTGGAACCCGGTTACCAAGCGGCGTCACGAGCTTACGTCGATGGGTGTTCGCGTCACCAAGGAAACGCTCGTCGCCCAGATGAAGATGGCCGGGCTGGAGCGGGACCTCGAGCTGCCATATCATCAGGCGATTCTCAACGACGAGATTCCCCTCTCAATAGGGGGCGGGATCGGCCAGTCTCGAACCTATATGTACCTGCTGCGTAAGGCCCACATTGGCGAGGTAAGCGTCACCGTTTGGCCCAAAATCCTCAGCGAAATGTGCGCTAAAAAGAACATCCATGTTCTAACGTAGATTGGACAGGCCCCCGGTGCATGATCACCGGTTATTGAAATGCCGGGAGGATGTAGCTGGTCAGGATCTTAAAGCCGGTTGGCGCGGAGGTGTAGTTGCCTCCCGTAAAAACAACCACGGCGTTTTGCTCTGGGAAGACGATGATATACTGTCCGCCCCATCCACCAGCCCAATATCCCGGCATTTCTTCACCTGATTCTGTGAATTGATGGGTCCACCACGAATACGAGTAGCCGCGCTGCCCCCAGACGCTGTTGCCGGGCGGAATCGGCCGCAGGAAGCTGTTAAACCAGCTGTTACCCGGACCGGCGTAAGGGGTGGCGCTGTGCTCAACCCACTGGGACGAAACGATCTGCTGTCCATCCCAAACCCCCTGATTGAGGTACGTCACCCCAAATTTCAGCATCTCTCTGGAGGTCATTTTTTGGTCCCCACCGGCGTAGAGCACATCATCATTGATCCAGGACCATTCAACCGGTTCAATTCCCATCGGCTTAAATAAATAGTCGGCCGAAAAGGCTTCAATGTCCATGCCGGTGGCATTTTTGATTATCTCACCCAAAACGATCATGTTGCCGCCGCTGTAAGTGAAGCTGGTTCCCGGTTCGCTGACCAGCGGTTTTTCCAAAATACAGGCAATTGGATCGTCGCAGTCAACCCATAAGGCGACCACGTCATTTTCTTCACTGGCGTATGACGTGCCCCACTCATCCCATTCCAGGCCGGAGGACATGGTGAGCAGGTGTTCGATGGTGATTTGATCTTTCCCGGCGACATTGAGATGTTGGTGATCGGGCAGGTAGTCAAAAATCGACTGATCCACGCTTTCGATAAATCCCTCATCAATGGCAATCCCGATACAGGCTGAGGTGACGCTTTTCCCAGCGGAATGGATAATATGCTTCGCGTCTCGATCCCAATTGATCACGGCGCCGTGGAAGTTCGGACCATCCCACTGGTAATCGTGACCCGAAAAGTATTCTTCAGCCACGAGCTTGCCGTCTTTATAGATGAGGAGGGAATGAACTTCCCCATACCGGCCGCCCTCGATCCCCTCAGCCGCTTCCGCTATCAGGAACGCATCAATATTCACCTCGTCCAGCGTGCCCACAGTGAGCCCATCATCCACGCTTTCAGGCATGGTTAAATTGTACTGGGACGCTCCGTTAGAGCTGCAGCCAACAACCAATAGTGAAAGCAAGGCCGCCATGAGAATGATTGATCGCAAACCTTTACCATTTGGCCGGACTTCCTGCGATTTATTTCCATCTTTGATGGCCATTTTCTGCCTCCTTTTTGCTGCTTCAAAATGTTGAAACCCTGTATGATCAGGATACGTCTAAGCGGGTATTATTGTCATACCCCGAAGGTGTAATTGAGAGAAGTAATCGCCTGTTCAGGATCGGTGGCTGGGACCTTCCCCAATGTTTGTGCCGGTATTTATGCCGGTTGATTATGTTGTTGCTGAAAAATGTGGAAGCAAGAACTCAGCGATTTCAGGAGGAACGCAAAAGTCTCGGCTCATCTCGGCATCCAGGAACGAAACAGCCCCTGCATTTCGGGTGGCAGATAAAAGTAGAGCACAGCTAAAGCCCCTGTGAGGAAGAGCACGCCCAAAACCACTGTCCCCACAGCACGCCGCTGCACCCCACGTCCAACTTGCAGGAGACCAAGTGTGAGCAACATGGGGCCAAGGACCGACCACCAAAGCAGCTGACCGACGGGGAGCGAATCATCTAGCAGCCAGAGATAGGCTCCCATCGAAACGGCCAGGATCACAAACCCGCCGAAGCATCCCCAGCCTCCGATGTCATACGTTTCGGACCCAGGCAGTGTTGGAAATTCCAGGTTTTCCCACGACCGATCGTCCACGACCGCCGCACGCGATGTCCCCCCAAGCTGTAGCAAATCGACGATGGCCAAAATCTGCCCCAACTGATCCCGCACCCTGGTAGCATCCTGAGTGAAGTTGGTTTCCTGACGATGGGACATTTCAAAAAAGTCTTCTTTGTGATCGATCAACATCACTAGGTGATCGGCATGGAAACTGGCAAAGAGCTGTTGTGCTTCAAACCGGGCCGAGACCTGAGCCAGTCGTTCCAGAAAGGGGGCGTCGGCCAGCGAGGCTCCAGGGGCGTCGCTGGTGGCAAAGATCTCAAAACCAAACCCTCCCCCCGCAGTGCTCAACGCCGCGTCCAGACGAAACCGCTTGTTCATGTCGCTTCCCTCGCTGCGGATCAGGGTGACACCGGGGAAATCCTGGGTAAGCTTGAAACTGATCAGCACTCCTTTGAAGGCCACCCCGGTGGAAGTGCGGCCGTCAGTGCCTGAGCGGTACTGATAGTTCAGCCTCACTTCAGCCAGCTTGAGCGGTATGCCCCGATAGCTGCCTTCGATCTGATCCTCTGCGTAAGTTTTGTTGAAATCGGGCAGCACCATCCAATCACGGTAGTGCCCAGGCTTCAGATCGGGCTCAGATTGGTAACGCAAGTCGCCGAAGAAGGGCACGATTCGCGGCAGCACCTGCTCCTGCAGGCGCAGCTCATGAGCGCCTGCGGGTAACCAGACCCACAGGCCCAGCCCTATCGCGGACGCAAGGCCAAAAAAGGCCACAAAAGGCCATAACTCGCCCAGGGGCTGGGCCAGGAAGCTGATACCCCCGAGAGCCGCCAGCCAGGCGACCACCGCGGCGCTGAGGCGCAGGTTGCGCTCCCGCACCGCTTTTTGTCGTCGGGATTCGAACTGCTCCTCTAGAGGGGCAAGATGGCGGGCGTAATAGCGGCGAAAGCGGGCGTCGGTGTCAGCCAATGAGGATGGCTTTCCTTGATTCATAAACACCTCTCCTTTACCGGCTGGATCTTGCGGGCGCAAATCAAACAGCCGGATCAACGGCCGTCGAGAAGAAGTATAACATAAGAGGTATCTCCTTAAATTGAACTCCCCACTCGTCATACCAAACAAAACATCATCGTGGTATCCTCCATGATTTACTAAGGGATGAAGAGAGGGGGTAGTTGCCGATGGGGCGGTGAGGTCCCGCAAAGATAGCTATAGGGATGTAGCCTGCCTGGTTGCGCAATTTGATGATGTACTCAAGCTTTGATACCCGAAACCTTTACACCTTCTACAATATAGCGCTGAACAAAGAAAAATATGACGACCACCGGCAAAATGCCTAGCGCTGCGCCCATGAACAACGCCGGCAAATTAATCGTTTGCGCCGTTAGTAAAGGGTGGACAGGTATCCAATCTAGCTGAAAAACCCATCGCATCGTGGCCGTCCAGGTGCGACTTTTGCTTCAAAAAGGATCAATAGATGCGGCGTCTCGTCTACACATCTTTGGCAGTTCACACTTGCCCATACTTATGCTATTATTTCATTACAAAACCAGTTGAAATCCGTGTCAAGGGGACCTTCACAAACAACTACGCACAAGATACTGCTTGTAAGGGATTTGTCTGGCATCATACTAGCAGTTTGTTGCCGGGTGAGTTCAACGAGCAGACAGGCAAAACAGTGCCTATCTATGGGCGGCCGGTGCGGGCAATAGAAGTTTAATTAATTGAGAACAGGAGTGAGATTGATGAGCTCCAATAGCCCACAGGCGATTGACAATCCAGTCAGTTTGAATAATGAATTGATCGTTGAAGCATTGGGAGTGCATAAGGTTTATCACACCGGCCAGGTCAGCGTACCGGCCCTCCGCGGTGTGGATCTGAGCGTCTGGCGCGGCGAGATGGTGGCCATTATGGGGCCATCCGGCAGCGGCAAAACCACGTTACTCAACTGCCTCTCGGGTTTGGATACCGCAGACCAAGGCCATATCGCGATCGAGGGGGTGTCACTCTCTGAGATGACCGATCAGGAACGCACCGCCTATCGCGCCCGGAGAATGGGGTTTATATTCCAATTTTATAACCTGCTGCCGGTTCTGAGTGCGGTCGAGAATGTCGAGCTGCCGCTTCTGGTCTCCGGCGTGCGGCCGGGGGAGGCGCGTAAACAGGCGCTGGAGTCGCTGGCGGTCGTCGGGCTGGCGCCGCGCGCCCACCACCGGCCGGCGGAGCTCTCAGGCGGAGAGCGGCAGCGGACGACGATTGCCCGCGCCCTGGTGAACCGCCCGGTTTTGGTGTGGGCCGACGAGCCAACCGGGGATCTCGACTCAGAGACGGCAAACGAGATCATGGATGTGCTGCTGAATCTGAACCGAGAGCAGCGGCTGACGTTTATCCTGGTCACGCATGATCAGGCCGTTGGCGACCGCTGCCAGCGCATCGTTCGCATGCGGGACGGTCTCGTGGAATCGGAACAACCGGTAACGGTTCAGGAGCGCTAGCGATGGAAAAACTCTTCGGCCTGGAGATGGCTACAATAGCGGGGGTCTTAAGCGCCATTCTTATTCTGGTGGTTGTTAGCCTGGCTCTGCTGGCCTGGCGTCACCCGGTATTCTTTAAACTGGGATTACGCCCAATTCCCCGTCGCCGGGCGCAATCTACACTGATAGTTCTCGGTCTGATGCTGGCGACGCTGATCATCACCACCGCCTTTGTCACCGGCGACACCCTGTCCCACTCAATTCGCTCGGTCACGATCGAGGGTATGGGGGAGATCGACGAGGTGGTAGAAGCCAGTGGGGGGAACGTCAATTCATCTTACTTCAGAATCGATCGCTATGAGTCGCTTGCGGAAAAGCTGGCTGGATATCCTCTGATAGATCATCTCATACCCGCCATCAGCGAGTCCGCCCCGGTTGTGAATGTAACCCGCCGCAGCAGCCTGCGCAGCATCGGGATTTATGGGTTGCGCCCGGAGGATATCGAGGTGCTGCCACTGGGGGAAATCACGGATGCCTCCGGCCGGCCGCTTCTATTGGAGGACCTGGAACCGACAGAAATCTACCTCAACGCCGCGGCCGCTGAAGCCCTAAGTGCGGAATCCGGCGACAAGCTGGAGCTGTACATCGGCGCTCATCCCAAGGACTTAACCATCCGCGCCATCGCCGGCGAGGGGGAGGAGCCACGCATCCTCCTCAACTTGCGCCAGGCCCAGAGGCTGTTTAGCCAGAACGGCAAAATCAACCTGATTGTGATCTCGAACCTGGGAGATGAGCTGAGCGGTGTAGTCCACAGTCAGGAGGTAACCGCTCACGTCCGCGGCCTGTTGAGCGACCCCAATGCCGCTGAACAGCTCTATACTTTTCTGGCCCGCGATCCTGCTGTGTCTGAGGCACTGCGGGCCGCGGCCGAGCGCGAAGAAGGAAATACGCAGGCAGATCTGCTGGCCCTGGCGGATGGCCTGGAAGCCGGCGTCTTAACGGCCGAGACGGGTAGCCTGCTGGCCGATGAGGACCTGGCAAACCTGGTGCAGTCGATTCTGGCCAACGCTGAATGGGGCAGTGAGCCATTGCGCGATCGGCTGTCGCGCTTGTTTGGCGATTTATCGGAGCTGGCCGTCGATGATATCAAGCGCGACACCCTGGATTTTGGAGAGCTCGCCGCCAGCGCCTTCACCACGATTTTTATCGTTTCCGGCCTTTTCGGAATCACCGCCGGGCTGGTTCTGATTTTCCTGATCTTCGTCATGCTGGCTGCCGAGCGCAAACCAGAGATGGGGATGGCCCGCGCCGTTGGCGCACAGCGCGGCCGTCTCGTGGAAATGTTCGTTTTTGAAGGCACGGCCTACGACCTGATAGCGGCCGCCGTGGGGGTGGCTTTGGGGGTGGCTACCGGGTTGATCGTCGCCCTAACGTTGGGACGGGCGTTCGCGGGTGTGGAGCTGGACATCATTCCAAGGGTTAGCTCCCGCAGCCTGCTGGTGTCTTATTCACTTGGCATGTTGGTCACGTTTGCCACCGTGCTTTTCTCAGCCAACCGCGTCAGCCGTCTAAACATCGTGTCTGCGATCCGCGATCTGCCGGAGCCACCGCGACCGCCGAGCTACCTGAGGGATCGCCTGCTGGCTCCATTCCGGACCGTGGCCGATGGGTTCCGGGCCCTCTTTCGCCTGCGCCTGTTTCGGGCGCTGCGCCACTGGCTGATCGGCTTGCCGGGCAGCCTGCTGCGGCTCGTCTGGCTGGGGTTTACAAGTGGACCGTTCACGCTGCTGCTGGGGCTGATTTTGACGCAGACCGGTCTCCAGCTTACCAACGGCGCGGCCTTTAGCATGGGGGTTTCCTTTATCATCATCGGTGGTGTGCTTGTCCTGCGAGGATTGGTGGGGCCACTGTTCAGGCGAATCGCCCGCGGCCGGACCTGGAACACGGAAGATCTCATCGATCGAACCACGTATTCGCTGATGGGCTTGGTGCTGACGGTCTTTTGGTCTGTGCCTTTTAGCTACCTGCAAGATACGTTCGGGATTCCGGACCTGAGCACCGGCCCAGAGATGCTCTTCATCTCCGGAATTATGCTCGTCTCCGGCGCTGTCCTGGTCATCATGTACAACACCGATCTGCTGCTGCGCCTGATCCTGCTGATCATGGGGCGCTCAAAGCGCCTCGCACCCGTGCTGCGTATGGCCATCGCCTACCCGCTTTCCAATCGCTTCCGAACCGGAATGACAATCGGTATCTTTGCCGTCGTTGTGTTCAGCGTGATTTTTATGGCCACGCTGTTTAAGGTGAATGACATTATTCTGTCCGACACGGAACAGTTTACCGGTGGCTTTGATCTGCGGGTGGACCACAGCCGCAACAACCCGGTGGAAGACCTCCCACGCGCTATTTCCAGACAGCCGGAACTGCATCAGGAAGATTACGCCGTCATTGCCTCTCTAATCAACATGCCCGTGGAGCTCAAACAGGAAGAGGACGGCCGCTGGGAAGGTTACTTAATCCAGGCTGCAGATGAAGCTTATCTGGAAAACATCGATTATGGCATTGGTATCATGGCGGAAGGGTATACGTCAGCGGACGAAATCTGGGAGGCGGTGCGCGACCGGCCCGGATACGCGGTAGTAGACCGGCTGGCGGTTCCCTCGCGCACGACGACAAACGTTGTCATCGGCGGGCCGGAGTTCAGTATGGAGGGGGTTTATCTCGAGGATGAGAGTATGCAGCCGGTCCGGCTGGAAGTGCGCGATCCAAACAGTGAAGCGACTTTCGAAGTAACCGTAATTGGCGTCCTCGAACAGACGGCGATTACGGGTTTTGGGGTCATTACCTCACAAGAGACGGTGGAAAAGGGGCTGAACATCGAGCTCCCGCCACCCACCTACTTCGTTCGTCTGGCCGAGGGGGTTGACCCGACCTCGACCAGCACGGCGCTGGAGAGCGCATTTCTGAAGAACGGGCTGGAAAGCGTTGATCTCATTCAGGAGTTACGTGATTCTCTGGCAATCCAGTACGTATTTCAGCAGCTTCTATTGGGATTTTTGACGGTTGGGCTGGTGGTTGGCGTGGCCGCCCTGGGCGTCATCAGTACGCGAGCCGTGGTGGAGCGTCGCCAGCAAATTGGCATGCTGCGTGCCCTGGGATTCCAGCGTGAAATGGTGAGTTGGGTCTTCCTGATCGAGTCGTCTTTTGTGGCTCTCCTGGGCATTGTCCTGGGGGTGGGTTTGGCGTTGATCCCGGCCTCGCAGGTCATCACCGATATGGCTGTCGACATACCAGGCCTGACGTTCCAGGTTCCGTGGACGGAAATCATTGTCGTGTCCGGTTTAGCCTACGGCATGACCCTGCTGACCACCTGGCTGCCGGCCGTGCAGGCGTCGCGGGTCAGACCGGCCGAGGCCCTGCGCTATGAATAAGCGCCGCCCGTTGCACTCGTTTTAGTCAGTTAGAACCAAACGGTTGACAGCGCAGGGAATTCCTATTAGACTGTGAATACGTATACATGCATACGTATTCACAGTCGTTTTAAAATACGCCACATCCACTCCAACAGCAGCGAACCATGACCGAAAAAAGCGTTACGTCCATCGACGTTGCCCAGCTGGCTGGCGTATCCCAGCCCACCGTCTCTCGAGCCTTTGACCCCAACGGCCGAATTGCCCCGGAGACGCGTGAGCGCGTCATGGCGGCCGCCCGCGCCCTGGGCTACCAGCCCAATGTGATCGCCCGCGGTCTAAGCACCCAGCGCACCGACATCGTGGGCATCGTCATGGGCAACCTCACGCGGAGCTTTTTTTACCCCAAGGTGCTTGAAAATCTGACCCAGCAGCTGCAAGCTCTGGGCAAACAGGTGCTCCTCTTCAACGCACCGGCCGACCGGCCGGTGGACGAACTGCTGCCGCGTGTCCTGGGGTATCAGGTTGATGCCCTGGTGATTGCCTCGACCACACCCGGCCGCGAAATCATCGACCACTGCGCCCGCAAGGGAACGCCGGTCGTTCTATTTAATCGCCAGGTACCCGATTCACCTGCCTATGCGGTTTGCTGTGATAATGAAGACGGTGGCCGACGCGCCGCCGATGCCCTCATTGATGCCGGATACACGCGCCTGGCTTTACTGTCGGGCATCCAAAGTACGGCCACCAACACCCTGCGGGAAAAAGGGTTTGTGGAGCAGGTCCTGGCGCGGGGGTTACCCGAGCCGCTGCGCGAACGAGGGGACTTCTCTTATGAGTCCGGGCGCACGGCCGCCCGTCGCCTGCTCGAACGTCACGATCGACCGGATGGCGTCTTTTGTGCGGCCGACGCCATGGCCCTGGGGTTGATGGACGCCGCTCGCTTTGAGCTGGCTATGCAGATCCCGGCAGATTTAGGGATTGTTGGTTTTGATGATATCCCAGCGGCCGCCTGGCCTGCCTACAGCCTGACCACCATTCGTCAACCGGTTGAAATGATGGTGAATCAGGTGGTTGAGCTGATCGTGCCCGATCCAGACCCAGACGAGGAAGAGGACACCGTTGAGCAACCTACCGGCCGGCTGGCGCTGCTTCCCTGTCAACTGATGCAGCGCGGATCGGTGCGGCCGGTGCCCAAAGGACAATCCAATGAGTGAGACTCAATTATTCGTAAAACCACCCCTGCTAAAAACCTTTCTACAGGCGCTCTTTCAGCAGACCGGCATGCCCGTTGATGATGCGGCCTACAGCGCCCAGGCGCTGGTCACCACAAACCTGTGGGGGATCGATTCACACGGTGTCTTGCGCACCCCGATTTATGTGCAGCGGTTGCGCACCGGTGCCGTAAATCCCAGGCCTAACATGCGGATTACGGGTAACGACCGGGCGCTGCAGCTGATGGATGGAGACAACGGGCTTGGCTTTGTCGTCGGCCGGGCGGCCATGGAGCAGGCGATCAATTTGGCTCGCCGTTTCTCTATCGGTGCGGTTGGCGTGGTGGACAGCAACCACTTTGGCGCGGCCGGTTTATATGCCCGCCTGGCGGCCGACCAGGAGATGATCGGCATCGTGCTGACCAACGTGCGGCCGAACATGGTTGCCCCCGGTGGCAGCCGGCCGATTAGCGGCAATAATCCGCTGGCCATCGGGGCACCGACCTATGGGGAGTTCCCCTTTGTGCTCGATATTTCGATGTCCAACGCGGCCGGAGGCAAGATCCTGCTCGCCAGACAAAAAGGGGAAAAGATCCCTTTTGACTGGGCTACAGATCGCCACGGCCGCCCAACGGACGATCCCCAGGAGGGGTTTGCGGGCTTTCTGCTGCCGGTTGGGGGGCATAAGGGATTGGGATTGTCTTACGCAATCGATCTCCTCTGTGGCCTGCTGACGGGCGGCGCTTTCCAGCACGACCTGCGCAGCATGTACGCCCAGCCGGACGACCCCAGCCTGACCGGGCATTTTATGCTCGTCATCAATCCTCAAGCCTTTTTATCCAAAGAGGCGTTGCGGCAGCGCCTGAGCGATTTTTACGGCACGATTCACGCGTCACCGATGTGGGATCGTGACCAGAAAATGATGATCCCGGGCGAGCTGGAGCACCAAACCGCCGTGGAGCGCGGCCGGTCCGGTATTCCCCTCTCGCAAAGTTTGGTGGCCGAACTGCGCACGCTCGGGCAGGATGTTGGCATTGAGGCACCCTTTTAATTTTGTTTGGTGTGAATACGTATGCAAAATAAATATTTATAAATCAAAAGGAGTAATCCCATGTCCGAGGAAAAAGCATATTGGTGGCAAGAAATGACGGCCGAGGCCATTATGGCCCACGCCAAAGAAGACGACATTGCCATTTTGCCGATTGGGGCGATTGAACAACACGGCCCCCACTGCCCCTGTGGTGATGACAGCTACAACGCCATCGGCATGGCCGAGCATATCTCTCGCAAAACGGGGGTGATGCTGCTGCCCTGCCCGATGTACGGCTCCCATCCCTATCATCACTGGGGGATGCCGGGTAACATTCCCCTCACCTATGAAACCCATATCGGCCTGGTTACCGACATTGTTCGGGGGGCGACCGTGGCCGGCTTCAACAAATTTATCATCCTTTCCGCGCACGGCCAGGTTTCGTCCACCATTGTGGCCGTGCACAAATTAGGGCTTGAAGGCATCTTCACCCTGTCACTGCACTGGTATGACTTTTTGCGGGACGACAGGGATTTGCTGGATACGTGGATGTGGCATGCCGATGAAGCCGAGACCTCTGTGGCTCTTTATCTGTTCCCCGAGTTTGTTGATATGAGCAAGGCGAGTAAGGGTGGTGGTGAACCCCTCGTCGACCGCAAATTTATCATTGCTCCGGGCATGCGGCCGCAGCCGGGCACGATGTATCACTTTGAAGGCACCTTTGCCCGGCCGGAATACCGCGAGCTGGAAAATGGCATTATTGGTGATGCCACGCTGGCCACGCGTGAGAAAGGGGAGCAGATCGTGACCCGCCTCACCAATCACGTTGCGGAGCTGATTGAGGATATTCGTCAGCGCTACCCGGCCGGGGTAAAGCCACTGGAATCGTAACGAGAAAGAAGAAACGAGAGGATGACCAATAAAACCAGCCACGGATTCACACCGATTATCACAGATTTCTTTCGATAATCCTTAGGCTGCGCTCAAGACAGGTTTTGCGAAAATCTGCAGACAACTTTTTATGGAGGAAACCATGAGATTTCAGGACAAGGTGGTCGTGGTTACCGGCTCAACCAAAGGGATTGGGGTAGCCTGTGCTCACGAATTTGCCAACGAGGGGGCACGCGTGATGGTCACCGGCCGCACGGCCGCGCTGGGGGAACAGGTGGCGGCCGATATCCGTCAGGCTGGTGGCGATGCATTTTTTGTGCCCTGTGACGTCAGCAAAAAAGCTCAGATTGATAACCTGATTGCAGCCACTGTCGCGCACTACGGCACCATTGACGTGGTGGTTAATAATGCCGGGGTTAACCACAGTGCAGATTTCTTTGACATCAGCGAGGACGACTGGGACTGGGTGATGGGGGTCGATCTCAAGGGGACGTTTCTTGTGAGCCAGGCGGCCGCGCGGATCATGGTCGATCAGGAAAAACCCGGCGTTATCGTCAACGTGTCGTCGGTGATGGCCCAGCTTGCCCTGGCCGATCAGGTGCCTTATTGTGCGGCCAAAGGAGGGGTCAACCAGCTGACCAAGGCGATGGCCCTTTCCCTGATTGATAAAGGCATTCGCGTCAACGCCTGCGCCCCCGGCCCGGTTATGACGGAGTTGATGGAGCGCGTGGTTGACAACCCCCAAAAACATCGGCAGTTGATGGACCGTCTACCCATCGGCTATATCGCATCTTGTGAAGAGATCGCCCGGACCATTTTGTTCCTTGCCAGTGATGATGCCAGCTATTTTATTGGCCAGACGATTTACGCGGACGGCGGCCGGTCAATTCAGGCCTTCCCGCGCCATATGGAGAAGTAGGCGGTAGCGGCGGTTGGACCGCCAAAGCAGTGCTGAAAGCCGCAGGCTGACGGCGAATCAGAGGAAATGACCATGACGCAACCCAAAATAGGTCTGATCACCTTTGGCGATCATCGTGACCATGAATGGCACCACGTTTTTGAGGCCATGACTGTGCCTCGACATCAGGAGGCGCGTGATTTTTTGGCCACCCTGCCGGTGGAGCTGACTGCGGCCGAAGAAGTGGCCCGCACCCGGCCGGAAATCAACACCCAGGTAGACCAGCTTAAGTCGGCGGGCGTGGAGTTGCTAATCGCCCACATTCCCTGCTGGACCTCACCCAATTTGGTCATTCACGGGGTCCAGCGGCTGGGATTACCGACCGTGCTGCTGGGCAATAAACATCCGGGCACCCACAGCACCGTCGGTTTGCTCGGTGCTGGCGGCGGATTAACCCAGATCGGATACCCTCACCTCCGTCTGCGCGAGGATTTTGGGGAGCAGCTGGCAGAACGCCTGCTGGTCTATGCCCGAGCAGCGGCCGTACCCGCCCGATTGCGCGGGAGGGTATTTGGTCTGTTTGGCGGCCGGTCACTGGGCATCGATACCGGATCTTTTGATCCCTTGCAGTGGAAGAAGCTGTTTGGCATCGATACGGAGCACATCGACCAGCTGGAGATCATTCGCCGCGCTGATCTGGTGCCGGAAGAGGCCGTCAACAGGATGATGGGCTGGCTAACCGCGATTGTCGGGCGGGTGGATTACAACGACGGTTCATTTACGCCGGAAAAGCTGGCCTTTCAGGTGCGCTGTTACCTGGCCACGATGGAAATCATCCGCGAGATGGCGCTCGATTTTGTGGCCATCAAATGCATGCCCGACCTGACCACGCATTATGTGCCGCAGTGCATCTCGGCCGCTTTGCTACCCGGACCTTACGATGCTGATGGTCCGCGCGAGCCGATCATGATGGCCTGTGAAGCGGATGGCGATGCGGCGCTGACGATGGAGATTTTGAAGGAAATCTCCGGCGGTAAACCGGTTCTTTTTATGGACGTCAGCTACATCGATGAGAAGCAGGTATTTTACCTGCCCAACTGTGGGGCGTTTTGCAGCTGGTACGCCAACCGTGCGGCCGATCCGGCCGAGAACATGCGGCGGGTTGAACTGCGTCCGGCCAACCGGCCGGGTGGGGGGGCGATTACCTACTTCACCACGTCCCCTGGCCCGCTGACCTTTGCCCGTCTTTATCGGGTCGATGGCACCTACCGGATGGCCATCATTGAAGGGGAAACGATCGAGATTTCCGAGCAGGATTACGATACCTTTGTGGCCGCACGAGGCAGCCATCAGCTGCCGACCGCCTTTGCCCGGCTAAAAGCGGACAGCGAGCAGCTCATCAGCCGATTTGGTTCCAATCATATCCTGGCTGTGGATGGGCGTTATGCGGCCGAGCTGGCCCATTTATGTACGATGTTAGGCATTGAAGCGGTGACGTTCTCGCCTGATTTAGAGGACGCAGTGCCCTAACCGGCTGAAGGAGGCACACCCACAAATGAACAGACGCGAGCGCTTTCGGCGCATCACCACTTTTCAAGAGGCGGACCGGGTGCCGGTTGATATGGGCAGCCACGTGGCCTCCATTCACCGCCTCTGCTATCAAAAATTAAGGGCCTATTTGCAGGATGAGGAACTGCAAAACCAGGACAAAATCCTCGATCGCATGGTGCAGAACGTGGTCCCAGATGAAAAGCTGCTGCAGCGGTATCACGTTGACTTCCGCTGGATTGCTCCCAACTGGATTGATGTGACCGACGTGAGCCAGGATATTTATCGGGATATGTGGGGGATTGAGTGGCAGTATATGCTGGACGCCTACAGCGTCTACTCATCCCCCCTGAGTCACGCTCGGACAACGGCCGATATCGACAATCACCCCTGGCCTGATCCCGAGCACCCTGATTTGGTGCGTGGGGTAGGGGAGCACGCCAAACGTCTCTATGAAAACACCGATTATGTGCTGGTTGCAGATTCGATAAAAGGGGGGCTTTTGACCAAGGCGCTGCAGATTCGAGGGTACCAGCAAATGTTTGCTGATTTGGTCAACAACGTTCCCCTGGCTGAGGCGCTGTTGGATAAGCTGCTCGATCTGTACAAGTTGTTTTGGACTCAATTCCTTCGTCGTGTTGGACCGTACGTGCAAATGGTTTACTTCACGGACGATATCGGCGGGCAGCAGTCGATGATGATTTCGCCGGACACCTTTCGGCAGCTGATTAAGCCCCGTTTGGCCAACCTGATCGATCATATCAAGAGCCAGGCGGATGTGAAGTTTATGTATCACACTGATGGAACAGTCACGCCGGTGATCGAGGACATCATCGAGATGGGGGTTGATGTTTTGAACCCGATTCAGACCTCGGCACTGGGGATGAACACGGCCGTTTTGAAGGAGCTTTATCACGGCCGACTCTGTTTCCATGGGGCGATCGACGTGCAGCAGATGCTGCCTTTTTCTACACCTGAAGAGGTCCGTTACGACGTGGCCAAGCGGCTGTATGATCTGGCCAGAGGGGGCGGCTATATTCTGGCCCCCTGCCACAACATCGGGTCTGACGTGCCGCCGGCCAATGTGGAAGCGTTGTATGCGGCCGCGCATGAGTTGGGTGGCTACCCGATTGCGGTAGACCATATTTTGCGTGAAGAAGATCGGCGGCCACCAACGGCCGTGGATATCGCCAGGCAGGCTGCCCCACAAAAACGGGTTCGCCGGCCTCGCCCGCGTCGTCGTGAATAAGCGACTGGAGGAAAGATGAACCGCCAAGAAGAACTGTTGGATGAACTGTATGACGTCACGATTGATGGGGACCG
>JAAUYD010110146.1_pt1 | contig 30350 bp, 21 predicted proteins | sample 7278101 | NCBI WGS metagenome assembly JAAUYD01 (sample SAMN14350128, study PRJNA611818) | marine sediment metagenome | isolation source: surface marine sediment (0.6m) | place: French Polynesia: Moorea | collected 2018-08
GCGCTGCGCAAAATGCGATTTTGCTCCGCTTACGGCCTTCGGCCGTTGGCACATCCCTGTGCCAAGGGGCTTCGTTCACACTCCTTTGCAGTGGGCTTCGCTCAATCAATTTCGTCATCCTGAACTCGATTCAAAATCCATCTGAATTCCTGAAGCCGCTTTCGTTGAAGGCTGCCATACACAGTTAACGCAGCCATCGTCCGTGACGCCATCCGCCGCCTACGTGCCTGATCGAAGCCTCCGATCAAGCGATTGCCCGGATCAAAGGCTCTCCAGATCCCATTCTCAGATGGATCCTGAATCGAGTTCAGGATGACGGCGAGAGAGGGATGAGCGTCCTGCGCCACGGTGACCGACAGAAGCTCATTGGCACAGGGATGTGCCAACGCGCGAAGCGCGTGAGCGGAGCAAAATCGCATTTTGCGCAGCGCCCGCGAGTCGTCCATGGATGGACGATCTTGCGGATGGAAATTGCACATGCAACCTTTTAGTTGCATAATAAGACCCATGGAATCCGTGTTCAAAGCCCTGGCGGACCGAAGCCGCCGGCGCATGCTGGATCAGCTGTTTGAGCAGGACGGCCAGACCCTGGGAGAGTTGTGTGGCCGGTTTTCCATGAGCCGCCAGGCCGGGTCCAAGCATTTGAAGATCCTGGAACAGGCCGGGTTGATCACGGTGCACTGGGCCGGGCGGGAGAAACGGCATTACCTGAATCCGCTGCCTATCCAGGACATCAGCGAGCGCTGGATTGCCAAGTTCCACCGTGAACGAGCAGCGGCCGTCAGCGCTTTGAAAAACGCCCTCGAAGACGATTGAGGAGCAGGAGGAAAACCATGAGCCATCCCGTACATATTTACGAGACCTTTATCCGTTCAACACCGGACCAGATCTGGAAAGCCCTCACCTCCTCCGAGTTCACCCGGCAGTACTTTCATCAGTGCTCGGTCCACTCGGACTGGGCGGAAGGATCCACCGTCCGGTATTCTGACGACAGTCGGGTTTCCATCATGGAGGGACGGGTTCTGGTATCAGACCCGCCCAGACAGCTCTGCTATACCTGGCGTTTCACCTACGACCCTGACCTGGCCGCCGAGGGCGACTCCCGCGTCACCTTTGATATTGAACCCATGGGAAAGGTTTGCCGGCTGCGCATCACCCATGACTGGTTCGACCGCGAAAACAAGACCTACGAACACATCAGCGGGGGCTGGGCCATCATTCTCAGCAGCCTGAAGTCCCTGCTGGAAACCGGCCAGGCGCTGCCCCTGGCGGGCAACGAAGACGCGGCCGATCAGCGGGGTGCGGCATGAAGTCCCTGGCGTTGATCCTGCTGCTGCTGCCAGGAGTCTCCGTGGCCAGCGAAGTCCAGGCCCTCGTTAAACAGGTGGACGTGGCAGCAGACATGGAGTCCGCATGGGCCGCCTGGACCACGGAATCGGGATTGGAGTCCTTCTTTTCCCGTGCGGCCAATATCGAGTTGCGGGTCGGCGGGCAAATGGATATCCACTTCTTTCCCGGCAACCCGCCCGGTACCCGGGGTGCCGAAGGCATGGTTGTGCTTGCAGTCGAACCCGGCAGCCGGATCGCCTTTACCTGGGACGCGCCACCCACCTGGCCGGAAATCCGAAAACAACGCACCCTGGTGGCGGTCAGCCTTCAGCCTGTGGACGAGAAAACCACCCGGGTGCGGCTTGAGCAGACCGGATGGGGCCAGAGTGAGGACTGGACCGCCGTCTACGAGTACTTTGATGGGGCCTGGGATACGGTTCTTGGGCGCCTGCAGCAGCGGTTCGTATCCGGCCCGGTGGACTGGGATTTGTTGACCCAATGAATTATTATATTCAAATATTCTAATTAATTAGTCCCATGAAACTGTCAAGAATCCTGTTACTGCTGCTGATCATCATCCTGGCGGTGGACCTGGCCCTGACACCCACACCTGCCATCGGCAGCACCGAAGATCCCCGCGTGGCCCAAAGCCGGGAGCTGATCGCAGCGTTTGGATCAGAGCTCAAGTACGAACTGCAGAAGGCGATGGGATCTGGCGGCCCCGCGGCCGCGGTCAAGGTCTGCCGCGATCGTTCGCCCCAGATTGCCTCAAAACTGTCGCGCAAGTCCGGCGCCAGCGTCGGCCGCACCAGCCTGCGCTTCCGCAACCCCGGCAATGCACCGGAACCCTGGCAGGCTGAGCAGTTACGAGCCTTCGACCAGCTGGCGGAGACCACACCGGCCGAGCAGCCCCTGGAAGCCGTCCAGGCCATCGATGGGGAACTGCGCTACATGCGCGCTATCCGGACTGAACCTCTGTGCCTGGTGTGCCACGGTTCTGCGGTATCGCCGGACGTGGCCAGGTCTTTACGCGCTGACTATCCCCACGACCGCGCCACCGGCTATGCCCAGGGCCAGGTTCGCGGTGCGTTCAGGGTGGTCTGGCCTGCCAAGGGGTCTAGCGAGGACAGTTCTGCTGGTTCTTCTGAATGATCTGCCCGGGTTGCGCGTCCGTCACCTCCCCATTGCGAATCACGCTGACCCCATCCACCAGCAGGTCCTCCACCCCGGTTGAGAGCTCGGTCGGCGACCGGTAGTCCGCCACGGGCTGGAAGCTCGCCAGGTCCAGCACCGCAATATCCGCCACCCAGCCCGGTCGCAGATAGCCGCGATCGCAGAACCCGAAGCTGTCGGCCACCAGGCCGCTGCTGCGATGCACCCACTGCTGGATACTCATCAACTCATGGTTGACCACGAACTCCTGGTAGGCCTTGGGGTAGGTGGCGAACTTTCTCGGATGGCCGCGGGACCCGTCGGACCCGGTCATCACCCAGGGCCTCACCGCCAGGGCGTGGATGTCTGCCGGCTGCATGACAAACGAGGCAATGGGCGGGTCACCCTCCAGCACCATGCGAACACCGGCCAGCACCGGCGGCAGATTCAGCTCTGCCGCAATCTGGCCCAGGGTCATGCCCACGAACGGACTCTCAGCGCCGGTGACCAGCATGGCTTCGGGACCGCCGCGCAGCGCCAGGTTGGTTTCCATCTCCGTGCGGATTTCATTCACCACCGCGGGGTCGTTCAGCCGTGCGAGCATGGCGTCGGCGGAACCGGCCATGATCCGGCGGGGCACCAGCGCGTTGCTGAAGCGCGTGCCGGACGCCTGCCAGGGATACTGGTCTGCGGTCACGATCTGACCGGCCGCCTGGGCCTGCTCAATCAGGGCAATCATTGCCTCGCTCTGTCCCCACACCGCCTTGCCCAGGGCCTTTATGTGGGCGATGTGCACCGGCATTTCCGCTCTGCGGCCAATCTCCAGGGCTTCTTCCAAGGCGCCCAGCAGGCCAACTCCGCCGCTGCTCTCCGAGCGCATGTGGGTTTCGTACAGGCCGCCGTAACGGGCCGCCACCCGGGCCAGTTCCACCACCTCGTCAATGTCAGCGTAGCTGCCGGGCGCGTAGAACAGTCCACTGGACAATCCAAAGGCACCCTGTTCCATTTCGCTGGCCACCTGCTGCTTCATGGCCTCCAGCTCTTCCGGGGTCGGCGCCCGTTCCGCCATGCCCATGACGTCTTTCCTGATGCCCCCGTGCCCGGCCAGGATGGCCACGTTGGTGGGCAGACCCGCCTGCTCCAGGGCGGCCCGGGACGGCGGCTGCACGCCATAGCCGTCGTTGCCCAGGAATACGGTGGTTACGCCCTGGGTGATGTAGTTGAGGTTACGCTCCGCCTCGCCGCTGCGCAGATCCTCTCGGGCGTGGGTGTGGGGGTCGATGAACCCCGGCACCACCGCCTTCCCGCCCGCATCGATGGTCTGGCGGGTCAGCACATCGTCCGGCGCATCCATGGAGATGATCCTGCCGTGCCGGATGGCGATATTGCCGCGGCGCGGGGCGGCCCGGGAGCCGTCATACACCAGTCCGTCCTTGATCAGGACGTCATACAGCGGCTGATCAAATTCCTCGGCCGGCGTCGCCAGCATCAGCGTCATCAACTCTTCGGCAAACACACCGGCGGAATGACGGATGGCTTCGCGGTCGGTTTCGTCCCCCATCTCGTAGGTGATGGCGGGAATGCCAAAGCGGTCATACATGTAGTTCTTGGAGGTGGGTCGGCCGTTGTTGGGCCGTTTCTCCTGGGTGAATTCGTAGTTGACCATCCTGGGACGGGCGGCATCCAGCCAGCGCGTGGCAAAGTCCACCGGCACGGTGACGTCTGCGTCGTTCTGGGTGTAAAAAAGATTGCGCTGGGTCGAATGAAAGTCCAGAAACACCCGGATGCGGTTGCCGTCGGCCACCAGCTCATCCACCAGGTTTTTCAGCAGGCGGGTTTCCGGCTGAGTAAACGGACCCCAGTCCCGGTTGAGATCCACGCCGCCGGTGTTGTGCCGCCAGTAGCCCAGAATGACACCATCGGGATTCATGAACGGGACCACCACAACGCGGAACCGCTGGCGGAATTGTCGCGCCGCGTCGTTATCCGCCAGCAGGGCAGCGACGAAGGGCGTCAGCGCCACGGAACCGGTGATTTCCGGCGGGTGCTGCCGGCCAACGATGAGCAGGGTCTCCCGGTCATCACCCCGTGTATCCAGGCGATGGATGGGCCGCCCCTGGGCGGATTCTCCCAGCAGCTCCAGTTCCAGACCCAGCGAACCGCCAAGATCCCGAATCTCCCGGTCGATCATCTCCGGCATCAGCAGTTCCTGGCCGGCGATCCACCACGGCTTCCGGTCGGCAGGCAGGCTCAAAACCGCAGCGCTGCGGTCCTCCGCCACCGACACCTGGCTCTCGTCCAGCCGGGTCCATGTACGCCCGTCCCGGCTGACCTTCGGCCAGTAACGGTGATGACCGTCGATGTACTGCAGGGTGACCTGGACCGTTTCCGACTCATTTGCTACCACCTGGAAGGCGTACCAGGCGCTGTCGTTGATGGGCGGCGGGTCTTCCGGGCTGATCACCAGGGTGAACGAACCCTCCGCGGAAACCCGGCATTCACCCCGGGCAGCGCCGTCGAAATCTGCCAGCACCGATGCCGTTTCCGTCGCACACTGGGGATCGAACCGGGGAGCAACCGCACAGCCTGTGAGCATGCCGGCCAGCGCCAGCGCGAGATAAAACCGGGTTTTCATATCAAGTGTCCATGCTTACCGCCCGGGCCACATCCTGCCCCGTGGCGCAGGCCAGCGTCCAGCCCAGGGCGCCGTGCCCGGTGTTAACGAACAGTCCCGGTGTCCGGGTTGCGCCGACCCGGGGCCGGCTGTCCGGCGTCATGGGGCGCACCCCGGACCAGGGCTGGTGGTCCTCCTGGGCGTAGTCGGCCGCCTCCGGGGCCAGCCACCAGGCTGTGTTGGTCAGGTCTGCCACCCGCCGCCGGATCCGTGATTCCGAGTTTCCCAGAAAGTCGGTGAACCCGGCAATGCGCACCCGATCGCCGAGGCGGCTGAAGACAATCTTGTGTTTCACGTCGGTCAGGCTGACCCGGGGTGACCGGGGTCCGGGCGGGAGCGTCAGGCTGTAGCCTCGAACCGGGTAAATGGGCAGCGGGATGTCACTGGGTGCAACAACGCTGGCGCTGGCGCCGCCAAGGCAAACCACCACTGCGTCAGCTTCCAGTTCCTCGGACCCCAGCTTCGCCCCCGTGACCCGGCCGTTGCGGCGCAGCAGCCCGTCCACCCGCGTGCCCAGCTTCAATTCCAGCGAACCCCGGGTTTGCAACCATTCAGACAGTTCACGGCAGAATTTCCCGGCGTCTGCAACTTCGTCTCCCGGCGCGTAGATCGCCGCGGTATAGGGTTCGGGCATGGCCGCCAGTGTCGGCTCGATGGCTTCAGCTTCCTGGCGGTTCAGCAGCCGAACGTCGCAGCCCGCCGCTGTTTTGCGATCAATGCCTGGCCGGGCGCCCTGCACTTCCGCGTCGGTTCGAAGCAGCACCATCTTGCCCGCCGTGGCGTGACTGTAGTCCAGCTGGGCTTCCCGGTTGATCCCGCCCAGCAGGTCAGCCGATCGCAGGGCCAGTTCCAGCAGGGCCCTGGAGTTGGTCCCGGATCGCCCGGCGGTGCACTGACTGACGAAGGCCAGGCCCCAGCGTATCAGCGACGGCGACAGGGACATCACCACCGAGGGGTCCCGACCCAGCAGCAGGCCCGGGAGTTTTTTCAGCATGGCGGGCTGGGCAAAGGCGTCCGTGTAGCTGTAGGAAAGCTGGCCGCCGTTGGCGTGACTGGTGCCTGCGCCGGGTTCGGAGGCCTGGTCCACCAGCATCACCTGGTGCCCCTGCCGGGCCAGGAAATAAGCCGAGGCCACACCAGCCACTCCGGCCCCCAGCACCAGGACTCTCGCACCTCCAGACATGGCCCGGAATCCTAGCGGCGGCCTCGCACCGGCCTCAAATACCGATTGATAGGTGGGGCATAACCCCAGGCTATAGTCTTAGTGTCACACTCTAGCCGACATAGTCACTGACGAATTCGCGTACGTCTTCCCCCAGGGTGTCCAGGAAGCGCCGGGACACCACCGACAGCGGCGCGTCGGCAAAATGCAGCGCGCAGATATCAAAGGCCAATCCAGGGTTCAGCGGCCAGATTCCCACGTCCGGCCCCGATGACGCGGCAGTCACCGCGTCCACGATGGTCACACCGGCGCCCCGGGCCACCAGCCCCCGGGCCACGTGATAGGTTTCCGAGACCGCAACGATATTCAGATCCGCATTGCCCGATTCCAGGTGGGTCGTCAGTATCCGGCCCAGCGGCCCCCGGCTGTGCAGGGCGATAAAGGGCTGGCTCGCCAGGTCCTTCAGTCGAACCCGCTTGCGTGGAAATCGCGTGCCCGGCGGTGCCAGCACCACGAACTGCGCCCGGGCCAGGGGTTCTACCGCAATGCCCGGCGCCTCGTCAGGGTCAAAACACAGGCCAATATCAATTCGTGACTGCAGCAGGCCCCGCTGGATGGCGTTGTGATGCAGCGTCTCCAGTTCGAACACCGTATCGGGATGACGCTCCAGGTAGCGGGCCACCGTGGTGGGCAGCAGATCCGTGCCAAAGGCCGGCGTCGCCGCAATCCTGACCGTACCGCTGTCGGAGGCGCGCAGATTTCGGGCCACCCGGCGCAGTTCATCGACATTCTTGTACACCGATGACACATGCCCGAACAGCCGGTGGGCCTCCGGCGTGGCCACCAGCTTGCCCTTGATGCGATCAAACAGCCGGTAACCCAACTGCTGCTCTGCGTGGGCCAGCACCTTGCTGACCGAAGGCTGGGAGACGTGCAGCAGGGCAGCAGCGCCTGTAATGGAGCCGCTGGAATAGACGGCGTGAAAGACTTCAATCTGCCGCAGTCGCATGCATCGTCCCCGCTTGTGAGTCAAAAAAGAGTATAACCATGGGTTATGGCACCATCCACAGACCATAGCCTGAGGCTATACACCGTGAAACAGGCGCTATTGGCACATTTCCCCGGCCATTTGCTAGCATGCCGAAATCGTCCATCCGAAGCGTTGACCTTCGGGGACAGGGGAAAAGCCCAGCATTACAGCGACCGGCCTGAAAGCAGCCGGCGAGCCAAACGAGGGAGATCCATGTCTGACAAAGCTGACCAAATCTTTTCTGCCAATCGCCTGAGCCTGGCGATTTCTCTTGTTCTGTCCTGTGCCGCCGGCGTGGCCATGGCCCAGGATCCCGACGAGGTTTACGAAGAAGGTGGCGAGGTTGAAGAAATCGTCGTGACCGGCACCCACATCCGGGGCGCGCAGATTTCTGACGCGCTGCCCGTGGCCGTAGTGACTTCCGATGACATCGAAGTGCTGGGTTTCGATTCCGGCGACGAATTGCTCGACGAGGTGGCCGCCAACGGCCAGAACTTCTTCAACGAGGCAGAAAACATCTCCGGCGGCGTGAACTCCGCCCGCGGGGATGTCGGCGCATTCAACCTGCGCAGCCTGGGTACAGGCAACACCCTGGTGCTGCTCAACGGCCGCCGGGTCGTCAACGCCCCGTCCTTCCAGACCGAGGAAGTGGGTGGGAGCTTTGTGCCGGTCAACACCGCCAACGCCGCCGCCATGCCCGTGTATGGCATCGAGCGCATCGAGGTGTTGAAAGACGGCGCCTCGGCCCTTTATGGCGCAGACGCCGTGTCAGGCGTGGTCAACACCGTGCTCAAGCGGGACTTCGAGGGACTGACGGTTCGCGCCAAGTACAACGACTACCCGGACTACGAGCGCGACGATACCAACATCGCCATCGAGTGGGGCAAGTTCTTCAACGACGGCGCCACCAACGTCGGCGTGTTCTACAACTACTACGACCGCGGCCGGGTCAACGCCCAGGAGGATCCGCGCTGGGCCGACAGCGACTTCCGCGACCGGATTCCAGCAGATTCGCCGTTTGCCGGCAGCACGGCTTTCCGCAATAACAGCGTCAATTCGCTGTTTGGCCAATTTGACGCTGTTCGCAGCGTTTCTTCATACGGTATCACCGGCATCGTCACGGACAGCGCCGGCGAATTTGAGATCTATCCTTCTGATGATCCGCGCTGCGAGGTCCAGCTGAACTTCGGTACCTGCCTGGCCCCGGACGGCGGCGGTGTCATCCGCTATAACCTGAACGAATTCCGCGACCTCAATTCCGACCTGGAACGACACAACCTGTTTGTCTACGTCAATCATGAGTTTGACAGCGGTCTGGAAAGCTTTACCGAACTGCACTATTACGATTCGGACACCAACCTGTCTCGCCATCCGTCCGCCTCCTTCAGCTCGGTGCGGCTGCGGGTTGGTCCGGAAAACTACTACAACCCGCTGGGTCCCTGCGGCTCACCCAACCGCCTGCCCGACAGCATCATCGGCACCGATGTGCCCTGCGGTGGCGTGGAACTGCAGATCGACAACTACCGCTTTGCTGAACTGCCGCGGATCATCGACAACAGCAAGGACATGTATCGAATCCTGCAGGGCTTCCGCGGTATGTGGGGAGACTGGGACTGGGAATCCGCGCTGGTGCTTTCCAAGGCTGAAGCCGAGGACATTACGTCCAACCGGGTTTCCAACATCCTGATGCAGGAAGCCCTGAACGATCCAACGCCAGCGGCGTACAACCCATTCAGCGGCGGCGTCAACAGCAACATCGAGCGTGCCCTGATCGACGTCTTCCGCATCAGCGAATCCGAGCTGAAGATGGTGGACTTCAAGCTGTCCAACAGCGGCATCTGGGATCTGCCTGCCGGCCCCGTAGGCGCCTTCATCGGCTTTGAGTACCGTGAAGAGTCCTTCATCGACGACCGTGATCCGCGACTGGACGGCACCATCGTGTTTACCGACGCCCAGGGCGACACCTTCCCGTTCGTATCAGACGTCGTCAATTCCAGCCCGACCCCCGACGGTCGCGGCGAGCGTGACGTGACCTCGCTGTTCGGTGAACTGCAAATCCCGGTGCTGGACAACCTGGACGTACAGATCGCCTTCCGCTACGAGGACTTTTCCGACGTGGGCAACACCACCGTGGGCAAGTTTGCCTTTGGCTGGCGCCCGCTGGACTCGCTGCTGGTTCGGGGCTCGTTCTCTGAAGCTTACCGGGCGCCCAACCTGGTCACCATCAACGAACAGATCGTGGCGCGCAACAACACCCGCACCGACTACGCCTGCCAGTACGCCGCGGAATTCGGTGGTGATCCTGACCAGGATATCCTGGATTGCCGCAACGCCATCCAGCGGGTCGCCCAGGGCAGTGACCAACTGGTACCAGAAGAATCCGACAACTATTCCGTCGGCCTGGTGTTCGAACCCACCGACAACCTGACCATGACCCTGGACTTCTGGTCCATCGAGAAGACGGACACGATCGGCCTGTTCGGTGAAGAGAACCACACCCTGCTGGACCTGGTGAGGCGACTGGAGGCCGGTAACGGCAACTGCGCCGGCTTCACCGGCAATCCTGCCGTGACCCGTGACCCCGAGGTGGATCCCGAGGTGGCGGCGATCTACAACGCGGCCGGCATCTGCCCCGCCGGTGACATCGACCAGATCTTCGACCAGTACGCCAACCTGGATACCCGGACGGTTGAAGGCCATGACGTGGGCGTCTACTACAACAAGGAAACCGGCTGGGGCGACTTTGCCTTCAAGTACGTCGCTTCTTTCCTGAACACCTACGAGCAGGAAGCGGGTGGCGACGCCCTGATCCTGGTTGAAGCCCAGAACGCCGGCCTGATCCCGGCCAACTACCCCGTGGCCGGCTTTTCCGACCTGATCCGGGTGGACGGTAACGTGGAGAACAAGCAGACCGCACGCCTGTCCTGGCGCAAGGGCGACTGGGGCGCCACAGTGACCGGCAAGCGCATCGGCAGCTTTTACCAGGACAGCCTGACCCTGGCCGACGGCACGCGCTGGGAAGTCCCGGCCATGACCACCTACAACGCCACCTTTGATTACCGCTTCGACCTCGGGCCCGCACGGACCCGGGCCCGGTTGGGAATCATGAACGTGACGGATGAGCGTGCGCCCCTGGCGGATCGCTTCTTCGGCTACTTCGCCGACGTCCACCGCGACCTGGGCCGCTACTACTACCTGGAAATGCGGTTCCAGATGTAACACCAACCCACTCGGAACGGGGAGCTTCGGCTCCCCGTTTTTTTGAGCGAGATTGATGAACGCATCAACCACCAGGGCTGAATCCCAGCCTCATACCTACCAGCTGGTGGGCCGGATTCTCGGCCCGGCGGTTTTCCTGGTCATGATGGCATTCGATCCCGTCCAGCAGGTCATGGACCCCCAGGCCTGGCGGGTCGCCGCGGTCGGACTCGGGATGGCCATCTGGTGGGCCACCGAGGCCCTGCCGGTACCGGTCACCGCATTTGTCCCGTTGATCGCTTTCGACCCCCTGGGCATCGCGCCCCTGAGGGAAGCAGCCGCACCCTACGCCAACCCCATCATCTACCTGTTCCTGGGTGGATTCATGATGGCCCTGGCGGTGGAGCGCTGTAACCTGCACCGGCGCATTTCTCTGGCCATCCTGGACCGCACCGGCACCGATGGCCGCCGGCTGATCGGCGGATTCATGGTGGTCTGCGCCCTGCTCAGCATGTGGATGACCAATACCTCCACCACCATGATGCTGCTGCCCATCGTGCTGTCGGTGATCGTGGTGATTCGGGAAAACGTGCCCGACCTCAGCGACAAAGACGCCAACAACTTCGAAATCGCCATACTGCTGTCCCTGGCCTACGCCGCCAGCATCGGCGGGCTGGCCACCCTGATCGGTACGCCACCCAATGCTTTCCTGGCCGGCTACCTGGCCGAGAACTACGACATCCAGATCAGCTTCGCCCGCTGGATGCTGGTGGGTATCCCGGTCAGCCTGGTGATGCTGCCCCTGGCGTGGCTGCTGCTGACCCGGTTGCTGCATCCCGTCAACGTCCCCGCCAGCAGCGCGGTGAACGCCCACCTGCATCAGCTGCGGGAAGAAATGGGGCCCATCACCGCGCCCGAGAAACGGGTGGCCTGGATCTTTTCCCTGGTGATCCTGGGCTGGATGCTGCGCCGGCCGCTGACCGAGTGGCTGGGTCTATCCGGTGTATCCGATGCGAGCATCGTCATGACCGGCGCCATTGCCCTGTTCCTGATTCCCAGCGGCGACAAGAATCAGAAGCGCCTGATGACCTGGGAAGCCACCGCCCGGCTGCCCTGGGGCGTGTTGATCCTGTTCGGCGGCGGCCTATCGCTGGCCGCCGCGGTTTCCAACAGCGGCCTGGCGCTGTGGCTGGGTGAGCAGCTGGCACCGCTCAGCGGCCTGGGTATCGCGGTGCTGGTGGCGGCCGCTGTTGCTCTGGTGATCTTTCTGACCGAGCTCACCAGCAACCTCGCCACCACCGCCACCCTGCTGCCGGTCATGGGCGCCATTGCCCTCCAGGCCGGCCTGCCACCACTGGTGCTGACGGTTCCCATCACCATCGCCGCCAGCTGCGCCTTCATGCTGCCGGTGGCCACTCCCCCCAACGCCATCGTGTTCTCCACCGGCCGCCTGCACATTCCCCAGATGGTCCGGGCCGGCATCCTGCTCAATATCCTGGGCATCATCCTGGTGAGCCTGGTGGCCCTGTTTCTGGCGCCGGAGGTGCTGTACTGATGATCCACAGGCTGGTCATCGTATTGCTTGTCCTGGTGCAGGCCGGCTGCGCCACCGCCCGGACGGCGCCGGATCGTGCCAGCCAGGCGCAACTTGCCAACGTTCTGTTCGTGGGCAACAGCTTCACCTACTACAACGACAGCCTGCACAACCATCTGCGCCGGCTGATGCGGTCCGCGGAGATCAGCCGGGACGGCCGCATCCGCATCATGACCATCTCCGGGGGACACCTGTTCGAACACTCTGGGCTGTCCGGGATGCTGCAGACCGAGGATTGGGACATCGTGGTGCTGCAGGGCCACAGCCTGGAGGCCCACGACCCGGACCGGCTGGAACGGTTTTTCTCTGCCGCGCGGCAGCACGTGGATGCCATCAGGAAGTCCGGTGCGGAACCGCTGTTGTTCATGACCTGGGCCTACAGCGGCCGACCGGAGATGACCCAGGTTATCAGCAACAACTACCACCGTATCGGACGCGAAACCGGTACCCCGGTGGCTCCGGTGGGACACGCGTTTGCCCAGGTCACCCGGCAGCACCCGGAAATCACCCTGATTCACGAAGACCGCCGACACCCTACCGTGGCCGGAACCTACCTGGCCGCATCGGTGTTCCTGGGTGTGCTTTACGGGCAGTCCGCCCAGGGACTCGACTACACCGCCGGGCTGGAGCCGGAGGTGGCGCGGGTGCTGCAGGATGCGGCTTGGGCGGTGGTCAGGGGTCAGAGTAAAGGGACAGAGTAAATCCGGGATTTACTCTGTCCCTTTACTCTGACCCCATCACTCCCCCATCACTCCTCCCAGCTTTCCAGCATGCCCACAAAGGCAGAAAGCCACCGGTTGGTCTGAAACGCATCCAGCGCCCGGTGGTCAATGCTCAGGGTGACATAACACATGGGCAGGGCGCGGATCTTGTCCTTGCCGTCGGCCTCCACCACTTTCAGCCGGCGCTCCAGTTTGCCGATGCCGAGGATGGCGACCTGGGGCTGGTTGATGATGATGGGTGAAGCCAGCAGGCTGCCGGACACGCCGTGGTTGGAAATGGTGAAGGTGCCGTTCTTGAGGTCTTCCTGGCCCAGCTTGCCGACCCGGGCACGATCGGTCATTGCTTCCAGTTCGCGGGCTATTTCCAGCAGGGACCGGTCCTGGACATTTTCGATTACCGGGACAATCAGTCCTTCGTCTCCCAGGGCGGTACCCACGCCGATGTTCACCTGGTCGAAGATTTCAAGGTGATCCGGATGGTAGCGGGCGTTGACCTGGGGCACAGCTTTCATGGCGGCCGCCGATGCAGCGAGGAAGTAAGCGGTAAATGTCAGCTTGACCCCCTGCTCCGCAAACGCGCCCTTGTTGTTTTCGCGGTGCGCGATGATGCGGCTCAGGTCGGCTTCGAACACGCTGGTGACGTGGGGCGCCACCTGCAGGCTGTGGGCCATGTGGCTGGCGATGGCGCGGCGCATGCTGCTGTGAGGCACAATGTTGCCGCCCAGTTCGGAGGGCTGCAGTGCCTCTTCTGGCGGACGGGCCGGCTGCTCCAGCCACGTCAGCACATCGTCCCGGGTGACCCGGCCGCCGGCGCCGGTGCCGCGGATACCCGCCAGCGAGGTCAGATTGTTCTTGCGCATCAGCCGCCGCACGGACGGACTGATCAGATCATGGGAAATACCGTCTTCGACCACCGGCTCGGCGGGGACCGGTTCCTGCTCGATATGCGGCTCGGTGCGCCTGGGTCCCTGCCCGCTGGCGATGATGCCCACCACCTGGCCGGGCTCCAGATCGGCCCCCTCCCGGGCCCGCACTTCGGCCAGGATTCCCGACGCCGGTGCGGCAATCTCTACCGTGACCTTGTCGGTTTCCACCTCCAGCAGGGCGTCATGCTCGGCCACGCGCCGGCCCTCAGCCACCAGCCAACGGGACAGCTTGGCCACCGTGCCCTCGGCGTGGTCTTCGGAGAAAATGACCTCCACCGCCACGTCTGCCGGGGCTGCGGCGGCCCCTTCGGCGTCTATCCGCGCCATCACGGTGCCGGGATTGATCTCCTGTTCCGGTTCGACCAGCAGCTCGCTGATGCGCCCGGATTCGGGCGCGGCGATCTCCACCGTGACCTTGTCGGTTTCCAGCTCAGCAATGGGTGCGTGGGCATCGACCTGATCGCCCACGGCCACCAGCCAGCGCGAGAAGCGCGCGACCGTGCCCTCGGTCTGTTCCTCGAAGATGATATCCATGCTGTAAACGCCGGCCCGATCAGATGGCCGTCAGACAGCCAGCAATTCACCCATGGCGTCGCTGATCTTGTCCACCGTGGGTACGGCGGCGGTCAGCAGTTCGATGTTATGGGGGTTGGGAATGTCCGGCATGGTCAGCCGACGCACCGGCGCATCCAGATCCCAGAACAGCTCGTCAGCCAGGATCGCGGCAATCTCAGCGCCAAACCCAGCAGTCAGCGTGTCCTCGTGGACGATCAGGCAGCGGCCTGTCCGGCGAACCGACTCACACACAGCCTCTTTGTCCCAGGGCACGATGGTGCGCAGGTCCAGCACCTCCACCTGGCCGGTGCGATCCCGGGCGGCAGCTTCACAGCGCTCAACCATGGCGCCCCAGGTGACCACGGTCAGGGACTTGCCCTCAACTACCCGGCGGGCTTTGCCGAACGGCACCACATAGTCGTCACCGGGATAGGGCCGGCGGGCCCAGGCGGCGTCGTACTGAGTCCGGTGTTCAAAGAACATGGTCGGGTTGTCGTCCCGAAGCGCGGTGCGCAGCAGGCCTACGGCATCTTCGGCATTGGACGGCATGGCCACCTGCCAGCCGATCTTGTGTGCCCATTCCACTTCGTTGCACATGGAGTGCCAGGGGTCGCCACGCTGGGCAAAGCCACCCGGAATGCGGACCACCATGGGGCAGGCAAACTTGTTGACCGTGCGCCAGCGGGTAATGCCAGCGTCGGTGATCTGCTCAGCGGCCGGCTCGGCATACTTGCGGAACTGGATTTCCGGCACCGGCATCAGGCCGGCAACGGCCATACCCACGGAGCGGCCGATGATGCCTTCCTCGGACAGGCTGGTGTCGAACACCCGGTCGCGGCCGTGGCGTTCCATCAGGCCCAGGGTGGCGGCGTGGACACCGCCTTTCAGTCCCACGTCCTCGCCAAACACCAGCACCCGGGGGTTGATCTCGAGTTCATAGTCCAGGGTCCGTCGAATGGCGGTCAGCATGTTGACCCTTTGGCCCTGGGGATTGGGCCGCTCGTTGCCCTCGGGGTGGGTATAACCTTCCGGGCGCAGCCCCCCCATCAGCGACGGATCGGGAGAACCATCTTCCAGAGTCTCGGCGAACACGTAGCGCTTGAGCCGTGCCGGGTCGGGCTGGGGCCGGGCTTCCGCCCGGTCCGCCGCTGCGGCCACCTCGGCGGTTACGGTCTGCTCCAGGTCGTGCCACTCGGTCTCGGACAGGGCCTGGCTTTCGATCAGGTGACGCTTCAGCAGCGGCAGCGGGTCGCGGGTCTTTTCCCGGTCGATCAGTTCCTGGGGCTTGTAAGCCTGGGTGTCCTGGAAGGTATGGCCGCAAAGGCGCGGCACTTTCAAGCGCAGCAGCGCGGGACCCTGGCCTTCGCGAACATGGTTAACTGCCGATTGCACCAGCCCGGGGGCGGTGGCCGGGTCGGTTCCGTCACCGTCGAAGATTGCCAGCCCCTGCCAGGAAGCCAGGTTGGCCACATGGTCACCACCCGGCGTCTGATACTTGGCCGGCACGGAAATGCCGTAGCCGTTGTCCTCGATGTAAAACAGGAACGGCAGCTGCCGCACGGTAACGATATTAAGCGCGGCCCAGAACCCGTTGGTGGAGGCCGAGGCGTCGCCGCCCGTCGCCACTCCGATAGCGCCTTTCCAGTTGGCATCGTTGAGTACCGATGCACGATAGTGGGCCGCGTGGGCCCACCCCACGGCGGGGGTGTACTGCGCACCCACGCCACCGCTCATGGGCAGCAGGGTGGCGGTCGGTCCCATCTTGCCGTTGCCGGGCAGATTACAGACCACGCCGATATCACGACCGTCGCTGTACCCGCCGGAGCGCGCCAGGGGAGAGGCCAGCGCGTCTTCCGCCGACAGGCCGAGGGTCAATGCCAGGGGTCGGGACCGGTAGTAACCGGTGACCCCGTCGTGGGGATGGCTGAGACAGGAGCCGAGCAGAATCTGTGCAAAGTCGTGGCCCCGGGCAGAGAACTGGTTGAACACCTTCTTCGCCGGAACCAGCTTGGATTCCTCGATTTCGTCGATGGCGCGGGACAACAGCAGCAGGTAAGCCACCCGGTGCCAGTCGTAACCAGGCCGATCTCCATGCTGGATGTGCTGACTGGCTAAGCTAGACATGATTGCTCACTCCTGATTACTGGAATAGTGCGCGCCCTTGGCGCCCATGATCAATACGGATTTATACTCGACGCCGTTGTGGCCCTTTCCCCCGCGGGCGTTCAACCAAGCCCGCATCAAAGGACCGGTCAGGTCACGACTGCACCTGACGGCGGACCGATATGATACTAAAATCAAGGACGATCCTTCAATTCTGTATCACGTTTTTTGAAATCTGATGAAACGACTGGCCACACTGGACAAGCTGCTGCGTCACTTCAGGGACCGCCGCCCCATCCGGGCAGGGTCCCTTATCGTCACCACATTTGGTGACAGCATCGTGCATCACGGCAACTCGGTCTGGCTGGGCAACCTGATCACCGCCCTGGAGCCTTTCGGGCTGAATCAGCGGTTGATACGAACCTCGGTGTACCGGCTGGTGCAGGATGACTGGCTGGCCACCAGCCAGGTTGGGCGCCGCAGCTACTACAGCTTCACCGATGCGGGCCTGCGGCATTTCGAGAAAGCGGCGCGCCGCATCTATGCCGGCGCAGAGCCGCCCTGGGACGGGCGCTGGACCCTGATTCTGGCCGGCTTTCTCAACGACCGGCAGCGCGACGCGCTGCGCCGGGAGCTGCACTGGCTGGGCTACGGAACGCTGACCCCGGGAATGATGGCCCACCCCAGCGGCGACCGGGGACCCCTGGACGAAACCCTGGCGGAAATGAAGCTGGCTGACCGGGTCACGGTCCTCAGCGCCACCACCGAAGACCCGGTGTCGCGCCAGGTGCTGCGCAAGATCTCCGAGCGCAGCTGGAAGCTGGATGAACTGGGGGAGCGTTACAAATCGTTCCTGAAAGACTTCCGGCCCCTGCTGGCCAGCCTCAGGAAGGCCCCGGACATCGACCCCGGTCAGGCTTTCCTGGTCAGGACCCTGCTGATCCATGAGTATCGCCGCCTGCTGCTGCGGGACGCGGACCTGCCCTCGGAACTGCTGCCGGCCAACTGGCCCGGCAGGTCTGCGCATCAATTGACCGCCAATATCTACCAGCTGGTGGATACCCCCGCCGAGCGCTACATCATGGAAAACTTTGAGTCCGCGGACGGCGCGCTGCCGCCAGCCAATCCGGATTTGCGTGTCCGATTCAGTGGCCTGGCGCCTGCTTGAGGGCCGACTGCAAAAGGATTAAAGTTATACCTTTATAACAATTGATCCTGGGGTGCCCTGTGGGTATCAGCGAACTGGCAGTCCTGAAGTGGCTGCACATTCTGGCGATGGTCTACTGGCTCGGCGGTGAATGGGGGGTGTTTCAGACCTCCTACAATGTGGTCAACCGCAAGCTGTCCATGGAGGAGCGCAAGCGCCACATGGAAACCGCATACCGCATCGACATCCTGGCACGCACCGGCATCATTCTGCTGCTGCCCCTGGGGCTGCACATGGGAAATTTCTGGGGCACCCAGCCCTACGGCGGCAACTGGCTGGTGGGCATGTGGATCGTGTTTGCCGCCTGGCTGAGCCTGACCTGGGCCGCTTTCATCTACCGTGAGACCGACCGCGGCGTATTCCTGACCCGCATCGACGAAGCAATCCGCTTCGTGGTCATCCCAGCCCTGATCATCTCCGCCATCACCTCCCTGATGGGTTACGGCCCGTTCAATGCCGCCGAGGGATTCCGCTGGTACTCCGCCAAGGTGGGCATCTATGGCCTGATGCTGGTCATCGGCCTGTATCTGCGCTTTGTCATGCGCGAATGGACCACCCTGTTCCGCATCCTGGCCCAGGGCGAAGATGCCGAAGCGGAAAACACCCTGGAACGCTCCATCCGCAAGGCGCGCTACCTGGCCTACGTCTACTGGATCGGCATTGCCACGGTGGCGTTTCTGGGGGCGGCTAAGCCTTTTTAATGGGTCCGAGAGATTGACCATCCTGGTCAACTCTCGGCCGCGATTTGAAAACGCGGTTTCCAAATCGCTCACGCTTCGCGTTGGCACATCCATGTGCCAAGGGGCTTCGTTCTTTTTTTAGACGTCGAACTTGTTTCAGGATCCATCTGAAATCCCAAAGCCGCCTTCGTTGACGCTTGCACTCCACTGCAGCGAAGCCATCGTCAGTGAGACGCCTCCGCCGCCGCCCTGCTTGATCGAAGCCTCCGGTGAAACCTCTGCCTCGATCGAAGGTTGCGCAGAACTCACTCTCAGATGGATCCTGAATCGAGTTCAGGATGACGTCGGGGAAAGGATGACGACGGTGAGAATGGCGTCGTCGGTGGCGCATCACGGGGATGGGAGCGGGGGGCTGGATGGCGACACACAGGGTTCAGGTAATCGCAACACAGCGGGTCAGGGAGCGCGCCGCGCTGCCCTACCGCCTCCGCCCCGGCTGCTGGTCGATCCTCATCATGGAGGGGGCCGTGGATTCTTGCAGGTCCCGGGCCACGGCCTCGGCCTTTCGCATCACGCGCAGCATGTTCTGCCCCGCCAGCTTTTTGAGGTCTTCATCGCTCCATCCCCGCCGGATGAGCTCGGCAAACAGGGCCGGGAACTTTGATGCGTCTTCCAGTCCCGTGGGCAGGTCGTCGGAGCCCCAGAAATCACTGCCAATGCCGATGTGATCCGGCCCGGCCACCTTGCGCAGGTGGTCCAGATGATCCGCCACGTCAGACAGGCCGGCCAGGACGGCGCCGTTTTCTTTCATGTACTGGTGGCGAATCCGGTCGTATTCGGCGGTGGTGTAGTGGCCGTCCGGCAGCCTGGCTCCGAACCCCCTGGCCCACTCATTGACCTCGCTGGACAGGTATTCGGGCACAAAAGACGCCATGATAATACCGCCGTTTTCAGGCAACCGGCGCAGCACCTCATCCGGGACGTTGCGCGGATGATTCACCAGCGCGTAGGCCAGTGAGTGGGAAAAAATCACCGGCGCCCGGCTGTGGTCCAGGGCGTCGTGCATGGTCGCGGCGCTGACATGGGCCAGGTCCACCAGCACGCCCAGGCGATTCATCTCCCGCACGACTTCGACGCCAAACGCATTCAGCCCGTCGTGACGCGCCTCATCGGTAGCCGAGTCAGCCCAGTCCAGGGTATTCCAGTGGGCCAGGGTCATGTATCGGACGCCCAGACGGAAGTAGGCGCGCAGGGCGCCCAGCGAGTTCTCCAGCCCGTAGCCGCCCTCCATGCCGATCAGCGACGCAATGCGTCCGGCAGCGTACGCCTGTTCAATGTCGTCCGCCGTCAGGGCCAGCTGAAAGGTTTCGGGATAGGTCTCGATCATGCGATGGACCAGCTCGATCTGCTCCAGCTGCATGCGGGCATACCCCTCGCCCCCCAGTTCCGGCGGAATCCACACCGACCAGAACTGTGCACCCACCTGGCCTGCACGAAGACGGGGAATATTGGTGTCTCCAACCAATGTGGTCTTGAGATCAAACCGTGAGAAGTCGCCATCGGCCACCTCGCGGACCATCCACGGCAGATCGTTGTGGCCGTCGATCAGAGGTGTCGTGCGCAGCAGCGCAATGGCCCGACCCATTGCGTCGTCACCTCCGGGATCCTGCGCGTGTGCCAGGGACGTCAGCATGCAGACAAGGATGAAAAATCTCACGGCAGAGCTCCTCACCAAAGCCGGGGTGGAAAAGAAACGGTGGACAGTTTACTGAATCCGGCCGCTTCCGCTTGGCCAGTTTTCCCCATCTTTCGGCACTTTCCCGCCAGTTTCGGTAGCACGATGATTGCGCCTGCACCGGTAAGGGAACCTGTCCGGTGCCGGAGGCAACACTCATGAATACCCAATCTGTCCTGCTGCTGCTGGCGCTGAGCCTGCCCATACTGGCCGTGGACGCGGCAACTGAAGAACTCACCGACGAGGATATCTCGGCCACCCAGTTCCTCGAGTATGGCTACGACCGCCTGAAACGGTTCTCCGTGGCCTACATGCTGGTTTATGACCTGCAGGATCAGTACGACCCCCAGTTCAGGAAGCTCAAGCCGAACTCCACCGAATACAAGACACTGCTCAAGCAAAGCGATGAGGAAATGACCCGCGCCATCGAGTCCACCGGCCTGAGCCTGGAATCCTACAATGCCTTTGCCGACGCCATTGCCACCGACAACAAACTGGCCGACGAGGTCACCCGCATGGTCCGGAAGCTGCGCGAGGACCAGGTATCACTGGAGTCTACCGACGATGAAGACATGGTCGACCTGGGCACCATGGAGGTTCAGGGGTTCCAGATCACGAAATCGTTGATCGACGCCGAAATTGAGGTAGCACTGAAGCGCCCCATTTCCACCGATCCCGACGACGATTACCTGTTGATCTGCCGCGACTCGTCCACCGGAACCCGCATCAAGCAGCGCTGGTGCGCCTACAACGTCGACCTGGCCCGCCCCATGCGCCAGGACCAGATTCTCACCATCGACCCCTTCGTGGCACGCTGGCGCTGGGAGCGGTTTTATAACCGTCTGCCAGACTGAAGCCGGCGGAGCGCAGTTGGCCAGGACAGCCCTGGGAAGTCCACTCAGGGGTTCGGCGGTTCGGAGTCATCCGGGCATGACGCCGTAGCCAGCGTTGCTCCGTCCAGCATTTCCTGGACACATTCTGCCAGGGACTGCAGCGTCATTGGTTTGGCTATCCAGCGTGCGGGGTATTCGTGTGATTGGCTCTTGTTGCCGGTCATGATCGCCAGCGGCAGCTCAGCCCGGATGGAGTGTACCTCCTCGGCCAGCTGAACACCGGTGACGCCGGGCATACTCAGGTCGGTGAGCACCAGGTCCACTGATTGCGGATCGCGGCGAAAAGCATCCAGGGCGGAAGTCGGGCTGGACCAGCTTGAAACCGCATAACCGAGGCCCTCCAGCATAACCCGCAGAGCATCCAGCACCAGCTCATCATCGTCGATGAGCATGATCATCTGACCCCGGCCCTGGGGCATATCCTGGATCCGCTGCCCCGGCTGGGACGGCCGCACATCCACCGTTGGAAGCAACACCTGGAACTGGCTGCCTTCGCCCGGCGTGCTCCGCACCACAATTGTCCCGCCGCACTGACTGACAATACCGTGCACGGTGGCAAGCCCCAAACCGGTTCCCTTGGCCTGCTGTTTCTGGGTGAAGTAAGGCTCAAAGATGCGGGCCTGAATGTCGTCACTCATGCCCACACCGGTGTCGGAAACCTTCAGTACCGCGTAGTTGCCGGGGCGAAGGTCCAGCTCATGGGCCGTCTGCTGATCGACTGTCCTGGATTCAAGGGTGATGCTCAGCGTACCCCCGCTGACAGCCATGGCATCACTGGCGTTGGTGCAGAGATTCAGCAGAATCTGCTGAACCTGGGAACGGTCTGCCATGACTGCGCCAACGTCTCGCAGATCATCCTTCAACTCGATGGTCTTGCTGATAACGCTGCGCAGAAACGAGATTGAGCCTTCAATTTCCAGCCGTAGATCCAGCGGCTCCGGATTCCCGGTTTCCCCCTGACCAAACATCAGGATACGTTCAACCAGGTCTCTGGCACGCTCGCTGGCCTCGGCAATGGCCTGCAGGTGCGTCGCAGAGGACTCCGGGCTGCGCCGCCGGATCAGATCGGTGTAGCCCAGTATTGGAACCAGCAGGTTATTGAAATCGTGGGCGATGCCACCCGCCAGCGTCCCCAGGGCCGACAGTTTTTCGCTCTGGCGGAGTTGTGCCTCCAGCTGTTCCTCGCGGGTGACGTCCCGACCCGTAGCCACATAGCCATTCAGCTTGCCCTGGTCAAAAATGGGGGAAATGGTGAGGCGCACATCGGCCGCCAGTTGCTCATCCCCCGCCAGGGAAACGCGCCCGGTCCAGTTGCCGCGATCGCGGACAGCGCGGAAAGGATCTTCCAGCGGATTGCTGGAGTTCCATGTGATGACCGAGTCAAACGCGCGTCCCTGCAACGACTGTCCACCCAGGGCTTCAACAAAGGCCAGGTTGGCGTACTCGATGTCGCCTGCGGTGTCCACGATGACCACAAATTCAGCGGACTGCTCCACCGCCACGGCCAGCCGTTCCTTGGCTGCCTCCACCATCTTGCGTTCCACCAGTTCGTTTTCCAGCTGGCCAGTACGGCGGGCCACAACCCGACGCAGCGACATGGTCCATATTGACATGGCAATCAGCGCCAGGAAGGCCACGAAAAGCGCGATGGCGACCCGGCGCCACAGCTGACTCAGCTCGGTGGGATCAACACCACCAATGTTGATCCAGCGTCGCTGGATCTCCGCATGCTCCTCGGGGGAAATCGCCGCCAGGCCCTTGCCAATGATATGGCCGAGTTCCGGGAAGTCATTTCGGGTACCGACGGTCTGGGGGTCGAAGGACACCACCTCGCCAACCAGCCGCAGGTTGGTGATCGCTTCGCGCTGGATATAGTAAGACGCGGTGCCGACTTCGGACACATAGGCATCGACGCTGCCCAGAGACAATGCCAACAGACCGTCTACCTCGTTGGGAAACGTCACCACCTCCACTTGAGGATAGTCGCGCTCCAGGGTTGCCTGCAGCGCGAACCCCTCCACCAGGCCGACTCTTCGACCGGCGAGATCCCGCAGATTGCTGGCCGCCTCGCCGTCCTGCCTCACGAAAATACGATCCTTGGTCTCAAATACGGGCTGGGTGAAATCCAGGTAAGACTTTCTTTCCGGCGCTGCAATCAGGATAGGCAGGAGATCGAATTCCCGATTCCGGGCGCCTTCAAGGCTCGCCGCGAAGCTGGGATAGGTTTTCAGGTCGAACTGGATCTGTAGCTTCTCTTCCAGCAGGTGAACGTAATCGCCCGCGACGCCGCTGAGCCGTCCGTTTTCATCCAGGAAGTTATAGGGCCGATAATCCCGGTCGGTGCCGACAATAAGCGGTCGCCCCAGGGACTCCAGCCATAGCCGTTCTTCCTGGTTCAAAAGTTCCACCGGGTCGTCCGCCCCGACCGGGGCGGTGACCAGGAGGAACATCATGACGAGAATGCGTCGCATTATCGATCAGACAACTCAATAGTTGCCAAGCTGGACCGCCTGGCCGGGCCAGGCGAAAAAGCCATCTGGCAAATTTCCCGATATGGGGCACAATGTAGCAACTGGGCTCCCTGCAGGGAAATCAAGGGTATCAATATGAAGGGACTGCCTGTTCTGCTCACTCCTTGGATATTGCTCACAGGCGGGCTGCTGCCGGTGGAGCCGGCGGTCGGCCAGGAATCCGAGGCCGTTGAGGAGGTTGTGGTCACCGGGTCCCGCATCCGGCGAGACCCCCTGAGCCAATCCACCGCCGTTGTGGATCTGGACCGACAGACACTGAACCGCACCGGCATCACCAACCTGGGCGATATCCTGCAGGACCTGCCCTTCGCGGGATCCGCACCTAACTCCGAGTTCAATATTCCCGGCAATGCCGGCTTTCCCCAGGACGGATCCGGCATCGGTGCCGGCAGCGTGCAGCTGTCGCTGCGCAACCTGGGATCCAAGCGAACCCTGGTACTGGTGGATGGCAAACGCTGGATCGCGGGTTCCTCAGCGTCCGGCGTGCCCAGCACGGTAGACCTGAATTCCCTGCCCGACAACGTCATCAAGCGCATTGAAATGCTGCCCGATGGGGTATCCGCCATCTATGGCTCCGATGCCATCGGCGGGGTCGCCAACATCATCACCCACGACGATTTTTCAGGCCTTCGCCTGGACGCCCACGCCGGCCAGTACCTGTCCACCGAAGACGGGCAGTCCGAGCGGATTTCCGCTCTGTGGGGTGCCGGCGGTGACACGACCCATGTGGTCCTCAGCCTGAGCCATACCGAGGAAAAGGCCGTGACCACCTCGGACCGTCGCCGATCCGCCTACCCCAACCCTGATGCCACCAGTTGCGACGTCCCCAACTCATTCTGCTCCTCTTTCACGCCCCAGGGTCGCTTCGTGCTGGGACCCAATTTTGGCTTCACCGACGTCACCCTCAACAACGGTGTGCTGAACGACGGCGCCGGCAACATTCCGGCGTTTGACCCGAGCGACCCGTTCAGCGGCGATTTCCACCCCTTCACCAACGCGGATCGCTACAACTACAACGAACGGGGCTTCAACCTGCTGCGCACTCCGGTGGAACGCACCAATGTCTACGGGTCGCTTTCCCACGATTTCAGCGATTCGCTCAGGCTGGTCGCCCGGGCCTCCTACACCCGGCGGGAATCGGAGACCACCGGCGCACCTGAACCCCTGTGCCTCGGCAATGACTGTGGCAACCGCTTCAGCCAGAACGTGCTGATCTCCGCGCTGAACCCGTTCAACCCGTTCGGTGTGGACCTGTCCGTGGCCAACGGCAACCTGGAATTTTTCGGGCGACGCCCCATCGAATCCGGGCAGCGTCTGTTCTTCCAGGAAGTCGACAGCCTGTTTTTCAGCGCCACCCTGGAAGGCTCGCTGGAGGCCTGGGGCAGGCCCCTCTACTGGGACGTGAGCGCGGGTTACGGCGACAACAGCGGCGACCAGCGCAAGGAAAACTCGCATAACATCGTCAATATCCTGCTGGCCCTCGGTGACCCCACCGTCTGCGCGCAGGTGCCGGGATGCGTGCCGCTGAATTTCTTCGGAGGCCAGGGACCGGACGGCCAGGGGTCGTTTACCCGGGAGATGATCGACTTCATCACCTACACCCAGCGCGATTCCAGCGAGCAGACCCTGGCGGACCTGTCGCTCAACGTGACCGGCGATCTGGCCGAACTCCCCGCGGGCAAGCTGGCCTTCGCCGCCGGCCTGGAATACCGGGACTACGAGGGTGAGTATCGCGCCGACCCCATTGCGGAACGCGGCGAGACCGCCGGTATACCGTCGACCTCCACCTTCGGTGGATACGACGTCACCGAACTTTACGCCGAGCTCAACATCCCGCTGCTGTCCGCCAGCCAGACCCTGGAGGCCAGCATTGCGGGCCGGCTCTCCGATTACTCCACCTCTGGCTCGGAACCCACCTACAAGGCCAGTTTGCTGTGGCGTCCACGGGACGATGTGTCATTGCGCGGCTCCGTTTCCACCGGCTTCCGGGCCCCGGGAATTGGCGAGCTGTTTGGCGGTGCGGCCCGCGAGGACTTCGCGTTTGTGGATCCCTGTGCCGACTATACGGCGATCCTGGGTTCAGCGGCCGGAGGCCGGGATACGCCCCAGTCGGGCCTGATCCAGGCCAACTGTGCCGCACTGGGCGTGCCCCCGGGGCTGGCCCAGCTCAACCCCCAGCTCACTGCCACCTCGTCGGGCAACGCCGACCTGACCGCGGAAACCTCCGACGCCTGGTCCTTTGGCCTGGTGTACAGCCCGAACTGGGTGGACCGACTGGAATGGGTTGAATCCCTGACCCTGTCCGCCGACGTCTATGATCTGACCATCGACGACGCCGTCCAGGGCGGCCGGCCCGGCGACATCATCACCGCCTGTGTCAACACCCTGGACCCGGACACCTGCGCCTCGGCGCCACGCGCCGGCTCCGGCCGACTGGGCCTGGTCAACAACCAGCTCCAGAACATCGGCCGCATCGAAACCTCGGGCGCTGACCTGTCACTTGCACTGTCCCTGCCATCCAGTGCTCTGGGCGATTTTGATCTCTCGGTGACCGCCACCTACCTGGACCAGTACCGGGAAATCACGGCCCAACCCGACGGCGGGGTTGCCGTAAACGACCTGACCGGCGTTCATACTGACGAGACCTTCCAGCGCGCCTTCCCCGAGTGGCGCGTCGTGACCGGTATCAACTGGCAGCGCAATCGGTGGTCTGCATCCGTGATGCTGCGGTTTATCGACAACATGCTCAATGACGACCGCTCGCTGACCATCGACTCGGCCCTGTTCACAGACCTGCAGGTGAATTATCAGGTCCCGCTGTCCGACGACCGGGTGCTGCTGTCCGTGGGATTCAACAACCTGTTCAGCGAGGACGCGCCGGTTTGTTTTCCCTGCGCCGCCAACGGCCTGAGCAGCGTGGCCCACGACCTGCCGGGACGCATTGGTTATCTGCGGGTGACATACGACATGGCGCCCTGAGGGATTTCCGTCCCGACGCCCCGGCCTGCCCGGCCGTTCAGTCCGCCAGAAGGCCCCGTGCGGCTTCCAGGGAAAACGGGATAGCCGCCATCTGTTCAGGGGCCCGCTGGATCTGCTCCAGAATCCCGCGCCAGCGCGGATCCTCACGCAATCTGTCATACAAGGGGTCAGGAAAGCTGGTCTGAAGGTCCGGGCCGTAACGGGGCAATGAACGCTCCAGCCAGCCGAAGGCCTTGTCCAGCTGGCCGGTGTACGCCAGGGCCTGGGCCGTATCCAGGGGATGACTTTCGCCCCACTCCAGCTCCAGTTGATCCAGGGTGGCACTGGATTCATCGATCCGCCCCAGGTCGAACTGGGCCATGGCACGGCCCTGCAGGCGCAGGTAGTCCAGCTCGACCCGGTCGAACGAGGCCAGGGCCTGTTCCGGCCGGCCCGTCAGCAGAAATGTGACACCGTAGTTCCAATGAAAGCCCGGCTCCATGGACTGGAGGGTCAGCCATTCCCGCTCCGCGTCTTCAAACCGCCTGGAATAGACATACGTTTTGGCAAGCCGAATCCTGCACAACAGGCAAAGCGGGTCTCGCAGTACCAGCAACTCCTCCAGTGCCAGGGCCTCATCCACCCGGCCGATGTACTTGGCGAACTCCGCCGCAAAGGCCACGGTTTCGAGGTTCCACGGGTCCAGCTCCAGGGCCTGCTGAACCAACGGCGCAGCTTTGGCCGCATCACCCTCCAGACCCCAGGCGATACCGCCCAGCAGCGCATAAGCCTCTGAACTTTCAGGGTCCAGCGCCAGGGCGCGCTGGGTGGCGTCACGGATAATGGGCATGGCCTCCTGAGGCGACAGGGCATAGTCTGGATCCCTGCCGAACAACCGGCGCCCGTGGATGGCCGCCAACCGGTTCCACGCCGGCGCGAAATCCGGCGCCAGTTCAGTGACCTGTTCAACCAGGCGCTGCGCTTCGTCCAGGTATCGGCTCTTACCGTAGGGCGACAGCGACAAGGCTTTCAGATACAGCGCATAGGCGTGGGGCGATATGGATTGCGGCCTGTACAGGGGACGGTCGGTTCCCAGGGAGACGAAAAGTCGCTCCGCGACATTTCCCGCAATGTCCTGCTGAATGGCAATGATGTCAGCCATCTGACGGTCATAGGACTCCGACCAGAGATCAAATCCGTCCTCGGTGCTGACCAGCTGGGCGGTCACCCGCAGTCGCTCACCAGACCGCCTGACTGTTCCCGTCAACAGGTGTGCCACACCCAGCCGCTCGCCGATTGTGCCCGGCCTGTCCTGCTGGTCGCGAAAAACAAAACTGGAGGTGCGGCCGGACACGCGAAGCCGGCCGCTGCTGGACAGCACGTGACTCAACTCTTCGGTCAGACCGTCGGCGAACAGCTGGTCGTCAGGGCTGCTGGACAGCGCAACAAATGGCAGCACCGCGATTGAGGGATCCCTGACCTCGACCGGCTCGCGCGTCCAGAGCATCAGCCCCGCCAGGGCAATCAGGACTGGCGCCACCGCCGCCGCACCCAGCCGGGGTTTGGACAACTGCCCGGCCTGCTGAACCTTTGGGATCAATCGATATCCGTGCCCGCGAACCAGTGCCACGTAGCGGGGGTCGCTGCTGTCATCTCCCAGCGCCTGCCGCAGCAGCTCCACCCGCTTGGCAATGGTGGCCTGGCTGACCACCCTGCCATTCCATACCTGCTCCATGAGCTGGTCATTGGAAAGGCTGTTGGGTGCGGCGAGCACCAGGGTCTCGAGCAGGTCGAAAGACAGTTTGGGCAAATCCAGTTCGCGCCGACCACGGCAGATCCGGCGTCGACCTGGATCCAGGGTCAGGTCGGCAAACGTGTAAACCTGGTCTTGCTGGCGACTCGGCAAACCCTTCAACACCCCAAGTGACTGATTCTTCAAAAAACTTCAAACAATCTTCGCTGGACCTTCAAGCAAAGAATCCATCTCATCCCTAGTGTGTATAGCGTTCGACCGACGACGGCGCAACCGGTGTGACGGAGGTATTCAGAAATGTTTGTTCAAGATTGCTCGCTGAGGCGAAGCCTGTTGTGGCTGTTGCTGCTGGGCGTTGGCTCGGCTCAGGCCCAGCTTTCCATCGGTCTGTCCATCGACCACGATGGCGAAGCGCGCCAATACGACCTTTACGATCCCGGCGGCGGCCAGCCGGTACCGCTGGTGCTGGATTTGCACGGTTTTGGATCAAACACCAGCGAACAGCGGGCAGCGTCCGGCATGAGCACCATCGCGGCCAATGAAGGATTTGCCGTGGCGTTTCCCCAGGGCATGGGCGGCTGGAATGCATTTGTCGGTCGCGGCGGCATCGATGACGTGGGGTTCCTGCTGGCCGTGGTGGAGGATGTGAGTTCACGCCGGGCGATTGATCCCAGCCGGGTCTACGTGACCGGCATTTCCAATGGGGGCGAAATGGCGGTTCGGCTGGCCTGCGAAGCTGCCGAGGTTTTTGCAGCTTTTGCCCCGGTGGCCGGAGCTATCAGGGCCGCATCGGCCGAGGCCTGCGACCCGACCCGCCCCATTGCCTTTCTCGGGATTCGTGGCGTCACCGACACCATCATCCCCTATGGCAGCGCCGGCGTCCGGTCCGGACCTTTCCTGAGCGCACCGGACAGCCTGGAATACTGGCGCAGCAAAAACGTCTGTACCGGTCCAGTGGAGATTGTGGAACTGGGCCGCGATTCCTTTTGCCAGTTGGATACTCATTGCGAGGCAGGAACGGAAGCCACCCTCTGCACCGTGCAAAGCACGTCCATGGATGGCCATATCCTGTATGACAATACGGACCATCTGGAACTCAGCCGACTGATCTGGGAATTCCTGAAAGTCCACTCACTGCCTGAGACGGATCAGGGGTTCGCCATCAATGCCGGCCTTACCGGCGCCTGGTACGACGCGGCAACCCCGGGCCAGGGGTTTCTGGTGGAAGCCGTTCCCGACGGCCAGTCCTTGTTTGTGGCCTGGTTCACCTATGACGAACTGCAGGCGAAAGTCGGAGATCCCGCCCACCGCTGGTTCACCCTGCAGGGCAACTATGACGGTGACAGGGCGGCGCTGCAGATCCTCGAAAGCAGCGGTGGGGCATTCAACGCCGCCCAGGACGTGGCGACCCGGCCAGTGGGCTCGGCCACTCTGCTGTTCCACGACTGTGCGACCGCCACCCTGGAGTATGCATTCGATGGCGGCCCCGCCGGCAGCCTGTCCATTACCCGGCTGACCCCCGACACCCTCTGTGCCAGCGAATTGGGAGAGACACAATGAAGAGACTGCCTGTAATCATCATGGCCGCGTTTTTCGCCTCGCCCGCCTGGGGCGTCGAAATCAACGAGGGCCTGAGCGGCGCCTGGTTCAATCCCGAGACGCCCGGCCAGGGAGTGGTGTTCGATGTAGTCCCGGCAAACGACCTGGTGTTCATGGCCTGGTTCACCTTTAGTGACGCAGCTCCGGCAAAGCTGGGCAGCACCGACCAGCGCTGGCTGACTGCCCAGGGGAACATCAGCGGCGACACCGCCAACCTGACCCTGTTCCTCAGCCAGGGCGGCGCGTTCGGCCAGTCGACCCAGGTGGTTAATACGCCCGTGGGGGAAGCCGCGGTGGTATTCGATTCCTGCACTGAAGCAACGCTTTCCTATGCTTTAGAAGATAACAGCGGCAGTGCGGATATCTCTCTGGTCCGGCTGGCACCTGATGTCTATTGCGGCGCTTTGAGCGCCGGCCGGTGATGTGTCGAATACCTTTCCGCCTTGCCCCGAGCCGCCCCAAACGGCTAAAATCCGCGTCCCTTTTGCGCCCATAGCTCAGCTGGATAGAGCGCTGCCCTCCGGAGGCAGAGGTCTGGGGTTCGAATCC
>JAAUYD010124874.1_pt1 | contig 30346 bp, 25 predicted proteins | sample 7278101 | NCBI WGS metagenome assembly JAAUYD01 (sample SAMN14350128, study PRJNA611818) | marine sediment metagenome | isolation source: surface marine sediment (0.6m) | place: French Polynesia: Moorea | collected 2018-08
AGGACAGATATGGAATACCAATAAGCCCTACACTTAAAGAATTTGCGATAAAATCACTTTTTCCTGCCAATAAGAATCTTTTACGCTTTGAATGGCAACTTTCATTTATACCGCGACTTGCTCCTCAATGGATAAAGAGAAAACGATATCTGGTCTGTATACATGATGTGACCGCTAACATCGGTTTACTTCCAGAAATTAATAGAGATTGTACTATTTTGCGCCTAAACGATTTACCCGAAGGATTCGGCTATCAGTTATCACAGAAGGTTATCCTTCAGCATAAAAAGAATATTTCTAAAAAAATATATGATGAAATATGGTCAGCCCACACCCCTTTGGAACAATACGCCGAATCAATTAATCCAAGAGTTCAAGCAATAACGCTCTATAATGGTGTGGATGATTCATTCTTATGTAGCACCAAATCCACAAAGATAAATAACGAAAGAACCGCAGTATATTTGGGCAGTGATTCACCGTGGTTAGATATTGAATTGATCGAAAAAACTGCTCGAATGATGCCACTATGGCAGTTTGATATTATTGGAAATATTGGATGTCGACAAAATAAATCCATTAAGAATTTACGTTATTTACCGCCAATTGGTAGAGCGGACGTCCCAAAGGTATTGCCCCTCTATAGCGTCGGGATAATTCCGTTCCGTGATATATTAGATCGTCTCAATTATGTTGAAAGACCGTTAAAATTCATGGAGTACATAGGAGCCGGACTGGGTGTTGCTAGTACGGATGTGGGTTCCTTAAAATCAGGAATGGGGAACTGGGCATCTTATGGAAACAATGCCGAAAGCTTCGCCTCCGCTATAGAAAAAGAGGCAAAACGATCCAAGTCAAGGTCAAGAAAAACAATCCGACAGTTTATTGAATCAAACACCTGGACTCGAACTACCGCTATTATGCATAAGAGAATCATTGCCTTACTTAAAAGGAAGGGCAAGGGCTGTTTTCCATAACAGATCAGATGACACCTACGCGTTGGCCATCCTATCATATTTAGGCGTTTAACTCGTCGACTTCTATGAATAGAAAAAAATCTACAATAGTACTGCATGATTACTTTGAAGTCGCCGAAGGTGGGGGCCGTGTGTGCATATCGTTGGTTAATGGATTGGGAACCCATTTAGCGTATGGCTTTAAGGCAGAAAACCATCCATATTTCAACACCATAGCAGAAGGAAGTCAGGAATATGATCTAAAAGCCTACAGCCGATGGCGTGGTTACAAGCAGCTTAAACTGATTCGTGTATTCAGTCGAAAAGCCACTTTTACCTGCGATTACAAGACTGTTGTATACAGTGGTTTTTATTCAGTATGTGCCATCTTTTGTCGCGGTTACGGACGAAACATTCACTATTGTCACACACCACCACGGTACATGTACGATAAACGTACATATTACAGAAAGCAAGCAGGACTCCTTGGCAGATCGATATTGGATTGGTTCAATAGATACTACCAGCCCCGCTATGAAGAAGCGCTGAATCGGATGGATTTACTGCTCACGAATTCAAAGAACGTTCAAAAACGAATCAAGGATCACCTTGGGTTGGATGCAGCAGTGGTATACCCGCCGTGCGATACGAAATATTTTGAGTACCTGGGCCAAGAATCATATTATTTGTCCATGGGACGACTGGAACCCTTGAAAAGAATCAAGCGGATCGTTCGTGCATTCGTTGGGATGCCGGAAAAGCGCCTCATCGTAGTTTCGGGTGGAAGTGATTATGAAGAAATTCAGCGTATGGCGTCTCCTACCAAGAACATCCAGGTACTTGGTTGGGTTGATGAATCAACTTTATTGGAATTGCTCGGCAATTGCATCGCAACTATTTATATTCCAGAATCTGAAGACTTCGGTATGTCACCTGTAGAATCAATGGCTGCCGGAAAACCCGTAATTGGTGTTAGAGAGGGCGGCCTTGCGGAAACCGTTATTGATGGAGAAACCGGCGTATTGTTGTCCGCTGATCCTAATACTGAGCAAATTCAATCCTCAATCCGGTGGTTAACTCCCAGAAGGGCAATAAAAATGCAAGCAGATTGCCAACGCAGAGCTGAGCAATTTTCTCTACAGATGTTTTTGCATCGAATGAATGAAATTATTTGCAATTGATCAATATTGATCCCGAAAGAAAATTTGAATTTTGAAGATCTTACACCTCTACAAGGACTATTATCCACCTGTAATGGGGGGAATCGAAGGGCATCTCAATTTGCTTGCCACCCGCTTGGTTGAAAGAGGCCACAGCGTCAAGGTGTTGGTTTCGAACAATAAAAATAGATTGCAGAGAAGCAGATATAGTGGTGTCTATGTCACAAAAATTCCCCAGTTGGGTCGCTTTTTCTCAGCTCCGGTTAATTATTCCTTACCAAACTGGGTAAAAAGGTTGGGACACGATGTCGACTTACTCCACTTCCACCTCCCCAATCCCACCGCTACCTTGGCCTATCAATTTTCTGGTTTAAGAAAACCTTACATAATTACATATCATGCAGATATTACTAGGCAAAAATTCTTAAAGCGCTTTTATGAACCCACTCTCACCCCATTTCTTAAATCCGCAGCTAAAATCATCGCCACCTCAACGAATTATGTCAGAACATCCAGAACTCTCCGTCGCTTCCAAGCGAAGTGCTCCGTTATTCCCATTGGCATCGATTCCACAAGATTCAAGCAAACACGGGAGATGACGGCCGATATTAAAAGAATTCGATCCTTTCACAATCAACCCATTATATTGTTCTTGGGCAAATTCCGACACTACAAGGGACTCCCCACACTCGTTTTGGCAATGAAGAATGTTAATGCTGCACTTCTACTGATTGGGAGTGGCCCCTTAGAAGCAAGGCTGCGTAGGCTGGTACGAGAAGCTGGGGTTCATGAAAAGGTATTTTTTTTAGGGGCTCTACCAGATGAATCGGTGGCAGCCTATTTGCGGGCCTGTGATATATTCATCCTTCCTGCCAGCCATCGAAGCGAAGCTTTTGGTATCGTTCTACTGGAAGCGATGGCGTGTGGAAAACCTATTGTATCGACAGAACTCGGTACCGGAACGAGTTTTGTGAATCGGCACCTCGAGACAGGGATTGTTGTGCCACCGCGTGATGTAGTAGCTCTTTCGGCAGCGATAAACAACCTTATTATTTCGCCCGAGAGGCGGAAACTTTATGGACGAAACGGCCGCGCAAGGTTCAATCAATTGTTTGGTGTGGAGCAGATGGTGTTAAGGACTGAATCCCTTTATCAGAGCGTTATTTAAATTGCCTGCACGTTTCTATTATCCAAAGATAGAAACTCAGTTGGAGAGCCTGCTGTAAGAATCAGAGCGTTTCCGATATAGAGTTTTTCTTTTGGATCATCATCAACCTGGATCATTCTGTTGTTGGGGCTACTCGATGAAACACGTTTACAACGCGATTAAAGCTGTAATAAACAGCAGGTGGGTATGGCACCAAAGAAAAAAAAGAGGCCTCGTACCAGCAATGGGGGAAGCGCAAATTAAACAACGAGGACATAGAAGTTATGTGGGGGCCAAATGGGAAACTCTCGGCCGTATGCAACTGGATTTTATGCGATCAAGAGGTTTAAGACCTGATCATGTTCTTTACGACATTGCTTGTGGCTCATTGAGGGCAGGTGTCTTCTTCATCCCCTACTTAATGAGGGGGCACTATTGCGGGATAGAAAGAGAAAGAACATTAGTCGAACTTGGGATATCACAAGAATTAGGGATTGAAATATATAATGATAAGAAACCAGAGTTTGTCATAACGAAGGATTTTGAGTTTTCTAAACTAAGTAAAAAACCAGATTATGCCATTGCGCAATCTTTATTTACTCATTTAAACATTAAGGATATCAAAAAGTGTTTAAAAAGATTGGGAGAAGTTTCTTCAAAAGGATGTCAGTTATTTGCAACTTTCGATGAGGAAGGTGTGACACCGAAATTCAACGAGAGAAGAGACTTACCAAACCCACCTTGGTCTCACAGTAATCTCACCTTTTATTATACCAAAAAACAGATGAAAAGATGTGGGGAAAAAACTGGTTGGCAATTCGCCTACATCGGTGACTGGCAACATCCATTAAAACAGCAAATGGTATTGTACTATAAATGAGGTGGGGTAGTTTAGATGGGATAGTTTAGATCAGATCTGACACATCGCTTGAAAAAGTGAGGGTTACCGGTTTTGATGAAGTGTGCGACTCAACCACCTCTTTTTCTTAAAATGCGTCATTCATTAACCTTCTTTTCCCCTGAAAATAGAGAGAATTTGTATGAATCTCACAATTGAATATGTTTGATTCTATTTGACCTGCTATCCCCTGCTGAATGGCGTGAACTAAGTTGCAGCGGACATTGCTGAGATTACTTTACTCAATATCGTTTCCAAATCGGTTCTTGGTGTGAAACCAATGGCAGCATCAATTTTTTTTATGCTGGGTACCCTACGCTGCATATCTTCGAAATCTTTCTCAAATGCCTCTTCATACGGAATATGTTGGATTTGTGAAGCGGACCCACTTAAATTGATGATACGTTGCGCCAACTCCTGAATGGAGATCTCTTCGGTCCCTCCTATGTTAAACACTTCACCAGTTGCGGATTCGCAATCCATAAGGCCTATCAGGGCGGTTACGACATCTTCAACATAGGTAAACGTCCGTGTTTGTTTGCCGTCGCCATAAATAGTTAACGGCTCGTTATTGAGCGCTTGCTCCACGAATCTCGGGATTACCATTCCGTATGCGCCAGTCTGTCTCGGCCCAACTGTATTGAACAGTCGGGCGATAACAACTGGCAGGCCTTTGGTGCGGTGATAGGCCAGCGCTGTGAATTCATCCATTAACTTCGAGGCAGCGTAGCTCCAGCGGAATTTACTAGAAGGGCCGTACACGATGTTGTCCGTTTCCACTAAAGGGGCATGTAGATGTTTTCCATAGACCTCTGAGGTTGACGCAACCAACACGCGTTTCTTGAATTTCGTACACAATTCGAGAACCTTTTCCGTCCCCTGAATGTTGGTTTTGATGGATTCAAGTGGATGTTCGAGAATATAGCGAACTCCCACTGCGGCAGCGAGGTGAAAGACCGTATCGCAGGTACCAATCAACTCAATCATAATCTCATGGTTGAGGATGGTGTCTTCCTTAAAGAACAGCATGTTTCGATAGTGTGGATCGCCCAGGAGGTGGCTTAGATTATCAATACTGCCCGTGGACAGGTCATCGATGATATAGACCTCATGGCCATCGGACAGATAGGCTTCCGCGAGATGTGAACCGATAAATCCAGCCCCACCCGTAATCAAAACCCTCATTTACAATTCCCTCTGTATTGGATAATATGGTTTGATCTGTGGCAGCCTAACTGCAGGCCCACGCCTACATATCTGATCTCATCAACAAGCACAATTCATATTTCAAGTTCTGGAACCGTGGATCTGCGGCCACCTAGGTATCAGATCAAGGTCCAAAATGCCCGCTATGCTCATCATCAAACTCCTCATAGCATTTGGCTTGAGCCTGGCCATTACACCCGCGATCCGCTCGCTGGCACGGCGACAGAACTGGCTGGCACAGCCGCATCCAGACCGTTGGCACAAGCAACCGACGGCCTTAATGGGCGGCATCGCTATATTCTGCGGGGTTTTGATTCCAGGCCTATTAGCATTTGATTTTATAGGTATTTCAAAAGGTTTTCTGCCGGATAGTGAGGTGCGTCCGTATGGCTCGGTAGCCCTATTGGGGTGGACCTTGTTGTTCATTCTCGGCGTCATCGATGATTTCCTGCACATAAAGCCCTATACGAAGCTGATCGGCCAGATCATCGTCGCCTCTTTTGTGGTATTCTTCGGCTTTCGCCTCTACTGGTTCACCTCGCTCACACTGGACACCATGGTCACTTTGATCTGGGTGGTCGGCATTACCAACGCCTTCAATTTGTTGGACAATATGGATGGACTCTGCGCTGGCGCCGGACTCATATGCGCCAGTGTCATCGGGTTCATGTTGCTGCCCTTGAGCAGCAACGAACCGCTCCTCTTCGCCGCCATTGTCGCCGGCGCCCTGGCCGGCTTCCTGGTCTATAATTTCAATCCCGCCTCCATCTTCATGGGCGATTGCGGCAGCCTTCCCATCGGATTCGGCGTTGCCATGCTGACCCTGTTCTACACGGAAGTCACCGCCTCCAATGGGCTGAGCGGTATCGCCGTGCCCATTCTTGTGGTGATGGTGCCGATTTTCGACACCACCCTGGTGACCCTGATTCGTTTGCTGAGCGGCCGCAAGGCGTCGACAGGGGGCAAGGACCACACCTCCCATCGGCTGGTGCTCATGGGGTTCAGCGAACGCTCGGCCGTCTTGGTCCTCTACGGAATAACGGCGGTCTCGGGTCTTGCCGCCGTGTTCGTGCACCGCAGCGACACCTTTACATCCCCCACCGTCATCATCCCCATCTTCCTGGCGGTGCTCCTCATGGGCGCCTTCATCGCACAACTGCGCGTTTATCCGGAGAAAGAGTTCGGTCTGTTGCGCGGCAGAAGCTTCACCCCCGTGCTGCTGGAGTTGACCTACAAACGTCAGTTGTTGATGATCATTCTGGATTTCGGATTGGTCTCCTTCGCCTATTACCTGTCCTATCGACTCCACTTCGATACCGATGGCTTTGTTCTGAATTTCAAGATATTTCTACACTCGCTCCCAATTGTGATCGCCTGCAAGATGGGGGTTTTTTTCGTGATGGGCCTCTACCGGGGGATCTGGGACTACATCAGCACGATTGACGTCTTCGATTGCATCAAGGCCGCCTTCGTGTCCAGCCTGCTAACCTACGCCATGGTGACCCTGGCCTATCGCTTCAGCAGCTTCTCCAAAGGCGTTTTCCTCATAGACGGGATGTTTACCCTGGCCTTTCTCCTATTTGCACGAGGCTTTTTTCGGATATTGTCCGATTTTGTCAAGCGCCGAACGCTGATGGGAGACAATGTCCTCATCTATGGCGCCGGCCGAGGGGGGGAGTTGCTCCTCAGGGAGATTCTGAACAATCCGACATTGAAGCTCAGACCAGTGGGTTTTATCGATGATAACGGTTATAAAACAGGGAAGCAGCTGCAAGGCTTTCCGATATTGGGCACCTTCGAGGATTTGGCGCAACTTCAAGCGGAGCATGCCATCGACGGGCTGGTCATCTCCTTCAACGGCCCCAACTCCAAGGGGGCTCACCAGCGCGCCGAGGCATTCTGCTGCCAACATGGCCTGAAACTGAAGAAATTCAGTATCCATCTGACCCAGGTGGATGTCGCCCCCCTGAACCCCAGCAATCCTTCCGCCAAACTGCATTGATGAATCAAATCAATTCCAATGGCCTGAGCGCCCTCATTAAGAAGGGCGTTGCCGTTCCTGTGCCCCAATCGGTCGATATTGGTCCCGCCATCCAGCCGGATCGAATCTCCGGTCAGAACGTGATTCTTCATTCGGGGAGCCGTCTATCCGGCGCCGACACCTATATCGCCGATGGGGTCGAATTGGGTGCCGAAGCCCCGGTGACCATCGACAACTGCTGGATCGGCCCCGGCGTGAAGCTGAAGGGGGGCTATTTCACCAACGCGGTATTTCTCGCGGGCGCCAGCATGGGCTCTGGGGCCCATGTTCGCGGGGGGACAATCTTGGAGGAAGGGGCCAGCGGAGCCCACACCGTAGGGCTCAAGCAAACCCTTCTCATGCCCTTCGTAACCCTGGGAAGTCTGATCAATTTCTGTGATTGTCTCATGGCCGGCGGCACCAGCGCAAAGGACCACAGCGAGGTGGGCAGCTCCTACATCCACTTCAACTACACCCCCAACCAGGACAAGGCCACCGCATCCCTCATTGGAGATGTCCCCAACGGCGTTCTGCTTAGGCAGCGACCAATTTTTCTGGGAGGGCAGGGCGGTCTGGTGGGACCCTGTCGCATCGCTTACGGCACCATCATCGGCGCCGGGTCGATCTATCGCAAAGATCAGCTGAAACCCGACATGCTGGTCTTCGAGGGGAGCGGTCGTGGTGGCAAGCTCCCCTTTACCCCCGGATTGTATCGCAGCGTCAAGCGCCCGGTGATGAACAACCTGATCTACTTGGGGAATCTATTCGCCCTGCGCCAGTGGTATGCCCATGTGCGACGCATTTTTATAGGCCCTCAGCTTCCAGAGCCTTTGTGGAAAGGCCTCTGCGCCACGTTGGAGACGGCCATTGACGAACGATTAAGGCGGATGGCGGATTTGTGCCGGAAGATGCCGGCCTCCATAAAAAGATACAAAGCGCAGGCGGGCGACGCTGCATCCGGCCAACTGCTTGCTGAAAAGCAGGCCTTGTCCGACCGATGGCCGGCGGTTGCAGAGCGTCTCAACAAAAACACTTTCAGCGGCGATTTGATGTTGCGGGACCGATTCCTGGAGAACCTGACGCCCCAAATTCAACGCCTCGGCACTGACTACCTTGCGGTGATCCAAGCACTGCCGCCGGAAATGGTGGAGACGGGGACTTCGTGGCTCCAAGGCATCGTTGATGCGGTGGTATCACAATGCCGCAGGGACCTTCAGGCGTTCGCCTGAATCAAGGGCAGGGCAACCATAGATGGGCGGACTGTTTGGAACAGATGGCATACGGGGAAGGGCCAATACCTACCCGATGACGATCGAAATGGCCATGGCGGTGGGCCAGGCCATCGCTCACCATTTCAGCCAAGGCCGGCAGGATGCGCGCTTCGTCATCGGGAAAGACACCCGCATCTCTGGTGATATGCTGGAGAAGGCCCTGGCGGCTGGGTTGGCCAGCATGGGGGCAGAGGTACACCTTGCGGGGGTCCTGCCGACACCCGGAATCGCCTACCTCACCGCTTCACAGGAGCTACGGGCCGGAGTGGTCATCTCCGCCTCCCACAACCCTTATTTTGATAACGGCATCAAGCTCTTTGGTGGGGATGGGCATAAGCTCTCCGTAGAGACCGAGACCGCTATCGAGATTTTGACCCAATCTGAAGATTTGTCGCGCAAAGTCGAGGGCGTCGACCGACCCGGTCGGATTGTTGAAGATGCAGGGGCGGTCCAAGCGTATCGTCGCTTTCTCATTGAAAAGGCCACGGACAACGGCGATCTGAGCGGCCTGCGGCTGGTCTTGGACTGCGCCAATGGGGCGACTTCGGCGGTTGCCCCCAGCGTCTTTTCAGGCCTGGGCGCACACCTTCATCTGCTACACCACCAGCCCGATGGGACCAACATCAACGCCGATTGTGGATCACAGCATCCCGAACATCTCGCGCAGCGGGTGGTGACCGAAAAGGCGGATCTTGGATTGGCCTTCGACGGTGACGGCGATCGGGTCATCGTCGTTGACGAATTGGGGCAGGTTCTCTCCGGAGATCAGGCCTTGATGATCTGCGCCGACCATTACCAGCACTCCGGGCGCCTGACAAACCAGTTGGTGGTCAGCACGGTGATGAGCAATATGGGCTTGGGGCTGGCGTTGCAGGCGGCGGGTATCACCCATATTCAGACCGCTGTTGGGGACCGACATGTCATGGAGGCGATGCGGGCCAGGGGGGCTGTGGTTGGCGGCGAGGACTCGGGCCATATGATCTTCATGGATCGCCACACCACTGGTGATGGTATTTTGGCCGGCCTGCGGCTTATTGAAGCGCTAAGGGCCTCGGGAAAGCCGCTTTCCCAACTCGCATCGGTGATGCAGGTGTTGCCCCAGTGTCTTATCAATGTTGATGTGGCCGCCAAGCCCGATCTGGAGTCGCTTGAAATCGTCCAGGAGACCATCGCCGCAGTGGAGGCCGACCTGAACGGGCAGGGCAGGGTGCTGGTGCGCTATTCAGGGACCCAGCCCCAGTGTCGGGTGATGGTCGAGGGATCCACTGAGCGCACGACCCGACGGCACTGTCAACGGATTGCAGACGCCGTAAAGACCGCCATCGGCGCCTGACGCCGGCTGCGCCCCTTACATAAAAAACGCCCCTTTGCCGAATATGCGTGTGTTCGGCAAAGGGGCGTTTATGTTTGTGTTTCGTGTAGGGCGGTTTATTCGCGGTTGCCCATGATCCGGAGCAGCATCAGGAAAAGATTGATGAAGTCCAAGTAGAGGGACAATGCCCCTAAGATGGCGCCTTTACGCATCACCCCAGCGTCGAGCCCGTCGGGCTGGCTGAGCGCCATGTGCTTGAGTTTTTGGGTGTCGTATGCGGTGAGCCCCACAAAAACGATGACGCCGATGTAACTAATGATCATCGACATACCGGAGCTGCGCACGAACAGGTTGACCACAGAGGCGATGATGATCCCGATCAGGCCCATGAAGAGGAAGTTGCCGAGGCCTGTCAGATCTCGCTTGGTGGTCATCCCATATATGCTTGTTACCACGAAGGTCGCGGCGCAGACGAAGAAGGTCGATGCAATGGAGCTGCGCGTGTAGATCAGAAAGATCGAGGCCAGGGTGGCGCCGTTGAGCGCGGCGTAAAAGACGAACATCCCGGTGGCGGTTCCGGCCTGCATCTTGTGCACACGGGCACTGAGGGTAAACACCAGGGCAAGTTCACCGATGATGAGGCCGAAGAAGACGAGCCGGTTCCCAAAAATCAGCTGTAGCATGGCCTCGCTGTTGGAAACATACCAGGCAACCAAGCCCGTCAAGCCAAGGCCGATGGCCATCCAGTTGTAGACACTGCGGATGAAGGTGTTGACCTTCACCACGGCTTGCGTTTGAGTGCCTTGCATCGAAAGCGGTTGCATCGTAACCTCCAGAAATTATGTGTTAAAAATTCGCTTAACGCCATAGATTTAAACAGACTGAATATAACACAGGCGGCTTTATTTTCAAGGCAAAAGCTGATATGTTATCGGACGGTAATGAATTAACTTAAGAAATAATTACAGATGGTTGCACCTTTCTCTCAAAAAAAGGTGACGTGAACTGGGGCTGTTGATGACGCCTGAACAGATCTACCAGGAACTCAAAGACCTGGCAGACAAACTGCAAGTGACGGTGTCCGAAAAGAGCTTCCGCAATATCGGGATCGCGGTGAACAGCGGCTTTTGTATCGTCAAGAACGAAAACCGCTGCATATTGGACCGGCGGCTGAAACTGCAGCGCAAAGTTGAGGTCCTGGCCGAGTGTCTGGCCGCTATGCCCCATGAGGAGGTTTTCGTCGTGCCGGCGGTGCGTGAATTGCTGAATCGATATCGACCCGGATCCGACGAAAAGGGTGCCCAGAGGCCTACCGAAATGCAGGAATGATGGATATTGGATAAAAAGTTTACATAATATATCTTATCAGACGTTATTGCTGTGCGTCCTATCCCAATCACCGATACAGCTGTTGCTGCTCATACAGGAAGTGACCGTCGTTGGCCATACAGCCGAAGAAGCTCTATAGCGTTAGCGAACTCACCGATGCCATCAAAGCGTTGCTTGAAGAGCGATACGCTTTCATATGGATATCTGGCGAGATTTCAAATTGTAAAATCGCCGCTTCAGGCCATCTGTATTTCACCCTCAAAGACGCCAAATCCCAAATAAGCGCCGTCATGTTTCGCGGCAGTGCCCGGCGCTTGCGGGAGCAGCTGACGGATGGTATGCGAGTGGCCGCCATGGGGCGCCTCGGCGTTTACGCCCCTCGCGGGACCTATCAATTCATTGCTGAATTCGTGGAGACACACGGTACCGGGGAGTTGCTGGTGGCGGTGGAGGCGCTCAAGCAGAAGCTCTCCGCCGAAGGCCTCTTGGATCCGCGGACGAAAAAGGCGCTGCCAACTATGGCACACTGTGTCGCGGTCGTGACCTCGCTCCAGGGCAGCGTGATTCGCGATATCCTTCAGGTTTCCGGACGGCGATGGCCCAGTATCCCCATCGAGGTGGTGCCGGTCGCCGTGCAGGGTCCAAGCGCAGTCACCGAGAACCTCGCCGCCATAGAAATGGTGGTCGAGCGCGGCCGCGCCGATGTGATTGTTCTGGCGCGAGGCGGCGGCAGCATCGAGGATCTGATGGCGTTCAACGATGAGGCGCTCGCCAGGGCCATCAGTCGTTGTCCGATTCCGGTTGTTTCAGCCATCGGTCACGAAACCGATACCACGATCGCGGACCTCGTGGCCGACCTTCGTGCACCGACCCCCAGCGCCGCAGCGGAGCTGGTGTTTCCCGACCGGCATGCGTTCACACGGCGATTGGCGGATCTGCGGAATCGACTGGACGCCGTCCTGGTGTCGCGCATAGATAGTAAACGCGCTGTCATGAAGACAGTCGTCGACCGGCTGAAGCATCCAAGCCGCCGCATCGAGGACGGTCGCTTGCGGTTAGACGATTTGCTCTTCAGAATGGATACGCGCTTAAAATCCCTCGTGAACCAAAATCGTGAGCGGTTTTCATGGCGGTTGGAGCGTTTTAACGCAATCATTACAAGTGATATCTTAAGGATAAATAAAGCAAAACTTGATGATTATTTAATTAAATTATTGAAAAATTTAGAAATAAATATTTTACACAAAGCAACGAGGCTGCAACATCTTACCGAACGGCTTCAAGCCTTAAGTCCCTTGGCGATTTTGCAGCGGGGGTATAGCATCACGCGTACCCTGCCCCTGGGGCAGACCTTGCGGCGATACGATCAGACAGCCGCCGGAGAGGCTGTCGAGATTCAATTGGCAGTTGGCTATTTAAATGCCACCATCACGAAAACGGGTACCAAGATGACGGATGAATAGGATTATTGATGACGAAAGCGACCTTTGAATCAGCGCTGAAGCAGCTAGAAGAGATTGTCCAGGATCTTGAGTCGCAAGATTATCCCATCGAAGAGGCGCTTAAAAAGTTCGAGGAGGGATTGGCGCTCTCCAAATTCTGCTCGAAAAAGCTCGACGAAACTGAACGCAAGATCGGCATCCTGCTCAAGGATAAAGATGGCGCTCTTGAAACCAAAGCTGTCGACGAAGACCTCACCCTAACAGAAGAGCAGCCCACCTCGGATGGCAAGGCCTGAGATACAGATGGGGCCAAATGATCTGAAAACCTATTTGAAGGCAAAGGCGGAACTCGTCAACCAGGCGTTGGCTGGGTATCTACCAGAGGCGCAGGCGCAGCCAAAGATAGTGATTGCCATGCGGTACAGCCTCATGGCAGGCGGCAAACGGATACGGCCAGTGCTCTGCATTTCCACGGCCGAAGCCTTGGGCGTTGACGGTCGGATCACCTTGCCGGCAGCGTTGGCCTTGGAGATGATCCACACCTACTCCTTGATCCACGACGATCTTCCAGCCTTGGACAATGATCAATTGCGTCGTGGTCAGCCGACCTGCCACAGCCGCTTCGATGAACCCACCGCCATTTTGGCGGGAGACGCCCTTCTCACGCTGGCCTTTCAAGTGTTGGCGGAGGCGGGCAGCGATGGGGATGCCGAGGTATGGCTGCAGGTGATCGCATCCATTGCTGCTGCCGCTGGTTTCAAAGGAATGGTGGAGGGTCAGATGCGCGACCTCTCCGCTGAAGGTGCACGCCTTGATATGGCAGCGCTACAGGCGATGCACTCGCTGAAAACCGGTAAGCTACTGCAGGCCGCCGTCACCTGCGGCGCGCTGATCGCTGGGGCTCGGGAAGACCAATTGGCCGCCATTAAGGCTTACGGCCATCATATTGGCCTGGCGTTCCAGGTTGCCGATGACCTACTCAACGTGACCGGGGATCCCCAAATCATGGGGAAGGCCGTCGGTACCGATGCCGACCGAGAAAAGAATACCTACCCTGCCCTTTTGGGACTGGTGGAATCACGTCGATACGCCAATCGTCTGGTAGCGAAGGCATTGCAGGCGATTGACGCTTTTGATACCAAGGCAGATCCGTTGCGAGCCATCGCCCAATACATTGTCGACCGCAACCGCTGAATTTGCTGACACGAAAGTTGGCCGACCCGACATGAGAGAGGCATTCTGCAGTGACCCTTCTTGAAAAGATTCAATCTCCTCGAGATCTGAAACAGCTGCGCCGAGATCAATTACCGGCGCTTGCCGATGAGATTCGGCAGCGCATCGTAGAAGTGGTCTCCCACAATGGCGGTCACCTGGCCTCCAGTTTGGGCGTTGTGGAGTTGACCATCGCCATTCACTATGTATTCGACACACCGAACGACAAGGTCGTCTGGGACGTGGGGCACCAGGCCTACGCCCACAAACTTCTCACCGGTCGTCAGGACCGTTTTGAATCGTTGCGAAAATACAAGGGCTTGAGTGGGTTCACGAAGATCAGCGAGAGCGAGTACGACGCCTTCACCACCGGCCACAGCTCCACTTCCATCTCGGCCGGATTGGGAATCACCTGCGCCAAACGGCTCAAGCAGGACCGTTCAAAGGTGCTGGCCGTCATCGGAGACGGATCCATGACGGCCGGCCTGGCCTACGAGGCGCTCAATCAAGGCGGCGACACGCATAAGGACACGGATCTCATCGTTATCCTTAATGACAATGACATGTCCATCTCTCAGAATGTCGGAGCTGTCTCCTCTTTGCTTAGTCGAACCCTGTCGGCCACCCGTCTGCAAAACTGGCGCAAGGAGTTCGGTGAATTCCTGCGGTCTGTACCCAGGATCGGTGACAATATCTACAATTGGGCCAAGCGCTCCGAAGAGTCCTTCAAGGCCTTCATCACACCAGGAATGCTCTTCGAGGCCTTCAACTTCGACTATTTTGGCCCCATCAACGCCCACAAACTGGACCATTTAATCGACATATTAAATAATATCAAAGAACTGGATGAGCCGGTCCTTCTTCACGTCACCTCTGTCAAAGGGAAGGGCTATACCCAGGCGGAAAAGAACCCCGTCTACTTTCACGGCGTGGGCTGTTTCAATCCAGACACAGGTACCTGCATCGGCCCGGAAAGCCAAATACCGAGCTACACACAGGTGTTTGGCGACACTCTGACCCAAATCGCTCGGGATGATGAGCGCATCATCGCCGTTACGGCCGCCATGCCCGAGGGCACGGGTCTGACAGCCTTCGCCGAGGCCCATCCAGAACGTTTTTTCGACGTGGGCATCGCCGAGCAGCATGGGGTTACCTTCGCCGCCGGCATGACCACTGAGGGATTCAAACCCGTCGTAGCCATCTACTCGACGTTTCTTCAACGCGCCTACGACCAAATCGTCCACGATGTCTGCATCGAATCGCTGCCGGTGGTATTCGCACTTGACCGTGGCGGCATCGTTGGCGAAGACGGCCCCACCCATCACGGGCTATTTGACCTGAGCTATCTGCGCGCCCTGCCCAACATGGTGGTCATGGCGCCGAAGGATGAGGGGGAGTTGGCCCGAATGCTGGTGACTGCCATTCATCATTCTGGTCCCATTGCCCTGCGGTACCCACGGGGGATCGGCGAAGGGGTTGAATTGGAACCGAACCCGGCGCCCCTGCCGTTGGGAAAGGCGGAAGTCCTGTGTGAAGGGGATGATCTTCTCATTATGGCCATCGGCAGCATGGTGCCAGTGGCGGAATCGGCAGCCCGAATACTGGCCGACGATGGAATTCAACCCACGGTAATCAATGCCCGTTTTGTGAAGCCGCTTGATATGGATCTCATCACCGAGCTGGCCGAACGGATCCCCCGCGTTGTCACCATCGAAGAGAATGTGCTTCAGGGGGGATTCGGCAGCGCTGTCTTGGAAGCTCTGACCGATGCCGGTGTTCGGGTCGAGACCTTCCGTCGGCTCGGCATCCCCGACCAGTTTGTCGAACACGGACCGCAAAAATTGTTGCGCAGCAAATACGGCCTCGACGTGGATGGGGTGACGACGGCTGTGCGCGAGATGCTGGCGATGCACCGATGACGGCCGGCAAAAAGCCCCGGCTGGATCAACGCGTCGTGGCGTTGGGATTGGCCGCCAGTCGGCAAAGGGCCCAGGCCCTCATCATGGGCGGCAAGATCCTCGTTGACCAACAGCGGGTGGACAAGCCCGGTGCTCGGGTGAATCGCGACGCCACCATCGTCCTCGTCGGCGATGACCAGCCCTTCGTGAGCCGTGGCGGTATCAAATTGGCCGGCGCTTTGGACGCTACGGGTATGTCGGTCAACGGATTCAATTGCATGGACGTGGGCGCCTCCACCGGCGGCTTCACCGACTGTCTGCTGCAACGGGGCGCCAACCATGTCTACGCTGTGGACGTCGGATATGGCCAATTGGCTTGGAAACTGCGCCAAGATCCCCGCGTTACCGTCATCGAGCGCACCAACATCCGCCATCTCACCAGAGCGCAGGTGCCCGCCCATCTTGACCTGATCACCATCGATACCTCCTTTATCTCACTGAAGATCGTTGTGCCGGCCGCCCTGCCCTTTCTCGCCCCCAATGGCACCATTTTGGCCCTCATCAAGCCACAGTTCGAGGTGGGCCGCGGCCAAGTCGGCAAGGGGGGCGTTGTCCGCGACCCCCGCCAACACCAGACCGTTATCGCAGACCTGCAACGTTTCTTCGCCGATATGGCGCTCACCTGCGGTCCAGTGATCCCCTCCCCCATCAAAGGCCCCAAAGGCAACCAGGAGTTCGTGATGATGCTCCGGCGCACGCCCGTCGACTAGCACCCCCTCACCGATCCTGTAGATAGCTCCGCAGTGGAAAAACCGACTGTTTTGGCTTGCTTTTTAGACTATGAGCCGCTAATGTCAAAAATTTAGCGCCCTCGGGCACTTCGTTGCCGCCAGTATCCACGCGGGGCGTCTGTTGGCATGCTGAAGGCAGTATCCCACACCCTCTGAAACGGTACTCCTTGGATCCATATGACGCAGGGTCAATGCGGCGTTGGATAGCGCCTTGACGACCCGCTCGTCGAATAAAAATCCAGGGGCGGACACCGACATTCAGCCCTCCTGGACGGAGTGCCGCTGGCGTCGGATGTAGAAATTTCATCTTAGAGAGGAGCAGAGTGAGTGAGATGGCAGAAAAGTTAAGAAACATCGCCCTGGCTGCACACAGCGGCGCTGGGAAGACCTCCTTGGCAGAGGTGATGCTCTACAATGCCGGCGTAACCACCCGTATCGGCCGCGTCGAAGAGGGCAATACCGTGATGGACTTCGAGCCGGAGGAACTCAGTCGCCAGAGCAGCATTAGCACGGCATTCCACCAGTTCTCCTGGAACAAGCATACCCTTAGCATCATGGACACCCCGGGTGACCAGAACTTCATCTCTGATACCAAGCTCTGCCTGCAGGCGGCCGATAGCATTATCACTGTCGTCGACGCCATCGACGGGGTCAAAGTGCAGACCGAGCAGGTCTGGGACTTCGCTGAATCCTATGACCTTCCCTGCGTCCTCTTCATCAACAAACTGGATCGCGAACGGGCCGACTTCAATCGCGCCTTCCAGGATACCCAGCAGAGTTTTACGCCGAAACCCATCATGGTGCAAATGCCCATCGGCGCCGAGGCCGACTTCAAGGGGGTGGTTGATCTCATCGGCATGAAGGCTTACGCCTACGATGGCAAGGGAAAGGGCACCCCCATCGATATACCGGCCGACATCGCCGATGCTGTTGAAGCTGAACGGGAGGCCCTCATCGAGAACGTCGCCGAGGCGGACGACGCACTCATCGAGAAATATCTGGAGGGTGAGGAGCTCAGCGACGAAGAGATCCAAGATGCCTTGCGCCAAGGAATCCTGGACCGGGTGTTCGCGCCGGTTCTGTGTGGATCCGCCAGTGCCAACATCGGTGTGGACCTACTGATGGATTTTGTGGTCAATTGCCTGCCCAACCCACTCCAAAAAGGTCGCTATGTTGGCCATGTGCCGGGCAAGGAGGACGAGGTGATCTGCGAGCCCGATCCAGCGGCGCCCTTCGCCGGTTTCGTCTTCAAGACCGTCGCAGATCCTTACGCCGGCCGATTGACCATCTTCCGTGTCGTGTCCGGTTCGCTGGGCAAAGACGGCAATATCTACAACACGACCAAGGACGCCAAGGAGCGCTTCAGCCAACTGCTCTCCATTGCCGGTAAGGAGCAAAAACCCATCACCGCGGCGAGCCCCGGCGCTATCGTGGCGGTGGCCAAACTCAAAGAGACAACCACTGGCGATACCATCACGGACGATAGCAAGAAACACGTGGTGTTCAACTGCGCCGAACCCATGCCCACGCTGATCTCCTATGCCATGACGGCAAAGTCCAAGGGCGACGAGGACAAGATCTACTCCTCTATGGTCAAGCTCCTGGAAGAAGATCCCGGCCTCAAACTGGACCGCAACCAGGAGACCAAGGAGATTCTACTTTCCGGCCTGGGACAGGTGCACATCGAATCCACGATTGAGAAACTCAAACGCAAGTTTGGCGTGGAAGTCCTCCTCAATCTGCCCAAAGTACCCTACCGCGAAACCCTTAAAAAGAAGGTCCGCGTCCAGGGCAAGCACAAGAAACAGACCGGCGGCCACGGGCAGTACGGCGACTGCTGGATTCAGGTTGAGCCAAAGCCGCGCGGCACCGGCTTTGAATTTGTGGATGCCATCGTCGGTGGCGTGATTCCAAAGACCTATATCCCCGCCGTTGAAAAGGGTGTGCTGGAAGCTTGTGACAAAGGCGTCTTGGCCGGCTTTCCCTGCGTGGACTTCAAGGTAACCCTCGACGACGGCTCTTTCCACGCAGTGGACAGCTCCGAAATGGCATTCAAGATCGCCGGCTCCCTCGCCTTCAAGAAAGCCGCCGAACAGGCCAAACCAGTCCTTTTGGAACCCATCATGAAGGTCACCGTCACCACTCCCGACGAATTCATGGGCGACATCATGGGAGATCTCAACGGCCGCCGGGGTCGGGTGTTGGGGATGGACACCGAAGGGAAATACCAGGTCATCAACGCCGAGGTTCCCTTGGCCGAATTTCTCACCTACGCACCGGACCTACGCTCCATGACGGGCGGCCGCGGCATGTATACCATGACGTTTTCCCATTACGATGAAGTGCCGGCCCAGCTCTCGGAGAAGATTGTCGAGGCGGTCAAAGCGGAAGCGGATTAATCAAAACCAGATCCTCGACGACCCTGTTGAGGATAAGTGAACCGATCCACGGGGGGCGGGCCGCCAGGCTCTGCCCCCTTTCTTTATTGCGCGGTGTATATCGGTTCGTCGATATCCTCAGAACCGCCGGAATCCGGCATGCGCCAAGCGCATGAACCTTTGACAGCCCGAAAGGCGAACGAACCATGTTGAGCGATGGCGATTTTCGTCAATTGCTGACCTATCTTGATCGCCCCTGGGAGGGGTATCGCAGGGTGCGTAAAGGGGTTAAGAAGCGGGTCCGGCGTCATATGCTGCAACTGGGCTGTCAAACGATGACATCGTACCTGGAGCGGATCTCGTCGCAGCCGGCGGAGAGGTCGGCTTGTGAGCGTCTGATGCTGGTAACCATCAGCCGCTTTTTTCGGGACGCGCAGCTATGGCGCCATTTGCACCAGCGGCTGATTCCACGCCTCGTCGCGGAAAATCCCGCACCGCTGCGCTTCTGGTCTGCGGGGTGTGCCTGCGGTGAAGAGGCATATAGTTTGGCGATGGTGTTGGCGTCGATGGAAGAATGCCCTGCGGTGGATATACTCGCAACGGATCTGCAGTCCGTGTGCATCGATCGTGCAAAATCAGGCCGCTTCAGCCGCAGCAGCCTCAAGGAGGTTCCCAATGAGTGGAAGGATCGCTTTTTTGAGGTTCGCAGGGGCGGCAGGCGATTCTCTATTCGGCACCAGCGCCTTCCCCGGATCAAATGGCAGGTGCACAATTTGATGGATCCGCCGCCACCCGGAGCCTATCACCTGATTTTCCTGCGCAACAATTTACTCACCTATCACCGTGGAACCGCCCTGCAACGTGCCCTCGAGGGCATCCTTTCCGCTATGGCATCTGGCGGAGTCCTAATTGTCGGAACCCGGGAAGCACTCCCGCCCACCTCCCGTCCCTTATCTCGGGACGACCAGTTCCCCTGGGTTTACAGGGTCTGAAGCACCGGTGCGTGCATGTGGTTCTGTGGCCGCCGGCCCAGCCTTTTTAGGGCCTTGAGAGGGATCGGCGTTAGCGCCGCTGCTGTGGCGTCGCCCCAGGTGTGCGGCCCAGGCACTGCCGCCCCGGAGCATACCCCGCATAGTAGGCCTCCCACTGGGAGTCGAACCAGATGCGGTTCCGACGGCTGATCTGCTGACCGAGTGCGCAATCGGCTGCGTGAAAGCGCTGAGATCGCCGGTTACCAAGAAAACGGCCGCGCCAGACGGTGGCATTGGGGCCAGGCTGCCAAAGCCCACGCCGATGTTGCATGGCGGTTCGCTGTGCAGCCAGAAGTGTTTGGCCGTGGCGGGTGTTTTGAGTGGTGAAGAGATAGATGGCCAATCCGTTGACGACCATGGCGTGATTCACCCAGAGGCCATCGCGACGATGGATGTGGCAGAGCCAGCGGCCGTATTGATCGCGCCGCTCGCGGTCGAATTCAAGGCGCACCATCTGGTGGTGCACCAGTTGACGATTGTACTTTTGGGCGGCACGGCCAAATGGTTGGGTGGGACGGTCGTCATGGGCTGTCTCAGGCGCATCAATCCCCAGGTAACGCACGTGGCGACCATCAGAGAGGATGATCGTGTCGCCATCGGCCACCCAGCGGACGCGGTACCATTGGGACTGTTCAGCCTGGACGATGGCGGACCAAAGGAGCACCCATGTCATTACCGAAAGCGATAGGAATGCGCAGATCGATCGGTGGCCCTTCATTGTCACCATCCTCGTTTTCTTTTGTAGTGGTCGTCGATTGACGACACCGCTGTTCGTTTCAGTCCAGCGACAAATCGCAGACGCGGCCGGGCGAACCCGCCGCAGACGAATAGCCGGGCGCTGGGCCGAAGCCAGAAGTGTTCGGTTTAGTCCAATGACAAATCGCAAACGCGGCGGGCCGCTGCATCCAGCAGCCTGGAAAGACCCGCATCCCCTTCCGGCACCATGCCCAGCGCTTTCTCCCAAACGACCGCATCCTCCATGCAGAAGTAGACCATAAGGTCCGGCGCATGCGCTTTGATCCGCGCCGCCACGCGGCGATACAACGCCGTGCGTAGCGGCTGAAAATAACGCATCTTGCCGTCCAGGCCGGGAATGAATTCTCCATAGATGATCTTCGTGGCGGGGAAACGCTGTTGGACGATGGATTTCAAGGCCGGCATGAATCGGAAACTGCCCAGGCTGATCCATGCAATGTTTCGGCTGTCGACATGGGTAAAGAGCCTGTCCACGAGGGCTTCGTAGGCTACTTCACAGCCATCATAGATCACCATGGGATCCAGGTGAAACGCCAACGGATAGCCCCACTTTTGGCACTGTACGGCTGCCCGAAGACGGGCATCCAGCGATGCGGTGCCGCGTTCCGCGTCGGCAATCATCTGCGGCGTGTTGAGGGACCATGCGATAATGGTCTTGCGATTGTGATCCAGTTTGGCCAAGTGGCCGATGGCCGTGGATTTTGTCTTCAACTCCAGAATCGCCCGACGCTGGCGGGCGAAGAGCGGCACCAGACGTTTGCTCAAGGAGATCCACGTCTCCCAGATCAGGCTGTCGGTGAATTCTCCGGTACCGATGCGGCTGATTTCATTGCGTCCAAATATGGCTGCCAGCTCCCTCTGCATCGCTGCGTGGTTCAGAAATAGCTGCAATACGGGCGGGTGGAAATAGGCTTGTAAAATGCAGTAGGCGCAATCCATGGTGCAGTAGGTGCCGATATGCAGGATTTTATAACCGCAGCAGGTGTAGTCACGGGTGCCTGGACACTCGCGAAGGAATGTGCCTTTGTTGCGTGTCAGAAAGAGGACCTCTTTGCCCCGCTGGATGGGATCTGACGATCTGCTGATACAGGCATAGACCGCTTCGGAGCCGTCTACCAGGCGGGGGGGGATTCCCAAGCGGTTCTGGATCGAGGCCGCCGCAGGCAGGTGGGCGACCGCGCGGTCGATGAAAAGCGTCTTGATCGGCATGTCCGGTTGACGGTGAAGGTTATGGCCGCCAGCCCGGAGAGGTTTAGACCGCCGAGCTGCGTGCCGTCACGCTGAGAAAGCGCAGTATATCACAGGGCGGTGGGCGTTCATATGGGGCTGTCTCAATATTTTATGCGGGCGTAATAGGTCTTTTGGGAGGCACGGCGCGCCTCGGCCAAGGTGTGAATACCCTTTTCCGCGAGCAGCGGGGTCAGCTTGAGAAAGATTTCTCCGGTGGTGATGGCGTCCCCCAAAGCGGTGTGGCGCCCCACGACACTGATCCCCATGCGGTGGGCGATTGCCGAAATGCTGTGATCTTCCTGGGCCGGGTGGACAACTGCGGACAAGTGCATCGTATCCAGCACCGGGTTGACGAATCGGACCCCCGTCTCCTCCTCCTTGAGCTGGAGCATGCGCATGTCAAAAGCTGCGTTGTGGGCCACGAGGATGGTGTCCTCACAGAAAGCGTGGAAGATTTTCAGCACTTGATCAATGGTCGGCTGATTTTCGAGCATCTCGGGCTGGATCCCGTGGATTTTGGTCGAGGCGTAGGGCAGCGACCGCTGGGGATTGACCAACTGATCAAAAAACTCTTCCCGCAACAGCCGATTGTGGAGCACCCGCACGGCACCGATGGAGATAATCTCATCCCCACCGGCTGGATCCAGTCCTGTGGTCTCCGTATCAAAGACCGTGTAACTCAGCTCGGTGAGTAGACGGTTATCCGACAGGGGGTTCTGGCCCGGCTGCTGGAAAAGATCGAAGTCATAGAATTCGGGCCTCGCCTCTGGCAGGATGGTCATTCGGCGCACATGGTGATCGCCGTCATCGCTTTCACAGGCTGGCAGGAAAAGACGGAGGCAGCCCATGGGGCGTGGGTCGTTTCGCGTGAGCGTCCAGAATTCAGCGCGGTGATGATCCAAGACTTCCGCCAGGGTGACGGGCAAGTATTCCTCCATGAAGTGCAGCGGGGCTGCATGCCATTGGCGCCAGCTAGCGCTATCCACCTTTTCCCCTGGATAGCAGATGTCCAGATACACCAGGTCACCGCTGTCCTGCAGGTAGGCGTCGATATGGTCGGTTTCGATGCGAGATTTGAGATTGTGTAGTACAAAGCTCACTGCCAATACCAGGGCATATGAATCCACCTTCACCTGTGCGTGACAATTATGCGGGTGGATTTGAACGTTTAGTTTCAGCTGTTCCGCGCTTTTGCGCTTGATCGATGCCAGTAGATCCGCCGCCAGCATGGGGACCACGGGCCAGCGGGTGTCCGTGGGGCTGACATCCGTGCGGTCCTGGTTGATCAGATCCCCCATGGCCGCGCTCTGATCGGCGATAAGGGAGATCAACCCTCTCTGGCGCTGGGCAGGAATATCGGCGTAGGTCTCTAAAAGCTCGGCGCTGCACCGGATGGCGGTCGCTTGCTTGCGCAGCTGGCGGAGCAACCGTCGCTGCTGTCGAAAAAGGTGATGCTCGCGTGAAACTTTCGCAGTGATGTCGGTCAACAACATGATGAGGCCGGTGACCAGCTGATCCTGGTCGAGGATGGGCACCACTTCTGCCCTGAGAAGTTCGTTGTTTTGGCCAACGAGGACGAAATAGGCCGCCACGTCATCGGTTTGCCGCTCTAGCTTGGCGGCGATTTCATCCAGGGCGTGCACCACCAGCCCTTTGTCCATGATCCCGAATATAGAGCGACCCAATCCCAGAAAGGGTTGGGAGGCCCGGCTGCCTTCTCTCGTCGTCGGTTGGGCGCCCGGTCGACTGCCCAGAAATTGCTTGGCCTTACGATTATATAGCAGTATCTGGCCCTGGTCGTTGCAAATCAGCACACCTGCTGGCAATTCTGACATCATGGTCGCCAGAATACTTTTTTCCACCTGTGATTCCGCCTGGGCCAACTCTATCTTCTCGGTGACGGTGTTCTGCAGACGCTGAAACCGGTCGGCGCCTTCGTTGATCAATCGTCCCAAACGGGTAACATCCTTGCTGCCATCCGTGCGGGTTCGAAAACTGGGGTTGACCGAGAGCATGAGCTCCACTTCCTCGGTTAACCGGCTTACCGGGATGATGTAGAACCGGAAGAACCAATCCAGGATGAAGCCCAGCCCGGCCAACAGGAGCACAGCGGCACTGAACAGGTAGCTGAACTGCGCTTTAATGAGGTCGGCTAAGATTTGACGCTGAAAGGGTGCCAGGCTCTGCCAGAACAGCGCCAGCATAATCCCCATCATCAGCAGGAGGCTGGCGAAGGAGGCGCCTGCAAACCAAATGAAGCGGCTTTTGGTCTTCATGCGTTTCCTGGCTGATCTGGCCGTGTGGAAGGCGGCGTATCATCTTTCCAATTGCAGGTCATCACCTCATTGAGTGTATCCAATATGCCCTGATTGGAAAAGGGCATTTGGACGTAGGCATCCGCGCCGCATGAGAGCGCCTTGGCCTGATCGATGGCGCCGGCATGGGCGCTCAGGAAAATCACTCGGATTCGGGTGCCGTCGGGCAGCGATCGCAGGCATTGGCAGGTATCGAAACCATCCATATCGGAAAGGAGAATGTCCAGGATCACCACATCCGGCCGGAATGTCGGAAGGGTCTCGATGGCCTGACGGCCGGAAGAAACCGCCATGACGGCGTATCCATTGCGTTCCAACAGATACTGAAGGGGGACGATGAGGTTGGGGTCGTCCTCGACAAGGAGAATACGAGCGGTCATACCGACTTGGTCCCGGTGTGGAAGGCGTATTGGTCGCCTTGGCGTGGAGGCACCTGCAGGCTGATGTCGGGACAGCGCATCGATAGCTTCGATTCGATGGCCCTATTTTCATCCGCCTGCAGGTTTACAGCGCACCTGCTCGGGTTCAGGTGCCTCGCAGAAGGGGGTCGGCGATCATTTCGATGAACAAGTACATCAGGAAGGTGATCGCCAGGGCTGCCATGGCAACCACATAGATCTGGTTGTATTTGTGGCGGCGCTGATCCTTCGCGTGATAGAAAACCGGCCGGGCGCATTTTTCGCACCAGGTTTTCTCTTTTTCGGACATAAAGCTATGCCCGCATTGGCAGGTGAGTTGTTTTGCCTCTAGCAACATGGCGTCTCATCCTTAATTTTACTGAGAAGTGCAGTGAAAACGGGCGGCCCGGCGATCGGGCCGCCCGCACAGTTTCAGGACACTGAGTTAACCGAAGAGACCCCATCCAAAGGACGCCGTCCAGAGGATGGAGAAAACAACCAGGATTACCATCCACATATCTTCGCGTTTCATATCTGACTCCTTTCAGATGAAGTGGTTTACGCTTCCTTGACCACGATCATGGTTTCCTTCTCGGCCCGTTCGATCTGGGTTTCATTGGTGGTCGCCATTTCGGCCTTGAAGGCCAGCGCCCACATCATGATGATGCCGAGGATCCACCAGGAGATCTGCCAGGACCACAGCGGCGGGAAACCAGAGAAGGAGTAAGCGCTGTTGCCGAGGATACACGCCGGCCCGATGGCGAAGAAATACCACACCGGAACGGCGATCTTCATCACACTGCGCCACTGTTTGCCGCTCTCGCTGGGCGCGTCGATATCGTCAAGGAAAGCGCGCACCTCTGCCTGACGCTTGATGGTCTCTTCGTCATCTTTAACGCCCAATCCCCTGCAGATGTAGGCGACGACCAACCCAGTGAAGGTGCCCCAGAAGGCGGCGTGCATGGACAGGGGGCGTGGCCAGATTTTGTAGGTGAGGAAGACGGCGATCATGCCGCAGAGAACGCCGAGAACGGCGCCCACCCGTGGGAACTTGAAGCCCCAGATGACGCCCAGCAGCAGTACGTACATGACGAAGCCGAAGGCGGTGGCCAGTGCGCCCAGGATCACCAGGGCCGCTTTTGACGTCATACCCACAGTGAGTGCCAGAATGGTCAGGACGGTGGCGAAGACGCGGTTCATCCAGATCTGCTCGGCATGGGTCGCTTCCTGATTACGAATATAGCGCCAGTAGATGTCGCGCAGCAGAATGGAACCGCCGGTGCCGATGTAGGGGGCTGCCGTGGAGTGAATGGCGGCGATGGCGCCCATGAAGACGACGCCCAGCATGATCGGTGGCAGGAATTCTACCATCAATGTGGGCACGACCGTGGCTTGACCCACGTTCTGGAAGGCTTCATGTCCGCTCAGTTCCAGCAGCTTGGCACCCATGCCCTGGAAAGCGGTGAAGAAAAACAGGGCGAAGCCGACCACGAAGGTGGACATGAAGGCTTGCTGCCAGGCCAAGGGCTTGGGGCTCTTGATGCCAAAGGTCCACATGGTGAAGGCCGGTGAGCTCTGGATCCCCATGAGGGCGAACATGTAGGTGAGGATCATGACGGCCGTCCAGGCGGATTCACCCTCGGCGCCGCCCAGACCGAAGTTGATCACGCGCGGGACGTTGAGGAGTTTGGCGTCCAGTTGCGCCACGGCTGCGGAAAAACCGGACCAACCGCCGAATTCCTCAGCAGTGATAACGAAGGCGCCCAGGATGATGATACCGCCCACCAGCAGGACGAACTGAATAACGCCCACCCAGGTGCTGGCCTTGAGACCGCCGGTACAGACGTAGAACCAGACGATGAAGGCCATGAATATGGCACCGAAGGTCACCGGAACACCGGCGATGACGTTGAAGAGCGCTGCGGACGCCATCAGCTGAACGGCGGAGTAGAAGATCGAGTAGAGCACGGCCGTCATCACCACCAGGAAGCGTAGTGCCTCGCTGTTGAAGTAGTAGGCGTACATATCCCCCGGGGTGATAAACCCGTACCGCTTGCCCATGAGCCAGGTACGTTTGGAGAAGAAGGTGCCGGTGATGGGGATGGTGAGGACGTAGAAGGAGGCGAAGGCGTAGGCCAGACCGTCCCGCCAGATCAAGCCGGGGTGACCGATGAAGGTCCAACCGCTGAAGGAGGCCGCCGTCGCCGCCATGAGAAAGGCGATAAAGGGGATGGAGCGCCCGGCGATGGCGTAGCCAGACGAGGTCTTCTCTGTGAAGTAGCCCTTAAGCCCCCAGTAAAAACAATATACGATGTAGATTCCAAGAAATATGTAAACCCAAGTGGTTCCTGCTCCCATAATGATTCCCTCCTGTGCCAAAGGGTCGTATTATTGCTGGTATCCAGCGTCAAACAGAATCTTTGCGTATTCCTGAAACTCAGGAAGCCTATCACCCCCTTTCGGTTGCGGTTGACATCGTATGATCGTCAGTGCCCATCCGGGCGTGTGCCAGCAACCCGGATGGGCACGCTTTAAATGGAGCACCGGTACATCAGGACTGTACCATCTGCTTGATCTCATCGACGATCTCCGGATTGGCCAGCGTCATCACGTTGCCCACATCGGAGTTGTTGGAGATGGCGCCCAGCACGCGGCGCATGATTTTGCCCGAACGAGTTTTGGGCATGTCCTTGACCAGCCACACCTTGCGCGGCTTGGCGATCTTGCCGATCTCGGTGCAGACCGCGTCGGAGATCTTCTGGGCCAATTCCGGTGACGGCTCGTAGCCAGGTTTCAGCGAAATGTAGAGATCCGGCTCCTTGCCCTTTATTTCGTGGTTCACCGGCACCACCGCGGCCTCCGCAACCTCTTCCACCACCAGTGAGGCGGACTCGATCTCCTTGGTGCCCAGGCGGTGTCCAGAGACGTTGATCACGTCGTCGATGCGGCCCAGGATGCGGAAGTAGCCGTCCGGTGCCTCAACGGCGGCATCACCGGTCAGGTAAGGCCAGTCGCGCCAATCCTTGCTGTTGGGGTCCTTGCAATAGCGGGCGAAATAGGTGTCCACGAAACGGTCGCGGTCTCCCCAGATGGTCTGGAACATGCCCGGCCAGGGGTTCTGGATGCAGATGTTGCCTGCCTTACCGGCACCCTGGGGCAGGATTTCGCCCTCATCATCGTAAATGATGGGATGGATCCCCGGCATTCCCGGTCCGGCGCTGCCCGGTTTCATTGGGGTGATGGCCGGCAGGGTGGAGCAGAGGAAGCCGCCGGTTTCGGTCTGCCACCAGGTATCCACGATGATGGCCTCGCCCTTGCCGACCTCGGCATGATACCACTTCCACACTTCCGGCTCGATGGGCTCGCCCACCGTGGTCATGTGCTTGAAGTGGTAATTGTACTTCTTGGGCTCGTCGGGGCCGATTTTGCGCAGGGCGCGGATGGCGGTGGGGGCGGTGTGGAAGATGTTCACGTCCAGGTCCTGAGCGATCCGCCATGCACGACCGGCATCGGGATAGGTGGGAACCCCCTCGTAGATGACGGTGGAGGCACAATTGGCCAGGGGGCCATATACGATATACGAGTGACCGGTGATCCAGCCGATGTCGGCCATGCACCAGTAGACATCCTCGGGATGGATGTCTTGGACGAACTTGGAGGTGCCGGCGACGTAGGAGAGATAGCCGCCTGTTCCGTGCTGGCAGCCCTTGGGTTTGCCCGTGGTGCCGCTGGTGTACATGAGGAAGAGGGGGTCCTCGGAGTTCATCTTTTCCGGTTCCACGCGGGCGCCATAGAAATTCTTGAGTTCATCGTTGACGAAGAAATCACGACCTTCCACCATGGGGGTCTTGGCGGAGTATTTGCCCGGGTAGCGTTGCCAGACCAGGACTTTGTCGACCTTCTGATCGTCTTTGGCGGCATGCTCTACAGCGATGTCGGCGTTTTGTTTGTGGTCGAGCAGGGTGCCACTGCGATAGTAGGCATCGGCCGTGATGAGAACCCGGCTGCCGGAGTCGACGATACGGTCGGCGCAGGCAGTGCCGCTGAAGCCGCCGAAGACCTGGGAATGAATGACACCTAAGCGAGCACAGGCCAGCATGGTGATGGGCAGTTCCGGTATCATGGGCATATGCAGGGTCACCCGGTCGCCCCGTTTCAAACCGGCGAAGTCTCTGAGCAGGGCGGCAAACTCATTCACCTTTACGTATAGTTCCTGATAGGACATGGACCGATAGCCCTCTTCCAGCGGTTCCGGAACGTAGTGAATGGCGGTCTTGTTCTTGTTGTTTTTCAGGTGCCGGTCAATGCAGTTGTAACTGGCGTTGATCTTGCCGCCCTTAAACCACTTGTAGCAGGGGGCGTCGCTGGTATCCAGAATCTCATCCCAGTACTCGTACCAGTCCAATAGGTCGGCGTATTCCTTGAAGCAGTTGGGGAAGTTGTCAAGACTGAAGCGTTCGTAAATCCCCTTGTCGGTCATGTTGGCCTGGGCGATGAATTCAGGAGAGGGATGATAGTAGTCTTCCTCTTTCCAGTGTACGGCAATCTGAGCTTCTGAGGTTTCGATAACTTCTTTATCAGCCATAAAGCCACTCCTTGGATGAAAAGTTGGTTCCGCGCTTGGCGCCAGAACCGGTTGAAAATCGGGCCGATCGGACTTTGTGGTCACCACGCTTCCGAGGGTCCGTCGGGAAGTGTGGCATTACGGTACGGTTTGAAATCGCCTCCTTTCTGAATCGTATTCTAAGGGGTTAAGACCACGGCAAGGCGGTCCCGATCCACCGGACGGCAGTGCTCCGCTGCCACTGCCTGCCCCCCCTGCCCGCTTATTTGATATCGAAACGCCGCCATGCAGCCGGTTCCCTATTTGGTAATGCCGCGCGCCAGAATCTCGAACGCCATCTCCAGTGTGTTGCGTATGTCGTTGTCGTTGTTGCCGATGAGTTTCTTGCTGGTTTCCCACAGGACCACGCCTGAAAACATCGCCCAGGTGATATCGGCGATGGCCAGTGGCCGTTTATCGATAAAGACCCCCTCCTTGACACCGCTCTCGAACAACTTGGCCATGGCTTCGAGAGAACTGCGGGATAGGTTCTGAATCTCGTTGAGCAGATTGGGGGTTAGGTTTTTGAGGGCGTCGCTGGACTGCAGGTGGAACATATTAATGAGGATGAGGGGATCGAACTCGTACACGTCGTACATCGCATCCTTGAGGGCTTGGATGCGGTTCTGGGAGGGCTCCGAAGTGGTCCGGTTGACGTGCTCCAGCCGCATCAACAGGTACTGGAGGATACGGAGCGACAACGAGGCGTATAGCTCATCTTTATTCTTGAAATAGAGGTAAAGGGTTCCGGGGCTAAGTTCGGCTTCCTTGGCGATATCTTCCATCGTCGCCTTGTTGAATCCCTTTTCGGCAAATACGCGTTTTGCGGCGACCATGATCTGTTGCCGCCTGCGCTCCCGCTCCCGCTCCTTGCGCTCCCGAATCCCCATAAAAAATGAATTCCATTTAGTTGTTTGATGGCATTATAGTTTATGGCAACTGCTTGTCAAGTTCTTTTTGTTCATTTTTTTCAGATTTATCTACTTCTTGAAG